>SAMEA104315436__coassemble_1609_pt1 | contig 12581 bp, 10 predicted proteins | sample SAMEA104315436__metabat2_high_PE_018 | metagenome-assembled genome bin SAMEA104315436 (sample SAMEA104315436) | gut metagenome | biome: Monkey gut; feature: monkey-associated habitat; material: faeces | place: China | collected 2013 | reverse complement strand
TGGCATCTGGATTATAACACGATTCGTTTATCCCTTATTTGCTACCATATCTAGGAAAAAGATTATTTTCTTGGAAGGGAGGACTATACTAAAAGCATGAAATCCTTATTAGTCTTTGATTGTTTCGGGGTTCTCTTCGATGAAATCGCCCCCATTGTTTTAAGGCGATATTTTGGAGATAGCCTAGGAGAATCCATCAAAAACGAATATTTCCCGCGGATTGACCGAGGGGAATTGGAACAAGATAAGGCTTTCCAAGAATGGGAACGCCGGTTTGGGGTTCCCGCTTCCGAGTTTAAAAGAGCATGGGTCGAGCAAATCCATCCGCGTCTAGCCAATTTAGAACGGGTCAAAGACTTATCGAAAAATCACGATATTTGCTTGCTTAGTAATGCGCCAAAAGGAATGGTCGAACAATTATTCCACCTTCAAGGCATGGAACCCTATTTTAAGAAAATCTATTCGAGCTCTGCCTTGCATTTAATTAAACCCGAAAGGGAAATTTACGAATACGTTCAAAAGGATATGGGGCCGAACTACTCCTATACCATGATCGATGATAATCCCGCGAATTTAGTGGTTCCTCGTGAATTAGGTTGGGACACCATCTTGTTCCGCGGCGTGCAGGATTTGAAAGATTTATAAATTTAAATCGCGGATAAGGGCAGAGAAAAAACGCTATCTTTGATTTTGGACAAACGGTTCACCATGCAAATTAAATACCCCGTTCCCACTCGATAAGCCGAGCCCTGAAGCTGCGAAAACGCTTTAACATCAGAAGCCCCGGGGTTCATGGTCATCTTAATTTCAACAGGATGCAAAACACCGTTTTCTAGTATCACGAGATCAATTTCATTTTGATGATTGTCTCTATAATAGTAAAACTCCGCCTTTCTATCCGTATTGTTAAAGCCTTTTATGATTTCGTTGACGCAATAGGTTTCAAAGAAGGATCCAGCAAAATAACTAAGCAACAAATTTTTAGGGTCTCCTAGACGGGCCAAATACGATGCTAGCCCCGTGTCTTGAAAATACAATTTTGGCGTTCGAACGATCCGTTTGGTCAAAGAAGAATCCACATAAGGTTGGAGGAGACGAATAATGTTCGTTTTGACTAATATCGATAGCCAAGCGTCTACGGTTCTCATTTCAATGCCGATGGCTTTGGATATTTTCGTGCGATTTAGTTCTTGCCCCGTTAGCGAAGCGCAATATAGGAGAAACTGGGTGAACTTCATTTCGTTGGCATCTTGAATCATTTTCCTCACATCGCGTTCGATGTAAGTTTTTAAGTAGGCGGCATAAAAATTTTGTGGTTCCAGTTCCTTATTCACGAACAATTCGGGATACCCTCCCGTAACAATGCGATTAAAAACCCCTTCAACGGAATCCGCGCTTTCGAAGGAAAAATAGGAAGAAGGATCGTCCGACAAAGGCATTTCCTCCCGCCCGATAATTTCATCAAAAGAAAGGGAATACATATCAATGGGATTGGCTCTTCCCGCAAGGGATTCTTGAATTTTTCCTTTTAAATCATCGGCTTCCGATCCCGTTAATAAATACATCCCGTTGGCATTTTTTCCCGCAAGACGGGCAGCGTTGACAAGGTGGGCGATTTCATCGAATAGAGGCGGGGCTTTTTGGGCCTCATCAATAATTAACGGGGCTTTAAAACGGGATAAAAAGAATTGAGGGTCACGATTGGCGTCTGCACGCAACGTCAAATCATCTAAAGATACGTAAGTGTACCCAAGTTCCTTTCCTATTTGGTTCGATAGCGTGGATTTGCCCACCTGTCTTGCGCCAACTAAGGCTGTGACGGGGAATGTCCGCAAAGATTTACGGACCACCATTTCGATTGTTCTTCCTATCATAATTGGCTCCTGTACATATCTAGTATAGCGCTACTAGTTTTGTACAAAAAGGGAAATTATTCGATTCCGCCTTATTTTTTGATAAAGAAAAAACGCCAGTTCAAGGAGAAAAGGCGCTTTTGATCTCTTTAGACGAGGGATTATTCCTTCACAATCCAACGGATTTCATGACCCTTCAAAGTCATTTCGGTTGGCCGTTAACATCGTAGAAATTATTGAAAAAGCATTCCAAGGCGAATTGAGGACTCAAAAATACCGATCTCGGATTCGATCCGCCACCGACACGGGAACATCCCCTTCCACTTCGGCGATGTTTAAATCACTATTGAGCTCCATCGCGTAGCAATCCATATGCAAACTGTCACTCCGGATGGATTTTCGATATTTGGTGATGGCCTCCGCTAAATAGGGCGGCAGCTTTTTCATGTCTTCTTCCGGTTCTAGTTCCAATAATTCTTCGATGCTGACCTTTAAGACTTTGGAGATCCCTAATAACGTCTTTCCCGAGGCATCGAGCAAAGACGTTTTGCCCGAGCCTAAATCCGTTAAGGTGGTCTTCGGGATACCACTTAACTGGGATAAGCGATAGATCGTCATCTTTTTAAAGGCAAGCAAGTCCAGGAATGTCATGACTCCATTATATCGCCATACCGACTTTTTTGAAGGGGCGACAAAAGAAAATGGCCGAGGGGTGTCCCTTGGCCTTAAGCGGTATCGATAGGTCGTTAATCCTCGTGGAAGGGATCGTCTTTGTTCACGTCCAGCCTTAGGAGTTTACGCGTTTCAGGATCCAAGTCTTTATAGGGTTCATTGATCCAGTCGTCTTCAAAAAGGAACGCGTTGCGGGGATCCAACCAATCGCAAGGATCATAGGGCTTATCCGAAAAGAAGAGATCCATGAGAAGATCAGGAGTTTTGTTATCAGGTTCAGGATGGTTCATAGGAGGCACCTCTTTGGATAGTTTAAACCGAATTTTGAAAAATCAATCAATTGGGTTCGTGGATACAAAAAAGGCTAAACATTCTAGCTAGCTGCTTCCTTTTGCGTTTACTCGTCGGAGTCCCGTTTCTTTAGAAGGGACTGGCAACGAGATTCATATTCTTCCGCGGATATTTCCCCAATATCCTTCAAATCTTTGAGTTCAAGGATTTGATCGGGGATAGAGGGACGGTTCACATCTTCTTCAACGACGGGCTTCTCCTTTTTAACCTTGGGTTCTGTCGGGGTCCACGTTAAATAAAGGATTCCCCCGACAAAGCCACAGAGTAACGTGCTGAGCACCCCTACCCAGGTCTTCTTGTCATCATCGCTTAAGCTTTTCGTCGCGATGAAACAAGAAATGGAACTTAGAATAATCGGAATCAGATAGAGGACAAAGACAAGGCTTTCTTTATCATTCATCCCTAAGCCAACAATCATCAAGACCGCGTAGAAAAGAACCGTTATCACCATTCCAATCCACGTGAAGATTAAAGCTACTTTTTTCATACTGATTCCCTAGCGAACCAAGCAAACCTCTCCTTGCTACCAAGAAGAAATTCTTTGATTCTTATTTAATTGATGTGACCGCACCCCTGCTTTCATATCGCATTCCGTTACGCCCTCCCAACTCGTTCCTCCTTTTGCTCGGGCTTAACGTGATTCCATCTTATTCAATGGGGGCAAATTTGCCCTTTAACAAAGCAAAATCGCCTTAAACAAAACGAAAACGAGGGGGATGTACATGTCCCTTTTTTCAAAAAGAGGGGGTACGTGTATCGATTTAGGGGTTTAATAAAAAAGAGAGCCCCGCGAGAGGTTCTCCGTCATGATTGAGGTTAAAACGATTACCAAGTGAAGATCGACATCGGATAATCGATGACGGCGTTCTCGTCGTAACGCTTCTCTTCATGATAATTGATGCTTGTATTCATGCCATCGATAAAGGCGCAACGGGAGATGAGTTCCGTGGGGAAGGATTTGCAGCCATAGAAATCGACGACTAACTTATCGTTTAACGGAGCAAAATAACCTTCACGGACTTTATCGGGGAGAACGACGCGGTCCGCTTTAATATATTGATTACGGAGAGCAAGGATCTTGCCACGAGACATATCGAATTCTTCGACTTCAAGATATCGATTCCGGTTATCAAAGGACACCCCGCCGTTTTCCATGATGAAACGTTGGACTTTGCCAAATTTCTCTCCTTCAAGACGGACCAGCGAGGTGCCATAGAAACGCATCTCGTCTTGGTTTACGTCAGGGAGTTCTGCCGTTAACATGGAATAGCCAACTTGTCCCGGAATAAAACGGAGAATCTTGCAGTTATGACTACGCACTTCTACCGTTCCTTGGATGCCATTACCTAGACGTAATTCTCCTAGTACTCCAAAATCATCATTCCAAGAAGCGGGAACGGATTTAGAAACTTCGTTGAATTCAAAGGTGAATCCACTTCCACCTTTTAATCCATAATCCTTTAATTGAAGAGGTTCCGTGTCGTTTTTAAAGGGAGTTCCAGAACGGAGATAGGTGACGTTAGGGCAGTTAGCAAAGGGGTTCACCTCAAAACGGCTCGTCGAATCCAGCTTATTAAAATAAACGTGACGTAACGCAGGGAGATTTTCAAAGCACGAAGTTTCGAGATTTAAATGGGACTGATTAAAGGTTAAGGATTCCACGTTATTCAAATCCTTTAAAGCGTGGGAGGAAATTTTAGTGATCGGATAATTCCCTAACGCGGTTAAGTCGAGTTCGGGGTTCCCCCACTTCTTGATGCCATTCAAGGTCACTTCGTTGTTCTTTAATTCATAATCAAAGAATTCTTTGGCTAGCATTGGGCGGAGAGTGATATCAAAATCATCGTTATAGGTAAAAGGCAACGTGATTTGCTTTTCGCCATCCGTCCAACCTAAAACGATGTCGTTGCTTCCTAATGTTGGGGGCAATGCGGTGACTTCACTTCCGAAGGTGACATCTTGGGTCGAATCCATTCCTTCAAAATGGATTTGATAGGTCAAAGGTTGATAGACCGCGTGGAGTTTTACCGATTCCCCTTCCATTTGGTAATGCTCATCGAATTTACGGCCATATTGATCCGCATAATAAAGGAACTGGTGCCCTTTCTTCTTGGGCTTAGGAAGGGAGTCGAAGGATTCCGCGGTATAGCCTAAATAGGCGTCACTAGTTTCTCCGCCTTCTTCTCCTCCTGCAAAGTCGAGAACCAGGTTGGAACGGAATCTCGAGAACAGGGAATGGACGGTAAGGTTGGATTGAATGCAATTAAAGTTTTCTTTCCATCCAACAAACCGGAAATCCCCTTGGTCTTGAATGGAAGTGGGGGCGATAGCCGGAGAAAGATAACGGGCTTTGGAAGTTCCTAGTACTTCGTTATGATAGCCAAGGAAAGTGACCGTGAAGGTCTTCTTGGAGAAGAAAGCCTGAAGGGCGATATCATGGTCAATAGGAGTATCCGTATAGCTAAAGTCATTCCCGTCTAACCAAGAACAAACATAATCGTAATAGGGGGAAGTGGGGTTAAAATCCGATAGGGTTGTCCCTTTATCTACCGTATAACGATAACTTAATTCTTCAATGGGTTTACGGTCATCAACGTCATACCCTTGAATCTGCACGTGGCAGGTTTCTTTTAGAGGCGGGACGTAGGGTTTGGAGGAGGAATCCTGATAAGAGGGGTTAAAGCGAGATAAAGCAATGGGGATGGAAACACAGGCGGAGATGGCCATCGCAGAAGCCACGGCGATGAACGGCACCTTCCATTTGAGGTGGGGGGCAACCACGATCTTTCTCTCGTGGCCTAAATATAAATCCGTGGGTTGATAACCAAGGATATTGGACAAAACAATAAAATCGCCGACCGAGGGAAGCGAGATGCCATTGCACCACTTCTCCACGCGGGCCGGGGATACATTTAGCCCCGCGGCGATTTTATGGACAATCCCGGGTTCGCGTTCGAGTTCAGTTTGTAGTAACGTGCAGAAAGCGTTTTGGATGAATTTCTCGTTTTGATAAGACGAGATCGCCTTGGGATCCATCTTAAAGAAGGATTCAATGGACAAATCTAAAACGCGACAAAAGGAATCGACTAAGCTTAAGTCGATTTTGACGATCCCCTTCTCGTAGCGATAAATCGCCTGAGGGGTATAGCCGATGACGCTGCCAACATCGGATAAAGATAATCCGAGTTGCTTGCGTCGGTATGCTAAAAACTCCCCAATGTCCATGCAGGTAGATTATATACCAAAACTAAAAATGGAAGAGGGTGTAATTTAGGGGGCAGGGAAGGAAGTTATTAGTTTTCTAATAAAAGGCTCGGAAAATCGCCTCATAAAACCCGTCCGCCTGCCGTTTTCGCGTATAATATCACGTGGATATGGAATTCTCTGATTTTCTACGCACCTGTCCCAAAAAGGACGGGACGGCTTTAAGCGAGCGGTCCGTGGACCATTATTGCAGCGGCCTAGCCGTTGCTTCTGAAGACATGCTTCGCGAAGGCGTGATATCCAAACCCCTTCAAGAAATGAGTCTTTTTGAACTCGACTTAACCATCGCTTTAATCCGGGCCAACCCTTATTTCGAAGCCAAGGACAAAAAGGGCAAGAGGATGTATAGCAATGCAATTAAGCATTACCGGTTATACGTTTGTTCCATCATTGGAGAAAAGAATTCCTCCGAGCAAGCCCTTAAACAAATCAAAGAAGACACCGCTTTAAATACTACCGAGCGTGAAGCCCTGGTTAAAGCCCGAATCGGACAGGGGGACTACCGGGATAGCCTTATTCAAAAATATCACGGGCGGTGCATTATCACCCGCCTTAGCCTGCCAGAAATTCTTATCGCGAGTCATATCAAACCGTGGGCGGTGTCCAACAACCGGGAACGCATCAGTTCTGACAATGGGCTTCTGCTAAGCGCGACTTATGACCGTCTATTTGATCAGGGTCTCATTTCGTTTGAAAACGACGGGCATATCTTATTATCGAGCATTATCACAAGTGAAAATGCCGATATCCTTGCGTTGGATAGGAGCAAGAAATACGACATCCTGTTCAATCCAAATATGGGCGATTTTCTCGATTATCATAGGGAAATGATCTTTGTGAAGTAAACTTTTTAGAACCGTTCTCACGACTAGCGCTTGTTCAATGACGCTTCCCAAGAAATCAAATTTCCACACATCCCCGATCTTTATCTAAAACACCAAGACTGGTAAGATTGTCTTCAATGGCGGGGCACTCTTTTTATTCCAACGAAACGAGCACAACCTTTCTTTCTCATTTGAAGGATTGCCTTTCCAAGTGCGTTGCATTTGAATTCTCCGTTTCCTTTATCAAACGTGCTGGACTCGATCTTTTTTACGAAGATTTGCTCGCCTGTCTTCATCGTGGTTGCAAAGGACGAATTCTCACATCCACTTACCAGAATTTTACCGATTGTCATTCCTTAAAACGTTTCTTGGATTTAAAGAATCAGTTTCCCGATACATTCGATTGCCACTTAGAAGACTTATCTTTTGGATCGGATGGTTTTCATACTAAAGGGTATCTATTTGAAATGGCGGATGGAACCCACGAAGTTCTCATTGGTTCCAGTAACATTACCCGTTTTGCCCTCTTATATAATAAGGAATGGGACGTATCCGTTATCACAAGTTCCGATGACCCATTCCTTTTGGATGTAAAAAGAGAATTCGACGATTTATATCAAAAAACATTGCCCCTCTCGCAGAGTCTCATCGATTCCTATCGAGAACGACTTAATTATGCCGTTGTTACCTGGGACATGGACTATAGCGATTCTTCCGGAGCTTCGAAAGTAAAACCGAATCTCATGCAATCCAAAGCCTTAATCGAATTAAGGCGGCAAAGAGGCATGGGGCATGATAAGGCGTTGGTCATTGCGGCAACCGGATCGGGGAAGACTTTTTTAGCGGCGTTTGACGCGAAAAATTTCGATGCGAAACGCCTGCTTTTTGTCGTGCATAAGGACACCATTCTTCAAGAGGCATTGAAACCCTTCCAATCCGTTTTTGGAATCAGCCGTTCTTACGCTTTGTTCACGGGTCAAAGTCAAAAATTCGCCGATGAAGCCGACTTTATTTTTGCATCTAATCAAATGCTAAATCTCCATCTACGCGAATTTGACCCCAAACAATTTGACTATATCATCATCGACGAAGTTCACCATTCCACCGCGTCCACCTACCAAAATATCCTCCATTACTTTAAACCAGAGTTCCTCCTTGGCTTAACGGCAACTCCAGAACGCATGGATGGCAAGTCCGTTTACGATTTGTTTGAAAACAATGTCCCCTTTGACTTGCGATTAAGGGAAGCTATTGAAAACAATTTGGTCGTCCCCTTCCATTATTACGGTATCCGAAATTCTTTCTTATCCTATTCCGACTTCGAAATCAAAAACGAAATTGGAAAGATTGCCAAACAAATGTGTTCGGAAGAAAACTGCGAATTCGTCGATGAAAAGATTCGCCAATACAAGCCAGAACAGCAAAAATTGAGGTGCATTGGATTTTGCTCCACCCGACTAGAAGCCCAAACCCTTGCGGATATCTTCGCTAAAAAAGGTTACACAACCGCTTATCTAGACGGCCATAACTCCACGGGCGAGCGCGTTGAAACCTTCCGTCGCCTAGAAGACGAAAGTGATCCTTTAAATCTTGTGTTTGCCATCGACATTCTTAACGAAGGCGTAGACATCCCATCCATCAATATGGTGCTGTTCCTTCGGCCCACCGAATCGAGCACGATTTTTATTCAGCAGCTCGGACGCGGGCTTCGAAAATATCCAAACAAACCTTATCTAACCGTCTTGGACTTTATTGCAAATTCCTATAAGCGGTCTGCCCAAATTGCCGTAGCACTGGGCTCTTTGTCCAAATCGGGAACCATCGATCAAACCACGTTAAGAGAATGCGTTAACGACAACTTCTGCTCCTTAGATATTCCCGGAGTCGAGATTCATTTTGACCGTGAATCTCAGGATGAAATTCTACGAGCCATTGAGGAAACGAACTTCAACCGCGTCGATCGGCTTATTACAGACTACAACAAATTTAAGGATTGTCTTGTAAAACAAGGTGCAATCCAAGCCCTCGATTACGTCAAGCCAACGAACTATCTAGACGCTTCGCTTGGCGTGGATTTCCTTCGTTTCGCCAAATACCCTGACTGCTACTACGAGTTTTTGCAAAAGGCGGACCCCGCCAATATCCCCAGCTTTTCTAGCGAAAGCATCAACGTTCTTAAATACATCAATTTCTTCTTGCCGCTAGTTCGCGAGGAAGAATTCCAAATTCTGAAATTATTGCTAGGCGGGCCTAAGGGCCTGAAGGATTTAGAATCCGAGTTCGCCGCGAACGCCCTCTTTGTGCGCGAACGTTTTGAACACGCCTTAACTGTTCTCTCTGGCAAAGCCGCTGTGAACACCACGGGAAATAGAAAACTAATTCAAATAGAAAATAGCGTTGTCAGCTTAGCTTTCTCCGTTTCGGATTCGGCATTTAGCGAATATTTATCCGATGTTTTTGAATACGGAATTACAAAATTCCATTCGGATTTTGCTTCGGATATCGATAAGGAAAACGGTCGTAGCCCCATTTATTTGCATCTTTTCGGTTCTTATACAATGCCGACAAGTTTCTTAGCATTATGCGCTTATAAAAACGGAACCGACGAAGCCAACCTCATGCCCATGAGCGGGGTTAACTACACCAAAAAAGGCCTAACCATCTACATCACCCTGAACAAAGATTTGAGTTTAGACGAAAGGCTAAAATACAACGATCGATTCTTATCTCCTTCCTTGATGGAATGGGAATCTTCCACTTCTACAACTCTAGAAAACCTAAAAGGCAAAAAGCTCATTCAAACAAAGAACGTCATGATCTTTGTTCGCAAAACGAAGAAAAGTTGGGGTCGTAACACTCCATACATCTATATTGGAACCGGAACATTAACGAATCCAAGGCCATCGAACAACCCGGGAAAGTCTCTGCTATTTGACGTAAAGCTAGACCACACCGTTCCAAAGGCTTATCGTTACGATTTAGGATTAGACGAAAATGACAAAGCTTAAAACGATCCGCGTTGTCGCGGCCATCATCATCAATGAAAAAGGGGAAATCTTCTCTGCTGAACGAGCATACGGGGATTTAAAGGGCAAATGGGAATTCCCAGGTGGAAAAATCGAAGCCGGAGAAACTTCAAAGCAAGCCCTGACCCGCGAAATCAAAGAAGAATTAAATACCGAAATTGCGGTCGAACGATTCTTTTGCAATGTTCAATGGGACTATCCAACTTTTCATTTGGATATGGATGCCTTTGTTTGCCATGTCGAAAAGGGACAACTTCAAATTGAAGAGGGCACCCACATGGGCAAACAATTTACGCCCATCAATAAACTACGACAGGAAGATTGGTGTCCCGCGGATTCCGTAATCGTTGAAAAAATCATCCGCGAAGGGATCTAAGCGTACATCCGCTCATATCATTCGCACTCAAATTTAACTGTTTCATTTTTTACTTTACCACCACCCAACTGCAATTCAAAATGGCTACGGCCTACTTTTAGGAACTTAATGCATACTATCGCAATTCTTAGTGCGATTTCCGGTTCTTGACAGAATCAAACTAGCGGCGTAATTTGGGCCTTATGAAGCAATGCATCGATTTTTTTTAAAAAAGAATTAAAAATAAACAGGTCCATTTATAGGGAATGCCGTGGCAACCCTTTTATTGTTCTTAAACATTATTCTTGGACGCTCGACAACGAGGAATTCATCAAGAAAACCGGTCTAAAGCCCTTGTTAACCTTGCTTGAAATGCCGGAATGTCCTTTGACATCTTTCTTGCAGAGTCAGAATATTCTCATCCAAAAAAACAATCTAGAAGGGAAATTAATATTCAACGACCGAGAAATACCAATCGTGAACAAGAATCAAAATGGGTTATACACCAAGCTCTTCAACCCTTCCCACATGCAAAATGATATCGAGATGGTTTTTTATGAGAAGGAATTGACCTATTGCTCAGAATATCTATCCGGAGGACCTGAAATCCTAGAATCTATTCAAAAATTTCTAGAAGAAAGCAGATGCATTCCTTACGATTTTAATCTGTACAAGGCGTGGTGGGAGCGAAACCCGAAGCCCCACAGCGTGTGTTATGCCGTTATCGTACCTTTTCACTGTCTTGACTTAGGGCAGTGTAAAACGTACGACGAATTATTCAAAGACTTTATGGAAAGTTATTCTAAAGGCTTCAGCGAACCGTCCTATTACGTAGCCGCTACGACCGACGATTTAAGACTAATATATAGCGAATTTTGTCCAACCGATGACAGCGTAAAGAAATTAGGCCCAACGGAAGGTTTTTTCGGCCCCTATGAAAAATGGTCTAAATCGCACGCCAATTAGAATCTATCCGATTGGCAGCCATCTTGCATACAAATCATACGTTTTCGCAGTATTCATGGTAAACGATGCGCCATCAGCAAACACGGGATCCCCATCAGGCGATAACGCCCATCCGGCAAAATAATATCCATCTGGGGCGATAAAATCACATTTAGATAAAGCGAATGTAGAATCGCTCAATCCTTTTTGTTTTTCCATGGTGCCACTTCCGCCGTTCGCATGGAACGTAACTGTATTTTCATCCGGCTCCCACAAGGCATATAACGTCAGTTTGGAATCAGGCGGTACAGTTATGCTTTGACCATCATCGTAGACCTTTTCTCCATTTGCAGTTAAGGACCATCCCGCGAAATGGTATCCATCCTTAACATATTGGCAAGCAGGCAATGTTTCTTGATCATCTGTTTTCCATTTCAGTTCATCCATAGCTCCGCCCGTCGAACCATTCCCGTCAAATACAATAGCATTAGTGTTCTTTTGCCATTTTGCATATAGGATTAGCCCGTTTTGGTACTGGGATAATCCAACCTCATCATCAATTGCATAAGCGAGCGGACCGTCTTCCGACAAAGACCACCCAATTAAGGTGTAACCATTCTTTCTTGTTTTAAAAACCATTTGTTTTTTTGTCTCAAATGATTTTCGAAGAGAATAGTACACATGACCTTCAATCACAAATTTTATATAACGGAATTTACTTTCAATCGCAGGAGTTTCACTTTTAAGGAATCCGGAGCAATCATCTAAATTAGATGAGTAGGCGCAATCGGTTGCAACAATTTTGTATCCATAATAAACAGAAACCGCATAGGCATCAAGGCTCCCAAAAGCAGTAATATCAGAGGTTGTGATGGCGACTTGGGCGGCACAGCCTTCACACTTTATCGCCTCATCGTTGAGACCCGGCCAGCAGCCGGCAACGCCGGTTATGTCAACTCTACTTTCGTAGTTACTTTGAGTCCATAAAGATAGCGTGACGTTGGCCGTGATATTTTTGATGTTACTTTCATTCTTTCCAATCACCCCGCCAAAATCATAAGTATTACATTGATTGAAATTAACGGCAGTATCAATGTCGACATGACAGTTTTCCATTATTCCTTCATTTCGGCCACAAATTGAACCCATGTAGCACCAGACTTCGTAAGTATTGCTGCTCCCATACCGACTACTAGGCACACCGCCGACATTAAATGAAACGTCATAAACATTAAGGTTTAAAACCTCATTTGCAAACGAGGGATAAATAAATCCGATTATTTCTCGCTTT
>SAMEA104315436__coassemble_1579_pt1 | contig 12848 bp, 9 predicted proteins | sample SAMEA104315436__metabat2_high_PE_018 | metagenome-assembled genome bin SAMEA104315436 (sample SAMEA104315436) | gut metagenome | biome: Monkey gut; feature: monkey-associated habitat; material: faeces | place: China | collected 2013 | reverse complement strand
TTAAAATCGTCCGCGGTGAACGTGATCGCCATGGCTTTCGCACTCGGATAAGCCCCTTCGCCGAGAAGGCTGTTATTGCCTTGCCCGCTTAAAACCACGCTAACACCAGCAAGAAGAAGGGAAAGGCCTGCGCCTCCAACCAACAAAAGATTTTGTTTTTTCTTCATAGAAATCATCACTCCTTTCTCTTAAGTAAAAAGATTTCTATCTTTGTAAGCGGTTACATTTTATAGGGCATCCCTACGTGCCTTAAACCTTCTTTCAATACACTATTCAATGTTTTTGTTACATTATTAGGTTTTTTTCTCGTTTTTACGACACGGATTTGTCACACGAAGAGTCAAAAAACAACCAAATAGGCTCGGATGTGGAAAATAGGGTTTTGAATCACGAGCCATAAAAGATTGAAATGATGGTTTCGTAACAAAGACCGAATCGGATATTTTGCCTGCACTAAATACTTTGCCCCTTTCGGCAAGACTCATGCAAAAAGGTGCAATTAATGGAGTTAAAAAACTTGCAAAAAGGTGCAATTAATGAAAAAATACAATCATGAAACGAAAATACTTAGCAGATTTAGAACGTTGGCTTACTGCCCCCGACCGCAAGCCTTTAATGGTTTGGGGAGCTCGCCAAGTCGGAAAGTCTTATTTAATTGAGGAACTATTCGCGAAAAAACATTTTCCAAACCGTTACCTTCGCATCGACTGCTCGGACGATACGACTTTTGTCGATTACGTTTTCTCTAATAGTAAATTGAACGATGTTCTGGCTTACATCGAATTGGCCTACGACTTTAAGGCGGACAAAGACCATCTTTTGATCTTTGACGAAGCCCAAGATTGTCTTCCCGTTGTCAAAATGATGAAGCATTTCTGTGAGCAGCATCGTGAAATCCCTGTCATCGTCACAGGATCTTTGGTTCGGTTAAAAATCATGCGCGATGCCCATAAAAGAGGCCAATATGCGAAAGATACCAAATTTCTTTTCCCTGTAGGAAAAATCAACCAGCTCTACGTCTATCCAATGACTTTCGATGAATTCTTGTTAAATGATAACCCCAGACTTTTGGATTACCTATCCACACATTTTCAAAAGCAAATCCCCTTGGAACCCGTTATTCATCAAAAGGCGTTAGATGCCCTTCAAAATTATCTTTTTGTTGGAGGAATGCCGGAAGTCGTAAACACCTACTTGAAGAATAGGGAAAACGGCCCTCTTGGGCTACAAGCCGTCGTGGATAAATTGCAGGAAATTTATGACGACTATCTTGCTGACATGGATTTATATCAGGCATCGCCAGAATCCATCATCCGAAGTCGCGCCGTCTATCGCGATATCTATCGCCAATTAAATAAAGAGAATAAGAATTTCAAATTTTCTTCGGTGGAAGAAAAAGCCAAAGGAAGGGATATGGCAAACCCCATTGCTTGGCTGGTAACCGCCAAAGTCGTCAACCAGTCCTTTTTATTAAAAGAAAAGGTCACGACCCCTTTTGTAAAAGAGGAAGATTCCTTAACGCGCCTTTATTTATCCGATATGGGAATGTTCACTTATCAAAGCGGTTTAAACGTCAAAACGTTCTTAACCAATAAAGACAATGCTCTCTCTGGGATATATTTTGAAAATTATGTCGCCTGCGAATTAAGCGCAAGACGGATTGGAAAGGAAAAAGGGATTCCGAAATGGAATTCCTTCTCGATATCGACGGATGTCCCACCCCCATTGACGTTAAGAAAGGTCGAAGCAGTCTTAATTCATTAAAGGAATTCCGTGCCCACAACAGCAATGGCCTGGCCATCAAGATTTCTAGCAATCAGTATGGTTATGATCAGGAAACCAACCTATTAACTTTACCTCTTTATTATTTGTCTTTCTATTTGGATCAATTGCAAAAAGGTGCAATTAATGAATCCGAATAGCTTGTAAAAAGGTGCAATTAATGGAAATGAAAAGGCGGCGGAACCCCGCCACCAATTATTAGAAAATGTGCTAATTAGTAAGTGATGCCGTCACCAAGAGCGCTGACAGAAACGGTTTTGGTGAAGGTTTTCGGATCTTCACCTTCGAATTTCAAAACCACTTGGCCATCCACAAACTTGAAGGACGACAATGTAAAGGAACCCCAATCCACTTCGTTTCCTCCTTCTTCGTCCAATTCAACAAAGCTGCCTTCGTCCGCTAAGGAATCCGCGGTCGCATTGTTCCAGGTAAATTTGTAGTAGAAGGGAGACATCATGCTGTCATAGTATACAATCGTTCCCGTTTTATCTTCCTTAAAGACAATGGTCGACGCAGGATAACCGCCATCCTCCCACGTTCCTTTCAAATTCAACGTGGCTCCTTCCGTCGATTTGGCTTTGACGGTGAAGGTGTTGCTTGCAACGGCTTTGCTGCCGTCAGCTTTATTTTGGGTCGAGGTGAAAGTCACAACGATTTTGCTTCCTTCCGCGACACCTTCTTTGACTTGGAGGGTATATCCATCTGCCGCACTGCCGGTAAGGGTAGCGAATTCAGATCCGGAAGTGATTTCCGCAGTATAGAGATTCTGCGCCGTGGCAGGAAGGATCGTCGCGGAGAGGGAAACACTAGATCCCGCAACTACTTCTTTATCTTCTTGATTGAGGCTGATGTCGTTGATGGGCTTATCTTCCGTCACAATGTGGAGGCTTCCGCTAACCCCGTGGGCGGAAACGAAGGGGATGTCCACTTCGCCGGCTTTTAGAATCTTAAATTGATTCGTGCGCGCGTTATATTGGACGAATTCGTTATCTTCTCCAACCGTCGATACGATCGCATCCACGAGCGTCGAAGCTTTGGGGTTCTTGGCGGAAGCAAACTTCACCGCGTAGGAATTGCCGACCAAATAACGACCGTCTTCGCTGACGAGAGTCGCCTGGATATCCTTGAAGCAGTAATTTTCTTCCAAAACCGCTTCCGGGTTTTCGACCTTGGCCCCTTCTTTCTTCCATTCGTAGGACGAGGAGGAAGTTGAAGTCGGCGTCGAATCCGCTTCGCTAGCGAAAGTCGAAGTCGTGGTGACGAGTTTTACGATGGCTTCATCAAGGATTGTCGCTTCGAATTTCTTTTCGACAACGGCTCCTTCTTCCGTCACTTTTTCCGTCAACGTGAAGACATCGTTTTCATACGCATAGGTTTTGCCTTCTCCGCCTTTAGCAAAGTCATCGAGGACAGCAAGGTTTGCGCTTAAACCATAGGCGTTATTGACCAAAAGGAGGGAGGTTTTTTGCTGGAACTCCTTTTTGGTGGCCTCGCTCATCTCAGTTTTAGCAAAATCGACGAGCGCGTCTCCCTCGAAGCGGAATTCAAGGAAGGAATCGCCTTCGATGGAACGAACGAGGGTGATGTTGCCCGGATTATGCTGAACCACTTGGTTTTTGAAAAAGGAAGCCGAGAAAACGTTTTCCCCTTCTTGGTAAGAGGCGGAAGTCGCCAAAGGCTCTTGGGCCAAGGTGTTCTTCTTGTAGGCTTCAAAATGGGCCTGGAAGCGTTCTTCCGCGGTTAAGGTCACGGACGAGCTCGTCGAAGATTCCGAAGAGGAAGTCGGCAAGTCCGAGGAAGAGGAGGAAGCGGAATCGCTAGTAGAAGGATTCGGCTTGGTTTCGCTGGAAGAGGGATTTCCGCCCGCGCATCCCGCAAGAAGCAAAAGGGAGGAAAGTAGCAAAAGGGAGGGTTTTTTATTCATTTTACATTACTCCATAGGCGTTAGCCCATTGATCGAAAGCGTCAAATTCGGGGCGAGGGAAGCGGTGCCATAATCCTTGAAACTGATTTGATCATAACCCGTCACAGATCCCTGTCCGTATTCAGAGGGGGCCTCGTATCGATAATTGATATTAAGCACGCGCGAATTTTCGTCAAGTTGCATCGTGAGGGTGCTTGGAATCATATAAGCTCCGCCTTCTCCGGTGATGAGGGTATCCGCAACGGAGAGGACTTCCGGCTTCGGAACGATTTGGTTTTTGGAATTGATGTCAAAGATAAGCGAAGAGGCCGAGAAACCAATATGGTTATCCAAGGTGTCGCCTTCGATGCATTTACCGCTAGTAACGGCGACCAAACGATTCGACGTCGCATCGCGACTCACGTTGAAGGGGATGATTTTGCCTTCTTTCTCGACGAAGCCGTGGCGTTTGGAAACTTCCGTCGTCACGGGATTATAGACTTCAAAATAGAGAATGTTGTTCGTTAAAGTCATACGGGTGACGCTAGAAGTAAGGGAGCCGTAGTCTTCGATTGTGGCTACGTAAGAAGAGCCTTGCTTTAAGCCTTTAAACGCATTCTCGATCTTCTTTTGATTGGCGTCGTCCGCCTTGGCTTCATAAGGAGCGGGGCGAGTGAAATTCGCCTTCGAATCGAAAGTCGTTTTCACGGTATAATAGAAATAGGAGGAATCGGTATCCGACACCGAGCGATAGAAGGTAGCGTCCATTTCCTTCATGACTCCATTTTCCACGACGAGATCCAACGTCTTAATCGCCATATCGAAGTTGACGTAGGAATAGGAATAGAAGAATCCTTCCGCGTCTAAGCCCAAATAACGATAGGTGTTGTCTTTGATTTTACGGAAAGCCTTCGCGGAGAAGATATCCTTCGGCCATCCAAGTTCTTTCCATTGGATGTCCTTGCCCTCTTCGGCACTATTTTCCACAATGACTTCATTATGGCCGTTGATGCCGATGATTTTGGCGGCGCCATTTTGGTTTTCAAAGAAATGGGCGTAAACCTGCTCACTGCCTTTTTCTTGGCTGCGGACGCTAAGCTGCGTGGAAGAGATGCCCACGTCGCTAACGGCATATTCCACCGGTTCTTCATTTCCTTCGTGGAGAGAAATCACGTTATGGGCGGAAAGGGTTTCGCCTTGGAGGACCTTCGCCGCGTCTTCACTTAAGGATTCCCCACTAGCATAGGAGGAACGGAACGCTTCGATGGCTTCGAGCTTGGAGCAATCCACGTTCGAGAAGGTGGCCTTGGTGATGACCGCTTCTTTGTAATCCCCATTGGAATCCATGCTCAGCGCATTGATGGTAAAGGCGAGGTCGCCATTTTCCAAAATGGAGAAAGTCGTATCTTGGATTAAATTATTTTGGGCCAAAGAGATGTAACCAACGGAAGCGCAGAAAATGAGGTTTGCCATCGCGTTGTCCGTATAGAAAGATCCATCCGCCGCTTCCTTGATCGCGCCACTTTTGAGGTTATAACGGCTTTGGGTTTTATCCGTGAACAGGGAGAAATAACTGATTTCATTGACGGAGCTCACGTAGATTCCGTTGCTCGTCTCGGGGAGAAGGATATCCACGTTATTTTGGTTTAAGTCAAAGCGATAAAGGATGTCCTCGTCTTCTTTTTCCACGTAGGGGAGAAGCATTCCGCCACTTTGAAGGATGGAAGCGTAATAGTAATCCGCGTTGAACAAGTCAAAGCATTCTACCCCTTCCATCGAATAGGAGAGGGTGTAATCGCCGTGATTGGCCACGTAAATCAAATAGTCGTAGATGTATTCCGCGTCCTTTTCGCGGTCCTTCATATCCTCGTAGAAACGGGATCCCGAGGAGGAGGAATCTTGGGGTTTATCGGTGTTGCCGCATCCTGTTAGAAGCAAAGGAAGGATGAGGGGGATGATGTATTTGGATTTTTTCATAGTCGCGTATTCCTTTCATTAATCCGGAATATAAAGGTCGATGCCGACTTTGGGGTTCTCCCCAATCGTGATACCCAAGGTATAGACCCCGCCTTCGAGGACGTAATAGGTCTTTTTGCCGTTAGAATCTTTGCCTTCGACAATGCCAGGAATCGCACGGACCTTTTCTTCGAAACGGCTCATGTAATGGGTCGGGTCCTCGAATTCCACATAGGTATCCGGTTGATAGATCTGCACGTGGGTCGGCTTGTTGTTAACGATATTGGTCGTAATCGCGTACCATCCGTCAAAGAGGGTCGGCTCATAAACGTAGGGGATGAGTTTGGCCGTGGATTCGCCAAAGAAGGAAAGCAAGGTCGGATAGACGTTTTCTTCCATTTCCCACGTCGAGGGAGCGGAGAAGGTCGTGAGTTCTTGCACCTTGGCGGCAAGGTTGGCGTCCACTTCGATTTCATCATCGCCAAGTCCCACGAATTCGCCGATTTCTTCGCCTTTGGATTGACCGTTATTGTATTCATAACGGTAGCTATAGCTAAGCGGCTTTTTGGAGACATTGTTTTTGTAGAAGATATGGAACGTCATCGGGCGAACATCTTCGAGATGTTGGAAGCCTTGGATAGAGGAAGTCAAATCATAAATCGGGGTACGGAGGTTATAGGCAGCCTGGGATTCGATGACGATTTTCTTAAGGACATCCGGGGAAAGGTTCATGTTGAGAACATCTTCCAGGGTTTTGTCTTCCGGTTCGGACAAAGCGAACACGTCGTCTTGGCTCGTGTAAAGGAACTGGACGAGTTTGTTCTCCTTATTCATCGCGTAGCCGATGCGTTTGGAAGAATATTCCGTCGTAGAGCCAGGTTTCAAAGTCTTTTCTTCACGAAGCAAGTAACGGCTTCCTTCCACGTTGGAATAAGTGAGATAAGCCGCGGAAGAGGGGTCATTTGCATTGTAAAGTTTCAATTGGAACGAGCCTTTGAAATAGGAGAGGGTTTTGGCGATGTCGTCATGAGAACCATCTTCTGACGGGGCAAGCGGGGCAGGCATGGCGATCTTTGCGCCTTCTTGGACCGTGATGTGAGCAGCGTACCAGTCCTTAGAATAGAAATTCGTCGAATCCACATAGGAATTGAATTTCACTTCGATGTTGGTAAGTACCCCATTGGAAACGGAGAAATCGATGAATTCGACGTCTTGGTTGCCCAAGGATTTGGCAAGCGTCAAACCATAGAACACCGAGAAGGGGTTCGAGCCGATATAACGATAACGGCCATTGCCAACCTTCATGAGATTGCTGGCCTTGAGGATATCTTTCAAATAAACGTAGGAAGACCAATTTTGGCCCGTCGGCTTACTTTCGACCTTGTTGGAGCCGGAGAGATATACTTCGTGGGAGGCGTCTCCTTGTTTTTGGTAATAATGATCGTCGTAGCTGAAGGTATGGTGAATCTTATCGAGATCCATCGCGACGACGTTGGTTCCTTCGTCATATCCCCATTCTTCGCTATCTTGGTGCTCCCAAATATTCGCGGTGAAGGTATAGGCGTCTTTTTGAAGCGCCGGAAGGGTTGCTTCTTCCACCATATTCACGGAGGAGGGGTTCTTGAAATAGGCTTCTTCCGCGCTTGCAGAGGCCGAATTCAAATCCGAGAAGGTGCCCTTGGCGTAATCGGTGAAGGTGAAGCCATCGGTGGAACGGACGAGAACAAAGGAAAGATCCCCGTTATTTTCTAGGGAAAGCGTCGCGTAAACGAATTGTTCGCTGGCCGCGCGTTCTTTGAGGTTCAAAAGGCAAGCAAGCGAATAGACGAGGCCAAAATCATTGACCACGTATTCGTCGACGTTCATCAAAAAATCGTCTTTGGTGAAAGTGCCTTTGCCATCTTTTCCAACGTAATCGGACAAAAGATTGAACGACGATAAATCCGTTAAGGGGGCATAGGCGTCCCCATTTAATTTCGAATCGACGGAAAGCAGTTCTAACGTTTTTCCCGTATTATCGAATTCATAGGAAGAGGTCTTCGACGGATCCTCAAAATTCGGGCGGAGAATGTGGCTTAGCCCTTTGCTTTCAAGACGGATATAAGAATCGAAGCAATAGGTGTCTTCAAACGAGGGCTCATCTTCTTCGTTTGTCAGCGAGACTTTGCTAAAACGATAGGATTTCGCCTCGACAATCTCATTGAATTTCTTGGCAAGAATTTCTTTGTTGATTGGGAGTTTCGGCTGCTCCGAAGAGTTGCTAGACGTCGAACTAGATTCCGTTCCTTGGGAGGAGGAGGTGGCGTTATCGTTATTTCCACCGGCACCGCAGGAAACAAGTAGCGTCGCCGCGGAAAGCAAGAGGATGGAAGCGCGTGTTAATTTTTTTCTATTCATGTTTCATTCCTTTCAAGCCGAACTATTGTAGACGTGACTGCTCGTTTGGTCTAGAACTTTCCTTAAGGAAAGCGGTTTAAATATCTTGTTTCGCTTCTTTTGTTTCGTCTCCCTCCTTAAATCGAGGGATTTATGCCTATAATGAAAAAGTCGAAACACTCAGAGGAAAATCCCCCATGGTGAAAGAAAAAATAAAAGAATCCTGGATTCGCGTGAACCAGCGGATCGATGAATTTTGTAGAGGAAACGAGGACCATTCCTTCCGACTTTTATTCATTACCGATGTCCATATGGGGGCAGAGAACGCTCACCACATCGAACAGTTGCAAATGCTTCAAGAGCTTCTCCCCTCCAGCAAAATCGATTTCGTCGTGAATGGGGGAGACATTGGACTAGATGTCGGCGAAAGCAACGAAGAGGCGAAACGGGTCATCGAATTGACCCAAAAGGCCATGGATTTTGGGAATATCCCCTATTTCTTTTGCAAAGGAAACCACGACATCAAACCAGGCGTATTAGGACGAGAAGGTTTAAACCCTTATTTGAACCGTTATTTCCTCGATAAAATCACCCCTGAAAAAGGAAGAATTATAACAAGCGAAACGAACGAAGGCGGATACGGGTATTATGTAGATAGCAAAACCAACACCCGTTTCTTGTTCCTGAACACTTCGGAAAACCTCCGGGGATATGACGTGTCCGACGAACAGCTTGCCTTTGTCATAAACCAATTGGAAACTTGCGGGGAAAAATCCTTAGTGATCTTCAGCCATTTTTGCTTCAACTCCTGCGGGGCGTGGGTTCGTTATCCCAACCCTTTAAGTCCCAATATGGCTAGACTTCAAGGTATCGAAAAAGCCTTTATAAACCGGGGAAAAGGACACACGGGTCCCCTCGATTTTGATTTTAGCCGTTCTCAAAGCCACCTTCTTCTTCACCTTTGTGGGGATTCTCATTTTAACAACCAATCTCGAAGCGATAGTTACCTCATCGCCTGCAGGCAAGGGTATGGAGGAATCGATCCAGAAGATATCCCGGAAGGGGCTTCTTTCGATTTGTTTGATAAACACGAGCAATGTGATTTCGACCTTTTGGTTATTACCCCAAAGCACGCGAAGCTATTCCGTGTTGGGGCTGGGGAGGGGGTTCGCGATATCGAAATTGCCTAAGGGTTTCCCCTCTTTTTTCCGCGAAGTCCGAAAAAGTGTAATTTCACTATCGTTTTTTGCATTTTTATTGACTTCATTTTGCCTGATTTTCACACTTTTTCGAAGTTAACTGAAAAGATAGAGAAAAACATCCGATGTATTGCCAACATTTGAGTTATGTACATTTTTGGTTGGTTCTAACCGAATTTGTACCTAGGAGATTTGAAATGATATTTGCCAGAAAACATCATCTATAACGAATTGGTTCTTCGTGGATTTATGGTTCAGGTTGGATCCATTCCAAGTACGGAAAACGTTAAGGGGAAACCAACAAAGGTAACGAGAGAGGTAACTTCGTTGCAACCAAGAACGGAAGGAAATTCTATATTCAATCGGCTTTCCTTATCGATAATCCCGCCAAGCTTCAGCAAGAAAAAGAATCTTTCCGAAAAATCGACGATTCCTTCACTCGCGTTATTATCAGCAAATTCACTTCCGGCGCATCCTACGATGAAGACGGCGTGTTGCGTCTCGGCTTGTTCGATTTCTTGCTCAACAAGTCCAACATCATCGATTGATACAAAAGTTCCATTTTCGGAACTATTTCGTCGCATTTTAGAATAATTTCAAAGTTTTATTCCCACTTTTGGAACCATCACTCCAGTCCAGTGCAACACGAGAGCGGCCGTTTTGAAAAGCTTTTGCCATCCGATATAAAAATATTCCGACAGCTTGTTATCAAGACATCTCAAAAGACGAGTTCCGATCCTCTTAATTCCGCATTTGTTTTTTCCATTTCTTACGAATCCAAAAATATCGGATCAATAGGTAAAGAGTTCCCGCAGCAAAACGAATCGGCCACGCAAACCATAAAATTCAAACGTTAGCCACGCTAAGCCACGGCAAGCTGCACGAACCCAGCAATGAAGGAATCCGCGGTCATCCCCACGTGTTGATTGTTCGCCAATTTTGGTCTTATGTAACCATCAAATGAGTTTCGATTTTGTTTTGATTTCCTTTACATGCGACAGCATAACAGACAATAAGTCCTTCTTGAAAAGTTTTTGCCAAAAATTACTGTTTTGTGAAAAAGTTTTTGCCATTTTTTATTGTTTTATTGGAAAGTTTTTGCCATCAGATATAAAATTACTTCGATAGATTGGTGATTTTATGGAATTAAAAAGAAAACTAGATTCTGTATTAAATAATTGGTCGAAAAATCGAAAGCAGGCTCTTTTGGTAGACGGAGCTAGACAAGTAGGCAAAACGCATACGATCCTGCGTTTTGCTAGGGCCAACTATTCCCACGTTATCTATCTTAATTTCGCAGAACATAACGAATGGATTGATTCTTTTGCGAAACTCCCAAATTCGGATACCTTGCTCGCCGTTCTTTCCCTTTATGACGGAGCGAACCTCGTTCCCCACGAAACCCTGATTTTTCTTGACGAAATCCAACTCGTTTATAAAAGGAAAGAAGATTTGCGAAAGCAGGGAGAAGACGTCCACTCCTACAGCGATATCGTCACCGCAATGAAATCCTTTGTTGAGAAGGGGGCCTATCGATTCATCCTTTCTGGTTCTTTGTTAGGCGTCTACATTAACGATATCTTGCTCGATCCCGTTGGTTACATGGACGAAGTTACACTCCATCCTTTGGATTTTGAAGAATATCTATGGGCAAAAGGGGTCGGAGAGGAGGCCATTTCTCTATTGCGGTCTTCCTTTATTCAACATACGCCCATCCCCGATGCGTTGCACAGCCGCTTCTTGTCGTTATTTCACGAATACATTCTTGTCGGCGGCATGCCCGAAGCCGTTGATCTCTATATAACGACAGAAAACTTTCAAAAAGTCCAAACCGCCCAACGGCAAATCGTTCGGCGTTATCAAAGAGACATCACAGCCTATACCGAAGAAACTCAAACGAAACTTCACATTCGAGAACTGTATGATGCCATCCCATCAGAAATCAATAGCAAAAACAAACGTTTTATGAGTTCTCATGTTGTGGAACGAAAAGTCTTTAGAAACATCTCCATCGAAGACGCATTCCTCTGGCTTGTCAAATCGGGGGTGGCCATCCCGACTTATAATGTTACGGAAGCACGACTTCCTTTGTCGCTATCCTCCGAAAGGAAAGTATTAAAACTCTTTTATAACGACACCGGGTTACTCACTTCTTCTCTTTTAGATGACGTTTCTTGTTCCAGATGGCTAAGTGGTGACATCGCGCTCAATTACGGGGCTCCATTTGAAAACATGGCCGCCCAAATTCTTTCGGCATCAGGATTTGGTGACTTCCTCTACTACTTTAATTCTAAAAAAATGGGCGAAGTCGATTTCTTAGTCGAAAATAGCGGATACGTGCTTCCCATTGAAATCAAATCCGGAAAGCCCGCCGGAGATCTTCGATACAACCACGCGGCGCTCGATCATTTGCTTCAGGTAACCCCAGACATCCTCTGTGCATTTGTGTTTGGCGAAACCAACATTTCCGACGAAGGGGATAAGATTTGGTATTACCCCATTTACCTTCTGCCATTTCTTAAAAAGAACGATGGGTTGTTACGAGAAAGTTTGGAACGCCATTTCCTAGCAAATTCCTGATTCACGGTGAGCACGCCTAAAGCCTGCTTTAAAACGTCTAAAAAGCGAATCCCAAGCTTCTCAATCTGTTCTATTCTAGATGCGCGATGTCCCCGTTACGACGCAAGGGAAGATTTGCTCATCCAGCTTTCCGTTTTATAATGTCGAAAATTAAAGGGGATATCTCACGAAATAAAAGAAAGCGGTTGTCTCTTCCTTGCCCCCGCTTCCCACGGGCCAGAGGAAGGCTCATCCGCCGAATCCAAAACTAGTCAAGGGGGCGTTTTTATGAAATACAAATACGGAGACATCGTTTGCTGCAGGTGGGAATCGACCGATGACGATGCGCCGATGAACATGCTCGCAGATCCCATGATTGTTCTATCCTTCAGCGAAAAGTACGGGAAATACCAATGCGTCGTCACAACGGAATACAGTCCCGGGGATGATGCCACTCACATCGACCTGCTCGCAGAAGAGGATTTGAAGGATTACGACGACAAAGACAAGGATTACGTCAAAGAAATCAAGGAAATCTATAAAGGAATTTTCCCGCCGAACATGGACACGCGCTACTTCGATGTGTATGACGTCACCGAAACGGGCTATCGTAAAATCCGAGGGTCTGTTTCGCGAAGAAAAGAATTTGAAATCCCCATACGGAAATAACTATCTTTTCGCGGTAAAAACCGTCAGTTTTTCGAGTCTATTTACCATTTCTCATTTCCTCTAAAGTCGGCTCACGTCTTGTGAAAAGGGCATTGAGTTCATCGACTCGGTCTACGGCTATGGCATAGCGAAACAAATGCTTTAAAGAGATTTTTCCCTTCGTTTCAAATACCTTCAACGTACCTAAAGGAATTCCGGATCGATCGGCAAATTCCGTTTGATTCCACCCTTTGCTTTTGCGAATGCTTCGCAGCCGTTTAGCTAGAGCAAGCGTTTGGTCCTCCAAAGAGGGAATTCCCCACAAATCATATAAATCTAAGTACCGGTCCATGTCCTTATTATATCAGATATTATAATGTCTATTTATTCTATTTTTGCCTATTTTGCATATGATAGTATCTATT
>SAMEA104315436__coassemble_1522_pt1 | contig 13377 bp, 9 predicted proteins | sample SAMEA104315436__metabat2_high_PE_018 | metagenome-assembled genome bin SAMEA104315436 (sample SAMEA104315436) | gut metagenome | biome: Monkey gut; feature: monkey-associated habitat; material: faeces | place: China | collected 2013 | reverse complement strand
TTTTTCTTGAAAAAATCTCGAGCAGGTGTATCCTTGTCGCGTCAAAATCAGGACAAAATATGAAAAAACCATTTCTCTTCCCTTTGTCGATTTGTTTATTAAGCCTCGTGGCGTGTGGAACGCGTGTTCCCAGCGAGTCCACTTCCTCCGTTTCTAGCGATTCATCGACGACCTCTTCCGATATCGATCGAAGCGATAGTTCGAGTGAGTCTTCCTCCACCAGCGAGTCCTCCGATTGATACCAATTTGGGGGATAAAGCACAGATTTATTCCACGTTAGTAGCCGCTGCAAAAGGTGGGAATTACACGATTTCCTATGACGAAACCATAGACGGGGTCGTGACCCGTCAAGAAGACGCGATTACCCCGAATTACATCAGCAGAAAGTTCTCTCGTGGTGGCTATATCCTCCTTTCTTCCTATAACCCAGAATATGGCAAGGATGCCTATTTTGCCTATGAACGAAAGGGAGATTCCATCGAAGTTTTAAACGCGGTTAAGACCACCCAAATTACAGCAACTTCCCAGTCTCCAATTCCGGCGAACAAAGAAGACGACTGGTCGATGCTTAATCCCTTGGGGAATATTGCTGAACCGGAAAACCGGGTGACCGAGAATTTTATTTCCTTTGATGAGGCCAATGGCATTTATTCCGAACAGCAGGCTTTTATCGTGGCCATGGGCAGAGCCCTTGGTTACCGCAGTCTTGCCATGACCGGTCGCATTGCCCAAGTCCGCTTTGCCTTGCTTCAAGACGGAACCGTTCAATTTGATTTGATGACGTGGAAAGACGCTTTGGACGATGACAATTTAAATATTCAAACCTTTGCGACGGGTTATGTTTCGAAAGTCGGTTCCACTTCCGATTCCGTTTTGGATGCCTTCCGTTCTTCCTTTGCTTTCCCTTCTCAATCTCTAAGCGAAGCGGCTTCTAGCTATTTTAGAGACAACAAAGCCAAGGCCTCGACCGAAGTCACCAAGGTTCAAGGGGATCAATCCAGTTGGGATTCTTCCATTTCCTTTGAGTCGGAGCCCGGGCAAAGAAAAATCAATGTTCGCCGCGATAATCCACGTGGAATTTTAGATGATGCCACTTATATCCGGAAGGCGGCTTCTGGATATGTCGAAGAAGTCTTTATCAACGGGAATAACGAAATCGAAACCAAGCGTTTGGATTACCTTTGGAAAGATTCCGCCTATCTTCAAGTCAACGATTATCTGGATTTAAGTGCCTTCCGAAAGAAAAGCGATGGGACCTACCATTATTATGGACCCGCGAGCAATGGCATCTTCGATAGTTTGACTACCTATAGCCTCTATTTTGGGGACATCCGTAGCATGGAAGCCGTTCTCAATGAAGATGGCCTTCGTTTCCAAGGGGAATCTTACGTAGATTCTAATGGAACAAAGCGCGTTTTCGACATGAAAATCGAAACGCCGACCGAAATCCGTTTAACCCCCGCCGAAATCGATACGACGAACGCGGATTATCAAAAACTTCAAACCGCGTTTAGTTACTTTGCTAATCCTGAAAACCCGTTCCACGCCGTAGAAATCAATAGTTCCAACGTCAGCACCTTAACCGATGAAAAGCGGCAAATCGGCGATTATTACCGGAGTGGAGATTATTTCTTCTTCTTGAATGCCGATCTTGGCCGTTCTTCTTATGGATATAAGGCGGAAGAAGGCGGAGTCCAACCGTTCTCAATGTCTTTTACCTATCAATATGGGGACGATGATAGCGATACTTCCTCTTGGCATTATGAAGGCACGACTTCTCCAAAAGGAAATGCACTAGAAGGTAAGACCTTATCTGACATGATGGGATTTGTCTCTCATCCGGAAATCTTCACCAAAGTCAGCGAAAATAAATACGGCGTCAAGGCCTTCGTCAACGGAATTGGCCAAGTCATGTTCCCGGAAGGGGATAACGATGCCAAAGATTACGATACCTACTTCACTTTGGATGAATCGGGAAGAGTTTCCACCTACGAATATTGGTCCACGAGCCTTGGATATCGAAAGCTCACCTTCGAATACGAAGTTCCCACGATCCAAGACGGCATCTTCACCTTCCGTGAAAAGAATACCCTCGACTTAAAAGGAATCGATCAAATCGCCTATACCACATGGGAAACAGGTTATGGCTGGTTCTACAACTATCAACTGGTCCGCTTGTTTAAAAACGAGCTCAACATGTCGGAAGCCGATGCCAAAGCCGCGGCGAATACGATTCCCTATTTGCTCGACGACACGTTCAAGGGATATGCGTTTGAAACCGTTGCCGCGGTGGGAACCAAGGTTGGTTTATATTCCACGAAGGGATCGGATAAAACGCGAAAAGTCTACGCGAATAAATACAAGGATTACCTTCTTCAATGCGGCTATGCCCTAGAAACGGACGCCTCGGGGAAATCCTATTACGCGGGAGAATATTGCGATATCTACGCCGGAGAGGACTTTGGAACTTCTGGCAAGGGATTCACCTTCGTCTTACACGCCTCCAGCAAATAAAGGCAAAGTCAGCCCTTCCTTCTTTATAAAAGAAGAAAAGGTTGACTTTTTTCTTTTGCTCTTCAAACTATCTAAGCCTATTTAGAGGTTTTTATTATGAAGAAATCAACATTATTTATCCTAGCTTCCGCGGCCTTATTGGCCTTGGTATCTTGTAGAGGAGAAAGCCAGCCTTCTTCTAGCTCGACTTCTACTCCGTCTACGGATTCTTCCATTAGCTCTTCCGAGCCCCTTCCCCAGGGGGAGAAATTAACCGTCAATGCGGCGGCGGCTTTATTAGAAGCCTTAGCCCAAAAGGAAACGGAATCTTCTTCTAGTGCGAGTGTCAAAACCATAACTTCGATTAACGAATCCAAGACTTCCCGTGAAGAACTCCATACCCTTTATAAGGATGGTTCCTCCTCTTACGAAGGGAAAGTAAGCAACGGGGAAAAGGAGGACGCGTTCATAGGACGTAAACTCCAAAGGGAGGACACTTTTCTTTCTAACGGGGTTGCTTCCAAGAAAAACCGCTTATACTGGGCGGAAAAACATGAGAATTCTTTTGCTATCGACCAAGAAACCTCCTGCAGAATCTACGAAGTTTTAGAAGACGGCCAGGAATCGAGTTCGGCCTATATCCCCGCTTCTAGCGCGGCCTTTACTTTAACCGCGATGGTTTCGGGTTCCGTCCATGACTTCTTGGCTGGAGTTGCTAGCGACGTCAACTTGCAGTCGGCGATGCCTTATTTCTACAAAACGGAAAGCGAAGGCACTTCTTATTACGATTTCAACGCTTCTTATTCTTATAGCGGCGATTTGGGTGATACCGTTCAAATCGATTACGAAATCCATTTCTCCGTCAAAGACGACGTCCTCGTTTCAGGATCCTATATTTCGGGAATGACGGATTCTAGAGGAAACGAAGACCCCTATATCAAGTCCACTTCTTACGAAGGAAGTTTATCCTATGGGGAGCGTTCTTCCTTCCCGGTCGAAGGGTTACTCGACGTGGATAGTTTCTTGCTTTCTAGCGTAAGCGACGTCCAAATCCATTCTAGCGGCAATGGAGGCGACATCGTAAAAGGGAATATTTCCAAGAATTCCTATTACGTGAGCGCTTCTCCTAAAACCTATCTCCCCGAAACCGCGTTGACGGGCTTGCTCACTCCGATTTCCAGCACGGACGAATCCATTTTGAAAGTCGGGAACGGGTACGCGATCGAAGTCAAAGGTAAAACCGGCTCCGCGACGATTACCTTCGCCTACGAAGGAAGAAACGAAGAGGGGGCCTTTGAGAAAAAGACCATCCAAAAAGAATTGATTGTTTCGGGCATCGTTCCGAAGAAATTCAACGTAACGGAAGACGAACTCATCGCGGATTCGACTCTTGTTGTTGGAGAATCCTACGAAACTAGCTTAATCCTTTCCAGCGGCTCGGATTCGACCTTGGAAGTTACTTCTAGCGACCCAGAAGCCGTCGCGGTTTCTCTCAATAACAAAGGCAATTTGGTGATGGAAGCAAAAAAGGCCACCGCTTCGGTCACGGTGACTGTGACTCCTGTCGCCGCTCCGGATCTCGCCAAGACCTTCACCTACACGGTTGAAGAAAAGAAAAATTCTCAGGAAATGCTTTTGGCCCATATGTTTAAATACACGAACTATTTGGTGATTGGGACCAATTACGTGTTCTACGAACTCCATTTCAACAAAGACGGAAGCGGATATCGTCTCCAAAGCTTCAAAGAAACGCCCAATACCTATACGGATAAATTCACCTGGAGCATGGAAGGGGACCGCGTGAGCTTTACTTGGGATAAGGATGCCGAGGGACACCTTTATGAATACGCGGAAATCTACGGCAACGGGCGTTCGCTTCTTTGCTTTGAAGCAGATTCTAGCGACGAATCTTCTTCTACGCCGAACGACACCTTATATCGTGGGGCGGCGTTATGAAGAAAAGTTTCCTTCTTCTTTTGTCCTGCGGTGCATTGCTAATTTCCTGCGGACAAGGCGGAGCTTCCTCCGATTCGCCCGCCTCTTCTACGACAGAACCTTCGATTGATTCTTCGCTTTCTTCTAGCGGAAACCCCGTTTACGTCGATCCAGATGCCGCATCCAAAAAAGCTGAAATCCGCGCTTGGATGACTTCTTTTAAAGAATTCGAAGGGAATGTAGCCGTCGCCTCGGTCCACGGATACGAAGAAAAAGGCTACATGACTTCAAACCAAAGCGAATACTTTGTCATGGCCACCGAATCCACATCGACGCGCACCCGGTATGGCAAGAGTTCGGTCGGATCGATCGTCGTAGAAAAAGGGACGATTAAAATCAACGAGGGAGACCCCGAAGGATTTGAAAAGCAAACCTATCACGACGATACGTTATATTATGCATTAACTTCCTATGGGAACGGGGACAAAACCAAAGAGGTCACTTCCTATCAAATTGGATTAGAGAACACATATTTGAGCCTCTCGTTCTATCAACAGCAATATAGCCTTCTAACGACCTACATGGGCTATATCGGCAAAGGGAATGTCGTCACGACCTATTCTTTGCCGAAAGTGGAAGGCAACAAAGAATACGAGATGTCCTATTCGGTGAAAACCGTGGATGGATCAGCCACCATTCAAGAAATCACCTATACCATTAAATTCAATATGGTGAACGGATACGTCGATTCTAGCCTCGTCAATATCGTCAACAATCTCTACGTGGGGAATACGGTGGGCCAATACGTGGCTTCTAGCGTCTCCTCCACCTATGACCAAGGGGATTACAAGAACGCAACTTTCGAGGGAACCGTATTTAATCCCAGCGAATTTGGGCAAAATTAGTCGATAGAATGCCGGCAATCGCCTTGAATTCACAAGGCGATTTTTTCTTTTTCAGCACCGTTAATCAAGGCGGCTATCACAAATGTGTCCAATGAAATACCACAAATCCGTCAAGTGAAACATCACAAATCTGTCAAATGAAATACCACAAATCCGTCAAGTGAACTATAATATGGGGGAGGAAGTGTTATGGATAAGTATCGAAAAAGAATTGCAGACGACATCTTGGATTTAAAACTAAAATCTTTTGGAGCAACCCTCATTGTTGGGCCCAAGGGGTGTGGAAAAACCACCACGGCTAAGCAAAAAGCCAAAAGCGTCATCGAATTTCAAGACGAAGACCTACGCGAACGATATTTAAGCGTAGCGGACACCATGCCTTCTAAATTGTTAATCGGCGAGACGCCACGCCTATTTGACGAATGGCAAGATGCGCCAAAAATTTGGGGAGCAGTTCGAAAATCCGTCGACGATAAAAACGAATCCGGCCTATATATTTTGACTGGTTCTTCTTCTCAAGATGTTAAAACTCCACATACGGGAACCACTCGAATTTCCACCCTAAAAATGTACCCGATGAGCCTTTATGAAAGTGGAGAATCCAATGGGAAGATTTCCCTCTTAGAACTTTTCAATACCAAAGAATTGGATTTCGTGGAATCTAGCCTTAGTATCGATGGCTTAATTTTTTCCATTTGTCGCGGTGGCTGGCCTAGAGCCCTATGGAACGAGACGCCAGAATCCCAATTAGAAATTGCCAACGACTTGTTTTATCAAACCTGCCACCGCGATATCTCTCGAATTGATGAGACTGAGCGCAACCCATTATTTGCAGAAAGAATACTCCATTCTTATTCCAGAAATATTTGCACTTTAGCCCAAAGCAAAACACTTTACGGAGATGTTACAACCACATCAGAAATAAGTAAGCAAACTTATTACAGTTACATTGAAGCCCTGCAAAAGCTTTTCATTATCGAAGACGTTCCGGCTTGGTGTCCTTCGATTCGATCCAAAGAAGCGATGAGTGAAAAGAAATCTAATTGATCCTTCCCTTGCGGTTGCAGCTCTTGGCCTAACCCCGGAGTACTTCAATACCGATTTTAAAACCCTCGGGTTTCTTTTTGAGTCCCTTTGCATTCGGGATTTAAAAATCTATTCCTCTAAAATGCGGGGTGAAATGTCTTATTACCACGATCGGTATGGCCTAGAAGCCGATGGCGTCTTACACCTAAAAGACGGGCGTTACGCTTTGCTCGAATTCAAATTAGGGAGCAAAGAAATCGAAGAGGGGGCCGAGCATCTTTGCGAAATCGAAAGGCTTATCTTTGAATACAACAAAACCGAAAAGCAATGTCCTTTGCGGATGCCCGACTTAAAAATTGTCATCACGGGTGGCCCATACGGATATAAAAGAGAGGACGGTGTCTTTGTCCTCCCCATTGGTTGCTTAAAGGATTAACGGCTTTTTACCAGGCGTATTCGACGTCTAGCCACGGCGTATCCGTAGAGGAGCTCCCTCCTTCGGCCGAGATTTGAACCGTGATGCCATTAGAATAGCCGTCCGCTTTTTTGGTGTAGATGGAGATGCTATCGGAAGAGGCAGATTCGTTCTTTTCAAATCCGCTTAAAACAAGGGAATTTACGTAATTGGCCATCTCTTTCTTGGCCGTGGTTAAGCTAGCAAAGGAAAGGCCAAGAACATAATAATGGTCAAACGAAGCCGAGCCGCCTTGCGAAGTAATCGAATCTTTTGCCACATCCGTCTTATCCGCGCCGAACATCTTGGTGGGCTGTTCTTGGAATGCAAAACCAGGAATAGCCTTAGAATCTAAGCCTGCATATTGGAGATAAAGATTGAGACTATCCTGAGTCGCGGGATGGAAGGTATAACGATAGAGTTTGAAGTTCAAAATGAATTTGCCGTTAGGAAAACGCGCAGCATCGGAAGCATTAAGGGAAGAGTTGGGGACGAAGCCGAAGACCGCCTCATAGGTCACGTGGTCTTTGCCGGCGTTGACATCCTCCACCTGTTTATCCTTTTCATAAAGATAAACGGAAGAATCTCCGCTTAAAGTGGAACGATCCGCGTTGAGAACAAAGCCCGCCTTTTCTAATTTCTTTTGATAATCCGCGACCATGGCCTTGCATTCTTTTCCGTAATCAAGGAATACCGCGGTGGAACTAGAGGCGGAGAAAGCCGAATAGGGGCTAGCGGCGGGGAAGGGAACTTCCAAGGAATCCCCATAAACCGCGGCGATACTACTTTTTTGAGCCTCACTCCAAGAAGAGGGAGCCGTTAGAGCCGGGTTCGAAGCCATATAGGATTCGATTGTCTTATTTTGGGTGCTGCCAATGTTTGAGAAGGAAATATCGTAAGAAAAGGAATAAGAAGACGTCGAGAAGGAATAATTGAAATCGAGGATTCCTCCTTCTTTTTCTTCTCCTACTAAAGTTCCTTTCGTCAAAATCGTATAGCCGTTCGTCGAGGACAAATTAACGCCTAATCCCGCGATATAGGCAAAGGTGGCCAGGGTATTTTCATGGGTAGAAGCCCAGGTTCCATCGCTTTTCTTACGGAAGGAAGCGTTATCCGACAATAAGCTCGGCGAATATAGCATCAAGCTCGCGTGATCCGAAGGGGATAAAGACAGGGTGTTCCCCAATTGAACCTTATCGTTTTCTAGGGTAAAGGAAAACATCCCTTGATCTGCCAAAGTCACATAGCCAAAGCCGCTTCTAGAAGCATCATCGAAACTGCGATAAACGCAGTCGGGGCCGTAATAATAGGTCGTGCTCCCTAATGTTGGGTTTGCAACCGTAACATTGCCCTCTTCTAAAAGACGGAAGTTTTCGTTGAAATCTTCTTTGGGAACAAAGGGGGCTTTCGGTTCGGTTCTACAGGAGCATAGAAGGGTAAAGCAAGCAAGGCTAAGGGGTAAAAAGCGTTTCATAAAAAAGGCCTCCAAAAGGCTAGGGGTTATCTTATAGCAAGAAAAAGAAAAAGGAAGAGGAATTTTCACCCTCTTCCTTAAATAAGGAAGAATTATTGTTTTTCCTTCTTCCGGGGAAGATAGGAAATCCATTCTTCGTTTTCGTCTTCCGTCGCGCGGTCCAGCATGAAATCATAGACTGCATCGCGTAATTTTCTTTTTCTTTCCGGAAGAGAAAGCGACATATCCGGATAGATGGGCTGCCCCACGTGAACCGTCATCCGAGGAGACTTGTTAGGACGGAATTTTCTTTTGCGGTAGGTAACGCAGAAAGGAACAACGGGGGCGCCAAGTTCGGAAGGATAGACGAAGCTTGCATCCGTGAAGGGACGAATCCGTGTGGAATAGGGCCAAATATGGGCTTCAGGGTAGATGACGACGCCGTGGCGCTTGGAAATATGGTAACGGATGGCATCGACGAACCCTTCGTGTTCCTTGGGGGATTCGGGAACCGGCAAGCAACCAATCATTTGAACCAAGGTGCGGACTCCTTTGATAGACATCGCGTCGCGGTCGGCGATAATGTAGCTTCTTTTGCATCCGCTCAGATAGCATTGAACCAGCCATCCATCGGCGATTTGGGTGTGGTTTCCACAATAGAAGGCTCCTTCGTGACGGATTTTTCGAAGGTTCTTCTTCCCTTGGATACGAATCCCGTAGCCAATTTTCCCTACCAGCCAAAGAATTGGTTTAGCAATCAACCAATAAACCAAAAGGGAGCCAAACCAATAAAAAGGGTTTTTATGGACGTATTTGAAATTTTTAGGCAAGGGCTTTTTGCTGATGTTGTTACCAGCAAAATCATCATTAAGCGGGTCGTCGTAATAAACAATTTTGTGCGGTTGCATGAGGTTTTTCCTTGGCCACTAGTCTATCGGCTTAGGGACAAAAAGGCAAATCAAGAACACACGGCTAATCACGACGTCTAAACATAACTTTTTTAGCCGTATATCTTGATGCCGTCCTTCATAATTTCGAAAAGCAGATCTTGATTATCAGTCGAATGATTCAAACGAATCAAATCCACCTTTTTATGTAGAGCATTCCGAATATCTTCGTTTAACCCCACAAAGGCAAAACCGGTTAACGAAGTAGAAACGCAAAGATCCACGTCGCTAGTTTCCGTGGCGTATCCTTTCGCGTAACTTCCGAACAAATAGCAAAAATCGACTTGGCTTTTGTATTTTGCTTCAAATAGATCAGCAAGGGTTTTGTGAATAAATTCGGGACTTATTAGTCCTTTGGTTTCCGTGATTTCGAATTTTTGTTGCAAGGTTTGCATCATCATCTGACGTTTCAAAACATCCCCATAATTGTCGTCCGTTTCATAGCGAATATAGGTACGAACCGGAATGTTTAATGCGGTGGCGACTTCTTTTTGGGTTAATCCGTAATGGGTTCTAGTTTGAAGCAAGGTCATATTTTCTCCACAACTAATTTACGAAATTTGGCAGTTAAAGAAAAGACTAATATGCCATTTTGTCACTTTATCCTTGTTTTGAAGTGCCATTTGGAAGATTCGAAAACCTAGAATTGTAGAACGGGGCGTTGAACTTATTCTCAAACGCCCTTTTCCACAGGTCTACTTCTTGAGTTCGTCGAACTTCTCTTGCATCGTTGGATTGTTCTTGGTTAGTTTTTTGATGGTCAAATCCTGCGCTTTGTCGTTAGCAAGGCGAAGGTTGCGTTCCGAGCCAATCAAATTCTCCTTTACCTTTTGGAGGTGGGAGATGGTCTTATCGATTTCCTCGACGGCCGTAGTGAATTTCTGACTGGCCAAAGAGAAATTTCTAGCAAAGCCGGTCTGGAATTCTTGTAGATTCTCTTCGAATTTCGAGACATCGACGTTTTGGCTTTTTACTTCGATGAGTTCCTTTTTATAGGCCAAAGAATTCTTGGCGGCATTGGCAAGCAAGGTAATGATAGAAAGGAAGCATTGCGGGCGGATCACGTACATTTTCTTATAACGATAGGATACATCCACGATTCCCGCATTATAGAATTCGTTTTCCGGTTCTAGCATTGAGACGAGAACAGCATATTCGCAGGCCTTTTCGTTCCGATCTTTATCCAGTTCCTTGAAGAAATCTTCGTTTTTATGTTTGGTCGCGGTCGCATCGTTTTCGTTTTTCATCTCAAACATGATGGAGACGTATTCCACGCCATCTTCAAAATCACGGAAAATGAAATCACCTTTGGAACCGGATTCTTTGCTGACTTCGTTGTCCTTTTCAAAGTAGGCGGCAGGGAAAGCACCACAGCGAATGCGGTTGAATTCATTCATGCAGTGTTGTTCTAGCGTTTCACCAACGAGCTTCGTCGACATGCGAATTTTCAAATCCTTGTAATATTCGATTTGTTCATCTTTTTGCTTCAACTGGAGGTCGTATTTTTCTTTGGTCGCGCTTAGTTCCAGTTTAGCTTCCTGATCCTTAGCTCGGATTTGGTTTCGAAGCTCTGCAAGCTCGCTCTGTTTGGAATTCTCCAAGGAAACGAATTCGGCGCCCGATTTCTCTTTTTGAAGAGCCAATTCGCCTTTGAGTTTTTCGACCTGGAGTTCAAGGTCCGAAAGCTTTTGGGCCTGTTCTTCTTTTAATTTGGCCGTCAAAAGATCTTTTTCCTTTTCTACGGCTTCTTGAAGCGTCTTTTTATCGCTTTGTAGCAACGCGATTTCCTTATTTTTAGCTTCTAAGTTCTTTTGAAGATCGAGTTGATGTTCTTTCTGGCTTTCGCTTAACTCGCTTTCTGCTTGGTGAATCTTCAAGCGAAGTTCTTCCATCTCCTTGTCCTTGGCATTGGCAAGGGCTTGCTCCTTGAGTTTGGATTCAGCATCTAGTTTAGATTTTAAAGCGGAAAGTTGAGTTTGAACCTCTTTATCAAACTCCTTGTTTTTGATTTGAGAAAGCAACTCGTTGTAGTCGCTTTCGCTGATTTGAATGACGGCCCCGCATTGCGGGCATTTGATTTCTTGCATCGATATAAACCCCTTTCGTTTTCTTAATTGTAACACCCCATTTTTTCTTCAATGGATTGGAAAATATACAGCGTATAAATTCTAATAGAAAGCATCGATAAAAAATCATTAGTCCGTAAAGATAGTAAAGGTTTTATCGTTAGGGATTCCAATATTTATGACGTTGTACAAGAGATTGGATTCACTTTCAGTTTTTTTATTTTGCAAACCCCGTTGTCAAGACTACCTTGGACGAAAAGCTGATTTCGTTATTACCGGTTTAACAGTCCTCCAGGCTTTTATCCAATTTGCTCCCGTTGCATTGGAACACAGCGCTTGCAAATGGCGCGATACCCTTCCCCATCTTTTACGATGGAAATGACATGAGCCAAATCAAGGTATTGCATTTTTCCAACCGAAAACTGTTCAAATATTGCATTTTTCCACCTAGATTTCGTTCGTTTTTTGCACTTTTCCAACTTTTTATAGGTTCAATATTCAAGCAAAAAAAGGGGGGCTGTGGAAGGAAGGAATTGCCTTTTTATCAGTGGGAAGAATGCAAGGTGCAAAATCTTCAATATTTGCCCTTTCGTGCAGATTTAGCATTTTAAAGTTTGCCTTTTCGTGCATTTTCAGCGTTTTAAAGTTTGCCTTTTCGTGCAATAGCCCTCTTAAACAATCGATGATAAGCGAGTTTTTATGTTTAAAAGAAAAAATTTATGACGGATTGATTAAGCGGAAGGGAATCAGATCAAGTCCACATAATTCTGGATACTCCCGTGACAATTTCAAATTTCATTATGTGCTAGCTCTTTTACCGCAATATATTTGATAACACAATCTACATAATCAACATGGATTTTTACTTCTTTTTCCATATCCCATCATTTGTTTTATTTTGTCGCCGAGACCCAAGTCATAATAACAACTTTGATACACGTCTATCCTCCAACTTTCCGATTCCGCCAGACCAAAAATAAAAAACGAACATTTTCATCCCTAAAAAGAAAAAACTCTGATACTTATGAAGGGTATCAAAGTTATTGTTCTAATATGGCGGAGAAATAGGGATTCGAACCCTAGCTGGACCGGAGGCCCACTATCGGTTTTCAAGACCGACCCCTTCAGCCACTTGGGTATTTCTCCGTCTTCGCCTGGTCCTCCCTGCTGGACTTGAACCAGCGACCTAGCGATTATAAGTCGCTCGCGCTAACCACTACGCTAAGGGAGGAGATAAGGCCTACGTATTATATACGCTTAGGCGACATATCTCCAAAGTTTTCTCGTTGCGGATCGCTTCTTTTGATGGCCCACCCTTTTCCATAAACCGTTTCGATTTCAATCCCCAAGGGGAGGACTTTTCTTCTTAAATTCGCGATATGGACGTCAAGACTCCGTGAGCAAACTCCTTTTCCCGTTCCATAGCAATCATAGCTTACCCACCGCTTTTGGACGATTTTCCCTTTTTTCCGGAGCAATGTCCAAAGGATGCGGCCTTCCGTTTTGGTCAAATGAACGGCCTGGCTGACCTCATTAAAAAGGCGTCTACGAATTTTAAAATCGGATTCATAGACGGGAATCAAATAGGTTTCTAGGGGTAAAGGTTGCATGGAAAAACTCCTTGGCGAAGCAAGAACCTTTCCCCGGAATTCCTTCTTCTATTAATAAGGATAACCCAATTGGGGCAAAGGGGAAGGGGGTCAAGGACGGAAAAAGACTAGATATGGTAGCAAATAAGGGATAAATATCATGACCATATCGAGGTTTTCTTGAAGGAATTTGCGAACGTATGGCTCTTGGGCGTCCCACAAACCCTCAAAACCATGTAGGAAATCGCCTCCCTCAAGCCGGCTTTCCTGACGTGCGACCAGCGGTACATGAAGAAGTTCGCATAAGCCTCCAATTTAGAGAACTTGATGCCCGGGTGGGACTCGAAGGCGTGCCTAAGATAGCTGCAGCAATTGCTCATCAGCTTCATCTTGCCCTCGTACTCGGGGTCGCCGGCGACGAATTTGCACCAATCGTCCTCCAAGCAGAGCTCCTTGACCAGCAGGTTGTGCGAATGCGCGCCGTCGTGCGTCAATTTCGACCCCTTTGC
>SAMEA104315436__coassemble_1492_pt1 | contig 13712 bp, 11 predicted proteins | sample SAMEA104315436__metabat2_high_PE_018 | metagenome-assembled genome bin SAMEA104315436 (sample SAMEA104315436) | gut metagenome | biome: Monkey gut; feature: monkey-associated habitat; material: faeces | place: China | collected 2013 | reverse complement strand
TTCCTTGAAGTCGTCTTCCTCCTGAATTTCGGCAATCTGCTCGTTGATGCCTTTTATCCTTTCTGCAAGGCCTTTGATATCGCCTTCAGCCGTGGCAATGCGCTGCTCTATTTCCTCGGCCCTCGGGTCGATTTCCTTTTCAAAGAAGGCAGCTTTTTCCTCTGTAAGCTTATCCTTAAGCCGGATGAGGATTTCCTCAATCTCATTGGAGTGCTGCGTGATGAAGGCGTAGTCGAATATGGCCCTAATTTGCAGGTTAAGGCTTCCCGAGTCGGATTCCTTCGCGACCCTTTGCTGGTTCAATATGGCCCGAAGCTCGGCTTTAAGTTCTTCATGTTCTGCCTCTTTGCCGGGCAGCGGATCGCCTAGTTCGTCGCTGCACGCTTCCATCTTGCGCTTGAGCTCCATCTTCTTGACTTCAAGCAAAGCGGCATTGGACTCGGGGTCGAGCAGCGTTAATTCTCGACGGACAAGCGACAAATCAATCGATTCGACGGCGTCCAAGAGAACGGAGATGTCGGTGGTGGAAAACATGGGTCCCGTGAAATCGTCACGGATCGCGGCGAAATACTTGCCTAGCAGCGCCTGGTCGATGTCCTCGTCAGCAGTCAGCCTGTTCTTTTCGATTCTTCGTCTGGTCCTGCGGAGGAGATCCAAATCGATTCTAATGTTGTCGAGCGCCTCTTTCCTTGCAGAGCGCTCCGAGTTGAGACCTTTGGCAGTCTGCTCCAAAGCGGCGATTTTCTGCTTGGCTTCGTCTAGGAGCGACTGGCGGCGCTGGATTTTGGCCCTTAGGCTCTTTAGTTTTTCGAACTCTTCCTCGAATTCGTCTTTATTCTTCTGAAAGTTCTGATAACGGGTCACGGCCTTCCGCATTGCGTCGGAAATGTTCTTATAGAAATTGTCGACGAGATATTGCGGCTCGTATCCGTTCTCCCTCTTACGGTCTCCGCGAGATGGAATCAGGCGGATGGGCACGATTTCTGCGGTCTTGGGAAGGCGTTCGAAAACGTTGTCGATCGCCTTATGGGTCTCGCTGGAAATAAGCACCTTCTTGCCTTTTTTGACAAGCTGGGCGACCGTCTCGGCGATGACCTGGGTCTTGCCCGTTCCAGGCGGCCCTTGAAGGAGGAAGATGCCGTTGCTATACACGGCCTTCCTGACGGCCTCTTTCTGCTTTTCATTCAAAGATTCGAGATACCAGGTCCAATCGGCGTCAAGTTGCTGCGTAGGATCCTGGAGCCCACTCGGATCGAAAAGATATGTGGAGAGGTAGGGGTTCTTGACATAGCCGGAATAGAAAGCCTTAAGAGCGGCTTCCTGCCTGGCCAATTTGGCCTTTTCCGCCCTGGAGTCGTAAACGATGTGCCCACAGGACTCGATGAGCGTGACGGTTTCCTTCTTCACATCCAACATGCCTTCTGGCAGACGGAAGTAGATGGAGATGCGGTAGATGGTCTCATTTTCAATGACGGCCTTTTTCTTCTGCTCGAAGTCCTCATCAATCCGGGTTTTCGCCTCAACCTTCTCGTTACGCGCATCGTCACGATATTTGACCTGAAGGGCGCCGAGAGTCGCCTTTTTGTAGCGTTCCAATTCGCGCTTCCCGGCTTCGATCTCCCTACGTTTGAACTCATCGATAAGCCTTTGGTTCCGTTCGCGGTAAAGACCTTCGATATCGATGGATTCGTATAAGCTTTTCAACCTTGCCTGATAATCCGCATCAGACTCTTTTTTACCTTGGGGATTCTCTCTTTGGATGCGCCGTTTTTCCTCTTTGATGGCAACTAGGACCGATTGATCTTCGTTGGAGGAAACATCGCCTTCTAGCCTCGCTTCCAAAGAAGCTTCCTCGCGATTTACTTTCTCAACGATCGAAGCGCTGATCTCACGGTCTTTTGCTTGGACGAGCGTTTCAAGTTCACGCTCGATGATTCTCTGATACCTTGCGTCGATTTCGTCGCAGGCCTTTTCAAACGCAAGTTTATGGTCGAATTCAAGCTGGCCAAGATGTTCTTCTGGCGCAATATCCGTCGTTACGGTCCTGAACCTATCACCTAATTCGAAGCCTTGGCGGAGGAGGCTTGCGAATATGCTGCCAGTTTTTTCTCCGCCTAAAGCGGCAGGGTCGCCGGAAGTGATGAATACGTTATCCCCAGCGAGGGAGCGAATTTTGATTTCCTCCTCGCTCACGAGTCGCTTTCCACACATGACGCGGTCTTCCATGAATTGTTTCTTGTTGCGATCGATATCGAGACGAATCAACGGGAAAGGCTCGGCGTTTTCGATTTGTCGGGACAAGACGACCATCTCTCCTTTTGTGAAATCGGCGATGCCATCGAGGATGAAGCTTTCGTAAACCGACTGGCTTTTCTTAAATTCTTTCCTGTTAACCGCGTAGGACTGCAGATAAAGGACTCGATCGAGTTTAAAACTCCTTTTGGCCTGCTCCACCAAATAGTATTTGCGGAATTCCATGTATGAGTTCCATTGGTCATAAGTCTGCCTAACCTGCAGAGGATTGTTGACCGTAAAGCAGGTGTCGATGAGCTCTTTGATGAAGTCTGGGGTAAGAAGGTTCTCGTATGTCTTCCAGTTGAAATCCTTCCAGTTGGGCACGGTTATCGTCCTGCCGGTTTGACGATTCACGAAAGAAGTCAATTCAAAGGCGTTTACCGCCGTTGCTCTGACTTTTCTATCGCCTGCGGCAGACATTGATTCGTCGATGAATTCGATGCCTTTGACCGTGAATTCGGCACGTTCGCCCCTTTCAGCGATGTTCCCGATGAGGATGACGTTTTGGCCGTCTGGGAGGCATTGACGCATCGAAAGAGTCAGTTCAGGCCGGATGACCACGTTATCCAGAAACGACATCATTCCATCGTTTTCGGATCTAAGCTCCCTGAGGAAATTCGGGCAGGAGATGTAGTAATACTTCCAAAGGCCTGTCGTAAAAGTGCTTTCGATGAATTGCTCCAGAGACTCGATCCTGCGCTCGGGCGGAACCCTAAGCTTTAATAGCGCGTATTGGTCTTCTAGCGAATCGCGATAAAAATCGCCTCCGAATCCATTACGCTTGGCTATGTTTTTAACGAAAGAAATAAACAGAGCGTTCATAGTCGGCCTCCCTTATAACCACGCAGGGAGCCCTAACGGGTTCTCGATGGTATCGATTGTGTCGTTAACGATGTTGAGGAAATAGTCGTCGTTATCCCATTTGGCGACATTGGGGTCCTCCCCGAAGGCGTATTTGCATACCTCATCGAAGAAGTCGCAGATGTGGTCCAGCACATAGAGGATGTACTTTTCATCGAGTTTTATAATCGAAAGCGAAGACTGGCCGTTCTGATAGCTGTTATCCGGATCGTAGATACGGTCGGGGTATTTCTCTTTGAGAGCCTGGTAGGCGCTGGTGGCATTATGCTTCAGAAGGTTCCAAACACAATACGCCTCGTCATAGACGTGGTAGTGCTTGTAGTTCTCAAAAGCGATGGCGGGGGAACCTTTAGGCTGTTTACCTTGAAGATAGGTGTCGAAGATCTGCCTCGTGAATCGGTCACCGGAGTAACCCTGGCTCACCATGACTCGGAGGCATAATGCATCCAGATCCGACATCATCTGATGAAAGAATTGTGCATAAAGGGATTTGATGACGAGCCTATATTCCGCACTTCGTTTATAACCGGCGATTCGGGCGCCCAGTTCGGCTTCGTCGTAATCCAATACTCCATCAGATAGATAACCAATCCGCGCGTTATCTTCAGTTTGATGGGGGGTCTTAATGATTTTGATCGCCTTGGAATACTTGTTTATCCAAAGCCTCTTGATCTTAGTTACTTCCAAATGGAAGACGTTGCAGATGTAATCCGCGGCTTTGATACGGGTAGGGGTGTAATAGACCGATTTGCGGTGCTCGATCCTTTCGTCTGGGAGCGGGAAGAACTTACGAAAACGCTTGCTGTCCAAACGGACGCGACCGTTCTTCATCAGAATCCCGTAATACTCCAGCTGGTTCGCCTCGTATTTCTCGTAATTCTGGCGGATGACTTGGTTCTGTTTCTTCACACGAGGCTCCTTTCTATAACCGAAAAAGGGATATCGGCATCGCCAATATCCCCACCAAACACACCAATCTTTTCGTTGTGTTCAATTAATACCGCGACGCCACGCTTGAGAATTGGCTCCAAACCATCGGGTTGCTCTGGCCTAGCGGTACTAGCGCCGGCCTTCGTTCCGATATCTCATTTAGGCGAAGTTCTTCGCAACGCGCGTCGAACCTGCTTACGTATGTGAACCTATTTTACAAAAAATAGGTCATTTGTTGTAGGGCTACTTGCAGAAAAACAAGCAACCTTTGATGAGATTATAGGAAAGAATCGCCTCGAAAACGATGTACCAATGGTTCAAAAGAAAAGACGTCACCGCAATACGATGACGTCCTCCATCCGTACATTAAACATCCGCGCCAGGTTCGCTAGATTCTCAATATTGGGAAGTTTTCTCCCCGATATCCACTCATAAATTACACGAGAAGAGTTGAGCCCTAAGGCATAGGCGACTTCTTCATAAGTGAATTCCGAAGTGATGATGAGTGATCCGATTTTGCGTCCAGTCAGCTTTCTATCTAATGTGGCTTTGATGTAATCCAAAATTTGTTCCTCCTTTAGCCATCGCTTCCAAAGGAACCTGGACTACGTGAATATTTTGTCCCGACTTATGGCCCATAGTCAAAAGGAACTATGTTTCAAAATGGAAGATTTTTAACTCGGTGGATGAAACGAAAGTTTTAGCCTTGGGTTTGTCTCGCACTTTGCCGCTTTGTTCCTTTGAAGGCATTGATCTGAAAGCCGGTTGATGGAACCCACGCTCCGAAACGTCTCAAAAGAAGCGATAAAGGATCACTTCAAGGCGTGAAGCCTAATTTAAGTACATTCCTCCAAAATCCCAAGATTCCCCAAACCCATTGTTTTAAAATAAACTTAAGAAGAAGCCCTAAAGGGCCATTCGACTGCAGGAAGGATAAAGGGGAACCCCATGGCAGAACAAATCATCAAAGACTCGTACTTTCGGATCCTTGGTTACATTGAAACCAAGCCTAACGGAGATAAAATCGGTAAAGACTTTTATCGTCGCATCGTCGGCTATTACGAAGCAAAGACGGATGTCACCAAGGATTTCTACCGAAGAATCGTCGCACATGGGGATGTGCTAAGCTCTTTGGTCGTCGAAGCAAATTCCAAGAACAAGTAGACTTTGGCGAAACGCCTTCTTCTAGAAGCCGTTGAATACGGCCTCTTTTCAGCTGCGAACAAAATGGATGCAACTGAGTTTCCATTCTCAACGAACTTCTATGGAACATTTGCCATCTTAGAGAATCCGAGTAAAATAAAGTCAGACTTTAGAATTCTCGGAGGTAAACCTCATGTACATCCAAAGAGCTATCGAATCGACGGTTCTAAAAGCAAGTCAACAATATCCCGTTATCCTGGTCTGCGGACAACGCCAGGTGGGGAAGTCTACGATGCTTAACCATATTAAAGAACCCGCGAGGCGTTATGTGAGTTTCGATGATCTAGCGGCAAGGCGTCTTGCCGAAACCGACCCTGTGCTCTTTTTCGAAACCTACGGATATCCCATTTTGATTGATGAATTCCAAAAAGTTCCTTCGATTCTAGAAACCATCAAGGATATCGTGGATCGTTTGGGGTATGAGGGAAAGGAAAATAATGGGCTATTTTGGTTAACCGGTTCCCAAAAATTTAAGATGATGAAGGGGGTGGCCGAGTCTTTAGCAGGGCGCGTCGCCGTGTTTGAAATGTCTTCTTTATCCATGCAGGAACTGGAGGGGAATATCCACGGATGCTTTGTTCCAGAAGTAGAAGCCCTAAAGAAAGTGAAGTTCCCTTCCTTGAATGTATCCGAGGTTTATCAAAGGATCTTTCGCGGCGGCATGCCGCGCCTTGTTACCACAGATATCGACCGGGACCGTTATTATGCCGACTATGTGAATACTTATCTAGAAAGGGACGTCAAGGATTTAGCCCAAGTGGGCAAACTCGATGAATTCTATGATTTCTTGGTTTATATGGCCGCGAGAACGGGGCAAGAATTGAAATACGAGGATATCGCTAAACGGATTGGAATCTCCGCGCCAACGGCCAAAGCATGGGTTGGAATTCTAGAGCGAAGCGGAATCATCTTCCTCCTTCACCCCTATCATTCCAACATCACCAATCGCCTTGTCAAAATCCCAAAAGTCTATTTTATGGATACGGGGCTCGCCGCCTATTTATGCCGCTGGCCCAACGCGGAAACCCTGCAAAACGGAAATATGGATGGGGCGTTTCTAGAGACCTTTGTCGTCAGCGAAATTGTAAAGAGCTATTACAACGCGGGGAAATCGACCCACGATTTGTATTACTATCGCGATATAGACCAAAAAGAAATCGATCTAGTGATACTAGGGCCCAATTCCATCTATCCGCTTGAAGTCAAAAAGTCGAGCGATCCCAATAGCCCAGACAAGAATTTTAACGCGTTATCCAAATTCGGTTTAGAAGTACATCCGGGCATTGTTTTATGCTTGTGCGATGAAGTGAAACCCTTGAACCGATCCTGTTATTTGGTGCCGGTGACTTCGATTTAGACCCCGATAAAATTCGGTTCGCGAATTTTTAAAGCAAGGCCCGCTGCCGGAAAAAGAGGGGGTTTTCCAGAACTTATTTCTGCTTTAAACGAGCAAATGGACTTAACAAATAAAATCCGAATGATAAGTTCAGTTGTCCCTAATTTGTGGACAACTGAACCTAATTAAGTTATCTTGTCTCCATGATAAAACATTCCATTAGATTCTTTAATAATAAGGAAGTTAGGGCGGTATGGGACAACGAGCAATCTTTGTGGTGGTATTCCGCCGTCGATTTTATCGATATTCTCGTAGAACCCAATTCGCCAAGAAGATATTGGAATAATGTCAAAACAAGAAATCCAGAGTTGTCTCCGTTTTGTGGACAACTGAAATTATATGCGGATGATGGCAAAAAATATCTTTCCGACGTCATCAACGAAAGAGGAGTCCGATTGCTACTAACCATTATTCCATCAAAATATAAAAAACAGATTTTGAATTGGATTAGCGGCCTTCTTGACCCCATTGATGAGCAAAGCAAAAGAAAGGCCTATGACCTGTATCAAACCAATCTGATCGAGGATAGCGAAATTGGAAAAACCATCGCTTTGCAAAAAATCCACGGCTATCTATTTGAAGGCTTATATGATTTTGCAGGAAAAATAAGAACGAAAACCATTTCTAAAGGCGGATTTATATTCGCCAATGGGGATTTCTTGCCACAGACGTTATCTCAAATTGATCAGATGCCGCAATCCACCTTTGAGGAAATCGTAGAAAAATATGTGGAAATGAATATTGCCCACCCCTTTATGGAGGGGAATGGCAGGGCTACTAGAATTTGGTTAGATCTCCTATTTATGAAAAAATTAAGAAAATGCGTCGATTGGTCAAAAATCGATAAAAAGGATTATTTTGATGCGATGATTCAGAGTCCCCATTCCGATGCAAAAATAAAAATGGTTCTAAAGAATGCCTTAACCAATGACATCGACAATAGAGAACTGTTCATGAAGGGAATTGACGCCTCGTATTATTACGAAGAAATGGAGTAGTTGTGCATCGCTTCGCCAGTAAGCATGTCACCAAGAATTCCTATCGGAGAATCGTCACGCATGGCGACGTGCTAAGCTCTTTGATTGTGGAAACCAATTCCAAGAACAAGCAGTTGTTTGGCAAAACGCCTCCTTCTAAAAACCGTTGAATACAGCTTTTTTTCAGTTGCTGACAAAATGTATGCAACTGAATTCCTATTCGCGACGAACTCTTCGGGAATCCGAGTAAAATAAAGTGAGACTTTAGAATTCCCGAAATCTTACGGTTATAAATATTGCGTATTTTTGTTTGGTGCAAAATATTTACACTATGAATGTAATTCATTGACGTAAACGGTGTAATCGATTAACATTTCCCTAGGAGGGCCGCGTATGATCAAACGTTTTAGCGTTACGAATTTCAAGAATTTCCGGGATACCTGCACTTTGGATTTATCTCGTATCCGCGATTATTCTTTCAACGCCCATCTCATTAAAAACAATCTGGTGAATAAAGCTTTGCTATACGGGAAAAACGGAAGCGGTAAATCCAATCTCGGCTTTGCTTTGATGGATATCACCACCCATTTGACCGATAACTTACGCAATCCTGCGAATTATCTTTTTTCCTTAAATGGCGACGGCGCTTCCAAAACCATGCGCTTTCGTTATGAATTTGACTTCAACGGGAAAGACGTTGTTTACGAATATGAGAAGAACGAGAACATGGTTTTGATGGAGGAGAGGATTTACGTTTCCGATGAACTCGTTTTTTCTTATGACTATTCCTCCAATAAAATGGACAACCATCTACCAGAACTAGATGGATTAAATCGTCAGGCCCTTTTGACCCGCAACATGAATAATTCGGTGATCAAGTCCATCTATGGGTTTTCGGCCAACCTTCCGGAAGATTCCCCCGTTCGTTTAATCAACGAATTTGCCTCGGGAATGCTTTGGTTCCGTTCCTCGGGGAGCTACGAATTCATGGGAACGACTAATATTATTGAAAACGTGGATCAGTACCTAGCTTCTGACCCCGAGGTGCTTAAGAGTTTCCAGTCCTTTTTATCGGACTGCGGGCTTTCCTATGAATTGCATGCGATTTCCGATATTTCGGGGAAAAGGGTTTATGCCCATTTTGCCAATCAGGATTATCCCTTCTTTTCGATAGCATCTACCGGCACGAAATCCCTTTGTCTGTTCTTTTATTGGATGGATAAGATGAAAAAGCATTTAAAATTCCTTTTCCTTGATGAATATGATGCCTTCTATCATTTCAATTTGTCCCAAGGCATTCTGCGCAGAGTGAATTCCGATCCTTCTTTCCAAGCCATATTGACTACTCATAACCCCTATTTGGCCGATAACGCAATCATGCGCCCGGATTGCTACCTCAACATCAAAAATGGAAAAATCAGGAGCTTTGCCGATTCCACGAATCGCATCATTCGCGAAGGCAACAGCCTAGAACGGATGGTGCTTTCGGATAACCTCTGAGCGTCGCGTATTGATTCTTTTCGAAGGGAAAACGGATCGCAAATGCTTGGACTCCTTGCGATGTTTAGGAACTTTCAATTCCTTGCTTTTGCAAGGACAATATACGCCGGTTCAATTAAATACCTCGATTTATGAGCTTTACGACCCCGAAAAGATTCGAAGCTTGCAACACTATTTCTCGGATGAAACGAAAAACGGGCGCCTATATATCAATTATCCCATGGTGGAATCGCTATTCGATGTGAAAGAAAGGGGCGGAGAATTTTTCATAACCCCATCGCGACCATTGTCCCTTTGTTCCAGTTCGGCATATAAAACGTTAATCAAAAAGCAAACGCCATTTCGTTCGAAATCGGGTCATCCCCTCCATATTTTGCCACCAGAGGATTTTGCCATCGTTGCTCGTGCCTCTTTGGTTCGATATCGTGAGATCCTAGAATCAGCCAATACTAAATGGAATTTAACGGATATTTCCGCCCTTTTGGAATCGGAAATAAAAGCGACGGAAGACGAGGTTATATATCCCTTATCCTGTTTTCCGTTCATGGCTTTGGACTATAACGCAAAGGAAGCGATGGAAGAATGGGATCGCCTCGCTGCGATCCCTCTGAACGCGATTCATTAAAGACACCCCAGTTATCAAAGGATTTCCCCTTTCCCTGTCAACGTAGTAACATACTAGAGTTAATCCTGATTAACTTACTGGAAAGGAGCCCATCTCATGGAACAAATCCTCTATCCCATCCTTGGAATCTCTCTTATTTTTCTTTGCACGACTATCGGATCCTTTTTCGTTTTCTTTTTAGGAAAGAAGGAAATCTCGCCCCGCTTAAATAAAATCTTCACGGGCTTTGCCGCTGGGGTGATGTTCTCCGCTTCGTTTTTCTCGCTGATTAAGCCTGCCTTAGAAACAAACGTAACCTACATGCCTTCCTGGCTTGTTGTCGTTATCTCGATTATTCTTGGTGCCTTATTCCTATGGGGCATCGATAAACTTGTTCCCCATTTCCATGTTTCCGAGAACCAAGAAGAAGGACTGCCTTCGAAAAGAATGAGTAAGACCTCCAAAATGTTTTTGGCGGTCACGATCCATAATATCCCCGAGGGCTTATCCGTCGGGATTGCCTTCGGCGTAGCTTTATCCCAAGGGAATAACTTGTCTTTATTAACCGGTGCCCTGTTATTAGCCGTCGGCATCGGCATTCAGAATATCCCGGAAGGAGCTATTGTCTCTTTGCCCTTAAAAAGCGAATCCGGTTCTAGTGGAAAAGCCTTTTTGTTTGGCGTGCTTTCTGGGGCGGTAGAACCCCTAGCCGCGGTTGTTGGATTATTTTTAGCCATGCAAATCCAAGGGATCATGCCCTGGGCGTTAGCTTTTGCCGCGGGATGCATGATTTACGTCGTCGCAGAAGAGATGATCCCCGAGATGAGTAGTGATGGTCATGACCATTTTGGGGTTTGGTCTTTTATCCTTGGTTTTGTCATAATGCTGGCCTTAGATTGCATCCAGTTTTAACCGTCGTCCCATTTCAATTTACCAAAAACATAGAATTCTATAAAAAAGGTAAATAGGAATTGCATTCAATAAAATAACGAATAGAATGTAATTACCAAAAAACATAGAATTCTATAAAAAATGTAATTAGATGATTAAACGAGAACGATATCTGAAAGAACTGATTGAAGCCAAGGAAAATGGTTTTCCCAAGGTCATTACGGGCATTCGAAGATGTGGGAAGTCCTATCTTTTGAAAGAAATTTACCGAAGCTATTTGCTGGAGCATGGTGTGGAAGCCTCGGAAATTCTTAACGTGGAATTGGACGACATCGTTAATGCCAAATACCGTAATCCCTTTGAATTAACGGAATACGTTAAGAATTGGGCCGCCGTTTCTTCAAAGATGCACTATGTTTTTATCGACGAGATTCAACTGGTTAGCCCGGTGATTAATCCCTCTTTTACCGATGGAAAAATCATCATCGCCAAGCCAACCGATCCTAACGCCATCACCTTCGTGGATGTTGTTTTGGGGCTGTCGCGGATCGCCAATGTCGATCTCTATGTAACGGGAAGCAATTCGAAATTATTGTCGAAAGATATCGCGACGGAATTCCGCGACAAAGCAACCAACATTCACTTGGCCCCGTTGACGTTTAAGGAATTCTACGATTTTGTAGGAGGGGATCGCCATGATGCTTTTAATGAATACCTGGTCTACGGAGGAATGCCCCTTGCCGTGCTTAAAGGAGAATCGGAACAAAAGGAGAACTATCTGAAGGGCCTATTTGAGACAACCTATTTAAAGGACGTCCTAGAAAGAAACAAAATCCGAAAAACGGAAAGCCTTGGCGAAATCGTCGATGCGCTAGCCTATGCATCGGGAACCTTGCTCAATACCCACCGAATTGCCAATATGCTGGAAAGACGGAAAAAAGAAAAGATAAATAGAAAAACCGTCGATTTCTATTTGGAAGCATTCGAAGATGCCTATTTGATTCGCGAAGCCCCTCGACTTGATATCAAGGGCAACGCTAGCATCGGGGCAACGAGGAAATACTATTTTGCCGATAACGGTTTACGGAACGCCCGGCTCGATTTTACTTCGCTAGATGTAGGCCAAATGGTTGAAAATGCCGTTTATAACGAATTAAAGGCGAATGGATATCACGTGAGAGTTGGAACGTTTGCCCAAGTGGAAAAAGATAAAAGCGATAAAAGCGTCCTTAAAAATTATGAAATTGATTTCTATGCGACCAAAGGCGTCAAAACCTTTTATATCCAAGTAACGGATAATATGAATCAAGAAAGCACCAAAACAAGGGAACTAGCCCCCTATCGTTTGATTCGAGACGCCAATGCCAAATACGTTTTGGTGAACCAAAAGGTTCCGATGCAAAAACTGGAAAATGGCGTTTTGCTTCAAGACGTCGTGGATTTTTTGCTGAGCCTTTAAAAAGGACTATAGGCAAAACGTTATATAGGCGGGAATGCAAACAATTACATCCTCTCAATTCGAGAGGTAATTGTATAAGAGGCGGCGTTTTATACATTGCGCCCGAGTCGAGGGTTTGCTTGTTTTCGCCTATCCGCCGCATATGTTTTCCGTCTCGGCAACGGAAAAACGGGAAACTAAACGTAAATAGACAATGGACCTGCTGAAAAAGATACGGCAAGCCCAACTTTTTTGAAATCTTTTGCAACCTGTGCCGGGACGTTTTAAGGTGATTCTTACTTTTTAAAATTTGGCAAAAAACGATAATGCCCATGTCATCGAACTTATTTTGGAAATTTTAGAAAAAACGCAAACTAACTTTCTTGCCAAAATACTAAAAAACGCAAAGTATTTTTTGCTGGAAAATACTAAAAAACGCAAAGTACCATAAGGTTCAGAAATGGGAGAAGAACCTCAATACCAATTAAGTATACCAGCCAAGCATTTGCACCAACGTAAGGCTGTACAACGCGGATTTTACCAATGAAGTAATTAGCTGTGTGCATTAAGGTTTTGCTGTAATTGGTGACACGATTGGCGACAGATTGGTGACACGATTGGTGACAGATTGGTGACACGATTGGTGACAAAAATCGGCTGATTGGTGACAGATTGGTGACAAAAAAGCGGATTGGTGACATTTCGGCCGCTTGGTCGCCAAGCGCAAGGACGCGTGGAGCAAATCGGCGGTATATTAGAACGCAGAAAGATTAGCCTTTCAGGTGCAATAAAACATTGAACAACCTGTTCATTTTTCTTGGATAACGGGACTTTTTTGAAAAAATTACAAATTAGTCCCGTTATAAGACTTATGGAAGACGGCTATTTGGTGCAAACCGTGCCGTCTAAACCCCAAAGAAAAAAGGCGGTCACTTTCCCGAAAGACCCCATTCTTGGTTTGAGTTCCACGATTTTGCATGCCGCAAAAAAGTGGAACTACCGCGTTCGTATTTTTTCATTGACAGTTTCAAGCAACGTACTTAATGTCTTTGACATTAAAAAGCCTTAATTGCACATCCGGCTTCTTCCGTATGTTTTGATAGTTCTTCACCCCGTTTTTGTTTGCCATGAACAGCGTCCTCGCCCCCGTCGCCATCCTGTAGAATTCCAGGTAAACGCCCTCCCTCACCACCTTGGCCCTCGCCATCAGCTCCGAATAGAGGGAATTCGTTTCCCTCCTCTCTATGACGATGTCCAGAACCAGAAGCGCGACGTCGAGGAGGAACGCGAGAAAATTCGACGACTCCAGGGATTTCACCCGGAAGTTCTCGAACCCGTACTGCGTCTTTTTGAATCGGAAATGCTCCTCGATCTTCCACCGGGAATGGTACGAAAGGACGATTCGGACCAGGTCCTCCTTCGACGAGGCCTTCCGATCGGGCATCAAAACCATCGGATCGTCCTTTCCCTCCATGTACGAGAAGACCACCGTCATAGCGGCTTTGACGCCGGGTATCCTGCATGCGACGTGGCTCGCCTTCACGTACGTTTCCCTTCCTTTGTAAACGATGGGCACGACGATTTTGCCCTTCCTCTTCGCCGCGAGGTCGGACGTTT
>SAMEA104315436__coassemble_1372_pt1 | contig 15356 bp, 14 predicted proteins | sample SAMEA104315436__metabat2_high_PE_018 | metagenome-assembled genome bin SAMEA104315436 (sample SAMEA104315436) | gut metagenome | biome: Monkey gut; feature: monkey-associated habitat; material: faeces | place: China | collected 2013 | reverse complement strand
CCAAGGCCATTTGAGGAATATCCTGTCGGAACGATTCCGTCCATAAGAAGAAACAAAACAATTGCAGCCTGTTTCGATCTCGCCAATTTGATGGAAAGAAGTGGCTCGGGCTTTAAGACGATTTATGATTCCTACGAAAATGCCACAGAAGACAAAAAGCCTGTCGTTCTTTCCTATCCTGGTTTTCTCATCATAAGATTATTTGATTTGCTTTGGACGGGCCAAACCAAAGCGATTATTCGTGATGCTTTAACTCCGATTGGAAAGGAAAAACAAAGGGTTATCAATCTCTTGAGCAAAGAGGATCTAGGAATCAAAGAAATTCTAAATAGTTCTCCATTCAAAAGTAGAAGATATTTGATTGAGCACGTCATCAATCCGCTTATTGCCGATGGCTCAATCGAACGGGTCGGAAACCTTAAGTCAAAGAATGCATTTTTTAGGTTAAAGAAGTAGCGAGATAAGTCGTATCTTGAATATGCCAAACCCGCATGACCACGAATGGATTCATCCTCTATCCGGAGAATTACCTCATCTGGCTTAGGGAAAAGAGAATCAAGGAATCGTTTGGTTATGTAAGCATGATTGATAGAAGAAGGGAATTCGGAGTATCATGGTGAAAATGGTCCAGTTTTTTGCCCACAACCCCATGTTGATGCTGATTGTTGCGGGGTGCGTTTTGGCTTCGTGTAGCGAAAATTCGCATGAATTATCGTCTGATAAAAAAGAAAAACAACGGGTATTTGATACTTGGTTGTTAGTTAGCAGATGATGTGAAACGTTTCAGGAGCTTGGGGCACCTCACCTCTCCCGTATCGTGCATCAGCTTGGCCAACTTTTCAAGCTCCACCTCGTTTGGGGACTTCATATTCAGCGCCATTCGCGGCATTCCGTTGTACCTCCGCATCCATCTTGCCCCCTGTTGGGCAAGGTCGGAGAGGGAATGGAACAATAGCGTCCGGTAGAATTTCTCCTGGTCGATTCGGTGGGATCGTTCGACCTTCCCGTTGTGCTCTGGGGTCCGCGGCTTGATGCATTTGTGCACGATGGAATTCTTCGCGCAGAACGAATCCAGCAGGCACGGCCAATCCCTCGTCGCCGCGGAATCCTCCCGCTTTGTCAAGCCCCTGTCGGTGAATTCGGACCCGTTGTCGGTTTGGATCACCTTCGGGGCGTAGCCGAAAAACTCGATCGCCTTCCTAAGGCCGACGACGGTTTGGTACATGGAATGCTCGTTCGAGAAATGGAGGTACCTTTTTCTCGTCGCCTCATCGAGGAAGGCGTATTGGTAGAACCTCCCCTCCAATCCCGGGGCTTTGCACTCGGTCGGGACGAACTTGACGTCGATCTGCCATTTTTCGCCCGGAGCCTCCGGGGTGTGGTATTCCTTGTTGTGCCTTTTCTTTGGATTAGTTTTATAAGGCTCGTATCCATCGGACTTTTTGAGAATCCGAAGGCACGTCGAATAGGAGATGGGGAAGCCGGATTTAACGGTCTTCGCCCAAATGTCCACCGAGCTGTCGTTGGGGTTTCGCTTCCTGTAGCAGGCGATTTTGTATTTCGCCCTTTCGCTTGTCGTCTTCGGGTGCGGGCGGCGGGGGCGGTGGCTTTTGTTTTTCAGCGACGCGGGCGTCCCGTCGTATTTCTTCCTCCACCTCCAGGCGCTGGTCCGGCTTATGCGGTAATAGGATTTGACCCTCTTCGCGCTCCATCCGGAATCGTTCATCCTCCTCACGACGGCGATTTTCGTCTCAACGTCGTAAGAAAGGTAATTTCTTTGCCGCTTTTCGGTTACAATATCCATCGGCATCTCCTTTCGTTTTTTTGGTCGAAAACATTATAGGCGAGATGCCTTTTCCTTTCCCCTCTATCCTCGGCTCTTATCCAAGGGTTTTGAGATTCGTTATTCTCCTTTCATTTTGTTTCACATCATTTGATATAGAACAAAACAACGGGTATTTGATACTTGGTATGCTGCAAATGCAGACCAATCAATCGTTGAATTAAAATGTGATTTTGATTTTCATTCCTATCCATTGTTCAAGAAAAATTCAAACGATGCGTTCGATGCGAATGCATTGCGCGGTGGTGATCGCTTGGTGGTTTCTTTTGATGGAGAGAAAAAAGAGGGCGCCGTGATTAAGGTGGAGGTCGACGAGATACCAGTTTTGCAATGCACCAATCATATTGTTCCGGGAAGCGACGGCTATATGCAATTTCACTGTGAACAAATGCCGCTTAACCAAAATGCGATTCGTTATGGTATTAATCGCGATTTGACGATAACTTCATTGAAAAATCTAGAAATGGGATTGGATCTCTATGCCACTTATGAAGTGAAAGACGGGCTTGGGATTTTGATAGACGTCTACACGTTTCATCCTAGGGTAACGAAATAGAACGAATGACGCATCTTATTTTGCGTCGCTGTTTTTATCGTCGTTGGATAACTTTTTAAAATAATAAATCATCGGAACCAAAGCGATTAAAGGGCTAGCGATCCAAGCGATGGGGTCGCCTAATGCCGCGCCTAAGAAGGAAAGAGGGGTTGCTTCCGTCGTGATGGGTCCTCCATTCATTAACGCGGGAACAAAGGAACATACCAAAACGCGGGCTGCTAATTCACCGACTCCCGACAAAAAGGGGAATAAAGGTTTTTCTAATCCCTGCAATGCGTTACGGAACAAAATCAAAATCATGAGCAAAATCAAAGAGGGAACGGCCGCATAAAGATAGATGTTCCCGAATTCGATGGAACGCTCATTGATTTTTTCTGGCGACAAGAAGAGGTATTGATACGCTCCATGGATGGTTAATAGAAGTCCGACAATGGTGGTAACCGCGTAGCATACCATTCCGATCCAGAACGCGGCCCATACGCCTTGCTTTAAACGTTTATGGTCGCCCGCGCCAAGGTTTTGGCCAACAAAGGCGAGGATCGCCGTGCCAATCGCATTGTAAGGAACCATCAAGAGATTGATGATTTTGCAGGCAGCCCCATATCCTAATTGGGCGGGCATCGAGGCAAGCATGCTTCCATCGGGTTGGATATCGAAACGGATGATCGCGTTCTGCATGACGATGCAGCCGATGGCAAGAATCGAAAATTGAAAACCCGAGGGGAATCCATTTTTGATATGACGCATATACTCTTTGAAGGAGAAGGTCATATCCTCTTTGTGAAGACGTAACTTGGGGTAACGGATATAGGCGTAAATCATGGCTCCTACCGCGGCAAGGCCCTGACTCAAAATGGTGGCCCAGGCGCTCCCAGCAACCCCCCAATGGAAAGCCTGGATGAAGAGCAAATCGAGTCCGATATTCGCAATCGTGGAGAAGACCAAGAACAAGAAGGGGTTGAAGGAATCGCCCATTGCGCGCAGCACGGCGACGATCATGTTGTAGAAAACTTGAGCGATCGTCCCACCGAAAATAATAACAAGGTAGGTATAGGCGGCTTCATATTGAGCTTGCATGGCCATGTCGACTTCCGAAGGATGGATGCCAAGGGTTCCTAATAACGTCGGAATCAAAACGATGCCTAAAACCGTAAGAAGAAGGGAAACGAAAAGACACAAAACGATTTGGATAAAATAGGATTGTCGCATCCTCTTTTCGTCTTTGGCTCCGATCGCCCCGGCGATGACGACGCTGAAGCCGTTCGTGCACCCTAGCCCAAAATAAATGACGATGAAAATGAGGGAGGAAGAGTTATTGACTCCCGCCACCGCGGATTCGGAAAGGGTTTGTCCAACGATAATCGCATCGGTTAACGTGTAGATCTGTTGAAAGATCATGGACAAGACGGTCGGAACCAAGAAGGCGATTAAGCCTTTGTAGATGGATCCCTTGGTTAAATCGATGGGGTTGAAGAGAGAACGAAATTTCTTCCAGAGTTTCATAACGGCCGTGATTGTAACCGCGATGAAAAAAAGATGTTATAGATACCGCTTACAAAGTAAAAAGAAAACTAATCGTGACGGCGGGGGTCGTCAAAGGTTTCGGAAAAACGCGCGGAAAAAGAAGGTTCTAACCCCGCTAAATCAAGATGGGGTGTCCCTCCAAATTGGTTCATGCGGAAACTGGCAATCCCCTCTCGGCGTTCTTCGGTATAAAGGGAAGTAATCGAACTAGGAACGGCACACGTCCCCTGCCAAAAGGTGACGGGGCTTGCATTTAGCAAATAGGAAAGCATCACGCTTTCTACCCCAAAATGGCAGAAGAAGGCGATGGTTTGCTGATTCCCTTTTTCGGTTTCATAGTGGTGGCCCGCTTTATGATACCCGTGAAGGTTCAAAACCTTTTCTAGCCCTTGGCAAACTTCTTCGTATTGCTCTTTTAAATCTTTGCTTTCCCGATAAAAAGGCAATGATTCCATCCATCGAGAAGGATCGAAACATGCGTCTCCGCCTTCTTCCAAGGTGGAAGGGAGGATATCCCAACTGATGCGGGTGCTATCGTGAGGGGCTAAAGCGAGGAATTCGCGTAGCCAATCCAAGACAATGGGCTTCATCGAAGTGCCGCTTTCTTTTAAGTAGGGTTCCATCGTCCTTTGGGCGCGACCTAGGGGAGAAACGTAAATCGCGTCGATGGGGATGTTTTTCAGGTATTGGGCCAGGGCATTGGCTTCTTTTTGGCCTTCTTTGGTAAGACCGTCGATTTTATAATCGGGGTCGGCGTGACGAATGATTAAAATACGCATACAACAATCATAATCCTTTTGGTTTTCATGAAAAAGGGATTGACCGTTATTTATAGCTGCCCTATGCTTTTTGCTGCTTGAGGGAGTAGTCGTCGCCGCAAGGCGAGACAGAGCCAACAGCACTGCCTTCTCGAATCGGGAAGCCTGGCCTGTCTTCATTGACGAGACTTGAGCAAAGGCGTTTTGGCGCCTTTGCCCAGTCCCGTTTTTTTGGTTCTGGGCCACCATGAGGAGGTACATTATGTGGTGGATTTATCCGGTCTACGCCCTAGATTTAGCGGCGATGATTGTTTTAGCCTTTTGGCTAGGAAATTTGGTCGACATGCTCGACAAAAAGACAAAGGTCTCGGGGGCTTTTATCGGCGGAGTTTTGCTTGCCGCGGTTACTTCGCTCCCAGAACTATTCACGGCCCTCTCTGCCGTTTTCATCGTCAATGAACCCGAATACGTCGTCGGCGATATTTTGGGCTCCATCATCTTTAACCTAGTCGTTTTGATGTTAGAAACCGTGATGTTCGTCAAGAACTTCCGTAAATCGAACGTCAAGAAATTCCATGTCGTCAACGGCTTATTCTGCTTGGCGATGTATGGATTTGCCGCCTATGCCTTCTTCGCCCCAAAAGAATGGCAATTGATGCTAGGAGATATCAATTTCGTCAGTTTGTTGATTCTTGCCCTCTACATTGTTTCCCTTATCATCCAGCCCAAAGAAGAGCAAAAAGAAGAAGTCAAAGAGCAAGTCGCTTGGAGCTTAAAGAAAATCATCACCTTATTTGTTTTCTGCTCCATCGGCTTGATTGGCACCTCGATTGCTCTAACTTATCTCACCAAGATGATCCAAGAAGCCCTTCCTGTATTGTCGGGTTCTGTTGCAGGCGCGTTGTTACTAGGCATTGGAACTTCGATTCCCGAGGTTATTTCGACAGCCCAACTCTTCAAAAAGAAGAACTACGACGCCGGGATCGGCAACATGGTTGGATCCTGCACGTTTGACTTTGCCATCTTCGCCTTTGCCGACTGCTTGTCGTGGCATCCTTACAACAACCACGTGGATGCATCGGGCGAATTCATCATTTCTCAACGCGGCCTTTATATCGTTAGCCCCGATGCGATTCAATTCGAAATCTATGGGGCGATTGTTTGCGCTTTGGTGACCGGTTTCTTGGCTTTGAAGGTCTTTACCCCGTTACTCAATAAAAGCAAAGGATGGACCATTGCCTTAAGCAGCGTAACCGCGGTGGCTTGCCTTGCTTTGTATCTTGTCATCTTCTTCTTTTAAACAAAGCGTAATCAAAATATCGGTTTGTAATAAATGTCATTATGACAATTTGCTGAAATGTATTATAAATGTCTTGAATAGGAAGATTCTTTGAAATAGAATATTGCCAATGAATCCCACGCAAGCATTACCCAAATATTTGGAAATTAAGGCGAATTTGATTACCCAAATCAAAACGGGAGACTTTTGCAAAGCAGAGATGCTTCCAACGGAAAAAGAGCTTTGTTCCCGGTATGGAGTTTCGCGAATCACGATCCGCAAAACCCTCGATGAACTTAAAAAAGAAGGATACGTTTCTTCCCGCCCTGGGTTTGGAACCAAAATCAACCATCATAAGGAAGACCTGTCGGCTTTTACGTTAGTCGAAAGCTTTACTTCCGAGATGAAGGAGTACGGTTCGAAGATTAAAACGATCAAAGCATCCCTTACGATTGTATATGCTGACGAAGAGCGCGCGAATGAGATGCGCTGTGAAATCGGCGATAAACTCTACAATTTAAAGCGTGTGCGTGGGGATGAAAAAGGTCCAATCGTCTACAGCGATACCTGGTTGCGCCTTCCTTTTGATTTGCCAAGCACCCAAGATTTCTTGTATGGATCCCTTTATCAATATCTCATTGAAAAAGGACTCTATTTTTCCCGATTCGAAGAATGCTTGTCTGCTCAAAGAAGCACCGCTGCCATTGAAGAAATGCTTCAACAAGAAGAGAATGGCATTGTTTTAAAACGCGTCCGTCGCGGTTACGATGCCAACAAACATATGATTGAGCTCACGGATAATTTCTATAATCCGGAGCGTTATTCCTACGAAGTCGAAGTCGATTCCATCCATAAATTTTAAATGTATTAGAAAAGTACTATTTCTTGTTGACACATTAGTAGTACCAAGTTTATGATGATGCCAGAAGAGGAAGCGCTTACATGGCATATTTGGAATTCGAACACGTCGGCAAGACCTACCCCAATGGTTTTGAGGCCGTCAAAGATTTAAACCTTTCTGTTGAGAAAAATGAGTTCGTCGTTTTCGTTGGTCCTTCGGGATGCGGCAAGACGACGTCGTTACGCATGCTGGCAGGTTTGGAAGACATCACCGCAGGCACCATTTCCATCAACGGAACGGTTGTCAACGATTTGGAACCCAAGGATCGCAACATCGCGATGGTGTTCCAAAACTACGCTTTGTATCCCCACATGACCGTTTATGACAATATGGTCTATGGATTGAAATTCCAACACGTTAAGAAAGAAGAGCAAAGGGTGCGTGTAGAAGAGGCCATGAAGATTCTTGGCTTTGACGAATCCCTTTTAAAACGGAAACCCGCTCAGCTATCTGGTGGGCAAAAACAACGTGTCGCCTTAGGGCGTGCCATTGTTCGTCGTCCCGACGTTTTCTTAATGGACGAACCTTTGTCCAACCTCGATGCCAAACTTCGCATCACGATGCGTGAGGAAATCATTCGCATCCATCGTGAAGCCGCCGCAACAACCATTTACGTTACTCACGACCAAACCGAAGCCATGACAATGGCCGATAAAATCGTTGTCATGAATCTTGGCGTCGTGCAGCAAATCGCTTCTCCAGAAGAACTTTACGATTATCCCGCCAACGTCTTTGTTTCGACCTTTATTGGCGCCCCGGCCATGAACGTGATTCCCGCCCATTTGGATCAAGGCGTTTTAACCTTCCAAAGCGGCAACCGCGTCGAACTGCCAAATGAACACCTGGAATTCTATAAAGAATACGAAGGGAAAGACGTCCTCTTCGGCATCCGCCCCGAGGATTTCTATTTGGAAGAAGGCGACATCAAATCCAAGATGGCCCGTCCTTTCCATGGCAAGATCGACATTGTCGAATTGTTAGGATTTGAAACCATCCACTATATCCAAGACCAAGACGTCCGTATCGTGGCCAAAGTTCCGCACAAGAGCCCCTATCACCAAGGCGATGAAGTGACTTTCTTCATCGACATGAGCAAATACGCCTTATTCGATTGCGAAACTACCCTTCGCATTCCGCGGGAGCATTGAGGATGATCCCCTTTTCCTACTTGGAAAAAGAAGGGCTCCTTTCTTTTGAAAAGCCCGTGGTCCTTTCTTCCATGGAAGTGGAAGGAACGGTGGTTTCCCTTTCGTATTCCCTAGACGGCGAACGTTTCTTCGAGGAGAAAATCCGTCAAGAGGGAACGCGCCTAGATTTAAAGAACCTTGTCTGTGCTTTCCTTCGCGTAGAAGGCGCTAAGCCTGTTTCCTTAGAAGAAGGAGAGGGATACATCGGAGTCCCGGATGAAGAATTCACCTCGCTTTTCCAGACCCAAAAGGGATGGATGGGCGGAGATGGTTTATTCACCTTCAACCTATTCGACAATCGCGATGACGAACCCGATCGCGTTCGGACCTTATGCGTTTTCGGCGATACGTTTGTGAACACGCGGTCTTCGAATGACGTTCGCTTGAACCCGTGGCTTATGCCCCATAATTCCTATGCGATCATCGAAGGGGCGGAACCCAAGAAAGAATCCACAACCTTTCACGTTAAGCAAGATCGAAAAGGGCGTTATGGCTCTTACTTGGAGCCCCATAATCCTCAAAGCTTTTCGGGAACTATGGTCGACAATTTAGTGGCTTATGGAGAAAAGAAGGGGGACGTGTATCTAAGTTCCTACGACCCCAAGAAGCCAATTGTTTTGAAATTTAGTTTCGGCAAGGCTTATTCTCTCAAGCAAATTCGCGTCGTGAACTATTCTCAACCAGATCCCTTTAGCGTTGGTTATGCCCGCCGCGGCGTGAAACAAATGAGCGTGCTGGCCTATGCCCGTGGTAAGCTCCAAAAAGAAAAAGAAGTGACCCTTCGCATGGCGGAAGGGATGATGGATGAGCAACTTATCTCCCTCGTTGCAGAAGCCGACGCCGTGGAATTCCATATCCCTAACGAGAATGGAATCGGCAATTATGGCGGAATCGGCGGAAACGAAGGCTTGTTTGGCTTAAGCAAAGTCTATTTTGATACGGAAGATTGCACTTTAATTGATGTCGAAGCCGATGCAAGTTCCGAACTTGCCTGTTCGGATAAAAACGGCTGGTTCTGGCTGCAGGATGGCATCATTCAAAATGGATATTTCTACTCCTTGCCTCTTGTTGGCGTGAGCGACCTTACCCAACCGGAAGGGTTTCAGTTCCGAATCGAAGGGGTGTCGATGCTTCGTCTCCCCATTGAAAAAGGCTACCCCAATTTCGATAAAGTGGAACAAAAGGCGACCAATCTTCATCAACATTATGGTTCGATAGAAGCCCTTTATGGCGCGGGAATCCTCGATTCCGTCCAAGAAGATGGATACGTCTATATTTACGGCTATTTAACCGATCAAAATCATTTGGAAAATGGCAAGGAGATGGTTGTTGCCAGAACCAAAGATTTCCCCAACGTCAACGAATGGGAATTCTTTGATGGAACTTCCTTCCAAAAAGACATCACGAAAGCCGCTCCTTTGCTCCATCACGTTTCTTGCGAGCTCTCGGTTTTCAAGAACTTGGATCAATACGTTGCGATCTTTACTTACGACGTTCAGTCCCCTTATGTCGCTTATAGCTTAAGCCCCACTCCCTATGGCCCCTTTGGACCGATCCGCATCGCTTATGCGGACACGTCCAAATATTGCCCCCATGAATATCATTACAACGCGAAGGGCCATAAGCATTTGTCTCATCCGGGCGAGATTCTAGCCTCCTATAACGTCAATACGTCTGATTTAGGAGAGAATTTACAATTCGCCAGCTGCTACGGACCTCGATTTGTCCGTCTTCAATACGTTCGTGGAGGTAAGAAATGATGGATCACGCATCCGAACCGAAAAAAGCGACTTTCAAACCCAAGAAGCCGCATTCGAAAAAAGCCCATTCCATTCGGGAGAAGGTCATTGCTTATATTTTTCTCGTCCTTTGCTCGATCTTCTTCGTCGTTCCCTTGCTCTGGATGCTTTTAACAGCTCTAAAGTCCACGGAAGATTTGCAAGCCGGCGTCTTCTTTCCGACAAAACTCTACTGGGATAACTTCAAAACCGCGGTGAAATCCGTCCCCTTTGGCCAATATACGTTCAATTCCCTTTATTACGCTTTATTCGCCACGATTGGCACGGTTTTCTCCTGCACCATCACCTCCTATGCCTTTGCTAAGCTCAATTGGCCAGGCAGGGACAAACTGTTCATGGTTCTTATCGCAACCATGGTCATCCCTTCTCAAATCATCCAGATTCCTTTGTATATCATCTATTTCAAACTCGGTTGGATCGATACCTATAACCCCTTAATCATCCCTCTTTGGTTTGGAGTTGGGCAGGCCGCGAACATCTTCTTGCTCCGCCAGTTCTTCATGGGCATCCCCAATTCGTTAAAGGAATCCGCCCGTTTAGACGGGGCGAATGAATTCCAAATCTTCTGGACCATCATGTTGCCGCTAGTCCGTCAAATGCTTGTTGTCGTGGCGATCATGACCTTCCTCAACTGCTGGAACGATTTCTATAACCCCTTGCTTTACATCAACGATTCCAACCTCTTCCCCCTTGCCTATGCGATTCGTACCTTCGCTACGCAATACTCCAACCAAAATAACCTGATTATGGCGGCTTCTCTCATTATGACGGTCCCGTCCCTCATTCTTTTCTTCCTCCCGCAAAAGCAGATTGTCGGATCGGTGGCCCATACGGGAACCAAGGGATAGGAGGACAAACAAGATGAAAAAGAAATCAACGGCACTCCTCGGTTTACTAGGAGGAATTGTCCTCGCTAGCTGCAAACCGCCCCTATGGTTTATCCCCAAAGACGACGCGGTCGACTATGGAGAAAGACAACAACTCATTTTCTACCATCAGTGGCAACGCGGTGCGACGGGATACGCTGAAATCAACGGACTCATCAAGGAATTCAATGCCTCCGACATCGCGAAAAAATGCAACGTTGCAATCAAGGGTAATGGCGTGAACTTCTGGGACTATTGGGACAAGGTCAATCTTGCCATTTCCGGCGGATCCGCCCCAGACATCTATCTTCATACGGTTTCTGACGCCCCGTTAAGGGCACGTTACAATCTTGACCTAACCGCGATGGAAGAAGAAGACGTCGCCAAGGGCATTGAAACCTTGAAAGCGGAGGACATGTTCTTCCCCACCCAAATCAGCGATATCGCCAAATACGACGAAAATAACCACATGAAGGCCTGGCCGTTCTCGGCGACGGTTCGCGTGGTTTATTACAACAAAGACCTCTTCAAGGCCGCCGGCATCACGGATACCCCCAAGACTTGGGCGGAGATGGAAGTGGTTTCCAAAAAGCTCACCCAATATAAAGAAGAGGGAAATCCGTCCTCCGGTTACAAAATCGTGGGATACGACCCCTTCTCTGGAGAAGGGCAATACGTCCATCAATGGGGATGGCTCTCTGGCCATTCTTTCTGGGGCAAAGATCCTTCTAATGGACGTCCTATCCCCCAATTCAACGATGCGGCCTACATCAAAAACCTCGAATCGCTTTATTACGATTCCTATTGCCGCAAAGATGCCCAAGCCCGCCAAAATCTCGAAGATTTCATGGCGGACGTCGGCAAAACTGGCGCCGACCCCTTCGTCTCGGGAAAACTTGGAATGATCGTTGGCAATGAAGGTCTCCACACCCGCTTGAAAGAAGCGAAAGTCACCTTCGATTACGGAGTGTTCGAACTACCCACCATCTCTTCCGAAGTCGAAACGACGAATTGGAGCAGTTCCTATTCGATTGAGCTTTACGACAATAAAAATCGGAACGTGAAGGAAGAAGTGGCCGCGCAACGGAACCGTGGATCCTGGGAATTCCTCAAATTCCTTTATTCCAAACATTCTCAAGAAATGATTTCCAAAACCGGATTCCTCATTTCCAATCGTCAGTATTACGCGGATTTCGTTGAAACCGACCCCGTCATGACGGAGGTGGCGAAAGCCGTGAGCCATACTCGGGAAGCGGAATACATCGCCGCCGCCCCCAAATGGACAAGCGACATTCAGGTTTACGTGAATTCCGTCGGCTCCTACAAAATGAGCGTTCAAGACGCGATGGATGAATCTCAAAAACTGATGGAAAGCAAAATCCGTCAATATTATTCGACCCAAAACTAAGGAAAGGAGAGAATCATGGAAGAAGTTGCAGCAAGCAAAGAAACCGCTCCGACGGCTGTAGAAGCACCCAAAAAACCCAAGCGTCACCTCAAGAAGAAGACGAAAGAAGGGATGCTGGGATATGCCTTCGCTTCCGTTTGGATCATTGGTTTCCTTTGTTTCACCCTTTACCCCCTCGGCACCTCGCTTTATTACAGTTTCACCAACTACAACAAAGTCGATGCCCCGGTGTTCGTCGGATTCAATAACTACGTCTATCTATTTACCCAAGATCCCTTCTTCTGGAAGAGCCTTGGCAACACCTTGTTCCAAGTGGTCTTTGGGACCTTGTTCTCCATCGTGATCGGCTTATTGATGGCCGTTCTTCTCAATAAACCCATCAAAGGGTTAGGCATTTGGAGAACGATCTTCTATTTGCCAAACGTTGTTTCTAGCGTTGCCATGGCCTTGCTTTGGACTTGGATGTTCAACAAGAACTACGGTCTCATCAACGAATTCCTCGGCCTATTCGGAATTCCGAAGATCGATTGGCTTGGCGGGGAGCATCTCGTCAAAATCTCCTTGATTCTCATGAGCGCATGGGGAGGAGGTATCAGCGCCCTCTTCTATCTCGGCGCGATGAAGGGTATCCCCAATCATTTATACGAAGCGGCCTCCATCGCCGGCGTATCCAAAGTCCATCAGTTTTGGACGATTACCTTGCACCCCCACGACCCTCTTCATGCTGATTACGGGCATTATCGGGAATTTCCAGTATTTCACGATGGCCTACATCATGGTCGGGAAAGGCACGAACTACAGCGCCTATTACCTGGCTTACTACCTTTACGACAAAGCCTTCATGGACAACCAACTTGGTTATGCAAGCGCGATCAGCTGGGTCATGTTCCTCGTGGTCATCCTCGTCGTCGTCGCGATTTGGAAGACCAGCAAATACTGGGTCCATTATTTGGATCAAGACTAAGACGACAACCAAAATCATTTCCATTTTTTAGGATATAGGAGGTAATCAACCATGAACAAAAAATCCTTTGGAAAATTCGGCGCGATTGGCGCGGGCGCCCTTTTAACGGTCTTACTTGCTTCTTGCCAAGTCTCCCCCGTTAACGGAAACACGGTTATCACGAACGCCGACGGCGCGGGCAATAAAACCCTCTCGCTATTTTGCCTTGTCGACGGCTCCATCCAGATTCAGCCAGACACGGAATCTTTCGTCGGCAACAACAGCTATTTCCACATCGAAGATATGAAGAACCCGACCTTCACTCCGAAGGCAGACAACTGGGTCAAATACATTTCGGACGGCTATTTCACCAACCCGAACCATTTAACCACCCCGACGGAAATCTGGGACGAATGGAACGCCAAAGTCGCTTCGATCATCCCAGAAGGATTCGAGTTCTCGATGGATACCTTTAAATCTTCGGGATGGAAAGATGAGATGATGAACACGACCGTCGCGGGTTTCAATACGACCAACGAATGGAAGGCCTTCGTCTATAACATCAGCTATTCCTGGAACAACGTCGAAGAGTATAAGACCAAAACCAAAGCCTTGATCGGTGAGACCAATTTCGCCGTTTCCGAAATGGCCGATTTGGAAGATGCGGATACCCCGTGGGTCAGCTTCGAAAAGGGAGAAGAAGCCGATGGCATGGCCGCCTACACCTGGAAGGAATGCTACACGGTCAACTACTGGTCCAGCTTCGGGCTTGTTGACACGATGCTTTCTTCCAACCTCTTCAACCGTGATGCCTTAGGTGCGGACTATCATGTCAACACATCTTCCGCCATTTCGATGTCGCAGCAAAGCTACAAAATCGGAGAAGGAGAAGTCGTCACCCACAAAGTCGACAACACTTCGATTCTTGATGAGAACAACAACGTCAAATTCTTAACGGCCGAAGGTAAAATCGCCCTCCCCGCGAAGAAAGGCAATGGCGCCTTGATCGGAACGATCTGCGGCGTCGCCGGTGCCGCGGTTGTCGCGGGAGTCGTCGCGGGAGTCGTCGTCTCCAAAAAGAAAAAGAAGCAAGCTTAATCGCTTGATTCCCAAACGGGGCGGAGGTTGCCCTCTTTACCCTTCGCCCCGTGAAAAGAAAAACCATGAATAAAGTTGCGGAAATTCTAAATAAAGTCGGAAGCGTGCTCTTTTTGAACATCCTTTTCCTCCTCACGAGTGCTTTGACGTTAGGACTTGGGATCGGCACCTGCTGGACGGCTTTAATCGCGACCTATTTGGATTTATCTACGGATAATACCGGGTACTACGTCCGCAACTATTTCAAACATTGCATCCAGGAATTAAAGGAGACCATCGTCCCGTCGATCCTATTCGCCCTTGTGCTGGTGGGAGCCTATTTCCTATTGGCTTTCATCAATTCGATGACGGGCGGAACGCTAAAAACGATTTTGTTCGTCGTTTCTTTGGCGATCCTATTAGAAATCGCGCTCGTGGCTTCCTTTTTCTTCCCGGTATGCGCTAAATTCCAAGGCGATTGGATTGAACATCTGAACCTCGCCTTTTGGTTTGCCCACCGCTACATCTATTTATCCGTGGTATTCGTGGCCCTGTTTGTCGGGTCACTTTACCTCATCGTATACGTCAGCTTTGCGTTCCTGTTCGTTTGCTTCGGCTTAATCGGCTTTTTGGAAGCGAAAATTTTGAAACGCCTATGGAGAGAATATCAACATGAATCAGAATAAGTACCTGTCTTTTGTTTCCGAATATGACAAGGAACCGAAAACGTTTGCCAAGGGAAATGGCTTTGTTGGCCATCCCGCCATCGCTGAAACGATTGCCAAACGTTTTTCCAATGCCCCAATTATCGTGCTAGAAAAATATCCGGGCATCCGTCAGGAAACGCTTCGCGAATTAGCCAAAGCCATCGCTTCGAAAATCGGGGCGGTTGCCGTTGACGTGGAGGAAGCCGCCAAAAGCGAATCCGAAATCCAAGAAATGATTCAAAATAATCTCACCGACGACCGCGTCTTCGGTGTGATGTCCCATTTCCATGTGGAAGATTTCTACGATGAAAAGAAATTAGAAAATCTCAAGGCGAATTTGCCTCCCAAAGCGGTTGTTTATGGGTTTGGCGCCTCTCTCGTCTCGGAAGAGAACGTTGTTTATGTGGAACTCGACCGTTGGGAGATGCAACTTCGTTTCCGCAACAAAGAAACGAACTGGCATGCCTCGAACGCGAACGAAGACCCGTTGAAGAAATTCAAACGCGGC
>SAMEA104315436__coassemble_1370_pt1 | contig 15389 bp, 13 predicted proteins | sample SAMEA104315436__metabat2_high_PE_018 | metagenome-assembled genome bin SAMEA104315436 (sample SAMEA104315436) | gut metagenome | biome: Monkey gut; feature: monkey-associated habitat; material: faeces | place: China | collected 2013 | reverse complement strand
TTCGATTCAAGAAGTCGTGAAGAGAATTCAAACCCAATTGCCAAAAGCCAAAATTCTTTTAGAAGCCCTTTACCCCGTTCATTCGACGTTGGACCCTAAAATCGACGCGGGGTCGGTGGGTAACAAAAACAACGAGGATATTCTAAAGACCAATGAAATCATCGCCAAAATCAAAGGGGTACATTTCTTAGATTTAGGCCCGATTCTTCGCGATGAAAATGGGGAATTGAAGTTGGAATATACTCGGGAAGGATTGCATCTTAACGCGACGGGTTATTTTGCCATCGTTCCCACGTTAGAAAAAGCGATGGAAGAAGCGATGAAGGAGTGAAGTCATGAAAGGCGAAACGATTTTTAAGGGGCATTTCGTCCAAGGGGAAGAACGAGTCATTGAACTCGCTTCTTTTCGACCAATTGGCGAAAAGAAGGGGGACGTGGATGTTTTTTACTCCTTTGATGGTCAAACTTTCTTTCCCAATCCCGCATTGAATCAAACGGCTTTATTCTTAAAAATCCGGGCCAAACTAGATACGGATGTTGAGGTTTTAGAAGGCGATGGATTCGTCGTTACCAAAGACGAAGGACTCAGCAAAAAATTCGAACATTCCCATATTTGGAGTGGTGCGGACGGAATCTATTCCTTTAATCTTAGTCGCAAAGAGGATTACAACCAAAAAGACGACCCCACTTTGTTTCTTTTTGGCGATACCTTCATCGGGGAATCCTTGCCTAGCAAAAAAAGATTAGAACCGACCAAAATGGTCAATAACACGGTTTGCTATAAAAAAGGCGATGCCTACGATTTCTTTGTAAACCGAGATGAAAACGGAGCATTTATTTCCTGTTTTGAGGTTCCTTTCCCTTTAACCAAAATCGGATATTTAGCCGAAAACCTCACACGAGATCTTGGAAAGCAAATTCCCCAAAAACCGTATTTATCATCGCTTGGAGAAAAAGATAATCCCGTTTTAACGTTCGATTTGCATGGCCGTTATGCGTTAAAGGCCATTGCCATTGCCAATTTCTTCGACGATTCCTATGGGCTAGAAGAGAGCTATCGTCGCGGGGCGAAAGAAGTTCGGCTTTCCTTTTCTTTGGATGGGGTCCATTACATCCACCATTCCACATTGAAGTTAAACGAAAACCAATCCGGGCATTTATCGGAACAGTTCCTGTTGGATGGAATGGAGGCTGCATTTGTCCGTCTTGAATTAATCCGTAAAGAAGGACTGACTCCAAGCGATGATTGCGTTGGGTTAAACCAAGTCCTTTTCTTTGACGAAGAAGGCCTCTTGAGCGATGTTGCCTGTTTTTCGAATTCGCTTAGCGCTTTCGAAACCGTGAAATCCTGGTTTTGGCTGCAGGATGGATTTGTAAAGGACGATACCTTCTATGTCTATCCCGAAATTGTTCAAGAAGAGCTCAACGGCATCGAAGGATTCGAATTTAAAATCGCAGGTGTCGTCGAGGCGAAAATCCCGTTGAAGAACGGCCGCCTAGAATGGAGGAAAGTCTCTATTCGCCAAGTGCCCTTCTATCTGCTGGAAGACGACTGCGAAACGATTTTAGGATCCGCGGTTTTGGATAATCGTGACCAAGATGGCTACCTTTATTTCTATGGCTACCGCAACGACAGGAAGAACTTCCTTCGTTCGATGATCGTGTCGCGTATCCGTGAAGAAGATTTGGGCAATTACAACGAACTCCGTTATTTTGATGGAGAAGGGTGGAGTCGGGATATCCGTAAAGCAAAGGCTTTAATCCCCCATGTCTCCACTGAAATGTCGGTTATCCCTTTAAAAGAAGGACCATGGAAAGGGAAATACCTCGCCAATTTTGAATATGATTCTATTGGTAAGTGGACCTGCTATTGCGTGATGGACACCCCCTTTGGCCCCTTTGGCCCCGTGTGCCCCATCTATTACACTCCCGAACTCGATCGTTATACCAAAACGACCTATACCTATAATGCGAAAGCCCATTTGCATCTTTCCGAGCCTTCTAAAATTTTGGTTAGCTATAACGTCAATGACATGTCGATGAAGGCGAATAAGGATGACTATACGATTTATCATCCCCGTTTCCTGTGGCTCACCCCCAATTCTAAATTATGATCGCGAAGCCCCTCCCCCACTGGGATGAACTTTTCTACCGCAAAGACGGATGGTCCGGCGCCGATGGCATTTATGCCTTCGCCCACCGTGGACGTTTGCTCTTCTATTTTTCGGATACTATCTTGTCTCACCCTGGGTCAAACGGCCAACGGGAGGGTTTTCGTTTGGCTCACAATTCGTTTGCTTCCATGAATTTAAATGGAGAAAACGCTTCGTTTGTCACGCGCTTCCCCGCCTGCATCGAAGCGGATTGCGGTTATTATTGGTTGCAAGACGGCCTCATCAAAAAAGAAGCGTTGTATGTTTATGCTTTAAGAGTTGAAGATTCGAAAACTGCACGGATCCCTTTCCTTTTAAAGGGAACGGATTTGCTGAAAATCCAACTCCCCTTAAAAGAATCCCCCTCTTTTGAAGTTATCGATTCCCGTTTGGAGGAAGACCTATATTTTGGTTCGGCTTTAATTCGGCATGGGCATTATTACTACGTGTTTTGCTATACGGGTGGAGTAAGGAAAAGGACGATTCTTGCCCGCACACCGTCCCTGGATAAGCCCGATTACGAATTCCTCCAAAAAGATGGGAGGTATTCTAAAAACAATCATCACCCCAAGGTCCTTTGCGATTTTTTGCCCGCGGAAAGCAAGATTTATTTTGCAAATAACCGTTATTACATCGCTTATTCCCCTTATGGGATTTCGCAAGAAGTGCGACTCACTTCCTTTACAAAATTAGGCGAAGAAATTCCGCCTGGAGAATGCATTTATCATTGTCCGGAAATGAAAGGAGAAGACATCACCTACAACGCGAAAATCCAACCCGCGTTATCTTCTCCCGCGCGTCTAGTGATTACCTACAACGTGAATTCCCTTTCTTCCAAGCGCGTCGAAACCACCTATTTGTATCGTCCCCATTTCCTGGAGGTTGAATTATGAAAACCCGTATTTTCCCTTTGTTTTTATTATCGTCATTGCTCTTTTCTTGCGGAATGCCTTCTAACCCTTCTTCCTCCGCAGAGCCTAATTGGTTCCCAACGGAAGAATTAACCCCCAATGAAGGAGAGCGAGTGGACTATGTTTCAAAACCTTCTTCGCTAGTAGGGTCGATGATTCGCGTTCAAGAAATCTATGCTTCTAGCGCTCTTTTTTCCGTGGAAAACCTCATTGACGATTCGGGGATGAGCGGAGTCGGAAGCGAACTCCAACTGCATTCGGCGTCTTCTCCTCGCGATACGATGTTCTTATCCGAACGCGGTCAAACTAACGGTGAACTGATTTTAAAATTAGGAGGATTCCATCGTCTTGGTCATCTTTGTCTATGGAATTTCTCTCAGGCTTCCAAGCTAGACTGCGGTTCCAAAGAAGTAGAAATTCTTTATTCGGATGATGGAATCCGTTTCACGAGCCTTGGGACGCACGTTTTAGATCGAGGGAATGAATCTTCGAGCCCTATCGATAGTCAACCCTATTTTGATTTTGGTGGCGTTAAAGCCCAATTTATTCAACTGAAAGTCTTGTCCAATTATGGCGGCAACCAATTCGGCTTAAGCGAAATTCGTTTGTTTGAATATGCAGACGAAAAGAACCCCTCCATCGAATCTTGGAAAGATGCGAATGCTTCTTTGCGTTCCCGCTTATTTACTGGAACTGCTTTGGATCAAAATAGTTCCAAAGGGAAACTGAGTAACAACCCTTATTACCAAACGAAAACCAAGAAGAATGCTTTAACGTTCCATTTGGATGGCCAATACGAGGTGAACCAAGTTTCCTTTTGGAATTATAACGACCCCGCAGACTTGAATTCAGGAGTATCCTCCCTTCGCTTATCGGGCTCGATGGATGAGGTTCATTACGAAGAATGGGGCACCTATTCCCTCCCCAAGGGCACGGGGCTTAACGCGATGCCTGTTTCGTTTGTAGCGACAATCGAATCCAAGAAGGCCCAGTATCTTAAACTCGAATTCTTGTCCAATTACGGGGGAGAGGGGGATGGGTTAGGCGCGATTGCCTTGGAATCGGATTCCTCGACCCATGGTGAATTTTACGGGTCAATTCAGTTCCTATTCCTCCTGGAGCGGCGCGGATGGTGTTTTCTCGACCCGGTTAGACGGATATCAAGCCATGAACGCGGAGCCCTCCAAAACCGTTTTCCATTTCTCCGATACCTATTATGGCGAGGTGAACCCGGTTACCAAGCAGCGAATCAACAATACGATGGTCAACAATTCGTTTGCTTATTTTGAAGATGAAAAGATGAATTTTGTTGGGAATGTGGAGGGGGTGCCTTTGCTAGCCACCAAAGACCTGAACCGCTCGGAAGCCGATGCGTTTTATTGGTTGGGGGATTCTTTTGTCGTTAATCGAACTTATTATGTGTTTGGCCTCTATATCGCTAAAGAAGGACCTCTTGGCTTTAATCAAGTTGGAGAAGACCTCTTCGCTTTCGATATCCAAGAAGGCCAAGTGGATTTTGCCTCCAAACGTTTGATCTACGACGCTTCCACGAATCATCTTTCTTATTTTGATCCAGACAATCAATTATCGATTATTTTGGGGTCGGGAGTTTTTGAAAACACCATCCAAGCCGGCGCCTTAAATCCGGACGGGTACGTCTATATTTACGGATATCGTGACGACAAAAAAACCGCCAATTCCCGTTCTTTGGTCGTGGCCAGGGTTCAACAAGAAGAGGTCGAGAATTATTCTTCTTATCGTTATTGGGATGGGACGAGTTGGGTAGAAGATATCTCTAAGCTCGCCCCGTTGACGGATCATGGGAATGTGTCCTGTGAATTGTCCGTATCGGAAATCAACGATAAAACATCGCCTTATTATGGAAAATACATCCTTGTTTATCAGGATGCGACGATTGGTAAAGACGTTTGTTACCGCCTTTCCTCTTCTCCCTATGGCTTATTCGATGAGAAGAAGGTGCTATACCATTGCGAAGAAACGACCATGATGAATGGGTTGTCCCAATATAATGCGAAGGCCCATCCTGTTTTAAGCCGTAATGGATCGATAGTTGTATCCTATAACCTCAACGAATCCACCTTTGGAATGAATAGTAAAAACGGGGACATTTACCATCCCCGTTTCATAGAATTTAACCTCTTATAATTCCGTTACTTCAATGTTACTTCAATGTCTACTTCAAAGTGACATTGAAGGATTTCAAAGTCTTTCTATCGCAGAAAAACCTTGGCAGTATTCGTGGAATATATCGTGGTATTCCCTTCTTTTCCTTCGGTGAGGAACCCTTGCTCTACAAGGCGAGATAAAACGTTTTTACGGAAAAAGGTGGAATTGGAGATGCCGAGACGATCGACAATTTCTTTGACACTTCGGGGAGAAGTGAAACAGAAGGACAAAATAGGAAGATCGAATTTTCCTTGGTTGAGGATTGGCTGGATTAATGATAACGATTCTTCGCTTAGTTCTACGCCGTCTTCATAGGTTAGGTCGGGAAGCACGATGGACAACTGGTTGTTTTTTGAAAAGATGAAGGGCTTTTGAGCCTGGTTCCCGGCTTTATAGTCCTCGATGATTTTTTCAAATCCTGTTCCTTTGGCTTCCATGACTTTGCATAAAATAAACACATTGGAAATAAGCTCGTTACGCCGCCTGGATATCCAAGAATCCAAATGGTAGGTTGGGGCGAGTTCTTGAATCGATCCCGTCATTCGTCCTGGGGAGGACAAAACGAGGCGATTACGGAATAAGTCAGCATAGATGGCTGTCCCATCTAACAAATAATCGCGATGGGCCAATGAATTGATAATGGCTTCAAATAAACTGCGCGTGGGGTAGGCGTCGAAATCTACGCGTTTATTCTCTAATTTACGGAAGCCGCGATTCATTCGTTGAACGACGAAGGACCATAAATAACGATAGCAATCGATTAAATTTCCTTGGAAGGATTGAGACGATAAAATTTCGTCATCTCCGCGCGTTAAACCACGATATAACGAACAGACGACTGCCGTTTTTTCCCCGCCATAATGGTCGAAAAATAAGGTTGCCCCTTGCTTTAAATGCCGTTTTTTCGTCGAAAAAACCAATGGACGCCAATTCCTTTTCCTTTAATTCTTTTCCCGTGTTTTCGTGGTAAAAAGCATAGAGCTTTGTGAAATCTTTGGGGTCAAAAAGAATGTTGGTTGGACCTTGATCGAATTGCGGCTTCCTTCCCGACAACAGCATCTGCAGCATTTCTTCACTGCTAGCGGCATTGGTGTATCCGTCACGTCTTATATAAACCTGCGGCATCCCCTGATATTTAAGCATTAGAGGTTTGCGGTCAGACTCCCCAATTGTGATTTTTAAAAGATATCGTTCCTTGTTTTTGATTGCATAAGGAATGATTTCTGTAGTGATTAAAGGAGAGATATCAAAATGATCCTTAATCTCGTGATAGAAATAGAGGCGTTCCTTATCAGCTTCTTCCGATTCAAAGCCGATTAGTTGGTTCGTCCCGTCTTCGGCCCCGATGAAAAGAACGCCTCCGCAAGCGTTAGCAAAACCATCAATGGTCTTCAGCCATTGGATGGAATCCGCGTGATTAAAGGCAGCCATAACCGCGTGGGTTTGGTCTTCAAAATGGTATGACGGTACAATTTCCTTCAATTCCATACCCATACTTTACTCGCATTTTTCGAAAGAGGAAGCGCCCTTCATTCGCAAAATATCCTTCATAACTTTTAAACCTTATTTTAAACCACATTTTATTCCTTAGTTTATTCCTTAGTTTAAACCACAAAAATTTGGAAACCCATATTTTTTAAATAATAAGAACATAAGAAGTACTCGCGATAAAAGAGAAAACCCTTTCCATAATTTAAACCACATTTTATTCCTTAGTTTATTCCTTATTTTAAACCACATTTTATCTATTAAAAAACTAGGTTTTCAGTATAATATATGTAGAGGTATCGCTTATGGAATACGTAGAAATCATCAAAGACTTAATCGAAAGAGATGAAGAAGAATGGTTCGAATTCAAGGAGAACTGGTTCAATAAAGAAGAAGTGGGAATGTATATTTCTGCTCTTTCCAACGCAGCTGCCTTGTGCGGAAAAGAATACGGTTACCTTGTTTGGGGTATTTCCGATAAGGAACATCAAATTACAGGAACGTCGATTAAATATCATTGCGATTTTAAAGGCGAACCTTTTCAAAACTATCTTGCAAGAAATCTAACCCCATCGATTGCTTTTGAGTTTCATGAATGTGAGATGGAGGGACAACGCGTTGTTATTTTGGCGATTCCTGCCGCAAAAAAAGTACCCACTTCTTTTTGTAAAATTCGTTATGGACGCATCGGCTCTAGCATTGCTAACTTGGAAAAATACCCAGAAAGAGAAGGACTGGTTTGGCGAGTTTTAATTTATGGCTACCCCACCATGATCAACACAGAGTCCCCGACTCAGGATTTAACTTTTAAGCAGCTTAAGAACTACTATCTAGCCAAAGGTTTGCTCTTTAATGATGAAACATTTAAAACCAATATGCACTTGTATACGCCGACGGGCGTATACAACATGCTTGCTTGTTTTCTTGCTGACAATGGCGATATCCCCGTTCGCGTGGCTATCTTTTCCGGCATGACCAAAGCATCGCCACTTTTTTCTGTCAAAGAATTCGGAAATCAAAGCCTCGTTTCCGTGGTAGACCGGATTATTGAATACGCTGCCACCATTAATATGCCAAAAGCCATTGAGCATTTGAGCACGGGGGTCCGTGAAGATATTCCGCTATTTGACCAAGAATGCTTTAACGAAGCCGTTAAGAATGCATTTATTCATAATTCTTGGTTACGCAAAGTGGCTCCTATGGTCACCTTTTATGAAAACAGGGTTGAAATTGTATCCTTTTCGTCTTTGGCCCCCAACCAAACGGTTGAGGGTTTCTACAAAGGCCGAAGCGTTCCTGTTAACGAGGAACTCTCTACGATTTTCCTGGCCACTCATTTAAGCGAAAGAACGGGCAAGGGAAACCCGTTGATCGTTTCTAAATTAGGGAGAGACGCCTTTGAAATATCCGATTCCTGCATCCAAGTAACGATTCCATACAATTGGTATCAGCATTTTGAAAAACATGAAGTCAAATCCGCCGCAGAACTATTGAATGAGCTGAGCGAAAATGAACAGAAGATTTTGGATGTTATTCGCAAAAATCCGAATGCGAATCAACGTGAAATCGGTGCAAGCGTTAAACTAAGCGAAAATGCCGTGTACGCTATTATTGCTAAACTCAAGACGAAAGGAATCGTCACTAGAAGTGGATCTAAAAAGAGCGGCTCTTGGGAAGTGCTGAAATAGGACGCGCCTAAATTTCTTTCATTTATATTTTAGAAAAGTCCCATAGCAACGTGACATTTTTAATGGCAACTCACGTTTTTACTAAATTTAGTATTTTCGTGAGTAATGTACTGTAATAATGACACGGGGGTGAACGTTATGATTTATCAAAGACATATCCTAGCAACGTTGAAACAAAGCCTTGACGAATATCCCATCACATTAGTCACGGGCGCCCGGCAAGTTGGAAAAACCACTTTGGTCTCCATCATCGAAAAAGAAAACCACTACCAATATCTTACCTTTGACGATACAAACTTATTAGCTTTGGCGAAAAATCCGAAGAAATTCGTCGAGGATCATCCCGCACCGATCATTTTTGACGAAGTCCAAAAAGCCAAAGACCTATTCCCGGAAATTGAAGCGGTCGTCAATCGAACGAAAAGGGAAAAAGGCTCCCAAGCCGCGAATGGAATGTATATCCTTAGTTAAATATTCGTGGGGGATTTAAAAGAAGTATTAAATTCAATATGTGTAAATAGCGAGTTCGTAAAAGAGTCCGAAATTATCATCGGACTCTTCTCCTTTATTAGCCGAAAATATATTTCAGATCGCCTGTTTTCCTCTCGATTATTCTGTCAAAATATGTTATAATATGATAAAATTTATGAGAAGGTCGCAAAGATAATGAAGAACAAAGAAATTACCGTATTGGATCAGGAAATCCATATCAACAAAGACGATTATTTCTCTCTTACGGATATTGCAAAATATAAAAATCCTGAAGATCCGCGATTTGTCATACAGAATTGGATGCGCAGGATCGATACAATTCAATATATAGGGTTGTGGGAGCAATTGAATAATCCAAATTTTAACCGTGTCGAATTCGATACGTTTAGAAGCGAAGCCGGACATAATTATTTTACAATGACGCCGAAAAAATGGATCGACGGCGTAAACGCCATCGGTATTATTTCCAAAGCTGGGAAATATAACGGCGGCACATACGCACACAAGGATATTGCTCTTCAATTTGCGTCCTGGATTTCGCCTGAAATCAATTTATATATAATAAAAGAATTTCAGCGCTTAAAAGCCGATGAACAAAAGCAAATCGGGTGGACGGTTAAGCGAGAACTTGCAAAAATAAATTACCGCATACATACCGACGCAATTAAGGACAATATTATCATTCCGCTTGAAATTACAAAAGAGCAAGCGTCGTTCGTTTACGCAAGCGAAGCCGACGTTTTGAACGTTGCGCTTTTCGGTATGACCGCAAAGCAGTGGCGTGAGAAAAATCCCGATAAAAAAGGTAATATGCGTGATTATGCGGAAGTTTCGCAACTCGTATGCCTTTCTAACCTTGAAAACCTGAACGCTTATCTGATAGATAGTGGCGTGAGCCAGCAAGAGAGGCTTATCGAACTGAATAAAGCGGCAATCCGTCAAATGAAAGTTTTGGCAGAAGAAACGCTTAAATTACCCGCCAACTCGGACGAACAATGAGGTGCAAAATGAAATTTTCCGAAAAAGTAAAATATGCAAGAATGAAATTACTTTTAACGCAAGAGGCGTTGGCAAAAGAACTCGGCGTTTCTTATGCGACAATTTGCCGTTGGGAAAAAGACAACCGCGAACCACAAATCGTATCGCAAGGCAAGTTTTACGCATTCTGCGAAAGCAAAGGCATTAAGTTTGAGAATTAAGGGAGAAACTATATGGCTTCAAGCTAAAAACTTGAAACGATTTATTATAACGGACAACCTGATGGTATCCGTTCTATCCGCCGCCATTTATCTACGATGAGAGTATCGCGAATCTTGTATAACCATGATTCGCGATACTCTCACTGTAAAAGACCCGTAACTCACAAAAATACTAAATTTAGTAAAAATGTGAGTTCATCAACTTTCAAACCCGTCCACGCTTGTATCGATTAAAGGAATGATCCTTAGAATTTCCCCTCCGCGATGGCTTGCTTTAAATCTTTGAGCACCTGTTGGTTTCGCGGAGTGAGCTTAGAAGGAAGATGGTCCAAGGAATAATAGGCTAAACCCGTAACCTCTTCCTTTTGAAGGGTTTCGTCTCCTTGAACTTTTCGCGTTAAATAGAAGATATCAACCCCGGATACTTCATCGCCATTGGGATAACGGTGATAGGTGAGGGGGCCGCTATAAACGCCAAATAGAACGGGGTCGATCGCATCGAATCCCGTTTCTTCTTTTAATTCCCGTTTCGCGGCTTCCATGGCTTCTTCGTTCCATTCAATGGATCCGCCAGGAAAATCAAAATACCCATCGTCTTCCCGCGTTTCGAGAAGAACTTCGTTTTTCTCGTTTAAAACAATCATGACGGAGAAGGCCGCGACGATCCCCTTATGCCCTACGTATTTACGGATTTCCGAAATATAACCCATATTTAAAACATCCTTTCGATTTGTTCTTTCATTGCTGCCTTCTTGTTCTTGATGTCTTGGCTATCTTTTCCAACGATTGAGAAATAGATTTTGATCTTGGGCTCCGTACCAGAAGGACGTAACACCAAGGTCGAACCATCTTCGAGGAAATATTTGATGACATCGGAAGAAGGTAACCCATCGATCCCGGGTAAATAATCCTTCATCATCTTCACAGGAATCGAAGCAAAAGAAGAAGGAGAATGAGTCCGGAATTCATTCATGATGTCCACCATTTTATGGAATCCTGCTTCCCCGTCGAATTCATAGGAAGCGAGGCTATTGGAACGATACCCATAACGGGCATAGATGCCTTCTAATACCTCGAATAACGTTTGGCCTTTCTCTAAATAATAAGCCGTCATCTCCGCGGTTAACATGCAGGCGGCCACCGCGTCTTTGTCGCGGACGTAGGTGCCTGCTAAACACCCATAGGATTCTTCGAATCCAAATAGGAACGAAGAGGCTTTCCCTTCTTTTTCTAGCAGGGCAATTTGTTCCCCAATAAATTTAAATCCGGTGAGGACGTTAATCGTTTCAACCTGATGGGCCGAAGCGATTTGATCCGCTAAATCCGTCGTGACGATTGTTTTAACCATCACGGGATCGTTAGGCATGGTTCCTAATTCGCTTCTTCGCTCCAAAATATATTGGAAGAGCAATAAACCCAGCTCGTTGCCGGTGACTAGAGGATATTCCCCTTGCTTATTTCTAACGGCGATGCCAATGCGGTCGCAGTCGGGGTCGGTAGCCATCACTAAATCGGCGCCCACGCGCTTTCCTTCTTCTAATCCTAGTTGCATGGCTTCAACAATTTCTGGATTTGGATAGGGACAGGTAGTGAAATTCCCATCGGGATTTTCTTGCTCCTTCACCACATGAACATCCTTAAATCCCATTTCATCGAGTACCCGGGTCACGGGTTTTAACCCCGATCCGTGGAGAGGGGTATAAACGATGGATATTTTCTTGGTCTGGATGTCCTTACCCCATAAGGACAAGGATTCCACTTGATGAACAAATGCGTCGTAGCAATCCTTTCCAATATCCTCGATGAGCCCTTTTTCCCTGGCTTCTTGTTCATCCATGGATAAAACGTCTTCAAAGGGATCTACGGATTCAATCAGGCTTAGGATTTCTTCCGCGGCGATGGTTGTGATTTGGCATCCATCCGGCCCATAAACCTTATAGCCGTTATAAATGCTTGGATTATGGCTCGCGGTGACCATGACTCCGCTGGAGCAGTGGTAGTATCGTGTAGCAAAGGACAAACAGGGGACGGGCATTAAGGTGGGATATAAGTGCACCTTAATTCCGTTGCCAGCGAATACCTTGGCCGCGGTTAAGGCGAACAAATCGCTTTTGATGCGGGAATCGTAAGAGATAGCAACGCTCCGATTTCCTTCGTCGAAGTGCTTTTTAATATATAAGGATAGCCCTTGGGTGGCTTTCGCAACCGTATAGATGTTCATGCGGTTGGTTCCTGCCCCGATTTTGCCGCGAAGCCCGCCGGTCCCAAAAGCGAGGTCGCGGTAGAACGCATCGTTTTTGGCAGCGGCATCCATTTTTAAAAGTTCTGGTTTCAAATCAGAATCTCCGTTGGCTTTATTCAGCCAAAGGTCGTATTTTTGTTCGATATCCATGGTGATTTCCTCGATGGAAACATTTTAAAACGGAAGAAGAGGGAAAAGCCAAAGAAACCATTACTTTTGATTGACTCTAGGGGATGGGCGCAAATTCTTTTTTTCGGTCTCAAAATTTTACGGTCTTCTTGGAAGCGCTTTCCTGTCGCGAATTTCTCGCCATAAAATGAAGCCATAGCAAGGCCAGTTTTTCGTGCATAGGAGTCGACTCGTTATGCAGCGACCCCTAAACAAAACAGCCTGCAAAGGAGAAATAAATGAAGATCAATAGCAAAAAGACTCTTCTCGTCCTCGCCGCCGTTGCCCTTGTTGGAGGCACTTTCACGGCGGTGGCCCTCACCAAGGAGAATGGATTTTCCGTTTCTGCGGCAGAAGATGCAAACGCCATTTGGAAGCACTATGCTGCGGTAGCACCCGACCCCGATAAGAAGCAGTATGGATCCAAAGAATTTTGGGCCAGTTGCACAGAACCGGGCACACACCTTTTCGAAGCTCCAGCAAAATATGGACGAATCGATGAAGGTGGCGATTTCAGCCAAACGTCTTATTTCAAGGAACTGACCCCTGAGGACGATCGTTATGTCCCCTATGAATACACGGTTACGTTTGATTCCAATGGTGCGGCGGCGATTGATCCTGTCACGGTTGGTTATGGCAAGACCTTAACGGCCCCGACCACCCCGACCCGTGCAGAAGATGCTTACTACAAGGCCTATACTTTTGATGCTTGGTATGCGAATGGCAAAGCCTTTGACTTCACCAAGGATACCATCGAGGAAAGCGTTACCCTTACTGCTGGATGGAAATATGGCGATAAGAAATTCGATGAAATAAAATTGACGAAAGCTGATATGACGTTTGGGGCCAATAGCGAATATATTCCCCTTGATACCATGAACAGTGTTGTTTACGGAAAAACCGAGGAACAAAAGGCGGAATTCATTCAGAAGTTCGGCACTAACGCTCAGCCCAAAGGGTTAATTTTCAGAAATCGTGATACCAGCGCCGGCGCCGGCACGTCGTCTACGACCGTTTCACTTGCAAAAATTAATTTCAAAGAAAAACTCGCTGGCGTTGGCAAGATGATGACCATGGAAATGGGTGGTCACACAGATCAGTGTGCTATTTCCTATCGTGGAAAGAAACTATTCAGCACTGGCGCCTGCGACGCGGCCCTCGCCGGCATGGATGTGTATTTCTATTTATCCAACGATATTGTCAAAGCGCAATTCGTCGGCAGAACACAATTGAAATCCGGTGATATTTATACTTGTATAGAAAATTCTTTTGATTTGACGGAAGATGAAGCGACGGGTGTTACCGGACTATCTTTTGAGTTCTTCGCGAATACATATTACAGATACTACTGGTTTGGAAATCCGCGCATTGTGACTAGCGAATACAACTTCCTTGATTTCTCAGGGAAAGAACACGTGACTGTGGAGAATGGTGTACTTAAAACAAGAGAAGAAAGAGACGCAGAAGGTGGGTTCCCCAACAAGCAATGGAACAGTACGGTTGCGCTGACGTTCGATGGCATTGGTATTGCCGGCAACTCTACTTCCGCCCCAGCCAAGGTCCATTACCAAGCTATTGATTTCAACTCGTTGTTTGCAAAAGGGCTGGGGATCCGATTCGTGATCGGCATGTGGAATGGAAATGAACACTTATCCTATGCTGGGCAAGACTTTGGGGCCAATGGTTTGGCTCCTACGGATGGCGAACACTCGTGGTCAAATCCCGTTTTCCATACTCCGGAAACCATTGTTAATACCTGGCAAAATTTCCAAGTTGAAATTACCAAAGTCGGCATGCGTGTGCTAAATCATTTTGAAAACAAGGAATACATGATTGCCCTTACCCCGGATCAATTATCTGGCAAAGAAGGTTTGACCTTCGATGCTTGCAAGGTTTCGAACGGTCGTTTCATTTACCTCTCCAACATGAAAGCCTTCCACGCTTAATCAGCGTTCCTAAGGTCTATCAGGCGCGGGTTACCCTGCGCCTTTTTCTAGTGGGCTCTCTAAAGTTTAGTGGGGACACCCCCTCAAAGAACTAAAGTTTAGTGGGGACTGCTGCCCGAATCCCGATGGGGTTCGGGCATTTTCTAGTGTGACGGGCATGTCATATATCTGAAGGGTGAAAGTCCCGAGTAGGAATGTCGTTATAACTACCTAGTGAAACTCAAGTCTAGTATCGTGAGGTACGGGATGAAGGAAGAGCGTAGCGAATGGACTGGGCAACGGAAAGAAACTTGATATAAGGCGATTGACTTGTGATGAGATGACTAGACACATCAAAATCACGAACGACCGTAAAAGCCAGTCAGTAAATCAAGTGCCCAAGGCTGGAAAGATATGTGTCTCACCCCGTGAGGTCTTGGAGATTTGGAGAAATCCAAAGTCGAAAAAAGGTTTGCTCCAAGAAGTCAGCAGAAGCCATAGTAGTCGAAAGATGAAGGGCCGAATGAACGAACCTTTGTAAAGTACGAATGGGAGTGTCTGTTTAATCCGTAAGGCGAGAAGTAGCAAACGTATATTGCGAAAAGTGTGCCGAAGACGATGATGGCAGACAAACCGAAAGGAGGAAACGCAAAACTATGAGGTTGATTGAGGAAATTGTATCTAAAGACAACTTGAATCAAGCCTTTCTGCAGGTCACAGGAAACAAAGGTGCCTCGGGTATCGACAATATGACTTGTGATGAAGTGAAAGGCTATTTGAAAGTCCATGGCCAAGACCTAATCAATCAAATCTTAAGTCGTGAGTATCAGCCTCTTCCTGTTAGAAGAGTTGAGATACCAAAGCCGAATGGCGGAGTGAGAAAACTTGGCATCCCTACCGTTGTCGATAGGATCGTCCAACAGGCTGTCGTTCAGA
>SAMEA104315436__coassemble_1355_pt1 | contig 15697 bp, 12 predicted proteins | sample SAMEA104315436__metabat2_high_PE_018 | metagenome-assembled genome bin SAMEA104315436 (sample SAMEA104315436) | gut metagenome | biome: Monkey gut; feature: monkey-associated habitat; material: faeces | place: China | collected 2013 | reverse complement strand
GTTGTCGGCGGAGGCAACGTCGCGATTGACTGCGCTCGCGTGGCCAGCCGCTTTAACCCCAGCAAGGTTTCGATGGTTTGCTTAGAAACCAAGGAAGAGATGCCGGCCTCTAAATTAGAGCAGCAAGAAGCCGAGGAAGAAGGCGTTGCTATCCTTTGCTCCTATGGGCCCAAAGAAATCAAAGTGGACGAAAAAGGACATGTGTCCTCCATCGTTTTCAAAAAATGCACCCAAACCAAGGATCCGCAAACCGGACGTTTTGCTCCTTTATATAACGAAGAGGAGACCATCGAATTACCCGCAAGCCGCGTGATCTTCGCGATTGGCCAATCCATCGTCTGGGGCGACTTATTAAAAGGAACAAGCGTCGAAACCAAGCCCAACGGGGCTCCGTTAGCAGAACCTTATACCTACCGGACCAAGGACCCCCAAATTGTCGTGGGTGGCGACGTCTTCACCGGACCGAAGTTTGTGATCGATGCGATTGCCGCAGGCAAGATGGCCGCGGACTCCTTGCATCGCATCGCTCATCCAGGCACAAGCAAAGACGAAGGCATCAACAAGATGGAATTCGTCGCCTTTGATACGAATAACATCTTTATCGATGACTATGATCATTCCGCCCGTCAGGAGGAAGGATTAGACGGCTCGATCGATGCGAAGAAGAGCTTCCGTGATGCTAGAAAGACCTTAACCGAGAAACAGGTCAAGATTGAAACCGCCCGTTGCTTAGGATGTGGGGCCTCGATTGTAGATACCAATAAGTGCATTGGCTGCGGCATCTGCACGACCAAATGTGAATTCGATGCCATCCATTTAACCCGCGATATCCCCGCGGCTTCCGTCATGGTGCCCTGCGAAGATACGATGAAGCAGGTGTTCCCGTATATGATTAAGCGTCAATTCGCGATTAAGAAGCATCAACGCGAGCTCAAGAAGCAAGCGAAACAAGCCTTGAAAAAATAAATGCACGAGCTTTCGATTGTTTCTAATATCGCGGACACCTTGCATGATTTTTTCAAGGACCATCCGGTTCAAAAAGTCTATTCCGTCACCTTATGTGTCGGCGATGTAAGCGGGGTCGTCCCCTCTTACTTAACCGACGCATGGGGATGGTTTATGAAAGAGGATGAAATCCTAAAAGATTCCGTCCTTAAGATTGAACCGATCTCCGCAGTTACCACATGCTTAGACTGCAAGAAAGAATACGACACGATTCGTTATGCAAAAGTATGTCCTTATTGCAAAAGCGAGAACACGGTCCTCAAGCAAGGAAACGAACTCTATATCAAAGAGATCGAAGCGGAGTGAGGTTATTCCTCCTCCGTTTTTTCTTGGAGAGGAATAAAGGTACGGGTCTTGCCTTTCGATTCATCATAGACGAGGACGACTTCTTGTTCCTCGTCTTTTTTGCCTAGCAGCATTTTGGCTAAATCGTTATTGTCGTTATGGATGGATTCCCGGATGGGGGCGATGGCTCCACTTGCTTTTTCTAGCAACGCTTCCTTGTTTTTAGCAAAGATACCGAAGTCTTTTGCACTTCCAATGACCGTTTCGCCTTTGATTTTCAGTTGTTCCAGCAACGCTTCCCCTTCATTTTTTAGTTGCAGGGCATAGCTATTCTCCACATGATGTTTTAATTCTTCGTAGAGTTCGGGCAAAGCGGGATCGGCATAATTCTTTTTGTTTCTTGAAGCGATTTCGACCATCTCTGCTTGGACTTCCATTCTTTCGGCTTCTAGGCAGATTTCAAGTTCAGGGGATAAAGACGATAAACGGTCTTCAAATTGCTTGAAGCGCGTTTTTACCTGTACCCCATGGATATCTTCTTTTAAAAACGAATCTTTTTCTCTTTCAAAGCGGAGACGGTATTCCTCAAAGATGGCCCCGCATTCATCGCGGATATGACGGATTTCCTGAAGGTCCACTTCATCGAGTTCCTGACGACCTGCAAGTTGACGTAATCGCTTACGGCTTCTCATCAATACCCCAGCCTTCTCATCGTCATGAATTAATAATAGTTTCTCCGTATTCTCCGAGAATTTGCCTAACTGCTCATAAATCCGATGCAGGTAGTATTGGCCCGAAGCGATGGCCATCGCTTGGATGCCAATCCCCACGGCATTCATCGGATTGAAAACGCTTAAAAAGGCAAAGCTCGAGGCTTGGTTCACGACCGCCCCACCGTTTTGAATGATGTTGGAGGTAACGTTGCCGCTTAATAAGTTCGATAAGGTAGAGGGGTTCGTCACCGCGGAGAAGACGCCTTTCGGAGAGACATTACGTAAATCAGCAAGGGAATAGACTTTCTTGCTCACTTCCATAAAGCTCTTCGTCACCGTGCCATTGAGTTTTTCCCGTTTAATGGCTTTGACTTCTTGGTATTTTCCTTCTAACCGTAAGGGACGGGTGAAGGTTAAAGAATTCCCTTGATCATCCTGCATCAGGATTTCTTGGACTTTCTCAACTTCTAAGGGCTTTTTCTCTTCAATCGGCTTCCTTTTTTGCTTCTTAAAAAATAGGGTGGCGAAAGTACCAAATCCAGCAGTTAAGACGATGAGAAGGATGATGAGGACGACCATAGTTAGTTCCGCGACTCATTATAGAGCAAATCGCTTAATGGCGAACCTTTCGATGCATGGTCGTCCTCTTTCATCCTGAAATTCCTGTTTTTAGGATATCCCTCTTTCTTTTTCGATCGATTTTGTATTTTTAACGCTTTTAGAAGCCTGAATAAGGGAAAGAAACGTGAGTTAATGAATAAAAAGACACATTTAGAAGAAAATGGGAAAAGAACCCATGTAACCGCTTTCAACATAATAAAGTCACATAAAGAAAGGGGATCGTCCCATTATGCAAAGAAAATTTCTTTTTGGCGTCTCGTCCTTAATGGCTTTGGTCATGGTCGCGGGAGCCACCACTTCTATCGGCACGATGCATGAAACCGTCGGCGTTCATGCGGCTGCCGAAACCGGCGACCAAATGCCAGATAACTGGACATTTACGAAAGCCGCGGATGGCGATAGCGCCAAACACATCTATGATTTATCTCACGGCCATTACGTAAAAATAGTTTCGACGTCGAACGGCATATCCAATCTACGGACCGTCACTCCGATTACCGGAGGCAAGACATATAACGTCGGCTTCCGCGTGAAAACCACAGGATCGGCTAGGCTTTATATCAACATTGTCGAATATAAGGGCAACGACGCCACGGTTGGCTCGGAAATTGGGGGTATGAGCGATCAAACCGACTGGGTCCACAAGAGAACCCGTTTCTCTACCCGCGGTGACACCACCCAAATCGCCGTTGAACTCTTAGTCCGTGGCGAAGGCGAAGTCCATATCGCCACTTTGACGATCAACGAAGGCGTTGCCGAGGACGCCAATCTCACGAACATGAGATTCTTCACCGGCCCCGAAACGAACGCGACCACGGGAAAAGCGATTACCGACGCGAATTTGTCTCCAGATGGATTCTCGGGCAAAGCAGCCAAGCTAACCGTGGGCACGGGTCTATACATGCCCTGGAACGTGAAGAATCAATTCACAGGACGTTTCACCTTGCGTTTCCGTTACCGTTATGTTGATCAAAAAGCCGCATCCGGCAAATCTGGCGGATTAAAGCTGGTGACCCGCCTGGATACCATCGATACTGCAGGCAACCGCGCATACTATGGAACGGCGCCTAAGGCCGGGTGGACCAATTATGGTAGATGGGAAACCTACGAATATCAAATCGTTGCGAAGCCCGGCGTTGCCGAACCCGTTTATGTCACGTTGCACGCCTCCCTTCAAGACGCGTCTAAGGAATCCGCGGACTACTACCTCATTGATGACGTGGAAGTCCTAAACGAAAAAGGCGAATGCGTCATGAGCGGGGGAACCTTTGATAACACTGCAAATGCGGATGTTGATAAATTATTAGGTTTCTACGACGGTGGGGAGAAAATCAATGATAGTTGGGGTGAAGCCAACTTTGTTCCAACGCCCAAAGAAAATTACATATATGATGGTTACAAAGGCACCCGGGCGGTTCATTTAAATAAGAACCAAAGCATTGGATTGAGTTTCCCCGTATTGCCGCGAACCGAAACGTTTACGTTATCGGTAAAATACCGTAAAACGGAAAGCACTCACCTTTTTGCTCGAATCGATTGCTTTGATCAATCACTCGCCCTCGATAAGCAGTCTCTTACGTATGCACCATTAGCGACCAACGAACTCAATAAATGGGCGGATTCCAGCTTTACGTTCCACACAGTACGTTCAGATGGCGGCGATGCGCGCGATACCAGCTATATCGTCTTTTCCGCGGGCAACGGGGCCATCGACTTGGATTCCGTGTCGTTAAAAGACAGCACGGGTCTAGAATACATCCCACAAGGAAACTTCAATGCGCCAAACGGTGGCGGCAATGCAACCATGGTAAACAATGCCGCAACCTATCTCCAAGACGATGGAACGATTGTTTATTCCGCTAGACGCAAAATCAGCAATAGTTCTACCTATAACGCAGAATCCTTTATTGAGTTAAATGAACTCGATTTGGGACTAGAAGGCGGTCATGAATACACGTTGGGATTTGAATACGTGGGAGGCATCAACGGAGACTGCGCGTCGGTCAGCGATGCCCACACTTGGCTCCAAGGCAACCAAAAAGCTGTCACCGCATGGACGCCGCAATCCATGAAATTCACCGCAAATATCAGTAGGCAAATCCGCATCTACGCGGTCAATGGCTATAGCGATAACCCAACTTACGCCGGTGCCTATCGCGCCGCCTATATCCGCAACATCTCGATTAAGGATTCGAGCAAGAACGAATTGTTCACTCCATACGCCAATGGCAAATCCGTCTTGCCGCAGGGTGCCTTCTTCGTAAACGGCAAAAACATCAATATCGATGCCTTGCTCGATACCTATTTCTGGCCAAGAGCCAATAAGGACTATACGAGTGTTGCCGAAGCAGATCGCCAAAAGTCTTGCCAAGACAATTACAAGGAAGTCATGAGCAAGCTTGGCTATCTCTCTGACGAAGATCGCACTTACTTCAATACGGCTGAGGAATATGCGAACGTTCGTGCAATCCTTGAATACTGGAGAGCGGCAAGCGCTTCTTCTAGCGTGGGTGCCATTCTAAAAGTCGATAACAACTCGACCACCATCTGGGTGGTTGCTGCGATTGGCCTTGCCACCATTGCCGCCAGCACGGTACTCCTTCTCCGTCACAAGAAGAAACAAAGCTAAGTCCCCTCGAAAGGAAAAGGCGCGGAGCTGTTTCACTCCGCGCTTTTCTTATTGGTATTTTGCTTATTTGATTTCCCAGCTGATATCAACGACTTCGTTAATTTCTTCGGGTTCGGGACGAAGGTCGAGGGTTTGCTCTTCTGCTCCGCTAAAACGGGCAGCGCACAAAACAATGTCATGAGCACGGTATTCCAAGGAATGGATTTCGCCTAATTCCACCCCAGATGCCTTCGCAAGGAAGGCGGCTTTCTCTTTGGCCTTGTTAATGGCCAATTCCAAAACCTTATTCTTCTTCTCTTCAATGTTGGTTAATCCATAATCCAAACGGATGGAGGCTTCTAAAGGCTTTACTGCCTCGATTAAGGCGCTTAAAGCCTTCGTATCGAAGTCCATGTCCACTTGGACATCCATGTGGCCCATAAAGCCCTTTTGGATGGAACGATATTGGTGATCTTCCTTTTCGATTCCATAACGGGCTTCCACTCCAAAATCCGCGGTGTGGATTTGTTCCACGGGAATTCCATGTTGATCGAGTAGTTCCATGGCTTTGTGATTTTGAATCATCGCGTTTTGAAGGGCGATGTCATAACTATCGTTAAAAACTTGCATGTTTAAATGCAAGCGAACAGTTTCAACAGGGAAAGTCAAAGTGGCTTCCTGGTTGATGGAGATGAGTCGACGATTGGTTTCATTCATTTTGTTGTTACCTCTATCTATTTTTATAGTCGTGTTTTAGTTAAATGGGAAGGGGGATTAAATGCAGAAGGCCGCATAGAGAGGAATGATTTTTTTATTGTCCTCAAAAGCAAAGTTTTTCGCAGATATCTTAATGGCGTAATCGGGATGATAGGCATCCATATAAACCATCAAACTTTTTGCCCGGGTGTTATCCGCGGATTTCACTTCAATAGGAATTAATCGCCCTTGGCGTTGAATCACAAAATCCACCTCGGCTTCGCGATCGGATTCCCAATAATAGGGGGTATATCCATTCGCGACCAATTGGGCATCGACGTAATTCTCGCTCATCGCGCCTTTAAAGTCGTTGAGTTCTTCCGAAGAATATAAAACATCCTCCGGGACCACATCTTTTTTCGCGCATAATAGGCCCAAATCCGAAACGTAGATTTTGAAAGAATCGATATCCGCATAATTCTCTAACGGCTTTTTGATTTGCTCTACTTTGTTCACGCGCAAAACAATGCCAGATAAGCACAGCCATTCGATCGCATTTTCAAATTCCGATGCACGTCCGCCCTTCTTGATGAGTTTGTATTGGAACCGCGTGTTCTTTTTGGAAAGCTGAACGGTAACGCTTTGATAGGTGAGCCGTGTCTTTTTGATTTCGTTCAGGTTGTTGTATTTGCTCATGTCATCCAAATAGCTAAGCAAGATACTCTCTTGGACATGACGGACTAGCGTATAGTCTTTCGTCTCCTTGTAGAGGCGAACACATTCCGGCATCCCTCCGACAACAAGATATTGCCGATACCGTTCTAGCGCTTTTTCATGTAAGGCGGCGGGCATCGGAGAATTCGAGTCAAAGCATCCATGAATCCTTTGAACCAATTCCTCTTCGCCTAAAGCCAGCAAGAATTCTTCCATATCCATGGGGTAAAGGGTTTTAAAATCCACCTTGCCAACCGGAAAAGAATAGGCGGAACGGTTCACGGCAACACCCAACAAACTCCCCGCGGCGATTACGTGATAATCCTTTGCTTGTTCTGCGAAATATTTTAAAGACGTCAACGCGCGTTCGCATAATTGGATTTCATCAAAGACAATTAAAGTGTCCCCCTCGGTAATCTCTTTACCCGCGATTCGAGAGAGTACGGGTAATAAATACGCAGGCTCCACGCTTTCATCGAAAGTCTTCATTAACGTGGGATTCGTTTCAAAATTGAAATAAGCAACCTGCTTATAATTCAGGCGGCCAAATTCCAAAATGGCATAAGTCTTTCCCACTTGCCTTGCCCCCTGGAGGATCAAAGGTTTCCGGAAGGGGCTATTCTTCCATTCTTCTAAGAATTTCAATATTTTACGATACATGGTTCTCACCTCCTTTTTATCGGTTACCCCTGTTGCTATTTTAACAGGAAAACCATGTTCGTGTGTTTTAATGTTATTTTTTTAAAATTTACCCAGTATTTTTACACGAATATTTTTTGGATTTTAACACTAAAACACACGAATGCTGTTGATGAAGAGGGAATTTAAGCCGATGTCTTACTTATTTTGGTTATAGCCCGTATCGACTAAAATTTTATGAATTCTTTGTTCAGGAGTCCAAGGCTCTAGATTTAAATCGCGGAAGATTTCTTCGATGGCACGGAGAGGGGAAACCGTGTGATAAGGGGCATAGACGGAACGAAGATAGGAGATGGGAATCTGCTTGATGCAAAGGGTGCTAGGCCAAATGCATAGATAGGCAATGACCCGGTACATGTAGCCCATCCAATACAAAACTTCTTTGGGATAGCATTTTCCTTTGGTTGGCTGAATTCCCACATAGGCATCTATTTCCGACAAGGAATATTCATGGCGAAATAAATCGTCCATGGAACGACAATAATAAGAACGAACAAAAGAACGGATAAATAAATACGAGGACATCCCCTGTTCAACGGATCCTTCAAAAATCCGTCCTTGCTGCTCCGCTAATTCGTAGCAAAGCTCATCCGCTTCTCTAGAAAAGTTCATCGATGAACGCCCCTTTCCGGCGATATTCAATTAAGGACATCTTCACCTTGTTCACCGCGTCTAAAGCATCCTTCTCTTTTTGCATTAAATAATCCCGCTTCTCGGGTTCGCATAGATAGAAACGATCCCGAAACTCCAAGGAACGGATGGCCTTATCCGATTTCAAAACATATTGATTGCCTAGATCCGTCATGGATAAGGCGTGGAGGCACGCTTCATCCGTGATATTCCCACGGATGAATTGATTCAAAATTTCATACATTTTGTTATCGGCGATCGGAGCGATAATGTAATCCGCCTCTTCCACTTGTTTCACGATATTCGCCACTTCTTCTGGAACTTTTTTACGGTGAAATGCATGTCGATAATAAAGAATGGCGTACATCCATTCACGGCTAACAGGAAAGACAAGTTCCTTCATATCGGGTTCTGTCTTGAAATAGAAACAATAAACCGAGGATTCAGAAACTCCCGCCACCCACGTTGCGGCTTGGGGAAGCGTTTCTCCTAAATAGAATCCAGAACCAAAATCATTGCTGATGCTAGAATGACGAGCATCGATGTCTCCAACAATGTCGCCTTTAGCCCCATGAAAGAGAATAACGGAATCCTTTTTATCGTCGATTAGAAAGGATGCCTTCTCTTGATTTAGATTCAATCCCAAACGATAGGAACAAGCAAACACACATTCAACCGTCTGTTTTAATATGCCTGGGTGTCCCGCTTCTAAACGAGTGATGTCCGCTCTCGATACCAAAGATTTCGAAGCAAAATCATCCGTCGATAAATCATGGAATGTCCGCATTCTAAGGACATCGCTAGCAAGATCGTAGCTACGCATGTTATGAATGTATCATATGAGACAGTCACTTTTCTAGATACATGGAAAAGGGCAGAAGTCTTATTTATTAATGGCTCTTCCGTCTTCTCTTGTAGAAGGCGAATAAACCAAGGAGCCAAACGCCAAGGGAAGCAAGAAGAATCAGAAAGGAATAATTCGTAGATAAGGGGTTATTCAAGGTACCCAAACCTCGTAAGGTCGTCCCCTCTTCTTGATTTCCTCCTCGTCTTAATACTTCAAGGCGGTCATAAACACTGACCCCGTCTTCTAGGTTCATGACGTTTAATTGGTTTTGGAGGGTTTTGGGGAATGCGTCGTATTCCCTTAATAACGAAATCAACGCATCCTTGCTTTCTGGCAAGAATCCACCCTCGTTACAGATGGTCTTACCCATCGTCATAAGGCCTAATTTATGAACGTATTGATTGGCTCGACGGGCATAGGCCCCTTCTACCGAACTAACTTCTTTACAATAGAAATATCCAGATTCAATCTCAAAGCCTAAAACAAGGGAGGAGGAGGCAACATAACGTTCCCCGTCTTTTGATAACGAACCGGTTTGAATCACGGGGTTAGGAATCGAATGTCCATTCACCTGGACATTCGATATGGCATCCCCGGGATTTAAATAAACCGAATCGTTAGATGTAAAGGCTTCACCCGTTTCAGCCCAAGATTCATCAAAGGAAATGGAACGAAAAACAAAGGGCCAAGAGAAGGAAGAGGGGAGATAAGCAAAATGAAGCTTCTCATGACTCGAATTACGGGGGAGGGAATCGCTATACCGAAGGGAGATGCCAATTTCCACGTCTATGCTTGCAAGGATGTTTTTCTTGCTAAAGACAAGGGACAGTAAGGTGGTATCCGTGTGGATATCATTAGAATCCAAATAGGAGAAATTAAGTTTCCCATCTCCTTTGTCTTTGGAAAGGATCACTTTATTGGGGTTAGCCGTAGATGTGCTGACCAAACTTAACATGTCGTTAGGATAGCTTACGGTGAAATCCCCACAGGCCATATGGCTTTTCGCGTCGATTAAGCAATCAACCCGTAGTTCTTCATCTGTAACGCTTAGATTGCTCATCCGCATCCTAGGCAGGGATTCGGTGATATGCAAATCCAAAGATGCATCCGATCCATTACAGGGGTTTTGACTAGAATCCCTAACTTGAGATAAGGATGCACGAACCGTGGAGGTTACGTTTTGATCAACCTTAGCCTTTAAGGTTAAGGTAGCGATATCCCCATAGAATAACGTTCCATTCATGGAGGCATTCGCCCAAGAGACTACACCCTGTTGTTTGGTATTAAGGTTATTCTGGCCATCTTGGAAGGATTTAGAATAATCCAACGAGACGAATTCAAAATAGGAATAATCAAACGTCAGGATTAAACGGAAGGTAGATAGATACACGTAAGAGTCGGAGTGGATAATAACTTCTACGTTACCCCCTTCTAAAATATTGTCGTTACTAGACGGGGACAAAGAGATCGAAACCGTATCCACGTAGGCATATGTGTTCTGGCTAATTTTAGAAATACAGTAAGGCGAATTTAACGCGACCGAATTCTTGTTTGAATCGTAAACGTCGCCTGTTGCACAGGTAAAACGAATGTTTCCAGTGGGGGCATCGTTATGAACGTAGAAGGATAAAGTTAATAAAGTCGTGCCATCCGCGAAGCTAAGCCCGTCTTTATCCGCGGACAAAAAGGAGAACGCGATCTGCCCTTTCGTTGTTTCCTTGCAGTTATAGAGGGATATGGATGAATCGATGCTTTGGCTACTAAAATCCAAGCAATCTGAGAGGTAATATAACGAACAAGAAAACGCGGATATTTTATTTAGACCCGCGGCTTCTAATTTTAGAGTCATATATCCGCCTTGGCTCGCATCATTGCAGCTTAAAGAGAGCTTCGACGAAGGGGCTTCGTCGATAGCTAAAGGCGACAAGGCTAGCGACAAGGCGGATAGGCCTGAGAATACAGGAATCATAGATATTCCTTAAAGGACGTGATCGATCCATTCGCGTATTGGAGGATCAATAACGCTTCGTTCGCGGTTAAATGCCCATTGCCGTCTAAGTCTGCCCGTTCAAATTGTTCCGCGGTCAGGTTTTCCAAATCATTGGCAGCACGAATGGTTAATAACGCGTCGTACAAATCAATGGTTCCGTTCCCGTCCACATCACCTTTTTCGTTCTCGCTGATTTTGCTTTGAACAATCACTTGGTGGGGTGACACGCTGGAACCAGAATAGGTATGGTTAATGCCGTCAAACGCATCGATGTAATACTCTAGACCCTCGCTTGTGATCGATGCAGCAGGAATCATCGCGGTGTATTTGCTGTTACTTGCCTGCATCAACGTCTCTTGGAAGGTATCCGCGCCTTTAACCCGATAATACAGGGTGACCGATTGGGCACCGACATTATCGGTGACGGTCGCGGATACCATTAAGTTAAAGCCCAGATAAGCAACGCTAATGGGAGTGTGGTAAACATTTGGAGCCATGGAGTCATAGGTGGTAACCACGGTTTTGCCGGACGGCTTCGACTCGGACATGTCAGTTAAAACACCGTAAAGTTGTAATAATAGGTAACACCCGGTCCGACTTCTTTGTCGAGATATTCGGTTTCATCGTAATTAAGAAGGTGTTTATTAACCTTAGTATATAGACCATCCTTGACCGTGCTCTTATACAGGTTATAACCAGCAACCGTAGGATAGTCATCTTGGAACCAAGTTAATTTAACCCCATTGATATCGGAGCTTGCCTGAAGGTTCATGGATTGGGCGGATGTAACGTCAATCTTAAACGACAGACGATAATCGCGAACAAGTTCCAATGCGTGGTTATCATCCGCCCTGCCGTTATAGATTAAGAATTGATTAATTCCACCTTCATATTTGGAATTAAAGGTATACGTCCCCTCCCAAATGGTTTTAGAGCCTTCTTTCCAATTGCCTTCGACCGTGTAATCCGCATACGGATAAACGGAACCAAAACACACTTTTAACGGAATGCTGGTATCCATGTTTCGCGACATGGTCACCACGCATTTATAGGTACTGGCACCTACGGAATCCTGACGAACACCGTCGGCATCCTCGAAATGAGCGTCGAGGACAATAGGATAGACGGCGGTGTAGTCGGGATTATTTAGGCCTTGGGAGTAATCAAGAATGGTGGTTTCTCCATCATCGTAATAGTCATAAATGATGTTATCAATTTCTTCTTGGGCCATGTTCCAAAAAAGGTTGTTAGATAGTATGACTCTATCGGCCATAAAAGACGAAAATTCACCCGACGTCTTTCTGTTAATGAACGACGATATCTGAAAAATCGGCGTATACGTACCAGGCACTTTACAAAAAATGTTGTTGGAAAACTCTGGACCAATTGAATCGCCCGAACTCCACGAAAATGTTACCAATTGAACACGAGTGTAAAGTGGCCATTGGTAAGGCTTCGTCGAAATGGGTGTATTATAAAATATGCTACATTTGCAGGATTCAATATATGCTGGGCAAGCTAGATTGTAGAAAGTACACCTCTCGGCACAATGGCTAAAAAAATAATAGTAAGTACAATCGTAAAAAACACAATCACGCACCTCGCCCGCGCCAAAACAAAACCGACGATCGTTGAGGCATCCATACGAAAAACCACCATAAATGCGATAAAAACTACAATTGGCAATGGTGCAGCCCAAATACGGTTGGAAAATTTGATAGATGCTATAGTTCACATTCATGAACGCTGAAAAGTTTGTAAAATCACAATATTCAAAGCAAAAACTGGACCCTTCAATTCCTTTAAAAGTTACCGGATAAGAACTAAAAATCTCTGATGGCTTAAATATCACCTTTTGCTCTTCCGTTCCTTTTGCAATGATCGCTCCATTGTTTATAACCATCATGTCTTCATAAGAGTCGGCATATTTGTCAGTCGACGATGCGTAAAATTGAACCGTTACGCCTGGTTCAATGGTCAAAGTGACCCCTTCTTCAACAACCATTGTGCTATTCAAAATATAAAATTTATCATTCGACAACGTCGTGTCTTTGTCAATAACTTTAGGCAACAAAACACCTTTTTGAGCAACAATTTGAGCGACACCATCGCAGGAATAAACCACTTTATCTTTGTCATCGAGTCCATTTTTCCATGTGATTTTAACGTTAATATCACACATATAATCATTGGGGCAATTCTCAGCTACTTTGAATTGAAGAGGCGTCTCTACTCCAATTATTTTATTGGTTTCAGCATCTTTTATTTCGCCGCAATCCTGTAAGGAATATGTTCCAATATTCTTCATGGATATCATTCCAATGGTTGGGGCGATATATCTATCCGCAATACCAGCCTCGCTTAAAGTATCAATACGTACTTCGACATCTTTGGCAACGCCGCCTTTGTTCTTTAAAACAACACCGAAATTAATGGTTTCTCCAGCATCAATGACTCCATTGTCATTATCGCCCCCAATGTTATCGAACGTGTAGTAGTTATAGAGCGAAATCTCAGGAATCGGGTCTTTGACTAACGAGTTGTATACGTCCAGCCCTAAACGATTGCCGCCATAAACCGAATGTCCAATGCTAGAACAAAGTCGGGACATCAAGGCTTTAACGGGGAAAATTTTTCTGTCCCGATGCAAGCTGCGTAGCAATGCCGCCGTACCAGAAACGACAGGCGCCGCCATCGATGTGCCACTCCACTTCGCATATCTATTATTTGGGATAGAGGAATACACGTCTTCACCAGGCGCATACACTTCATATTCCACAACATTGTCAGGAACGAGGTCATAATTCGTAAAAGCGCTTCCTACGTGATTGGCGGATTCACTCATGACGCCAATAACAAAAGGGAAACACGCCGGATAGTTTGGCACTGCTTTAAGCCCCTCGTTTGGTGCGCCTTCATTTCCCGCCGCAGCCACGAGAGTGCATCTTTCGTAAGCCGTAACCAACGCTTCTTGAACAACGTGGGAAACAGCCGTTCCACCAAACGACATATTGATAACGTCCGCGCCATGTTCGTAGGCATACATGATGGCTTTCGCAATGGAAGAATTATTAAAATAACCGCTTCCATTACCGGCCTTGATCGCCATGATTTTGCAGTTATAAGCAATTCCAACGGAGCCCTTGTTGTTATTTGCAGCCGCGATAATGCCGGCTACATGCGTACCATGTCCATGGTCATCCATTGGATCGCCAGCGTCCGCCCCTTCCGCCCCGTCTAAAACATTAACCCCATATACGTCGTCTATATAGCCGTCACCATCATCATCAATACCATTCCCAAGAATTTCGTTGGGATTCGTCCACATGTTCGCGCGTAATTCCTCGTGGTTGTAATCAACACCAGTATCAATAACCGCGACGGTTACAGTGGGATCGCCACCAGGGACACCCTGTTCCTTCATGTATTCCCAAGCTTTAAAAACGTTCGCCGTTTCAAAATGTGACGATTGCTCAGCAAGCGGATTCGTTGCCACGTCTGCAAAACCAAGAGCATCGCCCTGACCAATATAGTCGTAATCGACCATGCTAAAGCAATTGTCCGCACGTAGGCGCTTGACAACTTTTGTAATTTCGTGGCCTTCCAAAATATCAGCCCGATACCAATCGGAAGAAGGGTAAAGACGGCTAAGCGTGCTGATTCCATACGAATTCAGCCACTTATCGCCAGGCAACCAATCCCCGTTATCGATGTTTACAAGAATGTGGTCATCCTCTTTTTGAAGCTTGTTGAATTCTTCCTTTGTTAAGCCTTCGTCAAATGGTGCCGCAAGCATTCCAGCTTCATCTACTGGGGGTTCTATGTTGTTTGCAGTTTTTTCAAACCCACAGGACATCAAAATTGCTGCAGCATTCGCCGCAACCAGCAACCTCAAAATATGTTTTTTCATATCTCTCTCCCACTCCCCTTTTAGGAAGAAATAACGTTGGTAATGAAAAGTTCTAAAATAACGAAAAACTAGTTTTTAGAAATGCCAAGTTCTTTAGCAATTTGTTTTTTCCAAGTTGTGCTATTTTTCCGATAATTAATCCTTAATAAGCCGGAACAATCGGACAATTGGCTGTGATCGCACGATGGACATGCCATGTAAATAACATTTTGTCTTCCCAATTTGGCAACGAAATAGCCGAATTCAAAGATAACGTTTTGTCTTGCGGTTTTCTTGGTCTTTCTACCGCCAAAAGGTTTTATCGTATCGTCACCAGTAAAAATGATAATAGCTTTATCGGCTTCAACTTTTTCCAATTGCTCAATTATGGTGTTTCCTCTTGCCGGCAAGTCTTCCAATACGATTGGTTCAACGTCCTTTTGGGACTTCAAAAAGTCCACAACGGCATCCTTGATTTTTGGATGCCTTCCAAATGCAACAAAAACTTTCATGTTTTCTACCCCTTTGCGTTTACAGGATAATACCCCCCCCTCACGAGTCAACAGCAAAAATTCCGACAATCGCGAAGGGTTTCTTCAATAGAACGTATTCATCACCAGCGAGTCCGCGTTCCCCGACTTCTCCAAACAATTTTAACAACGACAACGCATCGTTACGCATCGCGTTTCTAAGCAATGCTTCAAAACACTCTTTGGCGGCAGTGATTCACCATCACAAGCCGTGTTAAAAACAAGTCCGGCGCCCTTGCCGCGTATGGGTTGCTGCAATGCAGTCAAAACTCCAACTCAGCCTCTTGTTCGAGTTTCTTTTTATTCTTAAGGATGGCTTGAATCACAGGCAAAAACTCTGCAAATCGGGGATCCTCTTGCATTTTTTGCAAGCGGCATTCGTCTGATTTTGTTATTTCCTTAGCCCTGTCTATGAATTTGACCAGGGTCTCCGCATCCATCATGTAAGGCTGGAACGGAATGCCGGTCTT
>SAMEA104315436__coassemble_1327_pt1 | contig 16101 bp, 11 predicted proteins | sample SAMEA104315436__metabat2_high_PE_018 | metagenome-assembled genome bin SAMEA104315436 (sample SAMEA104315436) | gut metagenome | biome: Monkey gut; feature: monkey-associated habitat; material: faeces | place: China | collected 2013 | reverse complement strand
ATAAAGGGGAATAACATGAAAAACAAAAAAATGGCTGTAGCAGGCATTTCCCTGCTAGGGTCCATCGGCGTGATTTCCACCGGCTTTGCAGGGTGGATTATCGCCGCACAACCTCAGTATGGGAATGGAACTGGATCCATCACCGCGGATGCGACGGTTACCTCGAAAATGTTGACCATTGAAAGTCAAGCATTTGGCGACACCGTGGCAACGAACGGAAACATTCGCTTTGCTCCGAAAGTCGTCACGGGCTTGGCCCACAGTTGGCTGTCCGCTGATGTTACAGGCGGCGAGGAAGACTTGGATGCGGTTTACACTGTTACCCTTGGCATTGAAAACGTTAAGAAAATTACCGTTTCGAACATTGTCTTGACTGAAACCGCGACTTCGGGCACGCCATACGCAACACTCGCCAGTAGTGGCAATGGACCGGTTGGACCTCTGCCGACCTTCACCGACAATAAAGCTCCTGCCACTGCAAATGGAAAAGGATATATTGTTGCCACTAGCAGCAATACCACTTATCAATTCGGGGATGTTTCCAATGGCTCGCTTAGCACGGGGGAACTCGCGGATTCATTGAAGAAATTTACGTTCACTATCGGCGTTCATTTCGCTTGGGGCAAATTATTCAACTATCAAAACCCCTATTCCTATTACAACGGGATGGAATGGAACAAAGATAATCAAACCAACGCCTCAACCAACATTAAAACATTGGATGCGCTGAATAAGTCGGTTGGTTTCAAACTTACCTTCACCGTTTCGGCGGAGTAATTAAATTAGTTTCCTTCATTAGTTTTATAAATATAAAAGGAGTAAAAAATCATGAAGAAAAAAGCAATGATCATGGCCGTGGCTAGCCTCGGATCCATGGCCCTCATCGGTACCGGCTTTGCAGGCTGGGTTATCTCGGCGAATACCGAAACCAAGGCTAGCGGCGTTATCACCGCATATGACGTTCAAGACCAACGCTTTAAGGTTACTGAAGGCACGTGGACTACCTCTGTTAGCGAGTCTGACAAATCTGGCCAAATCCGCTATGGAAGCCCGGCCAGCGTCGAAGGAGTTACATCCCCTTGGTTTACCTTTGGCTCGGATGTTAAACCCGAAGTTTTGACCAATGAATACAAGTTTACCGTTGCCTCTGGAGACGCTAACGATAAGGCTGCGTTTACGGTTGCGCCGACTCTTGCGATTGAGGAGAAAAAAGTCTCAGAACAAAACGTTTGGGAATCTGCGAAAACTGCGGGAATCGTCGTTGATCCCGTGGCAAAAGTTACTTCCACCACCATGAATTTGAACGGTACTACCGGCGTTGAAGTTAAGGTTTCTGTCACTTTTGCTTGGGGCGCCCACTTCACCGTTGACTCCGAAGTCAAAAACCCCTATTTCTTCTACAACAGTAAAAAGGTTGGAGATAAGATCGACGATACCGTTGGACAAACGAAGACTTGGGGCGATGATGCGGCTGAGTTCATGCACAAATTTGCCACCCTCGACCAACTCGGTTTCACCCTCAATATTGCTATTGCAAGAAAATAAATAAGGGATCGTTGTTACTATGGCTAAATTAACTAGAAAATCCTACCAACGCAAAGCGATGGTCGTTGGGGCCACCGCCTTTGCGGGCATTGCCCTTGTGGCAACTGGATTTGCAGCCTGGGTTATCTCCAGCTCTGCAACCAAAAACGTTCAAGGAAACGTTCAAGTTGGTGTTGTTTCTGATAAATCCATTAAATTGACAGTCAATCAGATCAACGATAAATTCTCCTTCGATGCTAAGCAGAGCGACAACACGGGCCGCGTTCGTTGCGATGGCAAGAACTGGGAGAATCTCTCCATTACCGTTTCGGGCGAATACACCAATCCTGATATGGTCAATAAGTTTAATATTGCTTTGCGCATGGGTACCGTCGCCTCGGAAGATGCTGATCCGGTGTTCGACACTGAAGCGGAAGGCCGTTTCACTGCTGCAGCTGCCGAACCGAACAAATATATTGTTCTTCCCACTTGCTTTGGCGCAGCCGGCGTTGACTTTAACACCAAAGGCGAAACTGAAACGGGCAAGACCCTTACGGTTGATTCAGATAATAGCAAAGCGACGTTCAGTTATACGATTTCGTTTGCTTGGGGCGACCACTTTAAAGATACAGAAGATACCAACAATAATTTGAACCCGTCCGAATTCTACGATTCTAAAACAGGTACAAAGAATTACGGTGGAGATAAATACAAAGAAGATTTGAACAAATTCTTCAAGGCTCTTACCGGCAAAGAAGCTGGTACGGAAGAGGAAGTCAAAGACGGCTTTGCTACTTTGAACTTCGTGGTTGTAGTAACCGCTGATACCTCTGGTGCCGCCGCCTAATTGTTCTATATCTATATAAATATATAAGAGGAGAATTAGAACTAGATGCGCCGCTCCAAGATGGAGAAACAGACCAAGAAAATGGTGACACTCGGTGTCTCCGTTTTCGCTGTGGTTTCGCTTTGCTCCATCGGAGCGGCGGCTTTCGTGGTTACGAGTTCCGCCTCGGCCTCTAGTGGCGGCAACGCCCATATCGGCGTCATCCAAGACGCCAAAGTCCGTTTTGAATCAACGGATGGCGGCCAACTCACCGATTTCTATAAGGCCACCAACGACGATTTGTATAACACCATTTGCTTTGATGCGCCGAAAGATGATAACGCGGGTCGTTTCCGCTATCTCGATGATGGGAAAAACCTCTATGAACATCTTACGGTTGGTATCCAAGGCAAAGTCCTGCCCTGGACTTATATCTCTAGAGTTACTTTGCAGTTACAAACCGCGACGGCTTATGAGGGATATAAGGGAAATCCGATTTTAGATGCCATTGAAGCGGGTTATATCGAATTGGCCCCCATCAACAATTCTACGGATTATATCAACCATCCCGTTGAAATCCCCCTTGGGGCCGTGGATTCTAAAGACGATTCCAAATCTTTTGATGTGACCCTTGGTTTTAAGTGGGGCGAGAAATTCAATCATGTAAATCCCTCGATTTATTATGATGATGCTAATCCCGGCGGAGGCGCCCATATCTCCGATGAAGAGATGCGAGAAGAGATGAAGAAATTCACCACCCTTCTCCATTATGGGAAAGACTTCACGGGAACTTATCCAAGTGATGAAAAAGACCTGCCGGAATTAAGTTTCACGGCAATCCTCACCGCGGAGATCAATTAATCATGAAATCCGCGGACATCATCAGCCTGGTGATGAGTTTGCTGGGTGTTGTGAGCTTCTGCGCCGTCTTCACGATTCTATTTGGCAAATACGTCAAAGCCAACGTGAAGGAGACGAAAGAAGGCAAGCGCGACATCGAACTCATCGACCGGGAAATCACCGAGCAGGACGTCAAGGCCAAAAGGCGTAAGAAAGCTGGAGCGATCATCTCTAACGTATTGTTCTATGGTTTCTTAGCTCTTATAACCCCCGCGTTCGCCTTCGCTTTAATCAATAAAGTCCAAGGCAATCTCACGGGGTTTGGTAACGAATCGATGTTAGTTGTCGCTTCCGGCTCCATGAGCTTTAAAAACGATGCGAATAGTTATCTATTCGACGAAGAGAAGCAAAAGACCTATACGTTAGACAATCAATTCGCCCAATACGACATGATCTTTGTGACGAAGGTTCATGATGCTAGCGATATCCATTTATATGATGTCGTCGCCTTCTATAACCGAAACCCCGCGGCGAATGCGATTTATATCCACCGCGTGATTGATATCAAAACCGGATCTGACGGGGTGACCCGTTACGTGACCCGGGGAGATGCCAATAACGCCACAGATAACGCCGGCCAAGAACAGTATTATGCAACCCTAGACGACATCAAAGGCGTCTATAACGGGAAGAAGGTCCAAGGAATTGGAATGTTAGACATGTTCTTCCAATCCCCCCACGGCATCATCACAATTCTCTCCGTGGCTTATAGCATCTTGATGTTTAATTACCTCGCTGGAAAAATCGACAAGGCGGAAGAAGAACGGGTCCAAAAATTATCGGAGATTGTGGATTCGGTCTCCGTAAAAAAAGACCCGAAGAATCTAAGTTCTGCTTTCCGCGAGACCATCTATTATGGAGGCTACGCCTATCACTTCAATGAAGCGGGCTTCCTTTCCAAAGAAGAAGCCCCTGGAAGCGGCAATAACCTCAAAAAGGTCGTCACAACTAACGGCCAAAAAACCTCCTCTAGCTTCTTGATGGGTGAAACTCCTATCCAAGAAGAAGAACTCATGGATACTTCAAGTTATGAAGAAGAGCAAAATAACGAAGAAGAAATCCAAGATACGACGAAAGATTATGAATGAAAGGAATACCCCCATGGACATTCAAAAAAACGAAAACCTCGGGATGGATTCGTTAACCGCGAATTCCACTTCAGAGCCAGAAGCTCCCAAAGCCCCCGAGAGCAAAGAAAAGCCAACGAAAGGAATTCGAAGGGAATATCTCACCCGCGGAAATTTGATTTCCATCGGGTTATCGATGTTTTTCACCTTCTTAATGATTTTCGTCGGGATCTGCATCACCGTGCACGGAGAAGGAGAATCGAGCCTTGTTTCTTCTAAAAACCCGATTGCCTTGCTCCGTCAAAGCCTAGGATTGCCCGCGATCAACGCCCATATGGGCGGACAGACGTTAAACGTTTTAGTCGCGATCTTTATCAGCCTCTTCGTCTTTGCCTTTATCTTTGAATACCGTCACGCGATTCTAGACGGCAAGAAGTGGTACGCGAAAAAGAATTGGCTTTGGTATGTAGGGACCCTACTCGTCTGCCTTGCTCTTTCCGTTGGATTTGGTTTACTCCTCCAAGTCCCCCATACGAAAGAGAATCTAGGCAACGCCTTAACCTTCCTTGGCGAATCCCTCTTAATCAGCTTATTGCTCTATCTATTCTTCGCCGTTTTGATTTCTGCTGTTCTTCTTTGCCTTGTTAACTTCGTTCATCTTGGCAAACCGTTTGCTAAAGTTGGCGATTCTTTAGAAGAAGAAGACCGGAATGAAGATGTGGCCAAAGGGATGGGAGAAGAAGGCTCTAACGGCTTCCAAAGCGTCTCCAGCCAAATCTCTGCAGAAAACGTCGAAGGCGGAGGAGCTGGCGGAGCAGGAACTGGTAACACGAGTGAAGCCCTTGCAGAAAGAGAAATCGTCTTCCCCTCTTTATGCAAAATCGATAAGCATTATGAAGGCTACGCGATTGAATCGATCCATGGGGATGATATCGCTTTGCCGGAATTAATCACCAAATTCCGTTCCTTCTTAGCAGGAAAAGAAAAACTCTATTACGATACCGACACCCTTCGTTTCTTTGTGGCAGGTCTAGCCGCCTCCCATCTAGAAATCCTAGAAGGGTTATCGGGAACTGGGAAATCCTCCCTCCCGCGTAGCTTTGCTAAATTTGTAGGAGGCGTCTCGGTCTTCGTCCCCGTCCAAGCGACTTGGAGAGATAAATCGGCCTTAATTGGTTATTTTAACGATTTCTCCAAGACCTACCGCGAGACCGACTTCTTGATGAATCTTTATGAAGCCAATTACAACCCGGACCGTATTTATCTCTTCGTTTTGGATGAAATGAATATTTCCCGCGTCGAATATTATTTTGCCGACTTCCTCTCCGTCTTGGAATATCCAGAAGACGAATGGAAGATTCGCGTCATGCATTTCCCCACGGGGTTTGTTGGACCTGCCAAACTAGAAGACGGGAAAGTCGATATTCCAGATTCTGCCTATTTCATTGGAACAGCGAACCAAGACGATTCGACCTTCTCGATCGCGGATAAGGTCTATGACCGTGCGATCACCTTATCGTTCCATAACCGTAACGCGGCTTTTGCTGCCAAGGAAGAAGTCGAACCCATCGTCTTAAGTGCTTCCAAGCTCCACGCCTTATTTGACGAAGCGGAAGCCAATAAGGATTATGCCTTAACCGAGGCTGACGAAACCAAATTCGAGCAAATCACCGATTACGTCTATGATGAATTCGGAGTCGCCTTTGGCAACCGTATCCTCATGCAGATGGAGAAGATGGTCCCAGTATTTATCGCCTGCGGTGGTAAGAAAGAAACGGTTCTCGATTTCTTCTTGACCCGCAAAATCTTATCCAAGCTTGAAGGGCGTTATGAAGATAACGTCAAACCGGGCTTAGAACACATCCTCGATTTGATCTCGTCTTTATACGGGGATAACAAATTCAATCAATCGCGCGACGCCATTAAACGCATGTTACGTCGCTTTTAGTCCAGAAAGGGGTTATCATGAGAAAGGAAGAAGAAAGGCGGCTTCAAGAAGCTAGTACACATATTGCTTCGTTGAAGAGTTCAAGCCCGACGATCCGCGGGTTCTTTGACTCGCTTTCTTCTTCCCCCTTTCTATCGTTACAAGGGGCTTTCATCGATGGAGACTTTGCCTTCTTCGAGGAAGCCTCTCATATTTTGTCTATCATCGAAACCATTTGCCATAAGCCCCATGTGGTCTCCAAAAACGTGGAGACCGTTTTACGGGCCGACCAGGCGGGTTCGTTAAGCAATGATTCCTTTGCCAAAACCCTCCGCGACCCGGCCTTATGGAAAAATAAAGCAGGGAGAATGGAACCGGAATACGTCCATCACAAAGAAAACGAAGACGATATTTTAATCTACGAGAACCTTTTCATTGTGATGGCCTTACGCCGGATTGAAAAAGAATTACGTCACCGGAAAGCCTTCTACGAGAATCGCATCCATTTGGTGAATTCGACTCGCTTAAGCTTAGATAGCGATCGCACGTACGAAGCCTTATGTGCTTTCCCCCGTTTATTCAATAAAATTGAACGGATTCAAAAAAGCGATTTCTATCGAATCGTTTCCAAAGCTAATTGCGACCTCCCCCGGATTTATCCCACGAACATCTTAAAGTCGGACCGCCTTTATCATCGGGTGTACCGGTTTTACCTCGAAATCAGCCAATATGGCCGTAATAATAGCGCCACCGAAGATTTAGGCACCTATTTCTATTGCTATATCCTAAAACTTCTCTTAAATGGCGGCTTTGCTTTGTCCCCTAAATCCAGCCGGGTTTCTATGGACCCCAAAAGCGATTTCTTAACCCATTCCAAAGATATCCGCTTGATTTCCGCGGATTTCTTATTGGTGATCAATCGCTTGGATTTTGATGCGTTACGTTTTGAACTCACTCCCCTTGGAAAGGAAGACCATCCTACCGCGAAATATTTGCTGTTATTTACCGCTAGCGATTCCTTAGAAGGATTTAGCCTAGGCAAATACGCAGGAGAAACTTCTAATTACGATGAAATCGATGTCCTCTCCATCTGGGATACGGCGATACTAGGAAGAAAAAAATATCTTCCCCTTCACCAAGAAGATGGAGAAGAAGCGTTACTAAAGCGTCTTTTCCAAGGCAAAGGAGAATTGAAGGAAGCTTCGATTCCCTTATATTCCCTTTATTGCCCGGTATGTGGAGAAAAGGGGATGCTAGAAGAGGGATACGTCAAAGAATGCCCCCATTGCCATAGCAAATACGCCTTTATTCAAAATAGTAAAAAGCAAACCCGCTTATGGGTATTAAGTGAAAAGGAGGAAGAAGAATAATGGATTTCAATCATTTAGATAAACTCCCTTCCTCCGAATGCGCCCTCGAAATTAATGAACTTCATAAAAGCTATGGCAAGAAAGAAGTGATCCAAGGACTCAATCTCCAAGTTAAAAAAGGAGAAGTTTTTGGTTTTTTAGGGAAAAACGGCGTTGGTAAATCCACGACCATCGATTGCGTCATCGGCTGCAAGAAATTCCAAAGCGGCGAAATTAAAATCCTAGGCGACGATATTTTGCTTCATCCCTTAGAAGCCAAAGCCCATTTTGGCTATGTTGCTAGTGAACCGAATTGCTACGAATCGATGACGGGATACGAATATTTAGATTTCATCGCTTCCGTTTATTCCGTCTCCCAGGTGGATTTTGCCAATAACGCGAAATACCTCGCCAAGCGTTTGGATTTAAGCGAAGAAGCCTTAAGCCGTCCGACCTCGGGATATAGCCACGGCATGAAGCAGAAGCTCTGCTTAATTGCTTCCCTTCTCCACCGCCCGGAAATTTGGATCCTCGATGAACCAACTGTTGGTCTAGACGTCATGGCCGTAGAAGAATTAACGAAGATGATGCGCGAATACGCGGATAATGGCCAAACCGTCTTGCTTACGAGCCATAACATCGATTTAGTCCGTGAATTATGCGACCGCGTCGCCATTTTAAATTCAGGCAAAATCGCCTTATTACTCGACTTAAAGAAGAACCCGAATGCAAGACTTAGCTTAAAACGCACCTTCTTTGAAGTCTATGAAAGCGAGGAGAAAGAGAAATAATGCTGAATCTCATCGCTAAAGACATCAAATTGCTTTTAGGAGGCAAAGAAAAAGGGGTCTCCCTTTTCCTTCGCGTCCTCTTTTTGGTGCTTGGCCTTGGGGTTTTAGTTTTTGTCGAAAGCTATTTGTACCGCGAAATCCTTACGAAGCTATCTTCTTTCCCAGGGGCTTCTTTAAGCTTTACGACCTTATTTCTATTCATCGTTTCTTTGTTCTCGATTCTATTCTCGTTATTGCAAGCCGAAAAACTCCTCTTCGACGAATCGGATCGGAGAGACATGGATATCCTTCCGATTTCTCCGGCAAAAAAGATTTTCTCCAAGTTGATTTTATTGCTGGGTTCCCATTATCTTCTTGATTTTCTATTTGTTTATCCTGTTCTTTTATCTTATGGACTCGTCTTCCGGAAGCTCGTTTTATTCTATTTCCTTGGGATCTTTTATCCCTTGATGACCTTCTTTTTTGAAGTGGGACTTGCTTTAGCCCTTGTTTATCCTTTCCATTATTTAAAACAATTATTATCTTCCCGCCCCTATCTAGAATTTATCGTGATTGCTATTCTTTTGGGACTTGGGGCTTTTGCCTACGCCAAACTTCTCGACGTCTTCGTTTCTTTGGTTTCAGGGAGTGGCATCAACGCCTTCTTAACCGACGCGAATTTATCCAAGATGGTGGCGAACCGTAAATACTGGATCATCACGAATTATTTGGTTCAGCTTTTCTTCGCGGGTTCTAGTAGCGGGTTACTATTATGGGCCGCCTTTAGCCTTTTTGCCTTTATCCTTGGCTTATTGCTATCGGTTCCTTTCTATAGCCGTAATATTGGAGGGGGAGCCAAAGCCCATACCCGGGTTCCTAAAATCCGTTTTAAGCCGTTAAGCCCTGAGAAAGCCTATTTTAAAAAAGAATTCATTTTGCTTTTCCGTGATTCCACTAGCCTATTCTCTTTTGCAGGGTTCTTGTTATTAAGCCCGTATCTAGCCTATTCGATCCTCTATGCCTTAAATACCGTCTTTTCTAGTGGGACCGTCGCTTATCATTTTGTTTCGTTCCCGAATCTAGCGACCTACATCAATTTCTTCGCCTTACTCATGTTATTTCTTTGTGTCTCTAGCGGGGGCATGGATTATTTTGGGCGAGAAGGAGAAGCGATGAAGATTCTCAAGACAATTCCCTTCTCCCCCATGAAGCAGCTTGTCTTGAAATTTGCCCCGACTTTCCTTGCCTCTTCGGTATCGTTCCTCATCACTACGATTGTTGTTTCTTCTACGGGGGTTTTAGGAGCTAGTGCAACTTGGCTAGCCTATCTATTTGGGGAAGTTGCTTTATTCTCCTTGTCTTTGCTTCGCTTAATGGAAGAAATGAAGAAGACGAGGTCAGGAGCTAATCTTACCTTATTATCTTCTTTATATAGTTATGGGGCGCCTTTCCTATTCTTAGGGCTTGCCGCTTTATTCTCGTTTTTACGTTTACCGGTAGGAGCCATCTATTTGATCGCCTTTGCCGTGCTGCTAACAATCTCTCTTCCTGGAGTCCTTTATTTTATGAAGCAAAAGAAGAACCTCTGGGATAACATGGAGGTAGGAAACTAAGATGAAAAAGGGTAATTTAGTTTTCCTCCTTCTCTTCCCGTTTGTCGTGGCTTTTTTAGGCGTCAGCACCGCGACGGGCGGCTTTAACCGCATCGAAAAGGATTTGATTGACATCGAATGGCAATATCCTTCCCAAGTGGGTTTTAAAATCCAGGCCCAGCCGATTAAGCTTGAAGCGGAACAAATCTACGATAAGACCTGCATGCTAGCTTATGGGAATGATTTGGTTTGGCAGATTGAAAACGTCGATCCTAGCGATGAAGAGGTTTATTGCACCTTAACCATCTCCGACCGCATCAATAGCCAGGGGAATTTCGATTATTACCTCACCCCCTTAAAAGAAGGCGACGTCTATTTAAGCGTCTCAAACCGTAAGGGGACAATTAAAAAGACGACAACCGCGGTGTTTTATTCTTCGTATGGCTTAACCGTAACGCCCAAGGTAGAAGCCTCGAACGCGAACATTGATTCGAAACTCTATTATGGGGAATATGATGGAACGGGTTCTAACAAAAAGAAAGCCACGATCGAATATAGCTTTACCCCCTTCCCCGCGGATACGACGAACGCATTACGCTTAGAAGAAACCAGTTCCAATCTTTCGGTGGACCTCCATAAAGGCACCGTAGAGATCAAAGATATCCAAAAACCCTTGGAAGAAGCTTATTTTACGTTGGAATATCATGGCAAGACCCGTAAGACCAGCTTTGTCGTGGTTCAAAATGGCATCAATGTCTATGACTATTCCACCTTATTAAGTTGTACGAATCAGTCAGAAAAAGGTGAAATCATCTGCCTTCGTAAATCCTTTGAATCCCTCGATAACTTTGCTTTAAAAGACGAAAAAGGGAACATGAAACTGGAAAATGGGGCTCCTGTTGCCAAAAAGAATAACGTCGCCTTATTTGGCACCTATTTAGGCAAAGAAAAAGATGGCTCGGCCAAATGGAATTTCAAAAACGAAGTCTATTCTCATGAGACGACGGGCAACACGGCTTATATCGATGCCTGGAACGAATTTGCTTCCTCTTCGTCCTTATATCGTGATTCGATCCTTTCTAAATCCCTATACGCAGGACTTCGTATCCAAAAGGATTTCTATGGGAATGGATATACCCTTAATTTCCATAACTTGGCTTATCCTTATGGTAAAACCACGATGGTGACGAGTGATGGCAAAACCGCGACGGTCCCTTCCTTAACGACTTCCAACTTATTCCGTGGTCCTTTATTTACTTACTGTATGGGCGACCCCAAACGTTTCCCGTTAATTGGATTATATGGGGAAGATAACGCGGGGATCTATTTAGATGGAGACGAAATCCTCGTTAACGACCTCGACGTCAAAAACGCGGATTATGGGGATTCCTATTCCTTCCTCCAATACGCAGGAACCGTCATGAATTTACACGGGAACAACATCGAAATCCGGAATTCCAAACTCCATAACGGCAAAAACGTGGTTCGTGCCTTCTCTTCGAAGAATTCTAAAATCGTGAATTGCCTTTTAAGCGATGCTTTAAATTTCTGCCTTACCCTAGGAAGCGATGAGGCGACTCCCGTTGATCCCGATGCTACCTCTTCGTTCTTGCAGTTAGACGGCTCCAAAAAATCCGCGGCTTATGACGATTACCTGAACGGCCCTGGACAAGACGTCTTAACGAGCTATCTAGGAAGTTTAGGGGGAGACGCCACAGAATCCCGCGCGGCCGAAGGAGCGATTAACTCCCTGCAATCTGCCTCGCATCCAAAAACCGGCTTGCACGATTACGCGACGAGTCTAGAAGTCGAAGATACCCTTTTCTATCGAAGCGGAGTCTCCCCGATTGGCTTAGAAAATTCCTTCAATGGACCTTTCTTATATAACCTCTCCCCGTCTTTAATGGGAACCTTAATCCAAGCCTTGAATACTCCGATCGACGGGGCCGGCCATAGCCTTGTCCCCTTTGTTCCTAAGAACATGGCCTTCAATATGGCTCCTTCTAAGCTCAATTTAATCGGCAAGACGGATTTCCTTGACGATAAGAAGCCAAGCGACTTCGTGCTAGATGGCATCCTCCAACAGGATTTCACGGGGTTAATTTCTATTCTTCCCGATGAAATCAAGGATAAGATCCAAAAACTCAATAAGGATATCTCTATCGATGCGATCTTCCCTTTAAAAGAAGTGCTCACCCAATTAGCCAAAGACGAGAATCTTGTCTATGGCGAGCAAGGTACCATCTCCGTCCCCATCGCTTTCTATGGAGGCGGATATAATGGAAGCATCGTAGAAACCTACCGGTGGAAGAACTTCAACGACCATTACGCGGGAATCAAGGATTGCGATTTGGTTCATTATTACCTCTATCGTCCTGGAGAAGGCCAAGAAGTCTATTGGAATCTTCTCTACCGAATTGTTACGATGGTCACGGGATTTAATCCCTTCCAGTTTGGTTTCTTTGATTCCTCGGGATCTCGATTTGGCAAATACCCAAATCTAGATACCTTAAAACAAAATGCAACAAGCGCCTTATAAAAGCAAAAGGAGAACGAATATGAAAAAAAGTAGTCTCAAACATTTGGCCCTAAGCTTTCTTGCCTTAGGAGTATTAGGAACCGCAAGTTCCTGCAACGGCTTCTTTTCGGGAGACGATGCGATCACGATTTCGCGCGTAGATACCACGACTCTTCAAAACGGGGATACGTTGGTAACGATTATCTACGCGAATGAAGATAAACCCTCGACCTCCTTTACGGTCCCAGCAGGGATTGGAGTTACCGAAGTCACGGCGACCAAAAACGAAAAAGGAGAAACAACGATCACCTTTAAAACTAGTGATGGCAAATCCACTTCCTTCACCGTCCCCGCGGTCCGTTCCTTGGATTATATTGAACCGACCTATAACGAGGATGGTTCCATTACCTTAACGATCCATTATACGGATGGGACGACGGACAAAAACCAAATCACTTTGTCGAAAGGCGAAAAAGGAGACCCAGGACAAGATGGGAAAGATGGCAAAGGCATCGAATCCATTGCTTCCCAAACCCAGGCGGATGGTTCCATTCGCCTAACGATTACCTTTAGCGATGGCTCCATCGATGATTCTATTGTCATCCCCCAAGGAACGGGAGTTGTTTCTAGCGAATCGAGTGCCGACGAAGAAGGCAATATCACCGTGACGCTTCATTATTCGAACGGCGAATCCGAATCCTTTGTTTTGAAACGCCAATCGGGCTGGATTTCTGGCAAAGGCGCCCCGCGTCCTAGCCAAGGGCAAGCGGGAGATTTCTATTACGATCAAGATGGCAACGCGATTTATTATTTTGACGCGGATAAAGGCTGGCAGCTTATGATTTCTTTAGCCGATCAATCCAACCAGCTTTATACCGTCACCTTTGATTTAAATGCCGCGGATGCGAAATTCCTCTATGATGCGCAGAGCCAAATCCAAATTAAGCGGGGCCGTAATTTCTATAGCGAATCCATCGAAGTTCCTTTGGCATCTCGTCCGAACTATGAATTCGATGGGTGGTATACTTCTAATGTGGTGAAACCAACGACCGGCAAATTCACCGACCTCACGAACGTCTGGGGCGATATCAAACTCTTCGCCCGTTGGGTGCAAGCTTAAACAAGGAAATCCTAAAAGACCAAATAGACCATGAGAAGAAAAAGCCAGGAAAGGAAACAACGCTCGATCAAGAGTATTCTCGGCCTGTTGCTGTTATTAAGCAGCACATGCCTCGTTTCTGTTGGTCTTTCAGCATGGTCTTTTGGCGGGTCTGTCGATGGCAATGCAGGATTAGACGTGAATGCGGACGGCAAACTCATCGATATCAATACCCATATTTATTACGCGGATAAAAAAGACGTTACGATTTTTGATTTCTGCAAAGATGGGGTGGTGTCCGATGGGCAAATCATGACAACGGGAGAAGTCACCGTTCCGTTTAAAATCGATTTGACCGACTCTAACGACAAAATCAGAAACCATCTACCGGATGGAGTTTCTTCTTTTAAACTATCGACGGCCTATACGAACGGCATCGTCAATATCCCAACATTCCTAGATAACTATTTAGACACGAATAACATCAAATTAAGCGTGAGTACGTCCGCGAACAACATTAATTTCAACGTAGCCCCTGTTGAGAAAAATAGTTTAAGTGGAGCTTATAAAACTTCCTTCATGATCAATGATTTGGATGTCAGCTGCCTCTATTTTAATGTGAAATATCCGTTTCATAACTTCCCGGTGAGTGATGCGTTTAAAACCAATATTTTCGATAAGTTAACCGGTGGCAGATTCTTGTTTAACTTTAAAGCGGAGGTGGAGTTATGAAGAAGTGGAAGACGATAATCAGCGCCTTCGCTTTAGCGTTGTGTGCTTCCGTGACTGCAGTGGGCTTCGGTGGATGGGTTATCCAGAACGATAGCGACATTCGATATGATAAGTATTACGACAGCAATGTGAAAAAAGTCGCTTACATTAGAAATGGGAATGCCAATGCATATTACACGTCTATCGAAAGGGCTTTGGAAGCCGCGAAAAACGACGCAACCAATAACACAATATATGTGATTCCCGGAACGAATCCTGTAATTACCAAAAATTGTGAAATTGCTAAAGGGGATACCCTCTGCCTGCCCTATGAGGACGACGGTAATGACACACACGTCTATCTAAATAGGAACGATACAACGACTGGAGCAACATTCGGCGACGTTAACGCTGAGAGGGTTAAAACTAATAAAAAAAACCAAGTAACAATAAACGAAAGTATTACCTTAACAAATAATGGAACTCTGACAATTGGCGGTAGCATTGGGTATGGGGCGGGAGCCGTTGGACTGACCGGTCAAACCGCTAGCAGTTATTGTGAAATTTTAATGAATCCTAAATCCGGAATAATTAATAACGGCAATTTGAATTTGTACGGGTATATTAAAGAATCATCTGCTAAAAATGGAAGTTACATTGAACACAAAAATTCATCCATAATGAAAATGCCGTTTGTAATTTACGATTTTAGAGGTGGAAGTTATTCATATGCTTGTTACAAGGAAGAAGTGATGCCTTTTAGCAACTATGATTTTCCTAACTGTCAGCCTTTGCAAAAGTTTGCTTATGGTTCGAAAATGTACGGTTTGGCAACAATCTACGCTGGCGATACGTGGTCAACGCCGGAAGTTCTAGTTTTAGGAACAAACTCCGATTCATGTTTATTTAAACTTTCGAATAACTATGCAACCATCAAGTACACTCCTAGCAATGTGCTTTATACCACTAATGACGTAACTGCATCGACCACAGCAGAGACAGCGAACCTAACTGAAATTCGCACTTACGGCGATATTTCACTTGCTAGTTTAAAGATTGGTTTAAATGTAGGTATTAAAATAACAGTAGATACATCAAAAATGTTTTGCCCGTTATGTTTCAAATATCAAGTCTTTGTTGAAAGAGGAACTTTTACAATATCAAATAAAATGAAATTTTGGGGCGGATCATCTTTAATAGTAAAAGCAGGCGCAAATTTAACATGTAATGCAAATGTCAGTTTTTATCAAGATTACATTCCTAATATAACTACTGGAGGAAGGAATTTATATCCATCATCTTTTACATCAGCCAGTTTAGTTATGAACGGAACAATAAATCTTAATAGTGCCTTTGGGGGTTTAGTTGAAACATCCGAATCTTCAGGTCGATTAAATACGACTAATAACTTTATAAATTCTGTATCTAGCTCGGAAGTATTGACTTCGACAGGAAAAAGCATATTTGCGTCGGCCGATAAAACAGAAACTAAGGTTCAAGATGCATTAGGTTATTTTGGTGCGACGGAAAAACCAGTTGAGCCAAACTTGATTTCAAAAGCTGAATCTTTTGAATCAAAAGGCGATTATTGGTATCTGCCATTGACCGATATAACTTCAGTTGCGATCTCGCCTGAAAGTGGCGCTTCTGCTAAAAATACAATTGGAATTTTTGAATTGACCGCATTGATTTCACCAATAGAAAATTCCTGTAGCAACATTACGTATCAATGGACATGTGATAGTGGCGCAAGTCTAAGTTCTACGACGGGAGAAAAGACAACGTTGACTATCCCCGCCAACGACTCGCGTTGGAGTG
>SAMEA104315436__coassemble_1288_pt1 | contig 16731 bp, 12 predicted proteins | sample SAMEA104315436__metabat2_high_PE_018 | metagenome-assembled genome bin SAMEA104315436 (sample SAMEA104315436) | gut metagenome | biome: Monkey gut; feature: monkey-associated habitat; material: faeces | place: China | collected 2013 | reverse complement strand
TTGCCCGTGCTTTGGTCAATGAACCCGATATTTTGCTCGCAGATGAACCTACGGGTGCCCTGGATTCGGAAACCTCCGTCCAAATCATGGAGCTCATCAAGAAGATTTCGGAGAAGAAGCTCGTCATCATGGTTACCCATAACCCTGAGCTCGCGGAAAAGTATTCCACGCGTATCGTAAGGTTATTAGACGGCCAAATCGTGGAGGACACCAATCCGTTCTCCATAGAAGACGAGGCCAAGGAAAACGAAGATAAAATCCCTCAGTCGAAGGAAGAACTCGAAAAAGCCAAAGCCAAGATGTCGTGGTGGACGGCCACGAAACTTTCCGCGCGCAATTTGCTTTCCAAGGCCAAGCGAACCGCTTTAATTGTCGTGGCTTCTAGCATTGGCATTGTTGGCGTCTCCGCGGTTTTAGCGGTCTCCCAAGGGGTCACTGGTTATATCCAGGGAATGCAAGACGATATGCTTTCCGGCAACCCTGTCTGCGTCGCCGAGAAATCCTTGGATATCTCTAGCCTTGTTTCCACGATGACGAACATGCAGAAGACCAAAGTCGTTTCCTCCGCCTATAAAGATGGCAAAATCGACATCCAATTCATGATCAAAACGATGATCGCCACTGCCGAAACCATGGGTTCCACCCAAGTGGAAAATAACATGACGGAAGACTTTGAAACCTATGTCGACGACATGCCCAAGGAATATTATTCGGCGATTGGGAAAGGCTATGGGATTGATGTGAAAAACAACCTTTACACGAATACCCAAATCGATGGGCATGACGAATCGGAACGTTTTTCCATCACTTCGATTACCTCAGCCTGCCAGACGATCATCGAACACGCTAAAGACGGCAAATATGCTTCTTACGGGGCGATGATTGATAGCTATACCGATGCGATTGGCCAATGCCTGGACAACAAAGAATATGTCTTAGACCAATATGATGTGGTATCGGGCAAATACGCGGAAAAAGAAGACGAGGTCATGATTGTTTTGAACCATAGCAACCGCATCACCGAATTCATTTTGACGTTGCTTGGATATTATGGCCAAAAGGATTTCTTGAACGCCCTCTATTATTATTCGGGAGAAACCGATAGCGAATTCTTTGACGAAGAAGCCTTTAAGCAGCATCAAAGCATCTCCATCGATTCCCTGCTTGGAAAAACCTACGACTATTATCCTAACAACACGATTTACGATAGCAATTTGCAAGAAGACGGGGGCAATTATGACCCGAACGCGGATTCCGCCGCGGCGATCCTCGATCCCGATAAATTGAAGCCCTTCTTCTATAACTACACGGAAGATCAACTCGTTGAAGAGGATAACACTCCCATTCAGCCTGCCCTCAAAATGAAGGTGGTCGGGGTATTGAAACCCAAGGAAACTACGACCTATGGCTGTATGGATTCCGGACTCTATTTCACCCCGGCTTTTGCTAAGCGTTATCTTCAAGATAACCTCGAATCCAAAATTTCAAAGTTCCTATCCGACTACCTTTCTTCCAAAGAGGGAGCGACTTCCTTCCCTTCTAGCGTCGTGAAATTCGGCAACAGGGAAATCACTAGCGGCATCGGCTATACCTATGAACTCGGTTACCAAGGGGAAACCCTTCAAGGCGTTGGATTAATTGGCGCCCAAGACGTCTCGAGTTCCTTGATGGCTATGATGTCGGGTTCTAGTGGCTCTTCCGGCGGATCGGGAAGCACCTCCAGTTCCACGGGCATCACGATTAAAAAACTATCGATGCTTAGTTTAAGAGCGGTGGGCGGCAATGATATCGCCGGCCAAATCGATATCTACCCTCATAGTTTCAAAACCAAATATTTGGTGACGGATTATCTGTCCAAATGGAACGAAGAAGGGAACATCACCCTTTCTAATGGCAAAGTATTGACCCTGGCGGACCGTCATGAAACCAAATACACGGATAACCTTGAAGTTATCATTGGACTCATCAACGGGGTCATTAACATCGTCACGATTGCTTTGATTATCTTCACGGCTTTAAGCCTTGTTGTTTCCACGGTGATGATTGGCATTATCACCTATGTCTCCGTCATGGAACGCATCAAAGAAATCGGGGTCATCCGTTCTCTTGGAGGACGAAAGAACGATGTCTCCCATCTCTTTAACGCTGAAACCTTTATGATCGGCTTTGCTAGTGGCATCTTCGGTCTTGTTGTTACCTATATCCTCGAAATCATTTTGGATTTGACTCTTGGGGTGAAATTCGAACTTGGCATGATTTTGGATTTGCAGTGGTGGACCGCGCTGATTATTCTTGGGGTATCGATTCTCCTGACGGTCATTGCGGGACTTGTGCCCTCCCGTGCGGCGGCTAGACAAGATCCCGTTGTTGCCTTAAGAACGGAATAACCCTTGAGGATTAAAAGATTTCCCCTACAATCAAAGTCGAGGTATCTCCATGAAAAAAGAAATCAAAATTGAACCGATTATCTATCCCCAACCCGTTTTGATGTTAGCGACTTATAACGAAGACGGAAGCGTCGACGTGATGAATGCCGCTTGGGGGTGTGCCGTGGATTACGATTTGCTCGGCATTTCGTTAACCCCAACACATCGTACCTGCATCAATTTCAACCGCACGAAAGCCTTCACGGTTTCGCTTCCTACTTCCAAATTTGTTGCAGAAGCCGACTATTTTGGAATCGTCAGCGGCAACGACGAGCCCCATAAATTCGAAAAGACGGGGCTGCATGCGAGCAAAGCCGAACTCGTGGATGCGCCTGTTATCGAAGAATTCCCTCTTTGCATCGAATGCAAACTGGATCATATCGATGAAGAGACGGGGATGGTATATGGCAAAATCGTTCGCGTCAGCGCGGATCCTTCTACTTTAGATGAACAGGGTCATTTTGACCTTTCCAAGGCGGACGGCATTCTCTTTGACCAGTCGAAACGGGAATATTACAAAGTCGGAGAAAAACTCGGCAAAGCCTTCTCCCTCGGATTGAAATTCCGTTGATTGCCTGTCTTATTCTTGCTCACTCCAGAAGCCCTTAGGTTATGAAACTAGAGGGCTTCTTTTTTATTAAGAACAAGGCCTTGGAAAAAAATCATCGTCGCTTTTTTCCGCAAGCGTTAAAATCTAGAGGTAGACGTTAGGCTTCGTTACTTGAGGCCCAACATAAAAGGAGGATGCATTTTGAAAAAATCGATTGTTTGGTTTTTCGTATTTTTGGTTTGTGGTCTTATCCTGTGGGAGGTGTGCCGTGAAGTAGAAGGAGTATACCAAACAAATTACTTTTTTTCCTTGGTTGTTTTTGTCGAAATCGCCGCTTATGGCAGTTTGATTCTCTATGAAGTGACGAAAAAGAATTCAAAAGATAACGATAGGGAAGAAGACAAGAAATAAAAGACAAACGAAGGCGTATATCTTTTCTTTTTTTCTTTTGGCTTCTATCCTTTACGCATGAAAAAGAAACGCGATGCCCTAACGAAGAGCAAAATGCTCTATTCTGGAGAATTGGGCCTCTTCTCCATTCTCTTTGCCGTCCTTGGGATTTTGTTCCTCACGGGGACGATTTCTGTTGCCGATTGGAAGAGATGGGCTTTTTCCATCGTGACCTTGGCGGGTGGAATTTGGCTCATCATTGATTTTATTTGGACCCTTGTTAGTCCAGAAAGACGGGCAAGGAATTGTTTGCTCGATAAAGCCATGGTCGCCCCGATGGCTTTATGCGTGTTGACGTTTGACATTTTAGCCTTTGCCTTTGGCTGGGTGAACGCCAGCGGAGAAGGGGCTTCCACGGCCATTTTAGCCTTTCGCCTTGCGATTGGCATCGCCCTTTGCTATTACGCGGCCGTTTATGTTTTCCAAGCCATCTACCATTGGTATAAACCTCTTCCTCTGGTCATTGAAGCCGCGTTAGAAGAAGAGGAAGAAGAAAAGAAAAAAGCGGAAGTCCAGGAAGCTAGCGAAGAACGGTCCGTTACAGAAGAAAAGAAAGAAGAGGCCTTCACTTCGGAAGACTCTTCTAAGAATTAACATTTCTATCCTTGCTATGGCGGTTGGTCTAGCCCAATCGTCTTTTCTTTTTTCGCCCATTAAAAAAAGCCACAACCTCTTTAGGCTGCGGCTTTGAGTTTTGGGATTAAAGTGGCAAATCCTTCTTGGTGAAGCGGACAAAGCCCACTCCATAAGTAATCGCGGCGATAATCAACGTAATGCCGAGTTTCCATGCATAGGTCACGTAGTCGGCATCCATGACGGCCATCGCGTCGAAGCAGGAATCCACGGTAATGTAATTAAAGAAGGACATCGCACTGATGCGGACGGTGCCGGGGATGGCCTCGGTTCCGAATAAGCCAAGGATCGAGAAGATGAAGAAGGCGATGGTGACGCCTCCGCCGGCTCCAATGGCCTGCCCGCCTTTATTGAACCAACAGGAGGCAAGGAAATTGATGCCAGAAATCGCTACAGTGACGCCGAAGTTGCCAAGGGCATACAGGGCGATATCGTTAATCGGCAGGGATTCCACAAGATCCTGCGCCCCGCAGGCGATGCCAATTTCGCGGGCCACTAACGTTCCTAGGAACAAGGACACCCCCATGACGACTTCGGTGAAGAGAAGGTACATCATTTCGGTGTAGATGAAGGAAGCACGACGGGTTGGTGTAGACAAGGTGAAGGCTAAGGAACCCGATTCGACTTTCGCGGCCACGAGGCTATTCGCGGTTAAAATCGTATAAACCATCGGAATCAACAAGGTGGCGATGCCAAAGCTAACCGCACCGACCATGATGCCATAGGTATTCATATGGCCCATTTCGGTCAAGGAATCTCCTACGGCGCCTGGAAGTTGATCGATGACGCCTTGACTCGATTTCACCGTGGCGATAAGGATCCGCTCTTCTTGCGTGTAGTTTGAGCTCGCGTATTCCTTAAGGTGCGTTTGGTAAGAAGCGATACCGCTAGAAGCGTATCCGCGGACCGCATCCATCATTTCTTGACCCGTCATCGAGCTATTTTCCGCGGTGATTTGGTCAATGGAAGTGATGTGGGTATTGTTTTCCTTGTTGAAGGTATCGATCAGCGTTTTTTCCGCCGTTTTGCAAACGAGGCCGATCGCACGGTCTTGAAGGGGTGAGGTCAAAACGTTTTTCCCGTCAAAATAGGCGTTGCTATCGTTTTCATCGCGAACTTCGAATTCCTTCATGAAGGAAGCAAGTTCCTTCTTGAGAAGACTCATTTGCTCTTCTGCTTCCTTTTTGGCATCCACGATTTCTTCTTCGCTATAGTTTTCGCCGGTTAGGAGATCCTTATGCATCTTCTCGACGAGGCTGCTTTTTGCACCCATGCCCCCGTCGATTTTGATGTAGACGTCGGGATTATAGACTTTGATTTCGATGGCTTTCTTGATTTCTTTGCCATCGTCTCCGTAAACTCCAGTGCCAACATAAGTGATGGGGTAGCCTAAATCGGAAGTCTTGTAGTCGACGGTGAAGCTGGGAAGATAGTTGTAATAAGCAAATTCTTCTAAGCTAGAAAGAACGTAGCTTTGAACCTCGTCTCCAAGGTTTTCGCGCATAATCGAGGAATCGGCGAGATAGGCTTTCTTGCTGGCTTCGACATCAATCTGACCGTTATTCCCTTTAACGCCGCTTGTATAAACGGTATAAAGGCGCTCTGTCGCCTGCTTGGCGAATTCCCCTTCGCTTCCATCCCCAGCGAATAGGGGAAGAAGGCGGAAGGAAGCATCTTGGCAAGCAATTTGTTTGGCTTCTGCACTTGGAGCGGTGGTCGAAGAACCAAAGCAAGTGGAGAAAGTATCTTGAAACACGGCAAGAACATTTTTCTCGTCGTCCGCGCTAAGTTTATAAGTCTCCGCGGCTACTTTGCTCATCGTGGTTGGGATGACTTGGATGAGGATTTCTTGGCTGGTAAGCGATTCTCCAGCCTTTTTCGCTTGGCCATAACGATCAAAATAAGCCGAGATGAGGCGTTTGGCGACTTCTTTTTCCTGCGGCGTCTTCGCATCGTCATTTTCTAAAGCGGTATTCGCTAGCGACATGACGGTGGTTTTGGCGGCAATCGCCTTGGCATCGGCTTCTCCGCTGGCGCTGCGATAGGCGATATCATAGGTGATTTTTAAGGTCGCCAATTGCGTTTGAAGCGAGGAATCGTTCACGAGGTCAATGGCCTGGCCTACTAAAGCCTGTGCCATCTTGTCTCCGGCGATATAGCCTTCCTCCGCTTCGGCGGAATTGGCAAAAGCGCTATAAAAGCTGATAGCCCCGCTTTTCACCGTGGATTCGGTATCCGCGTTGTTGAAAAGGTTCTTCAGCGCCTTGGCGGAGCTATTGATATTCAAAGTTGAAAGGATACCAACGATGATGATCATAATTAGAGCATTGCCTGCGCTAACTACACTTAATCCCAAACGGTTGGATTTAAGGGATTCCTTGAATAAAGGAGCGCTAAAAAGGCGGTGACTGCGTTTTTTATTGGCAGCAGGCTTCATTCCCTCTAATTCCGGGGGAAGCGCCATCACGGTCTCTTCTTGGGCCGTTGGCGTGGTTTTTTCTTCCTGTTTTTCCATTTTCTTTTCCTCCTTTTCTTCTTTTTTAGGTGGATTTTCTTGCGGTTTTTCTTCCCTCTCCGGCTTTGTTTCCGGCTTGGCGGGTTCTTGATTAGGTTTAGCCTCGACTGATTCTTTTACGGGCTCTTCCTTTTTGCTTTCCTTGGCTTCGATGCTATCGAGGCGAGAAGAAAGCAAAGCGAACTGCTCGGCGATGGCCTTTTCCTTTTCTTCTTGGATTCGTTTCTTCTCGGCGATGACCTTAGGATCCATATCCTTGGGTTTGACGAGAACTTTGATTACTTCGCGTTTTTTCCCTTTTTTGGGTTTCTTGCTTTGCTCGTTTTCATCCATGGCGGACTTCCTCCTTTTGTCTTGCCCTGCGGCGTTCATCGAAATAAACGGTGAGGTTATACGGGACTTCGGTGAAGAATTTCACATCGAATTTCTTGAGTTGATTCAGAAGTTCGGGGAGTGCTTTTTTCTCCACGCGGACCGTGACTTGATGATATTGGGGTTGGATGCGGACGATGTCGTTTCTTAAAGGCAAGAAACGTTCGTAATCCTTGTCGTTGGTGAATTCGATTTTGAAATCGCGTTCTGGGCGGTTTTTGATGTCGGAGACGTTGGCACTATCCACGATTCTCCCCTGCGTCATCAAGACCACGCGGTCGGAGACGCGTTCGAGTTCGTCAATGGAATTCGAGGTCATGATCATCGTGGCTCCCCGGTCTTTTTGCTCCTGAATGAGGGTTAATAACTCTTCGCGCATCAAGGGATCAAGGCCCGTAGAAGGTTCATCCATCAACAGAATCGGTGGCTTGCGCATCATGGAAGCCACAATGGCGGTTTTTTGCTTCATACCCTTGCTCATCCGGCGCGGATAGGCGCGGATATCGAGCTGCATTCTGCTGATGATCGAGTCTGCGTAGCCGAAGTCTTGGGGTTTCATCCCAAGGCTATAGCCATATTGATGAAGGAAGTCGATGCCGGTAGGAACATCGGGGAAATTGATTTCCCCTGGGATATATCCAATATAGCACTTGGTGTCCGCCGCATCCAAATAGGCGTCGAAGTGATAGATTTTGACGCGCCCGGAATCGCTACGGATAAATCCCATGATTTGACGGAGAAGAGTGGTTTTTCCGGCTCCATTTTCTCCAACGATTCCTACGCATTCACCATCATGAACCTGAAGGTTGATGTCGAAATTGCCACGATTTTGGCCATAGTCTTTGGTTACGTGGTCGATGTCGATCACGAGGGGTTTGTTGTCCGTCATTGATTCACACCTCCATAGGTTTTGTCTTCTTTATAGAAGCTCATGAAATAATCTTCCAAGGTTTCTTTCTTCTCCGCCATATCCATCAAACCCTTTTGGGGAAGGCTGGCCAAGAAGAAATCGGTATTCGTTTCCTCCACCGTGCAATGGAGGCAGGAAGGAATCGAGGGGCTATTGCGCGCATCGATTCCCTTTGAAAGCAAGGTTTTCTTTGCTTTTTCGGCATCTTCTAGTGTGGCGTAGAAGAGGCGATAACGCTTTTCGGTTTTGTGCTTTAAGTCATTCGCGACAAACAAAGAGACAATTTTTCCGTCCTTGATGACGGCGATTCGGTCGCAGCAGGAGTCCACCTCTCCAAAGATATGGGAGGAAAGAAGAATTGTTTTGCCCCTTTTTTTCTCCAAACGGATGAGCTGGATGAACTTTTCCTGCATCTCGGGGTCGAGACCGCTAGAAGGCTCGTCCATGATGATGACGTCGGGGTCGTTCATGAAGGCGCAGACAATCGCCATTTTTCTTTTCATGCCTAGACTCATTTCCTTGCAGGTTAAGGAAGGGTCGAGTTCGAATTCTTGGATGAGCCAGTCGAGGAAAACATGACTGGTTAACCCTTTTAATTTGGCTTGTTCTTCGATGACATCGCTTCCTTTTAAAGCCAAGGGGAGCGCGACTTCGCCTGGGATATAAGAGACTCCTTGCATCGTGATGTCGCGGTCGCGAAGGGAGTTCACTCCGTTAATCAAGGTTTCGCCTGAATCGGGAACGCTGAAGCCCATTAAGTGGCGGATTGTCGTGCTTTTTCCGGCGCCGTTTGGCCCTAAAAAACCAAAGCATTCGCCTTTGTTCACGGAGAAGGAAACGTCAAAAATGCCACGCCCTTGACCATAATCTTTGGTTAAATTTTTGATTTCAATGACGGGTTCCATTTTTTTGCCTCCTTGGAAGATATTGGACTGTTGCCCAAAAACTTTCCACGTGTTAATATAGTCGGGTTTGTGGGATATGGCAAGCCCAAAAACGATGAAAAAAGAGAAAAAGATTTATGGCAGAAATTGTGGTGGATAATACGGCACTGATTAAAAAAGAGGACGCACGCGTATATCGAACGAAGCGGGACCTCGCCGATGCTTTGGAGGCTCTTTTAAACGAGAGGAATTTTGATGATTTGTCAGTCAAAGACATCACGGATCAAGCTCTAATTTCTAAAAATACCTTCTACAACAATTTCCAGGATAAGAATGAATTGCTCCAATTCGTGTTCACCCGTTATTTATTGAAAATCAAAGAACGGATCAACCCTCTTTTAAAGTCCTATAAGCCCTATCCTTTAAGGAAGCGAGAATTCTTCAAGAAAGTCATTAAGGAGATTGTCGATTTCTTCCTCGATGATATGCCTTTGCCTATGGGAAAAATGGCAAAAAACGATATCAGTGGTACTTTCTTCCGCGACTTTTCAATTTTTACCCGCCAAGCCATGGAGCACATGGTGGCTGAATATCCTTTCTTATTAGGAAAAACTCTAGATGAAGTCGTCCTCGTCAATTTCTATAGCGGAGGCATCGCCAATTTAATTTATTACGCCTACCGCAATGAGCTTCAAATCGAGCGGAAAAAGATTTGCTCGGACATTTTCCGCCTCGTTTATCCCGCCCTTTGCGATTCGAGCTTGATTTTGGGCTAGCCTAAATAGAAGAAGCTCACTAGACTATTAGTTGCTTTGAAGAATCAAAGCTTCACAGGCCAAGAGTAGTGATATCGCGTCAAGTGCCTTTGGATGGGAGGTTGCCAAAGGACGAAGGAAGGGTTCCCTTCCGCGGTGGTGTCACGCAGCCGCTTGGGACAAATCTATTTTTTGTTGTGTGAAGAACCTCCTGTACCCGAAGGAGTATTGGAGTATGGGAAATTCTAAAGTTCGCCGAATGTGTATTGATGGGATGCTCGTCGGCATTTTCTTCGTCTTGGCCAAATTGACCATCAAAGCAGAGCCGATTCATATCGCTTTCTCTGGCTTGGCGGTCATTTTTGCGACCAGTTATTTTGGACTAGGCGATGGGCTCATCGTCGCGTTATTAGGCGAATTCCTGATTCAGATGACGTCCAGCTACGGCATTGGGCCGACATCCCCATTATGGATGTTGCCTGCGGCCTTTCGCGCGTTAATCGTGGGATTATTCGCTTTGCCCTTTCGAAAAAAAGGCGAAAATCTCGACCAACATTATGTATGGTATTTTATCGCCAATTTGTTGGCGGCCCTTTTTGTCACGGCTGCAAATGCCGGCGTGCAAACCTTAGACGCCTTGATTCTGGGCTATTCTTGGGCTGCGACGATTCCATTGCTAGCCATGCGTGCGTTAAGTGGGCTAGTCTCGGCAACGGTGATTTCAATCATCAACATCCCTTTACTACGGGCGATTCGCAAGCTCTCACCAAGCGAAGATTAACCGAGGCTTTTAAAAGCCTTTGACCCATGAAAGGGCGTTTGAACATCCCCATAGGACCTAGAAAATGGGATTTAAGAAAGCAAATAGGCGATGTCTTCTTGGGTTAAGGAAGAACCTTCCTCGTCCGCGACGCGGATGATGGAAGAAAGGGAACGCTTCAAAGTCTGAAGTTCGATGATTTTCTCTTCAATCGTGCCTTTGGCCACAAGTTTCCAGACAGTTACAGAGCGGGTTTGTCCGATGCGGTGGGCACGGTCGCTGGCTTGATTTTCCGCGGCGATGTTCCACCACGGGTCTAGGTGGATGACGATATCCGCCCCCACGAGGTTTAGCCCAGTTCCACCGGCTTTTAAGGAGACTAACATGACTTTTTCGTCTTCGCTTGTATTGAAATGATCCGCTAAAGATAATCTTTCTTTGGCGGGGGTGTCCCCATAAATTAAGGAAGAAGAGATTTTTAATTTGGCAAGCTCGTCTTGCAGATGTTTTAAAACCGCGACGAAACTGGAGAAAATCAAAACCTTGTGCCCGCTGGCGATCGCTTCCTTGACCATGGCGATCGATTGGGTTAATTTCGCGGATAAGTTTTTATAGTTGGAGACGAAAACGCTTGGATCCACGCAAAGTTGACGGAGACGGGTGAGCTCAGCGAGGATGGCCACGCGGCTCCTCCCGCTATCTTTTTGATCCTTCAAAGTCATTTTGGCGTTTGTAAAATAAGCCTCATAGAGTTTGGCTTCGACATCATCCATTTGAACCACGGTGATTTCTTCGGTTTTTGGCGGGAGGTCCTTTAAGACTTCCTCCTTGGTTCGTCGAAGCAAGAACGGAGCGATTTGGGTTTCTAGGCGATGGATTTGAGCTTGGTTATTATCGGAAAGTGAGCTATACATCAAATGGAAATCTTTGTATCCATCTAAATACCCGGGCATCAAGAAATCCATAATGGACCATAGATCCATGTAGGAGTTTTGAATGGGGGTGCCGGTTAAGACAAACCGGTGCTTCGCGTGAAGAGATTTGACGGCTTTAGTCTTCAAGGCGGTCGCGTTGGCGATATATTGGGCCTCGTCGAGAACGATGGTAGAGAAAAGGATATCTTGGTAGAGCTCCTCATCGTTGCGGAGGGAGTCATAGGAGACGACAAAGACCCCTTGTCCCGCCTCTTTCATTCTTTCGATGGTCTTTTTTCGACTAGATTTATTGCCTTCCACGACCTCTACTTGACGGGAAGAATCCCATTTTTCGAATTCGTTTTTCCAGTTATAGATTAACGATTTGGGGGAAATGATCAGGATATTTTCCTTCTCCTTTAATAAGGATAAGAAAGCAATCATTTCCAGAGACTTTCCTAAGCCCATGTCATCGGCCAAAATGCCGCCGAGCCCATTGCTTGCTAACGTCCATAACCAACGGACCCCATCTTTTTGATAGGGGCGTAAAGCGGATTCTAGGGAGGAGGATAAAGGCAATTCTGCGGATTGGAAATGGAGTAAGGAATCGAAGAGGTCTTCCAGACGATCGTCGATTTCAACGCTTAACCCGTCGTCGAGACGGAGGTTAAGGGCTTTATATAGGGGAAGATGCTCGGTAGTAAGTCCCTCCTCGCTAGGAGAAAATTGCTCAATCGCTTTCGAGAGGCTTTCATCGTCGGTCGCATAATAATTATTCCCTACGCGGACGTATTTTTTCTTTTTCCGGTAGGCATTAAGAATCAAATTGACCTCTTCGGGGGTTAAGGAGTCGGAAGAAAAGGAGACATCGAACCAGTCTAATCCACTTTCGGTTCGTAAACGAATTCCAGATTTCTGGTGGTTCACGGTGATATTGGCGATATTATCCGAAAGATAAAGGGAAGCAAATTCGCTTAAGGGAGATAAGCCGTGGTCTAAAATGGCTCCAATCGCCTCATCCCCTTGGACGGTTCCCGATTCAGATAAGCCAAGGTCTGCTAAACACACGCGGAATTTATCGTAGACGTTCCGAGGGGAATTTAAGTAATCCTGCAAGGAAATCGTTTGGCCTCTGGACTTGAATTCGGTTCGCATTTCTAGGGACGGCTTCGCGTCCTCGCTCCCTTCCTCGTAATCCAAATAATAGGCGATATAGGTACGGACTTGATTAGACTTTTCTTGGAAAACAGGGGAGACGTGGATGTCATTTTGCTTCATTAAGGGCAATAAATCCGCGCCGATTTGATCCTGAAGAGCCTGATAAGGGAACGAGGGGTGAGCCAAAATGAATTGAGCGACCCGGCTTGATTTTAAAGAGGCGAACGCATAAAGAAGAATCTTTTTGGTTGCTTTGATGGGTTGAATGGCGTTGGTTTTATAAAGGAACAAGGAATTGGGTGAGACTAGTCCGCCTAATTGAAGGTTTCCTTCATCGTCAGCTTCGATTTCGATTTTTCGGACTTCGTTATCCACCTCATAAAGCTCGTCGTCGAGATTGACGGTTTTGCCCTTGCATAGAAGCAATAGGCCGACAAATACTTCTAGCGTGATGTCGGGATAATAGGAATCGGGCGAAAAATGTTGGGACAAAAAGAAGATGATCCGCTGATCTTGTGGAGAAAAGGAATCGATATCGAGGGAAAGGTAATTTCCTCGGCCATCGTGAATGGAGGATCCGCGGTGGACCTGAGCCAAAAAGGCGGGGATGGAACGAGTTAAGTGTCTTCCTTCTCCAACAATTACGGGGATGATTTGGGGAGCCGTTCTTCCTTTGGGAGAAGTTAAATCAAAGCTCAATTGAGGCTTTAAATGACATACGTCCCCCATGAAATCGCTTTGAAGATCTTTCAATAGGTCTTGGAAGTCGGCTTTGTTGGCTAGGTAATCTTCGCGTTCTTGCTTATTAAAGGAGGATAGACGGTCTAAGGTATCGAAGTCGGACCCATAACGGGCGCGTAAAGTTTCTTCGTCCTCGCTTTTTTCTTTTGTCGCGATGAAATAAGCGAGGGCATTTCGATCGTATTCGGTATATTCCCTTCGGATGTAGGCTTCATGCAAAAGGAGATCGGGTCCTATGTTCAGACCAATGAGGGGATAATTCGGAGAATAAGCTTCATAGGTGATGCTTTCATTGCTTGAAACAATCCGAAAATAAAGGGTGTATTCCCCGTTTTGAAGACGCGTTAAGGTGGATTCCCCACTTGTTCCAATAAGGGAGTCTTTCCAAGATTGAAGTTGCGAAGAGGAAATTTTAGATAAATACATCTTAAAACCTCCTTAATGCTATGCCGAAAGGGCGAGTCAAGCAGGCCTCCAAATAGGCTTTGCGAATCTTGGACCCTTCGAGGCTTTTGGCAATGACTTGGTCGTTACGAAGGTATTTCTCAACTTCGGGATATTCGGAAAATCCCTGGATAATCTGCATAAAGGCGATGAAGACGCTTTCTTCGCAATCATAACGATCGATTTCCTTTAAACCCTTATCGAGTCTTCGAATGAGGGGCTTTAAGAAGTAACGCTCCCCGCGGGTTTTGAGATTGTCCACGCAGGCAGCGATCGTTTCTAAATGTAGAGAAAGGAATTTTTGCGTCGTAAAGGAATCCGAACTTGTGAGCAGGGCGACGTCTGTTTCGTAATTCGTGTAATAGAAGGCTTTCCTTAAAAAGAGGTTTTGCTCCGCCTGCTCGGCGGGAGTTAAACTCTTGTAAAAATCCAGGACGTTAGAAAAAGGGACGGACCGATGCTGAATCTGTTGAACCATTAAAGCGATATAGGCTTTCCGATTCCCCGATTTTTGGAGGTACTTTTTCAAGGACTGGATGACTTCAGGGCGAATGGCTCCGTTTGGATGAGATAAAGCTTCCATTAGTGGGGCGTCATATCCCCCTTTCATGCAGGATTCGAGGAATTTGCTTTTGGACTGCGGCCCCAAAATGGAGAAACGTGCTGTTTCCATCAACGCATCTTCGTCGAAAATATCAAAGATGTTTTCGTTTTCCTTTCCCCAATCGACGAGTTCATCAAATTCTTTTCCTGGAAAGCAATGGGCTTTGGCCATGGATGGGAGATAGGCTTTTAATTCTTGGTCGCGATAAAGTTTTAGAAGGAAGATGGCCTTGGAACTGAAACTCGGCAGAGCCTTATAAAGACGCATGGCGAAAGCTAGACGCCCCTCGTCCTTTTCTTCTTTTAAATAGGCGTGCGATGCATCCGCGAGCTCAACGACTAACGAATACCCTCCGTGGAAATGGCTTTCCGCGATGATTTTTTCTTTGGCGTCTTGATATTCTTCGTGGCTCATCTTGGGCCCGTAAACCTTCAAGAGGATCGAGGCATTGGCCAAATAGGTTTTGGGATTGAAACGAACCATGGTTTCTAGGGCTTTCGAAAAGTCGGAAAAAGCATGGTTGGAATCGGTGGCTTGGAGGCGTTGATGGGCTTTAAAATTTTCTTGGTCCACCTGCTCTTGGATGGCGTAAAGTAAAGCGGCTTCGTGCTTGCAGTAATGGCCGCCTTGGGCATAAGGGCAGTTACAGGACATGGATGAGACTCTGCCGAGGTCATTTAAGGCAAGGTGGACGTGATAGTCTTCCGTTCCGTGGACAACGGCAAAATAGGTGGTATCGATTTTTTGACGGATGGTCACCAAACCATCTTCAAAATATTTCTTCCCGCGTTGGAGAATCGAGGCACCGAATCGTTTTTCGTTGATGGTGATGTAATCCATAAAAAAGCAACCCATATTTTAATCCCAAAACAAGTGTAAGGGAAGATGGGCAGCTTTTTAAAATCAGTGTAAATCGGCTTCCAAAAGAATGGGACAATGATCGCTTCCGAAGACGTCATTGAGGATTTCGCTTTTTTGGACTTTGGATGCGATTTCGTTGCTCACAACAAAATAATCGATACGCCAGCCGGCGTTATTTTCTCTCGCGTGGAAACGATAACTCCACCAAGAATATTTGACTTCATCGGGGTGAAGCAAGCGGAAAGTGTCCTTGTATCCTTGATTTAAAAGATGGGTGAACGCATCTCTTTCTTCTTGGGTGAACCCGGCGTTATGGATGTTCGCTTTCGGGTTTTTGATGTCGATTTCTTGATGGGCGACGTTCAGGTCTCCCGTATAGACAATGGGCTTTTTCGCGGACAATTCGCCGAGGTATTCCAGCAGATCTTTTTCATATTGAAGACGGAAATCCAGGCGTTTTAGACCCTCTCCCGAATTGGGAACATAGGCTCCGACAAAATAAAATTCCTCAAATTCCAAGGTGATGACGCGCCCTTCCTCGTCGTATTTCCCTTCTTTTAATCCATAATGGACGGATAGAGGAGGGATGCGGGTGAACGCGGTGACCCCGGAATACCCTTTTCTTAGTTTAGAAACGGTCCAATAGGTTTGATAACCTTCTGGAGAAAAGGGAAACGAAGAATGGTCGGTTTCGCTATATTTGGATTCTTCCAAAAACACGACGTCGGCATCGAAAGAAGCAAACGCTTCCGGAAACCCTTTATTTAAGATGGCACGGATGCCGTTGACGTTGAAGGAGACAAATTTCATAAAGATTCCTCACTTGGCTACTTATTTTAAGGCAAAAGGAGGATACAATTCACTCGGTATGAAAATCACGTTAGAACAATTCCATCAAAATGTGGGCGAAATCCTGATGTATTGCCAATGCGTCGAGGAGAACGTCAAGCGTATCTACGCGCATATGCAACAAGGCGATTATTCGTTGAACCGTCTTCGAATCGATGAAGAGAGGATGACGCTTGGCCAGGTCATTACGGCGATGAAAACCTTAGACCAAAGCCGAAAAAACACCTTTTTCACCGAAAGGGACTACGGGTATTTGTTCCTGATTACCAAAACCAGAAATGAATACGCGCATAACGTGTATACCCATTTTTGCTATTTGTGTGATCCGGATGCCTTTGATCGTAGTTACGGTCAATGCGTGGACGATATGATGAAAGACAAAGTTTGGCTCTCCGCCCTTTATGAGGCCGTGGAGGATGCTAGACTTCTTTACGAAAAAGAAAACTAAGGAGAAAACCATGGAACACATCATCAAAATTTTATCCATGTTAGGGGAATCCTATAGCCCCTTTCATGTCGTGGACAATTTGGCTAACGAATTGTTAGAGAATGGATTTGAGGAAATCGACGAGAAAACCCCGTTTGATTTAAAGAAAGGAAAGAATTATTTCGTTCGTAGAAACGACTCCTCCCTTATTGCCTTCAAAATCCCGTCTTCTCCGCGTCTTTCTTTCAAAGTCACGGCTGCTCACACGGATTCGCCGACTTTTAAAATTAAACCCCAACCCGTTGAAATTTTCAAAAATCTGATTCGTCTAAACGTCGAACCTTATGGCGGAATGCTGATGTCCACGTGGATGGACCGCCCGTTATCGATGGCGGGGCGCGTGATGGTGAAAACGGAACAAGGGATCGAATCGCGGTTTTTGGCGATTCAACGAGACCTTCTTCAAATTCCCTCCCTT
>SAMEA104315436__coassemble_1275_pt1 | contig 16930 bp, 9 predicted proteins | sample SAMEA104315436__metabat2_high_PE_018 | metagenome-assembled genome bin SAMEA104315436 (sample SAMEA104315436) | gut metagenome | biome: Monkey gut; feature: monkey-associated habitat; material: faeces | place: China | collected 2013 | reverse complement strand
AACCCAGATGTTTTTGATGTCGCCATCCAAGTACTTACGGGATTGGCTATAATCCGTTAATTTATTCGCATAGCCTTTTCTTGCTTCCACGCAGGAAGACAAATAGGAATTGGACGTATCAATCGCGGTCATGTCGCCATTTTGATAAGCCAAGAAACCGTGGGCCTTGTTCGTGAAATTCGATAAGGACCAATCCGAAACCATCATCTTCACGAAACTCTTCGCCAGATCGGCTTTCTTGGAGCTTGCAGGAACGGCGATGAATTGGTCGCTACCAATCACGTAAGAAAGGTCGGTTTGCTTCGCTCCTTCAAAAGTCGGAGTTTTCATGAGTTTGACTTCAAAGTTGCGGTTGTTCCCGTATCCGAGTGTCTCGTTATAAAGCCAATCGCCGTTGAACATCATCGCGGCTTTGCCATTAAAGAAGGCTTGTTGAGCCTGGTCTTTGCTAAAGGACATCGATCCCGGGATATAGGGGCTTTCCGTGCCGACACTCGTATGGAGTTCTCTCCAGTAATCCACAACTTTCTTCAGGGAAGCGTAGGGGGAGGTGGCATCCGTATAATCAAAGGAGGAAACCGATTCGTAGTTGAAGAATTTCGAAGCGTCTTCAAATCCGGTTAGTTGCATCCACCAGGTTAAGACGGCGTAATCAAAATAGTCCGTGTTGGTGCCACTGAACACGAAGGGGCGTACGATATCGGTATCGCTGCCTTCTACGGCAACCGGGTTTTCCATCATTTCACGAACAAGGGCTAAAAGCTCCGCAGTCGTTTCGGGAACTTTCCAATTATTCGTTTCGAACATCTTCGCATTGTAATAGATGCCGCCGATGCCAATGGTCCAGGGGAGACGATATACATGTTGTTCCCCTTTCGCCGTCGTGAAATAAAGGTCTTTCCGATATTCGGGGCTGACCTTATCGATGAATTTCACTCCATCGACTTCTTCTTCCATCCAAGAATCTAGAGCCAAGAATTTACCTTGGGCCGCGTAGTTCTTCCAACTGGAATCCGTGGCGATATAAAGGTCGTCGGTATTGTTTTTCAAGGCTAAATGCTTGTTGATCAAGGTTTTGACTTCGTATTTGGAAATGACGTTAACCTTGTAACCTTCGTTGGCCGCTTCCCATTTCGCAGCGATGTCGTTAAACCATTCTTCTCCCCAGCCAGCGTTAAGCAAGACGACGTTTAATTGCTGAAGATTGTCGGCAGCTCCGCCTCCGCAGGAAGCAATTCCTGGAAGCGTGGCCGCTAAAGACAATGCGATGAGGATTCCGTTTCTTTTTTTCATAATCCAATTTCTCCTTTCGTGGATGATGGGGTCGATAGAACCAACCGATTCGCGGATTGTAGTTCGCTTTTCGGCAAAGAATAGAACGTTTTATTTAAGGCGTCTTTCTTTCCTTCTAGGGTTTTGCCGTCGAAGGACAGAGATGATGATTTGCTAGCGATGAGTTCGACGTCAACCGGTTTGCCTTCGATTTGAACTTGAATCGACAAGCGTTTCCAAGGCATGCATTCCGGCGGGGCGAAGCGAATTTCATCCAGACGAACATCCAAACCAAGGACATCGCGCAGAAAGATTTTTAGTAAGGTGGAGCTGGATCCCGTGAACCAATCCGACATGGACTCCCCGTCGCATCCTAAGTTTGGATTATCGATATAGGAGTTTGGCATAACAAACGGAGTCGTCGACACAAAGCCATGATGATAAGGAAGCAATTTATCAATTTCGCGGAACGCCCATTCCGGTTCATTGAAGCGGAACAAGGCATCCACGGCGAACAAAGCCCCATGAATATAAGTAGCCCCGTTTTCCGCGGTTCCTTCGGGGAGGTTGACGATGCGGCCCACTTCTTTCGCATCCTTATAAAAGGGCGGATTGAAGGTTAAGAAGCCGTATTTTCCTTCTAGATGAGCCAATTCGTTCTTCGCGGTATCTAGGAATTCTGGATGTTTTAAAGCGAATCCGCTTAGGCAATAAAAGGCAGGGGAAGTTAAGGCATAACGGGACTTATGGTCTACGTCGTCAAAAGATCCGACATAGAAGGATTGATTCTTGCCCCATCCATGGATAATTCGATATTCGTTCCCTTGTTTTACTATGATATTTTGAAGAATTCCTTGCTCGAGTTCTTCTTTCTTTCCTTGCAAATCCAGGGGGGACGTGTAGTCAATTTGGGAGCAAATCTCTTCGAAGAGTCCGATGGCTTCATAAAGTTGGAAGGTCGCCATCGCGGAGACCCCATCGCCAAAGGAAAACTCGTCTTCTCCTTTTCCTAACCCGTCGATCGCGTCGTTCCAATCCCCATATAAGGTACGGAGGCAATGGGTTTTGGGGTCGATATGAGAAATCAAGTAGCCTAGGATTCGTTCGATATGATCCAAAACAGAACTGCGATGAGACAACAAAGTTGCAGAGGAACCATGGATTTGGATAAAACCTGCTTCTTCTTTTAGGAAATCAAAATCGCCGGTATAGGCTAGATAAGTATAGAGACAGCGAATAATCCATAACCCTTGATCGATAAATTCGCGGGAATCGACGCGAATCTCGTTGACCCCTTTTTCAAAATGGGCGAATTGCCTCGGGCTGCGTCCGCCTAATTCGAGATAATTCAAACAGTCGAGCATTTTGCTACGGGCTTCTTTTGGGGCAAAAGGAACCTGGGCTTCAATCGCTTGGTAAATATCGCGAACCCCAAGCATTGAGAGGGTGCTATTTTTGCAGGAGGCGCAGTATTGGACTTGTTTCACTAACGTATCGAAGAAGCGCGATTCGATTTCGCCGTCCTTCCCTTCAAAATGGAAGTGAAAGGTAGAGGGGATTCGAGAGAAATTATTATCCGTTTCTAATTCATCAAAAGCCTGCTGAATGGATTTTAAATCGCGGTGAACCACTTCTTTTCCAAAGGCATAGCCAAAGGAATAAATGGCATGCGGCTTCAGTTCAAGAAGGCGGAAGTCGCCGGCAATTGCCGTATCGGAAAAACGGGTGATTCGCTTTTGCTGGCTAAATTCGCCTTTCAATAAAGGGGTAGCTTCCGACAAAGGATTGTTTTTTCCTCCGCAATAAAGGGCGCGGGAGGTGGTGATATGCTCTTGAACCCCTTCTTCTAGCGGAGCACAAAGCTCTGCATGAGACTCTAAATGCACAGTGCGGGAAAGGTCTTCAACCGCGGAGAACGCATACACGTGGTCCTTGAATTCGCATTGCTTGAACCATTTGGTCTCGATACTCGAGCAAGTTCCATGCATCAGCATCGGGTTGAGATAGAGGGAAGTATAGATGGATTGAGGCTTAGAGCTTTTGGAAATCACGGCTCCCTCCATCAGCAATTCCTTTTCTTTGGAGATACCAAACCGCATCACGTAAACCAAAGACTCGAGTTCTAAGAAATAGAGGCAATAACCGTCTTTATAGACCGTATGGCGAGAAGCCCCTTTTTCCACGATGTTGCGGTTGCAGTCAAACAAGGCGTAAGGAAAATAGGAATCTTGATCCTTTAGCCCTAAGGTAAAAGCCAAAAAATTGGGTTCTCCGTCGATATTTTCTGGAAGATAGAAGAAATTGGATTCGTTCATTGACATCTTGCCGTTTTGAAGGGCCCATAAGGTCAATCCGTCCTGCATATAGGGGAAACGGCAAAGGGAAACGGAAGAAAAAGGAACATCGATCCCATTTTCTAGAAACAAAGCTCCCCCCGGAAGTTCGCGGGATTTCCCTTTGGCTTTGGACGATTCGATATCGTGAGAAATCGCAGCAATTTCGTCGAGGAATTTCATTTCGAATCCCCTAATTCCGCGACGAAACGTTGAATGTTGGCTTCTTCTTGCTTCAGCAAATCAAAATCATCCATTTCCAAATAGATGCGGATAGCGGGCTCTGTGTTAGAAAGGCGTAATAAAGCCCATTCATGGCCGCTGAACCAATAACGGATGTTCCTGCCGATTTTCTCTTTTTTGACGATAGGGTGAACAAAAGAGGGGGAATGCTCGTCGAAATAGGCCTCAATCCCCTTTTCCATTTCTTTGGGGTATGTCACGAAAGACTCATAATCAAAGGAGGGGTAATGGGCAAAAGCCTTCACTTCTTTCACAATTTGGGAAACTGGCATCTTCATGTCGTCCATCATGTTAACGAATAGAAGCAACGCGAACGTGGTATCTTTCCCCTTTAAATAGCCGCGCATTGTAAGGCCACCGCTACTTTCGCCGCCTAACAAAGCATCGACTCGCGTCATTTCGGAGGTGATGTTTTTGAATCCAACATCGACTTCATGGCACTTTTGACCCAATTGCTTGGCCAGGTCATCCAGCAGTTGAGAGGTGGCCAAATTCCGGACGATATCCCCTTTTAATCCACGCACCTTCACCAGGTAATAATAGATGCATCCTAGGATTTCATTCGCGGTAACAAAACGTCCGTTTTCATCCAAAACGGCAAGACGATCGGCATCGCTATCCGCCGAGAAGCCTACGTCATAATGCTCTTGGGCAACAAATTGCTTTAAACCCGTTAGATTGACTTCCAGGGGATTGGGGAGCAATCCTCCGAAGTTGCAGTCGTGCTCCGGATGAAAGACCTTTATGTCCTTTAATCCTAACTTTTCTAACGCCGGAACAATCGTCGTAACCCCCGTGCCATAAAGATTGTCATAGGCAATGCGCAAAGGGCGATCCAAATGGGGCTTAGAGAAGCTTAACGCATGATTAATGTAGGGGGTTAAGGCTTCAAAAGTCGTAATAAGGGATTCATCGAATGTGGTTGGAATCGATTCGACTTCCAAATATTTTCTTTCTAGGCGATTGGTAAAAGCTTCATCCGCGTCGTATCCGCCTTTGGTAAAGACTTTGACCCCGTTAAAGGTGGCGGGATTATGACTCGCGGTAATCATGACACCATAATCGCAATTTAAAGCAGCCACGTGATAAATCACGCAGGGGGTGGGGCATTCGGTGGAAGTTAGAGAAACGTGGATGCCGTGGCTAGTAAAAACTTTAGCCATCATCCTAGCAGTTTCCGGGGAATTACGTCTGCGGTCATAACCGACAACGATTTCCTTCTTTGCCCCTTCTTCTTCGATAATCTGACTTAACGCCTCGGCGATTCCGCATGTTGTTTCTTGGGTAAAATCCTCCCCAATCACTCCACGAAATCCGCCGGTTCCAAATTTAATCGCATTCATAGCATCTTAATTATTTCACTTTGTAAAAAATTAGAAAAGAGGTATTTTGCCTCTTTCGATTTTTGACATTCAATCATAGTCAATCAACAGGGGCCTTATTTTAAATTCATTCGATTTTATCGGACTTTTTATCCGTAATAATTTTTAAAGTTCTGTTCCTGACTTTAAAATATTTACATATTCCGTATATTCGTAAATGCGGTTTCTGCTCTTGGAAGTCACCTCCCGTAGGATTTTTGCTTCTAAAAGTTTCTTTGTGGCAGAAGCGACGCTATTGAAGGATAAGCCCAGTTCTTTAGCCGTTGGGCCAATCGAAAGAATCGGGTGTTCTTTGGCATACCCAAAAACGCTGCGCAGCGTTTTGCTTTGACGGGGCAATTTAGATTCGTCGGATTGAACAAGCTCAGAAAGGCGGGCAATGGTTTGGACCCCATCTTGGCAAGTAACAATAACGCCACGAAGGAAAAATTTAATCCACTGCTCGTAATTCCCTTTTACACGAACTTCGCTTAAGCGATCGTAATATTCCACGCGATTCGTTTTCAAAAAAAGCGATAAATATAACGTCGGTTGAGACAAAACCCCGCTTTCTAGTAGCATTAAAACAATCAACATTCTGCCAATGCGGCCATTGCCATCTAAAAACGGATGAATGGTTTCGAATTGATAATGAACTAAGGCCGTTTTTAAAAGAACATCCATTTCATCTTGGTGGATGAATTTCTCCAAATCGTTCATGCCCTTTTGCATATCTTCTACTGTCGGGGGCACATAACGGGCGGTAGCGAGGTTGCTATTAGATGTTCCAATCCAATTTTGGCTTTTTCGAAATTCGCCGGGATTTTTTTCTTGGCCTCGAACCCCTTGCATCAAAACGCGATGCGTGGAACAAAGCAATCGATTGCATAGGGGCAGGCGTTTCAATTCTTCCACCGCAAATTGAAGAGCGGCAACATAACGCACCACTTCATCCACGTTCAAATCCATGGAAGTATTCACATCAGGATCCAAAACATCTTCTAACGTGGCTTGGGTTCCCTCAATTTGGCTGCTGAGCAACGCCTCTTTGCGAACGTAAGATCCCAAGAATAAACCAACATCTGGAACAAACTGAGAAGCGGCATCCAATCTACCTAGTTCCCCATGGGCTTTTGATAGCAAAGAAGTCATCTCCGCGTCCATTTCAATTTCGGAAAAAGGAGGCAATGGATTCGGACGATAAGCCTTGTAAGCACTGACACCACCCAAAGCCGTAATATATTCCCCTGCTCGATTCATTTCATTCCCCTTTCAATAGAATAGTAAAATTCTATTCGTTATTTCAGAAAATGGCAAATTATTGAAATAAAGAATAATTTTTAGCATCGTTATTTCAATAAATTCGATTTTTTTGAAATAGAAATGATAATTGCAGGGTGCTTATTTCAAAAAAGGCCCCCAAAGGAGCCTTGAATGGAAACGTGGTTTTACTTCGTTTCGTCTTTTAGACCGTAGACGTCCAACACCTTCTCTTTGGGAGAGAGGTCCGTTACCAATTTATGGTCTTCTCCATAAATATCGATGTGTTCGAAATGGAGGGCAACGCGAACTTCTTTATTCGCAGGGCGTTCCTTTTTAATGGGAACATAAAGGCACGTCGAATCGTCTTCAAACGGGGTTGGGTCTAACGATAAATCCACGCGGGCGTAGTAACCATCGTTTAGCATTCCGCATCCTTTGATTCTTCCGTTTAGATTGCCTTCGCCTAAACTTACCGCGCCTTCTTTTAGTTCCATATCTACGCGGTGCATCCCTACTAGGTAAACGGGATTCAAAGTAGACGGATCCAACTCAGGGAGAGCGAATTTTAACGAAGGGTTGAGATAAAGGTAAGATTGGCCTTCCTCCACGCTTAAATAGGCGCGAAGCCGATCAATATGAGGACGTGGGGTCAATAGAATGCTCTTTTCCCCTTCTTTATCTTCAAATAGATGGAGTTTATTCGGGGCGAAAGAAACATTAACGATACCACGCTTCATCTTGTCCTTGCGGTCAGCGCGAATCACGATGGAAGTTGGCGAATCGCGGAGTTCCCCTTCTTCCTCCAAATTCAAATTGCCGTAATAAAGCGTTTCATTACCAAGGTTTTCCGAAATTCCAAGTCGAACGGGGAATGGACCCTTTTCATCGAAGCTCACATCATCGGGACGAATGCCTAAAATCACCTTATGGGTCCCCTCTTTTTTGTATTCGGGATTCATCTCGCGAAGCTTCGACCACGGCAAGTCAAAAGAAAGGCCATGGAAGGAAAGGGAGACTCCTTTTTCCGAGGAAACCATCTCCCCTTCGTAGAAATTCATCTGAGGGGTGCCAAGGAAACCCGCGACAAAGCGATTAGCAGGATAATCAAACAAGTTCGTCGGAGTATCGATTTGCTGAACGACCCCTTTACGCATGACGACGATTCGCGTTCCCATCGTCATCGCTTCGATTTGATCGTGGGTTACATAGATGAAGGTCGTTTGAAGTTTTTCGTAAAGACGCGAAATTTCTACGCGCATCGAAGCGCGGAGTTTGGCATCAAGATTGGACAAGGGTTCGTCCAAAAGGAAGACTTTGGGAGTGCGAATAATCGCGCGTCCTAGGGCGATGCGTTGACGTTGGCCGCCGCTCATGTCTTTGGGTTTGCGTTGCAATAATTCCTCAATGGAAAGGATTTTGGCCACGTTATGGATTCGCTTATCAATTTCTTCCTTGGGCACATGACGGTTCTTCAAACCAAAAGCCATGTTTTGATAAGCGGTCATATGGGGATAGAGGGCGTAGTTTTGGAAAACCATCGCAATATCGCGTCGATTGCTTTCTAAATCATTCACGCGAACTCCATCGAGATAAATATCCCCAGATGTCACTTCTTCTAGACCGGCGATCATACGCAGAGTCGTCGATTTGCCACAGCCAGAAGGTCCAACGAAGACGACGAATTCATTGTCTTCGACGGTCAAATTAAAATCTTGAACCGCGGTGACATCCGGATCTTTTCTTTTCTTTCCTTTGTAGGTTTTATAAACGTGGCTTAAACGCAAGGTTTCCATGTTCTTATTCCTCCTTGGCAGGGCTCGATTTGGGGACGTTGTTCCATAAATAGGATAGGCCGAGTTTTTTGGCTCCATAGAACAAAGCGTCTTCGTAGGAAGCGCCATAACAAATCCTCGGCCCTTCCCCAAAACTTTGTTGGACACGAGCGAGGTATTCTTCTCCAAATAAACTCACGCGCCCCGAGACAACAATCCGTTCCAAGTCCATCACGGAATGGATGAGACGAAGTCCTTCTCCTAGTTTTTCCGCGGAGATTAGTACTAAATCGCGAATAAAAGCATCTCCATGATGGAAACGTTCGACGATTTCCTTGGTGTGGGGACGTTCTCCCGTCTTGGCTTGTATTTGTTCTTTTAATGCGCGAATGGAGGCGGCATCATCCAAGTTCGTGACCTCTCCGCTTGACCCTGAAATCAAAACGCGTCCGATTTCTCCCGAATATCCTCTTCCGCCACGGAAACAGGAACCCTGGAATTCAAAAGCACCGCCGATGCCATAATCCACAAAAGCGAGCAAACCAGAATTCACGCCTTCGAATCGTCCTAGGGCCAATTCGCCGCTCATCATGATTTTGGTGTCGTTTTCTAATTTAACCGGGCAAGAAAATGCCTCGGAAAATAGATTTTGCAGTTTGTTTTTCGGCGAGAATAAAGCCGAATCGAATCGTGAGGAGAATTGAAGCTCGCCAGACTGGGTGGATACAAGCCCCGGCAAGCACAAAACCGTGTAACGGACTGGCATTTCAATATTCGAAATCCCTTTTTGGATGCTAGCGACGATCGGTTCGATATGAGCCACGTCATAACGTTCTAACGGATTTTCCTCTTCAAAAAGGATATTGCCTGGCAAATCATAGAGGCGGGCATGGTATTTTTCGGAGCCGAAATCCACGACCAAAATGGTGCCGAATTGGGAGGAAAGGGCATATTGAACCCTTTTTCTTCCCGATCCTGAAACCGAATCGAGCCCCACGGGTTCAATTAACCCCATGGAGGTTAAAGACTTCAAAACGGAAGAAAGGGTCGCATTGGATAAATGAAAGCAGGAGCTAAGCTCGGTCGCCGACATCGGCTTCTTTTCAAGAGCTTCTAAAACCAAATGGTTATTGAATTCGCGGGCAAAGGATTGCGTTTTCCCTAGCATTATTTGCCCCCTTTCCTTTCGAAGAATAAGCGGGAATCATAGCCGTTGAACGTGCAGTGAGTCGGATCGATCCAAGATTGGCCGGACAAACCACCAATAGAGCATTCGCCAGGAAGTTCTGCGCTCGAATCCCCTTGGGTAATGGAGGAAGCGAAAACGTTCACGTTGTCAATGACGGCAGATCCACCGATGCTGGCGCATAAAGCTCCAGCCACCCCGCCCGTTTGGCTAACAGTCACCGATTTTAGGTTCAGATCAAAGATACGGCCTTCCACCGAATGGAATAAGCCTTTGTACCAAGACGAGGTTTTGGTTAAGGAATAATTGGAAATCGTATGGCCATTACCGTAAATTTGCCCATAGAACGTCGTGCCGTCTTCTTTTCCGGTTTCAAAACCAAACGGATCAATCTCTTCGCCGCCAAAATCCAAATCCGCGGTTAAAAGATAAACCCCGCTAGGCTTGAAATTGTTCTTTTGGGCTTCCGTTAACGCGTTTCCGTTACCGCCAAATAACTCTTTCCATTTGGCCACCGAATCAATTTTGGTGAAGCCTTTCGCGCCAAAGGCGTTGAGCATAAAGGCTTCGTTGCGTTTTTCTTGTGTCGAAGAGGAGACGTAATAACGATAGCAGTTGCCATCATCTAGATAAGCATTAACCTTCGCCATGTTCGCATCCGCGTAGGTTAAGATTAATTGGCTGTTTTGGATGGAATAGCTCGTTTCCGGAACAATAACATCATTCACCGTCACGCGGATGGCTTTGGAAACGCCCTCTGGAATTGCAAGTTTAAAGGTATTGGATTCGCCTTTGAAATGGACGATATTGCCGTTTTCCACAGGGGTGGCTTTATAGAATTGAACGCGTTTCGTCGTTCCGTTGTCATTAACTTTGAAATGGTCAATTCCCGCGGGGAAGAAGTCCGAAATCGTGAGTTTGTTTTCCGCGGTGGTTAAGTGATGTTGTCTCCAGCCGATTTCAGCCGTGTCTACGGTGAATCCGGCCTGGGAGAACGTGACGGTGTCGCCGCTAGTAAGGAAACGAGTATCCGAGGCGGAGCAAGAATAATTTATGGCTAATTTATAGATGAAGTTCGTACCCGTAGACTCGATACGGAAATAGGAAGCCCCGTTCAAGGCAACCGTCTTTTTGTGCTCCAAACGCACCGCAGTCAATACGCCCATCTCGTCGCCATAATAGAGGGTGAGATAGCATCCGGCATCCGCCGCTTCAATCTCCGGGGTGATGGTTTGGATACCAGAAATGCGGGAGGAAAGGAAGGTGTCGTTAGAAATAAACCCATAGGCTTCGAGGCGAAGATAATCCGTTTTGTCCGACACTCTAGACAAATTCAAAGCCAACTCGTTATTAAGCGAGGTTTGGATGGTCCCCTTATTGCCGGCTTCGTTGATTTTTAAGGTGGTCGGGGTGATGGCAAGCGAATAATCCTTGGATTCGCCTTGGACAAAATTCGTCAGGTTATTGGTCGCATGGAGGGCGAGGGGGGTTAATGCGCTTAGGCAAAGTAAGGCCGAAGCCCCGAGGATAAAGTTTTTCTTTTTCATGGTTGGATCTCCTTTTTTTATAATGAATGAAATTTATTTTTTGACACTTAGATGAACGCCATATCCGTTATAAGACGAATAGGTGATGCCGTTATTGGAAAAATCTTTGCCAGCAATTCCCCCAAGGCACAGATCACTAGGATTAGCAGGGATGGCATCCCCAATCGAAACACTGCAGCGGATGCTTTGAATATTCGTGGCCTTGGCTTCTCCGCCAAAGAACCCACACAATAATCCAGCAAAATTGCCACTAGGCAAAGTAATCGAGACATCCTCGAAAACAAGGTCTTGGACGCTACCTTCGACTTGGAAGAAAAATCCCGCGCCATAGAGGGTCTTGTTCATCTGGAAGTTTTTGATTTTATGGTTCAAACCAAAGAATTTGCCTTCAAACAAGGCGCTTTGGCCTTCCCCTGTCCCTAGCATTTGATAGCCAAGAGGAGAAATCGATTCGCCAGCAAAATCCAAATCGCAATTCATGGCGTAGACCTTCTTCATGGAATCGCTTAGTTCCTTATGGATTCCCCCATCGGTAGCAAAATGGGTTTTGAAATCCTCCATGGAAGAAATCACGACGAGGTCATTCCCGTATTGGGTTTGAAGACTTTCTAACGTTGTCTTGGCCTCGAGGCGTTTTGCCGCATGGGCACGGTAAGACAACCCCGATTCGGTTACAAGCATCAAATCGTGAATGAGGTCTTTGCTGAAATCGATCCCAGAAATCGTGACTTTATCCCCGTCTTGTACCGCTTGTTCGGCTTCTAGTAACGTCGATCCGTCATAGGCTTTATCTAGTTTTTCTCCTGCAGGGAGAACGAATTCGAAGGGCTTCTCTTCGCCTTCATCATGAATTTGATACCCATTTTCTAATCCCGTGGTATGGGTCACGGGGAAGACTTTATAAGCACTTCGCTTGCCGAGGACTTCCACGCGCACCGCAACTTCCGTCAAGGGGCTTGGGGTGTCTTCATCAAGGGTAAGAACATCCCCATTTAAATGAACAAAGTTCTTCTTCCATCCTAAGGAATCCCAATCGATGGAATACGTGGCTTCCGCGTGGATATCCGGGGTGGAAGCATAGGTTAAACGAAGAGGAAGGCCCGCGATAATCGAAGATTCGGTATTCGCGATTTCTACCCCTTCTAGGCTCGAATAAAGCGAGATGGTTTTCGTCGCTTCATATTCTTGCCCTTTCCATTTCACCTGGGCTTTCAGAGTAACCGAGGGGGAAGTCCCATCATAATTGGCCGCGGATAAACGATTCCCTTCTAGACTCATTCCGTGCGCTTCCCCCACGATAGAATACGTCGTTAACGCATTCACGGCCTCGTTATGTTCTACAGGCATCGCTTCTACCCGTAGTTCCATTTCTTGTCCTTTTAGAAGGAAAGAAGGCAGATTAGAAGCAAAACCAAAGTTTTGTAAGAAGGGCGAAACAAAGAGGACATTGTTTTTCGGTCCTTCGCTTGTCCAAGAAACATACGGGGAGGAGAAAGAGGAAAAATCATAGGCAAGCATTTCCTCCTTGCTGGAGAATTTTTTGCCCACCGATTCCTCGGTAGCCTCCTCATTGAGCGTCCATCCCATCAGTTTGGTATCGGGGTCGGAAGAAATCCCATAAACGTTATCGAGTTTTCCTTCTACGTCATTAAGCCCCACGATGATTCCGGAATTTTGATAGTTCTTCTCGCCTTCGTTAAATCCGTTGACGTTTGGATTCACCGAGAAGCAATCCGAAATGAGGCCATGGTTGACCGAAGCAAATACGCCGGTCGCGGATTGGCCTCCGTTTTGGAGCTCTAAGTCGCAGATCACCCCTTCAATCGTGCCGAAGTTATTGCCAACGAGGCCTCCGCTCCAGCTCTTCGCGGGGATCTTTCCTTCTAACGTCAAATTCTTGATCGTTCCTTGATTATTGCCAAAAAATCCCATGACGGGGATATCGCTAGAAACATAGGAGAAAGAAGAAATCGTATGGCCGTTTCCATCAAAGGTTCCCGTGAAGGGGATGTTATAGGCTCCATCGGAATAGGCGCCGATCGGAAGGAAGGATTGGCCATCATGATAAAGCGACCCGCCTTCTTTTAAGGCGCTGCTTAAATCGATGTCCGCGCCCAAAACGTAATAGCCATCTAACGACCCTTCTTTAAAGGAGGGGGTGGCTTCTTGATAATTGGGTTCAAACGCTTCTTCGATATCATCCGCCGTATAAAGGATTTTGGTCGCAACACTTACGGATAAGGTCAACGCATTACGCGGGGTAATTAAACGATAATGATGGGATCCTACGTCCAAATCCTTCAACGTTTCTTGGCTTAGGGTGATTTGATTCGCCTCAAAACCAAAGGGGACAGGGGTGCGATTTTCATCAAGCAAGGTCAAGTCACCCTCCTTTAAAGTCCCTTCTAGTTCATTGCCGTTAAAAAGAATTTGATAGGAAACATCATGGGGGGTTCCCTTTTCTAAAACCGCTTCCTTGCTGTCCGCGGTCAAAATCTTTTGGGTCATCGCCTTATAGGAACGTTTCGCGGATGCGCCTTTGCTAGAAGCAACCACCGTGAAGGGGGTTCCATCGGGCAACGAATCCGTGAAAGAGACTTTTCCCGTCGAGGCATCAATAGAAACCCCCGGGACTTCTTCCTCGAGTTCATAACGGACCGCATATTCTTTTCCGCCTTTCCCTAAGGCCTTGGCAACGACAACATCACCTTGAATCAAATAGGAAGAATCAAGATCAAAGGTCACCGTAGGAACTTCTTCCGCGTGGAAGAATTTCACAACGCAGGAAGCTTTCTTGCCATTAAAGGAAGCAAGATAGACTTTGGAGGGGATGGTGGGTCCTTCTTCATCAAAAGAAATAAGACCCGTGTTCGCATCCAAACTAACCCCATCTGGGGTTCCGCCTTGGAAGGAATAGGTCACCCCTTGAGGTGCCCCTTCTACCGTTAGGCACGTCCCCGAACGGACTTCGAATTCGCTGGCAGAGAAACGAATGTCAGTAGCGACGGATGAAGAGTCCGTGGAAGAGACATCGCCTCCTGACTGATTCGCGCATCCGATAAGCAAGGATGCAGCAAGCAAAAATAAAGCCTTTGATTTTTTCATCCCTTTAATCCTCCGGCATTGGTATTTTCGATGATTTTCTTTTGGAAGCAGGCATATAAAACAAGAACGGGGATCAAGGCGACGAGGACGCTGGCAAACATCATCGGATAATTGCCGCTTCCCATGAATTCGCCCTGTAGCTCATAGAGTCCAACCGCCAAAGTGTAGTGATTTGGCATAAATAGATATGGGGTGGAATAATCGTTCCAAAGAGTGATGGCTTGAAGAATGCAGCAGGCTACTATCGGCCCTTTTGCCATCGGAAGCATGATTTTGAAGAAGATGCCAAATCGGCTGGCCCCATCCATCCCCGCGGCTTCTGCATAACTCCAAGACAAGGAGGAGAATGCGCTATAAAGCATGATGAAATTAAAGCCAAAGCATCCGGAATAAAGGAACAAGACGCCAAGAAGCGAATTATCAAGATGGAGGAATTCCATCATGTTGACTTGGGCGGGAAGCGTTCCAACAATCGGGGTCACCATGGCAAAAATGGCCGCCCCATAAATCAAATTACGTCCTGGAAAACGATAATTCACCAAAATATAAGCCGCTGCAGCGGATAAAAACACGTTAATAATCGTTCCTAAAACCGTCGTTAAGATGCTCCATAAGACCATCTCGAAAACACTTTCTTCCGTACCGCCAATGGTAATGACTTTGTATTGGAGAACCTCAATAAAATTAAGCCCTTGCCATTGTTTGGGGAAACCCCAAACGTTGCCGTTATAGAATTCGTTCTGATCTTTAAATGAATTTAATAACATCCATAAAAAGGGAAGAAGCAACGACACGGCATAAACGGCAAAAATGACGAAGACGATCCATTTGGTGGCTTGGAAGCCGACTGCCTTCTTGTTCTTCTTTCCTTCGCGGATGGTTTCGGAAATATTCTCAATACGTTCCATATTAGTAATCCACCCCCTTATAGGCGCGGGACATCAAATTACGGGTGAGCAGAATAACCGGAGACCAAATCGCCGAGAAGATAAGTCCTTTGGCCGCGGCTTCGCAGAGGGCTTTGGGGTCATTGGAAGAAACCGAATCCCAAATTTGAAGGGAAATCGTCCAGGTGTTGCCCTCACCGTTAGTTAGGAACAACGGTTGGAGATAAAGGGTTAATACGTTGGTCATGCCTAGGATCACCAAGGTCACAATCGTTGGCCAAATCATGGGGATCACGACATGAATGAATTCCTTGAAATAACCGCAGTTATCGATTTTGGCGCTTTCTAATAATTCCTGGGGGATTCTTCCAATCGCCCCGGAAAGGAGGATGACGTTATAGCCTAGTCCTGCCCAGATGCAATAAAGGTAAACAATAAGTTGGGACAAAGGATACGTCTGCAGGGAAGTTTCCTTAATGCCCAGGGCTTTTACGATGGGGTATAAATAGCCAACCTCTGGTTGATACCCCATCTTAAAGGCGAAGGTCAAGGCCACGACGGGGATGATGTTGGGAAAGAAGAAAATGACGCGGAAGACATTGGCTAACGGCATCTTTTTGGATAGAAAATAGGAGAATAAAACTGATAAGGGAAGGGAGATGAAAATCGTAATGAAGGCAAAGCCCAAGGAATTGAAGAGGATGACGCTGGAATCGTTTAGCCAGCTAACCCCCGTGGTATTGGAATAGGAATGGAAGGATTCGTGCCATACCTTGGCGATCGTTTCAAATCCAGCCCACGTGTAGCCATAAATATCCCCGCTTTGGAAAGCAAGGAGCAAGGATTGAATATTGACGAAAATCCACGTGAATAAGAATTGTCCTACCGGATAAAGAAGCATCAAAAAAACGAAGATGTAGTCGCGGGTCCTTTTGCCGAAGCGGACTTTCTTTTGCTCGTGCGGTCGTTCTTCTTTTTCGATGACGGAAGTATCATCTTTTATGCTTTCAATTCGTTCCATATTCTTTATTTCCGATAGAGTTTTACGTTATCGATGTAGGTAACCACGCCTTTATTCGAACGGAATTCCAGTCGCAAAGATTGCGAAGCTTTGGGGGCTTTTATGGAGGATCCATAGGTTTGAAAATCAGAAGAAGAGATCGCGATTTCTTGCTCTTCTAATACCTCATCCTCGCTTGCTCCTAAGAATTTAACGAGAGCCTTACCTTCGCCTTGGAGAGCTTTCCCATCGAAGGAAAAATCATATTCATACCCCTCGTAAACCGAATCAATGTTTTGACGGAGGACGCCCCCTTCTTGAACCATAGCAACGTTCTTTCCCCCTTTGCCATAGAGGGAATTCGAAATGGGATAGCAGACTTCTTCTAGAGGCTTTTTCTCCGTCACTTTCTTTAAAAAGGACCAGCCTTTGTTTTGAATGTATTCTCCATATAAAGGCGAAGCAGATTCTAAGCGCGAAGCGAATTCAAAATCGCCACCGCTCACTTTATTCGCTTTGCTTGGTTCGCGGATTCGTCCTTCATAATCCTCTTTTGGTGCTTCTGAAAGCGAAGGAACCGCATCAAATTCATTCACGGGTTGATTCAAAAAAGGCGTGTAACGAACGTGGTCCACGGTCATATAGTCTTCTTCAAAATCGGCGGAACCTACAAATCCATCAGGAAACCAAACCCCCAGCCATAAACGCCCTTCCAAAGTTGGGACGAACAAAGTGGAAATGTTGGTGATCACCCCGTCTACGGAATAGACGACCATTTCGGGGTCGGTGTACCAATCAAAGGCATACGTATGGTATTTCTCATCGTTAAAGGCGACGAAATCGGCATCGGGATAAACCTTATCCAAGGCAAATTCCACGGAGTCGAAAGCCATCTCGCTCACCCAGTTCGTATTGAGGCCTTTTTCGAAAGTAATGCGGCCGGATTTTGATCCTCCCGGTA
>SAMEA104315436__coassemble_1274_pt1 | contig 16932 bp, 9 predicted proteins | sample SAMEA104315436__metabat2_high_PE_018 | metagenome-assembled genome bin SAMEA104315436 (sample SAMEA104315436) | gut metagenome | biome: Monkey gut; feature: monkey-associated habitat; material: faeces | place: China | collected 2013 | reverse complement strand
TCCGACCTACCTCCTCATTTCGAAACTCCAAATGCTTGATACGATGTGGGCCATTATCATCCCGGGGTGCGTGAGCGTTTCTAACATCATCGTCATCCGCACCTACATGTCCACCTCGATTCCCCATGAACTGCAAGAAGCGGCTCGAATCGATGGCTGCAGCGATTTCCAAATCTTCCTGCGCGTCATCCTCCCCCCTTTGCCGCCCCATTCTCTTCGTCATGGTGCTTTATGCGATCGTCGGATACTGGAACAACTATTTCAACGCCCTTCTTTATATTCAATCCACCGATCTCTACCCCTTGCAGCGCGTCCTTCAAGACATGCTCGTCTCCAATGGCAATAGCCTAGGCGGGGGAGACCCGAACCTGCAGGAGCAGCTTAAATACGTCACAATCGTCGTGAGCTCTTTGCCATTACTCATTATTTATCCGTTCTTCCAGAAATACTTTGAAAAAGGTGTTGTCATGGGCGGAGTCAAAGGATAGGAGGATAGTCCAATGAAAATGAAAAAATCCCTTTTTGGAGCTTTGCTTCTTGTAAGCGCTTGCAGCGCCCTCGCCGGTTGCGGTGGAGGCGTCTCTTATGACGTGGAAAATTTCTTGCCGAATGGGACCAGCGACAATCCCTATCAAATTGTCAAGGATCCCGTGACCATCAAAGTCTTTGCCCCTCATTCTAGTGGCAACCCCGAATACAAGGATTTGAAGATGTTCAAGAAGCTTTCTGAGCTCACGAACCTTCAATTCGAATTCACGACCCCGGATACCTCGGCTTATCAACCCCGCCGCGCGGCCGTTTGGGAAGACCGGAACTACAAACCCGACCTTTTCCTCTTCAACAACCCGATTTCGGAGCAGGTCCAATACGCGGAGATGGGTTTTGACGCCCTTACCCCGTTTAACGATGCTTCTTACTCTGATGCAACAGGAGAAGTCGGCTCATTAATCGATAACTACATGCCGACCTATAAGAAATTGCTCGATAACAATTTTGGCATCGATGCTACAAAAGAAGACGCGAAGGAAACCGCAATGGTCAGTAACGGGAAAATGTATTGCTCCTTGTCGGTAAAAGACGTCGCCAGAGATTTGACCTACAAGATGTTCATCAATAACGTCTGGATTAAAAATATCTATTCTTCTTATCCAAATTCCTATGCGAAAACCCACAATATCGACGACGCGTCTAAGATTTTAACGATCGACGACTACGTGGGGATCCTCACCGATTTCAATACCTTCGACGCGAACAATAACGGCAGGACCAACGATGAAATCGCCGTTTCGTCCAAGGCGTTTGAATATCTCCGGAACTTCATCCTCCAAAGCTATGGCTATGTTTCCTATAGCTGCGAACTAGAAAACGACGGGTCGCGTTTCACCTATGTCCCGTCTACGGACGCGTTCCGTTCCTACCTTAAGACCGCCCGTTCCATGTGGGACGCGGGATTAATGGACCGTTCCACGACCGAGAATAAATCGGATACCAATATGGCGACGAACGGCAAGCGCCTCGGCTCTTTTGTAGCCGCCGCTCCCTATATCATCACCACGCAATCCCAAGACCCCAATAACTTCAAAGAAGACGGCACCCCCTATAACTATGACGAAGAATACGTCACTGTGGGCCCCTTGCTCTCCTCTTCCTATTCGGGTCCGCGCATTCAACTAGGACTCGGTTATTTCCGTCCGGATGGAGCCTGCATACCAACTGCTTCGGTCTATAAACGCGAAGTGGCCCGCTTGATCGACATCATGTATAGCGATCTTGGCACCCAACTTATCTCCTATGGTTACGAAGGGGAAGATTGGACCTGGGACGACGCCTCGAAATCCAGCTGGACCTTCCATGTCCCCTCTACTTGGACCGGGAACCAAGAGGACTATCGTGCCCAAATCACCCCGAATGTCGGAAGCGCCTCCGCCCTTTATTGGAGCAATGAGTTCGTTGGCAAGATGAACGACGAAATCATCACACGCCTCAACCGTCAATCGGAAATCTATACGCCGTATCTTAAGACTCCCGAACCCGCTAAGTACAAATTCACTAGCAGCGAATACGATCAGATTTCAACGATCAAGGCTTCCCTCGACAACCAAATCACCTATTACGAAGCTTCCTTCATCACCGGCAGCCTCGATCCCAATTCCGATAAGGATTGGAAGGATTATCTTTCTACCATCTCTCGCTTCAAAAGCACCGAATTGGAGCAAATCTACAACACGATGCTAGCGAGGTACAACGGATGAAAAGAGGCAAAGCCGCCAAAGCCTTATTGCTAGGCGTTTTGGCGATGGGGCTTGTTTCCTGCGGGAACAATCCTTCGGTCCCTTCTTCTAGCAGCTCCTCTTCCTCTAGCCTGGAGGAGACGATCCCCGTCACCGGAGTTCGCATTCAAAACGAGGTCACCGAACTCGAAGTGGGTAAGACTCTTAGTCTAAACGTGGAAATCCTCCCCTCCAATGCGACGAACCAAGGTTTTGATGTGACTGCCGACAAAGAAGACGCGGTCTCTATTTCGGGAACGACCATCACGGCCTTAAAGGCGGGAGAAGTGACTTTGACGGTCACCACCCATGAAGGGAATTTCACCGATTCGATCAAACTGAACATCCTCGAAAGGAGAACCATCGTGGACGATGCGCAATTCCTGAACAACCTCCATGTCGACGAATTCGCCCATGGAGAATATCCAACGACTTCGGGCTGGGGCTTATCCCGTCCGGATATCGTAGGCATTAACAAAACTCGCTTGGAAACGGAATCCCTTTATCCTGTTCCGACGGAAAACGTCAAAACCTACGAAGCAGACGCTTATGGGATTTCTCCTAACGGCACCAATAACGCTGGCAAACTCACCAACCTCCTTCAATCGTTGAAGGACGAGGAAGGGAATAAGGTCATCCATTTCCAAAAGGGAACCTACCTTTTCGCCAATAGCATCACCGGCCAAAACCTGAAGGATATCTACTTGGTGGGAGAAGAAGGAACCAAATTCGTCTTCACCGGTTGGATGTCGTTCATCGTGTTGACCCAATGCGAGAATTTCCACATCAATAACCTCGTCTTTGATATCAACCCCTCCCCAACAATCACGGGGACGGTCGCCAAAGTCGAAGAGGATAGCAATAACGGCTACATCTATTTGAAGCCGGACGAAGGCTACGATTTAAGCAACGCCGAATATCAGAAGTACAAGCTCAAGAAGACGGGGAGTTACGCCGAATATTATTACGACCCCGAATTCGACGCTTACGTTCCTGATCGTAGCGGCAACCTCTTCTATAACCCCGGTTTAAAGGATTTAAGTTACGACATCTCTTCCGATTTATTGAAGGTAACCCTGTCCAAATCTTTCTTCGCCGATACCTACAAAACCCCGGAAATCGGCACGATTGCCTCGGTCGCTTACCAAGTCTATGAATCCCATGGATTCTATTTCAAAGACTGCGTGAACACGACGATGGAAGATGTCACCACCTATACGGTTGGTGGCATGGGTTTAAGAACCGATGCGGGCAAAAACCTCTATCTCAACCGCGTGAATTTCATCCGGGAACCGGGCACGAAGCGTTTGCTTACCTGCACCGCGGATATCCTTCATACCTGCGATTTGGAAGGAGACGCCGTCTTCACCAACTGCATTCTTGAGGGCAGCCACGACGATGCCATTAACGTGAAATCCTTCTACACGAAGATCACGGCGATTAAAGGCAATGTCGTCACCGTCGCCCAAACCCAAAGCGAAACCACAATCCGCTTCGACGTCGGGGATGAAATCGATGTTTATGACCCCTCGGGCATGAAATACAAAAACACCTATAAGGTCGTTGATGTGGAAGCAATCGGCACGACCTACGATTTAACCTTGGACCGCGCGATGCCTAGTAGAGGCTCTTCGAGCTACGTCGGATTTAGCTTAGGCAACGCGACAAAGTCCGTCCATTTGACCCTTGATAACTGCTTGATTAAGAACAAGCGGAATCGTGGGGTCTTGCTCCAAGGCCGCCACTCGGTCATCAAAAACTGCACCTTCTCTAACGTCAACATGGGCGCGGTCCAAATCCTTGGGGTCGATGACACCTTTAAAGAAGCGATCGTCCCACAGGACATTCAGGTGCTCAACACCAAATTCCTCTCTTGCTGGGATGACTTGCAGGTCTTTACTTGGGACGCGAAGGGGGTTGCCACAGGTGGAACCTTAAAAGACGTCACCATCCAAAACAATTTCTTCTACCACGGGACGGGCAATTCGCTCCGTTTAAAAGGAGTGGGCAACATCTCCGTGAAGAATAACCTCTTCTATGAGCAACCCACGAAGAACTATTCCTGCAAAATCGATAACGCCGAAGACGTGACGTTAGAAGGGAATTCTACCTATTTTGGCGAAACCAAAGTCGGTTATAACTTCGCTTCCGTTGCTTCGTCGACCCAAAATATCGTTCAAAAAGATAATTCCATGAAAGGAGCTTTGAAATGAAAAAACGTAGCATCTTACTATTGTCGTCGACCTTGATTTTAGGATCTCTAGCAGGTTTAGCTTCCTGCGGCGGGGGATCTACAACCAGCCAAAGCGAAGTGATTCACGTCGAATCCATCGCCTTGTCCGCGAAGGAAACATCTGTAGAAGTCGGCAAATCGATTTCCCTCTCGGTGAAAGTAACTCCTAGCGATGCGAGCGATCCTTCCGTTTCCTTTGTTTCTAGCGATCCTAGCATTGCAACCGTGGATGCTAATGGAACCGTCCAAGGCGTTTCTAACGGCAAAGTCACGATTACCGCGACTTCCAATGATGGGGGGAAGGTCGCGACCTATTCCCTCCAAGTCATTCCTTCCGGTTACCAATATTTAGGCGTGGACGCGATGGCGGAAGCTCTTGCTGAAACCCCTTATCAAAACGCGGTCATCGGAACGGATTCCTTTGGATTATCTTCCCCGGACCAAGTGGGTGTGAATGAAAAAGAAGCGGCGACGGTTCTTTATGCCCCCAAGGCCGATTCGGAATATGACGTTATTCTCTCCACGTCTTCGTTAACCTTATCTCAAATCCAATCCGTTTTGCCCTCCGCGACGGAAATTAATGGCTACACCTCTATTCAGGCAGCCATTCTTCTTGCTAAGCAAAATAGCGATGCCGGCAAAAGCACCAAAATCAAACTCCCTGCTGGGAAGATTGACGTGGATGCAAGCAAAGTCTTCCCGCGCCTTCGTCCTCGATGGACTTAAAAACGTGGCCATCGAAGGATCGGATACGGTCATCAACCTCCAGATTCAAGATTTGAATTACAAGGGGTACATGAGCATCGATAACTGTGAGAACTTGACTCTGTTCGGCATCCGCTTCACCCAAGAAGTCGGGGCTAATGTCACCGGGACCATCGAATCCTATGACCTAGAGAAAAACACGGTTCAGGTGAAAGTTCATTCCGCTTATAACGAGACGATGCGCCGCGTCGTCAAAGCCAACAAGAAGCTCCGCAGCTATTTGGAATTCCATAAAGCGACGAAAGCCCCCATCCAAGGTGGAAACTTCTTCGTCGATGCCTTCTCTTCGACGCAAATCGAGGAGAAGGCCGGCCAATACACCGTCACGGTTGCCTTCAAACAATCCATCAACGAAAGCGCCTTGGGAACTTTGGCTTCCCTCCAATTCGCCCAATATGACATTTCGGGCATGGCGATTGGAAATAGCAAGGACGTCTACTTGGAATCGATCACGATGAACAAGGCTTATGGCATGGGCGTCACCAGCAGTAGCACCGAGAACCTCTTCCTAAACCGCTTCCATCTTGAAGTGGAACAAGGAAGCGAAGATTTGATGACCTCCTGCGCGGACGCTACCCATTTCTCCTATATGTCGGGAAAAGTGGAAATCACGAATTCCCTCATCGAATATTCCCATGACGATGCCCTCAATTTAAAGCACGGCTATTGGTATAACCTCGATTCCGGGTCTTCCCAAAAACGCACGTTCACCCTCAGCAAAATCACCACGGCGATGCCCCTTCCCAAAGAAGGGGACAAAATCGCCGTCTACAGCAAAACGACTTTTGAAGGGCATGGAACCTATACGGTAGTTTCTGCCACGGAAGAAAGCGGCAAATTCATCGTCACGGTGAAGGAAAGAATCGCCAATCTGAACTCCTGGGGCGAATGCCGCGTGACCTTCCTCTCCCATACCCCGGAATTCGTTTTCCGCAACAACATCGTCCGCAATAAGCGTAACCGCGGCATCTTGGTCCAAGTCCCCAATGCCATCATCGAGAACAACGCCTTCATCAACGTCGGCCATGGCTCCATCCAAGCGGCTTCCGCGATGGATCAATTCAATGAAGCGACGGTCCCGCAGGGATTAACAATCCGCAACAACAAATTCATCCATAACAATTATCTAAAAGAAGGAACCCTGTATGGGGACGTTTCCGTGTTTGCAATTTCTAATAACGCAAGCGTCGCCCCGGCTGGAACGATCAAGAATTACGTCTTGGAAAACAATTTCTTCAGCGAAAACGGCAATTCCTGCATCTCTATGCGCGGAGTTGGCGATAGCGTCGTGAAGAACTGCCTCTTCTATAACGCAAGCGCCTCCCAGCCTTCCGGAGATTCCTACAACTGTCTCTTCAATTTCTATAACACGTCCAACATCACGATTGAGGGTTCCTATAACCAATATCACCTTAACCAAGGATTAAGCGGCATCATCCCCCAAGGGACGACTTCCGCGGAAAACACGACTCTCACCGATAACAAAAACATCGGCTTCCAAGTGATCGATGACGTGGGTCCGGAAGTGACGATCAAGAAAGCCACGGGGGCGATTGCCTTAGACGGCAAGCTCGATGAATGGGACGCTATAGGCGGAACCGACATCGAAATCCGTGGTTATACCGATGCTTTGGGCGGAGAGTGGAGCGAGAAGCAACTCGAAGACACCTTCCGCGTCAATGCGCTTAAGATGACCTATACGGATGAAGGAATTTATATCGGATTCGATATCTTCGATAACGATATTTCTTGTAAGACCGTCAATGACTTCTGGCTTGGCGACTGCGTGGAATTGCTTGCTAGTGACATCACGAATAAGCCGAACGCGGACTTAATGGTCTACAAGGAAGAAGGCGGCGTCTTGCAAGCGGCCTTCGCCCCCACCTGGAGTTCTACGGGTTATAGCACGATTGCTTCTGTCCGCACCAACACGGAAATCTATAACAACCGCACGCAGATGCAGGCAATGCTAGTGACCAATGCAACAGGCTATAGCGGAGAAATCCTGCTCCCCTTCACGATGGTTCCCCAGTTCAAGACCTCGATCGAAGCAGGCAAGCGCATTGATATGGCGATTATCTGCGCCGATGCGGAACGCACTTCGCGGAAACGCGTCCAGGCATCCAACGTTCCCCATAACGTGGAAAACAACAAGACCATGACGGCGAGAATGCCGCAGTACTTGTTCGATTAAAGAAAGGCTACCTCAACATCCCCATGTTGAAAAAATAAATTTTTTAGGAGGAAAACATGAAAAAGAAATTTATTCCGGTACTAGCAACCGCCGCACTCATTGGCTTAGTCGGCATCGTCTCCTGCACCAAGGGCCCAACCCCTCAACCGGGGGAATCGAGCTCCACGCAGCCGACCCCGCCTAGCCCCACGACTTCTAGCAGCACCTCGACCCCGGACAAGCCTATTTTGGCCGAGAATCCGACTTTGACTCTAGAAGGAGAAGCGGAATACACGATTGCCGCCGGAGAAACGTTAACCTTGCCAAAAGCAACCGCGGTTGCCCGCGATGGCAAAACGGATTTAAGCGGTGAAATCTCCGTAGAAGACTACGCGGATACCAAATCGATCTCTGCGGATGGCAAATCCTTCTGCTCCAAGATCGCCGGCGACCACACCCTTTCCTTCTACGTGGAAGAAGCGGTGGAAGGAGAAGACCCCCGCTTTGACGAAAAGACGATCGTTGTCCACGTCACCGCGGCTCACGCGAACACCTTCGAAGTTCAAGATAGCGAATCCAATCCGGAAGTGATTGGAACCTATGGCACCTATAAAGACGGATTTGAAAAAGGCATGGATTCCAAGCTTTATAAGGGCTTGGGCGATGCCAACCACGCGGCTTATCTCTCCTCGACGGAAGAAGCCATCGAAGGCACGTCCTTGATCGTGGACTTCAACAAGACTTCGGGATCGGCCCTCAATTCACTCTTTGTGAACCTCTTCACCGACGTCATGCTCCGTGGCAAACCCGTCACCTACGAAGTGAGCTTCGATTATAAGCCCCTTACTGAAGGTGCTTCCTTCGGCGACATCTATTTCGGCCAACGCTGGGATGGATATGATGGCACCAACAACCAATTCATGACGGACAAGACCATCGGCAAAACCGGCCATTACTCCGTTTCCTTCACCGAATCGGTCGTCCCCGAAGGCGGCAATGCCGGATTCTTCTTCTTCAAACTCTCCGCGGATACAACCGCCGAATGCAAAGTGGCTATCGATAACTTCGTCGTCACGGCGAAGAAGTGCGTGGAAACTACCGATGTTGTTCCGACCTCGGACGAGCTTTCCGCGGAAGGCGGATTCACCTTCAACTGGAAGGAAAAAGCCGGTAAATTCGGTGGCAAAGGCGAAACGATCCTTACGGAAAATATCGAAGATGCCACCATCAAAGCGGCCTTGACCGGACGCGAAGGATTTGGCGAAAACGTCATGCACTTCACCGGCAACGACAACCACATCTTCAGCGGTTTGAATGGCACCAACCTCGTTGGCGGCAAAAAACTCACCATCTCCTTCAAGTACTATGCTGTCGATGATAGCGGCTTCAACATGATCGTCATGGCTCCAGGCGGAATCACGATGAACGATGGCCTCAAGATGACGGTTATTGAAGGCAAGGTCAAGCAGTTTGTCTGGACTGGCACCCTTCCTAACGGCATCACCGCAATGAACTTCTATCCGGGCAACACCGCCTTCAACATCTACATGGGCGATATGAACGTCCAGCTTGCCGATGCGGATCCCCTTCCTGAAGGAACGACGACCCTCGGCCACAAAGTCGGCGACAAATGGACCGTCACTAAGCGTCAATGGGGCGATGGAAAGAAAACGGATACCAATACCGAGCTCAAAACCGTCGATACTCCGGAGGCGGCCAAAGGGAAGAAAGGATTCGGAGACAAAGCCTCTAAAATTATTCTTCCGTCAACTGCCAATGCCGGCATTGAATGGTATCAGCCTGGCCAAAAGGAGATGGAATTAGGCCATGACTACAAGATCACCGTGGTCTATTACGTCGAAGCTTTGACCGCAGGACGTCGTTTCATGATTAATTTTGATAACAACGTCTTCCTCAATCTCGACAACGGAGCGGGCTATCACGAGTATACTCTTGATTGGAAAGCCACCCGTTCTCCCGATTACTTCAGCTTCTATTTCCCTGAGACCGGTGCCGATACCGACGTTGTCTATGTTGCTTCCACCACCTGCGAGTTGGTGAAGATCAACTAATTCGTTCGTTTTTGACTCCATAAAGTTCCCCGGGGGTATCTCTCCCGGGGAACTTAGAAAGAACTTTCAACATGAAAAGAACAGCACACGGCGACTTATTTCGCAGAATCAAATTGAACCGGAAACGGCTAACATCCTCCATGTATGCCTACCCGGGTGTTTTTGAACGGAATTCGAGCTGGCCGGGCGATTGGGTTGGAAGGTGCATGCTAGGCTTATCGAGCCTTTATTTTGCTTTTAACGGCTACCCCGAGGACCAAGAGTCCGTTAAAAAGCAACTAGATGACATCGTATTGCATCTAAAAGATCACCTAAATTCAGATGGGTATTTTGGCGATCTTTTTGATGGAAAGGTGGTAAACGAACAACAGGTCAGCGGGAATTCCTGGTATCTCCGTGGCCTTATTGAGTATTACCAAATCAGCCGTGAAGAGTGGTGCCGCGAACTCATTGAAGAAGTGATTCATCATTTCATTCTTCGCATCGCCCCTTTCTATTTGCATTACCCCCTGATCCGTCGCGAGATGGGCGGAGTAGACGGCCATATCGAAGGAAGAGTCACCGATGGATGGCTTACTAGCAGCGACGTTGGCTGCGCCTTCATCATGCTGGACGCGATGAGCGAAGCCTATTACGCTCTCCGCGACCCGGAACTCAAAACGGTACTAGAGCAAACAATCGACGTGTTCCTCCATTTGGATTTCGTTGGCCTCCAATGCCAAACCCATGCAACGCTTAGCTGCGCTCGCGGGGTGATGACGTTCTACCGCGCGACAAAAGAACAAAAGTACTTAGATGCGGCAAAATCGATTTTTGACTGCTATTTGTCCCAAGGCATGACTTTGGATTATTCCAATTTCAACTGGTTTGGCCGTCCCGATACCTGGACGGAGCCTTGCTGCATCGTGGATTCGTTTTTGCTCGCGGCCCAGTTAGAAGAAATTACGGGCGACAAACGTTATTTGGCGCTCATGAACCGCATCTATTTCAATTCGTTCCGCTTGGCTCAGCGTTCTAACGGCGGTGCCGGCTGCAATTATTGCCTTACCGAAGAAAATCGGGAAATCCGCATTCACCTTTACGAAGCGTTCTTTTGCTGCACGATGCGTCTAGCTGAAGGGCTTCGCTTCGTGAAGAAATATGCCTGCAGGGAAAAGAATGGGGAAATCCTCATCACCCTTCCTTTTGACCAAGAAGCTTCTATCTGCAACGGAGCCACGGTTTTCGTGAAGGGCGACATCTATTTCAAGAAGAGGATTCACATTCGCGTAAGCAATGCCAAAGAAGCGACCCGTGTATCGCTTTATGTTCCTTCTACGGTTCCCTTCCGCGTCGAAGGGGCGGATTATCATTACCGTGCGGGGGTCCTTCAAATGGAAATTACCCCGCAAGAAGAAGCGACGATTCTATTCGACTGCAAACCCCATAAAGAAGGGGATCTCTATTTTGTTGGGGACATGCTTTTAGTCCAAAGAAAAGAAGAACCTTTCGATCGGGATTGCTTTCTTCTCAATAATCAGGATTATTATTACGTCGTGGACTTTTCGAAGCTCCGCGGACAAAAATACGCATCGACGTTTATCCAAAAAATATGAAAACCTATTTCCAAATCGCTCGGCCCATTTGGGGCAAAGGGCATGAAGACGAATTAAATTCGTCTCTATTTTTCGTGGTTGCTTTGCCAAGCAAGGCCAAGACTTTACGTATCGCCGGCTGCTCGTTTTATCGGGCAAGCTTAGATGGAACCTATTTTGCTTATGGTCCTAGCCGTGACGCCCATACCTATTACCGCGTCGATTCCTGGCCGATAGAAGCGAAAGAAGGCACCCATACCCTTGTTATCGAAGTATCGGGATATCACTGCAATTCCTTTTATTCCCTTAACGAAGCCCCCTTTATTCAAGCGGAAGTATTAGATGAAAATGGAAACGTGTTAGCCGCGACTGGCAAGGATTTCCGTGTTTATCTAAACAAAGGACGCCTCCGCAAAGTCACACGCTTTTCCTATCAACGCGCCTTCAGCGAATCCTACCGCCTTTCTCCCCGTCACGAAGCGTTCTTGCGCGGTTTGGATTTCCCCTATCCGGAAGTGGAACCCGTTACCCTAGAAGCAAAAAAGCTCGAAGATCGAATCGTAGATTATCCTTCTTTCCCGATAGAACCTTTAACCCATGTGGAATCGGGAACCTGTTATTTGGACTCCGACAAAAAGGATTACGAAGACCGTTACCAGGTTTTGGAATTCCTTAAGATTTTCCCAAAAAACGAATGGGAAATCGATTCCAACCACATCGCTTCTACGCTTTCCTTTCAACTAGGTTCCAACGCCTTTCCCGTTTTAAAAGAAAACGAATTTGTTACTTTTGCTTCCAAAACTTCCAAAACGGGCTTTATCCATTTGAAGCTAAACGTTCAAAAGAAGGCGATCGTGTATCTTCTTTTTGATGAAGTAAATGTCCCGGACCCCAAAAATCCTGAGCTCATTGGAATTTGCTTCTACCGCAACACAACTCATAACTGCATCACCTATGAATTAGAACCCGGGGAATATGATTTGACGTCCTTTGAACCCTATACGTTGCATTATCTTCGCCTTGCTTTGCTAGAAGGGGAAATCGAAGTTCAAGAATGTAACCTTGTTTTATATGAAAACCCCGATGTTCGGATTTCCTTCCGTTTTGAAAACGAGAAAATCAACGCGGTTTTGGATGCGGCGGTTTCTACCTTCGCCCAAAACGCCTTGGATTTGCTTACCGACTGCCCTTCTAGGGAACGGGCTGGCTGGCTTTGCGATTCCTATTTCTCGGGTCAAGCCGAACCGTTAATCACGGGGCAAAATAAAGTCGAGGAAGCTTTTCTAGATTGCTATTCCAAATGCGATAAGAATTATCTTCCCGAAGGGATGATTCCCTGCTGCTACCCCGCGGACTTCCCTAGCCACGAATTTATCCCGAACTGGGCTTTGTGGTATGTCTTGGAACTGGTTCGATACCAGCAAAGAAACGGGATGTCTCCGGTCGTAGAAAATAGCAAAGACAATGTCCGGGGCATTTTGGCTTATTTTAAAAAGCTTGAAAACGAATTTGGCCTGCTAGAAAACCTCCAAGGTTGGATTTTTGTGGAATGGAGCAAGGCCAACGACGAGGAATTCACCCGTGGGGTCAATTTCCCGACGAACATGCTTTATTGTGAAGCCTTGATGAAAGCAGGAGAACTACTTGGCGAACCCGCTTTGATTGAAGAAGGAAAGAAGAAAAAGGAGCTTATCGCCAAAATGGCTTGGAACGGCGAATTCTTCGTCGATAACGCCGTTCGCGATGAATCCAACCATTTGGTAACGAATCACACGACGGAAACCTGCCAATATTACGCCTATTTCTTCGGCATCCTTTCCAAGGAAGACAATCCTGCGTTCTTTGAAAAGATGAGAAAAGAATTCGGGGAAACTCGCGACGACAAAACCGTTTATCCTAACGTCTACAAATCCAGCGTTTTGATGGGCATCATGATGCGCCTTACGATTTTGAATCGGAACGGATATACCGACCAAGTGTTCGATGAAACCGTCGAATACTTCTACAAGATGGCTAGCCTCACCGGCACCTTATGGGAACACGATTCAGTGTTCGCTTCTTTGAACCATTGCTTTACCAGCAACATCGTGAATTTATTCCTAGAAGCCAATTTTGGCCTTCAAGGAATCGATTATAAAAACCGCGTGATCCATTTGTCTTCCCACGCTTCGCTTCGCGACGGAGAAGTCTCGATTCCTGTTGGGGAGAAAGAAACTCTCTTCTTGCAAGCTAAAGCAGGAAAATTAAGCGTCAAAGAACCATCTGGATATGCCTTGCAATGGAACTGAAATTCGATAAGAACCAACTTTTAGAATATCTCGTTAGTTTTTATCGTCTGACCCGTATGCGGGTGGTTTTGTTTGATCCCGAATCCCGTATTATTTGTTCTTACCCGGAGTCGGATTGCCCTTTTTGCCAAGCCGTCCAAGGCGAGATGGGGCTCAAAGAGAAATGCATTGAATCCAATGAGGCTTCCTTTGAAGAATGCAAAAAGACGGGCCAATTATCTTTATATCGCTGCCACGCCTCATTGCTGGAATCCACGACGGTATTGAAAAGTCAAGGGACGGTGCTTGGATATGCAATGATTGGGCAATGTTCCTGCTATAAAGATAAGAAGAAACGGTATGAAGAAATGCACCATCTTCTAGCCAAAGAAGGAATTGATGCCTCGAAATACCAAGAAGAAATCGACCATTTGACCTATAAAAACGAGGAGCAATATCGAAGCGCCGCCAAAATCCTCGAAGCCCTGGTGAATTATTTGGTCTTGGAGAACTTCATTCGTTTGAATCCCAGCCCCTTTGTTCAAAAGCTAGACTCCTATTTGGAATCGAAATTAACCGAAAAAATCGAAGTCGCGGATTTATGCCGCCACTTTGGGTACGGAAGAACTAAACTTTATGAGATGGCAAGCCTTTATCTCCCCGTCAGCATCTCCCAATACGTTTCCTATTACAAGATGGAACGGGCCAAGCAGATGTTATTAGAACCCTACGCCAAAGTCGTGGACGTCGCCCATCGGCTGGGGTACGAAGACCTCAATTATTTTTGCCGTCTTTTCAAAAAGAAGAACGATTGCACTCCGACCGAATACAAACAAAAACACATCTAAAATATTCGTCCGTACGATTGTGCTATATTTTGAACCATTGTCTCTATGCTCCTTTTCTTTCCTCCGTTAAGGTTAAGAAAAAGGAGCGATTCTTATGAAAAAAACAACGTTTGCCCTCTTCTTCGGCAACCGCGGTTTCATGCCTGCGGAATTAATCGAAGGAGCCCGCGCGGATATGATCAAGGCCGTGACGGATGCTGGATTCGATTACCTCATCATGGATAAAGACGCGACCCGTTATGGCGCGGTTGAAACCCGAGAAGAAGGGAGAATTTATCATGATTGGCTGGAGTCTCATCGCGGAGAATTCGATGGTGTTGTTCTCTGCATGCCGATTTTCATCGATGAAAATGGCGCGGTTACTGCCCTTCAAGACGCCGGCGTTCCGATCTTGATGCAGGCTTATCCCGATGAAATCGGCAAGATGGATTTTGCCCATCGTCGCGATGCTTTCTGCGGCAAATTCTCCGTCACGGATGTTTTTTGCCAGTACCAAATCCCCTTCACGGTTTTAAAGCCCCACGTTGTTCACCCCTTAAGCGAAGCCTTCCAAGAAAACCTCAAGGAATTCGCCGCGATTTGCCGCGTGGTCGGCGGGATGAAACGCTTTAACATCGGGGCGATTGGGGCGAGAACCACGGCCTTTAAAACGGTCCGTTTCGATGAAGTGACGTTGCAACGATATGGCATCAACGTGGAATCGTTTGATTTAAGTGAGCTCATCTTTAAGGTTCAAAAGATGGCAGATGACGATCCCAAAGTCCTTGCAAAAGCGGAGCGTCTTCGTCATTACACGAATTGCAGCTTGGTTCCTAATAAAGCCATGGCGACGTTATCGAAGATTTCCGTCGTCATTGACGAATACATCGAAACCTATCATTTGGATGCGATTACGTTAAGATGCTGGAACGAGATGGAGACGATCCTTCGCGTTTGCCCTTGCGTCTTACTAAGCGAACTCAATGATCGGGGGATTGTAGCATCCTGCGAAATCGACCTTTGCAGCGCGATTACCATGCGTGCGATGAATTTGGCCAGTGGTCTCCCAACGGCGTGCCTGGACTGGAACAACAACTACGGGACCGACGAAGACAAAGTCATCCTCTTCCATTGCGGCCCCGTTGCCCACACGTTGATGGATGGAAAAGGGACCGTCACGGAGCATAAGATGTTCATTAAAGGCGATCCGGGTTCTGGCTGGGGGAGCAACGAAGGAAGAATCAAAGCCTTCCCCATGACGTTCTCCAATTGCAAAACGGAAGATGGAAAACTCTATATCTATGAATCCTTGGGCGAATTCACAGGAGAACCGATTGAAAAAGGGTTCTTTGGCTGTGGGGGCGTGGCTAAAATTCCCGACCTCCAGAATAAGCTCATTACCTTAGCCCGAAATGGATTTAAGCACCATACGACCGTGGGGGTCGGCAACATGAAAGCCATCCTCGATGAGGCGTTTGGCACCTACCTCCATTACGAAATCATCGATATTGATTAATCCCTATGGTGTACGCTGGATTAGATATTGGGACCACGGGCTGCAAAATCTCCTTGTTCGAGGATTTAAAAGCCCTAGGAACCTTTTACGAAGCTTATGCCTCTTCCCGTTCGGCGGAAAAAGATGAAATCGATGCGCGGGAGATTTTGCGGGCGGCCAAAAAGGTGATCCAAGAAGCCTATGCATTTCGAAAGGATCTAGCTGCTATCGGCGTCACGAGTTTCGGCGAGACCTTTGTTTTGTTGGATTCTGAAGATCATGTGTTGATGCCGTCGATCCTTTATAGCGATCCCCGGGGAAAGGCGGAAGCGGAAGAACTCCGTTCGATCCTAGGTTCGAAGCGAATCGGAGAAATCACGGGATTAATGGTCCACGAGATGTTCTCCCTTCCTAAACTCCTTTCGATTCGAAAAAGCCATCCAGAAGTCTGGGCTCAAGTCGATAAAGTCCTTTTGATGCAGGACTATATCGTTTATTCCTTGACCGGGGTTCGCCAAATCGATGAATCTCTAGCATCCAGGACGATGCTATTTGATTGTCATAAAAGACGGTGGAGCGAAGAAATTTTCTCGTTTGTAAACTTAAAACCTTCCTTATTCTCCACCCCGGTTCCCTCGGGAACCAAAGCGGGGAAAATCCGAATCGACGGCATTCAAACGAACGTGGATTTATATAACGTCTCCCATGACCAAGTGGCCGTTGCCATTGGCTGCGGGTTAAAAGAAGAGTCTACCCTTGTAGATGGATGCGGGACCTGCGAATGCTTGATTCCCTTCTTTCGCGCGATTCCTAAGGACCCCCGAATCTATGATGGGGGATATGGGGTGGTTCCCTATGTCGTGAATCAAGGATATATTTCCTATCCATTGATTTTCTCAGGCGGGGCTTTGGTTCAATGGTTCGTGACGCGGTTTGCTCCAAAAGGAGAGGACCCGTATGCTTATTTTGACCGTCAAATCGATCCAAATGCTCCCTCTAAAATCCTTCTTTCCCCTTATTTTTTGGGAAGTGGGACCCCGGATATGGATTCTTCCGCCCAAGGGGCAATGTATGGGCTAAATATCTCTACAGAACCCAAAGATATCTACCAAGCCTGTTTAGAAGGAGTAGCCTACGAACTTCGTCGGAACATTGACATTCTGAAATCTACGGGAATGAATCCCCAAAAGATTTTTGCTACCGGAGGCGGCAGCCAAAACAAAAAATGGCTGCAAATCAAAGCCAACATATTGGGT
>SAMEA104315436__coassemble_1264_pt1 | contig 17101 bp, 10 predicted proteins | sample SAMEA104315436__metabat2_high_PE_018 | metagenome-assembled genome bin SAMEA104315436 (sample SAMEA104315436) | gut metagenome | biome: Monkey gut; feature: monkey-associated habitat; material: faeces | place: China | collected 2013 | reverse complement strand
GGGGAATTTATAAATGGGGTAATATTTGCCCTCGTAATCGTCGTTGAGAACTTGCCATTCTTCGTCTTGGATCGGCAAAAGGCGGTTGACGGTGGTTTTTCCGTTTTTTGTTAGCGCCCCCCTTTGCATGATGAAATCCGTCTTCTCGCTTTGGCGATAAGCAGTCGAAGCGTATTCGCTTGCATCAAATCGATAAAGGGAGAACAGACAAGAGAACAAAGAAAGCAAAATGCCCGTGAGGATGGGAAAAAGGGCCATTCGCCATTTGGAATGGTTGATGGTCTTCATCATCGTGGGTATCGGCATGAAGAAGTGGCCCTTCAGTTTCTTTTCTTCCCCGTGCTCATCGGGACAGGGGGAACTAGGCTGAAAAAGTTCTTTTCGGGGCTGGATCCGTTTGATGCGGCCTTCCGCCAGAGCCTTGTTAACCCCTTCGATTTGTTCGGGAGTCATTTCATCCGGGTTAGACAAATATAAGGTTTCGGTATCCACGTGGCTATCGGGGCGGAAAGAAAGGTCTTCTACGATAAACCCTTTAGACAACGTGATGATGCGGTCGGCAAAGCGATAGGCTTCGGGCAGGTTATGGGAGACGACCATAACAAGGGAAGTTCTCGAACGTCTTTTTAAAATTTTGAGCACGTCTTCGGAGGATTGACGGTCTAAGTTGCCCGTAGGTTCATCACAAAGCAAAACAGGGGGATCTTTGATTAAAGCCCTTGCGATGGCAATGCGCTGCTTTTGTCCACCGCTAAGGTGTTTAACTCGTTTTTTGGCAATTCCGCTTAAGGCCACATCATCCAATGCCTGCTGAATTTGATGTTTGATATGCTTGGGCTTTTCTTTTAAGCCCATGGCAATATTGGCTTCGACGCTCATTTCGTCAATCAAACAATAATTTTGAAAGATGAAGCCGATGTTGGAATAGTGGTATTCGTCCAATTGCTTCTCGTTGAACTTGCAGACGTCTTTGCCATTAAAAAGAATCTGCCCAGCGGTGGGCTTATCAAGCCCCGCGATGAGATTTAATAAGGTGGATTTGCCGCTTCCAGATTTTCCGATAATGAAAACGAGCCCGGTGTTCGGCAACGCCAAATCAACCCCTTTTAGGGCTTTGGTTACATGCTTGCCGCTAACGAAAACGCGTTCCAACCCCTTCACGTCAATCATGAAATTTATTTTAGCGCTTTTTTAGCGGTTCGCATTATTTTTTAGCAGAATTTCATGGGGAACAAAAACATAGGAACGGAAAAAACCACGCTTCGAAGGGGAAGACGTGGCAGTCAGAAAGGCGATTTAGAAAACGTAGAGATAAAGGCCCGTCCACATGAGGATGGCGCCCGCCAAAACGAAGAAGTGCCAAATAAAATGGGCGACGGGTTTCTTCTTTAATAAGACAAAAGGAATCATGCCGAGGGTATAGACAGATCCTCCGATGATTTCCCAGAGGAGCAAGGGAATGTCCCCACGGATCCAATAAGGGAAGAACAAAATGGCACTCCAACCAATCACAAAATACAAAGTGAAATGGAGCCAACGAACTCTTCCGGGTCCAAAGACAGCGACAAAAGTGATGCCTAAGGCGATGAGGGCCCATTGGACGGAGATGAAGGCGATTGAGGCGACGTCCCCCCACATCTTGGTTCGCATGTAAATGAGCCATAATGGCGCGAAGGTGCCCCCAATCGCAAGATAAATCGAAGAATAGTCGAAGCGGCGGAAGATGCGCTTGACCGTCGATCCGCAGCGGAAGGAATGGTAGAGGCAGGAGAAAAGCATCTGCAAAAAGAAACAAGAACCGTAGATAATCGCGGCAGTTAAACTCCACGCATCGTTGGCTTTGGCAATCATTAAACCCAAGCACACTAAACCTAAAATGGCTCCTACCCCATGGGTGGTCGCGTTGCCGACTTCTTGTAAGATTCCTCTGCGCGGGGCTTCGTTTAAGGCTCTGTTACGGTTTTTCTTTTGGATTTTGAGGCGGTATTTCTCTGCTTTTAAAGGCTGTTCAATCGAAAGTTTGTCTACGGTATATTGCTGCTTTCTTTCCTCTAAATCCTTTTTCGCCTGGTCTTTTAAGGCGGCTTTGTCGCGAAGGTAATTCAGCTTCAAGTCGCGATATTGTTTTTTGCGTTCCGAGACTTCTCTCTGTTGTTTTTTAATTTCCTGTTCTGGTTTTAAGGCGGCTTCGAGTGGTTCCATAACGCCCTCCTTTTTCTTCATTATATACTTATTTCAAACAAGAACTAGTAATAAAAACTAGATAATGATAAATATCGAACTAGTAACGATTTATCCGTTGCTTTTATGTTTACATAAAGGCTTTCATGAATAAAATGAAAGCAGCGAACGGAGAAGTATTTATGAATCTAAAAGACGGTAGCCATTATGTTCCCTATGAAGAAAGAACGGGGAACGAATCCATTGTTTATTTTACCCGTGATTTAAGCGCGAAAGGACTAGAAAAAGCCTACGACAAAATCGCCGCCTCCTTGAAAGGAAAAGTCGCAGTCAAGCTTCATACGGGCGAACAGGGTGGGCCTAACATCCTTCCTCGTCCTTGGGTGAAGGATTTGCTTGCTACCCGTTTGCCCGAAGCGACGATCGTGGAGACCAATACGTATTATGAAGGGGACCGTTATACGACGGATGTCCACCGAAAAACCATAGAAAAGAACGGATGGACTTTCTGCCCCGTGGATATTTTGGATGAAGAAGGAACGACGATGCTTCCCTTGCACGGCGGCAAATACTTTAAGGAAATGAGCGTAGGCTCCCATACGAGAAATTACGATTCTCTTTTGGTTTTGACCCATTTTAAGGGACATACCCAAGGCGGTTTTGGTGGATCCAACAAAAACCTCGCCATCGGAATGGCGGATGGACGCATTGGCAAAGCAATGATTCATACCTACCCCCATTCCAACAATCAATGGAGCATAGCCAAGGAAGAATTCATGGAGCGCATGGTGGAAAGCACGAAGGCGACCCTTGAATTCTTTAAGGACCAAATCGCCTTCGTCAACGTGATGCGCAATATGTCCGTGTCCTGCGATTGCGAAGGGATCCGTGCCGAACCGGTTGTGACTCCTAACGTAGGGATTTTGGCTTCTTTAGATCTTCTTGCTATCGACCAGGCGTGCGTGGATATCGTCTATGCGATGAAAGAAGAGGAAAGACACGCCTTGGTGGAACGCATGGAATCTCGTCACGGCTTAAGGCAATTGAGCTATATGAAAGAAATGGGCATGGGGAATGACCGTTATGTCCTCATTGATTTGGACAACAACGAAATCCGCATTCAGCCCAAAGACTGCGTCCAAAATCTCATTCCCTTTGATCAAGACGACCGTTAAGAATGGCTCATGACCATTTCGGTCGCGTAATCGAGTTGTTTTTGGGTGATGTCGCCCCCACTGATTAAATAAGCGACTTGGCGAATCTTTTCGTCTAGTCCCAATTCCTTGATTTCGGCATACGTCCTGCCTTCTTTTACCTTTTTAGATAAGAGAATCTGGTGATCGCTACGTGCAGCAACCTGAGGCATATGGGTAATGGAAATCACCTGGGTGGAAAGAGAAATCTCAGCGATTTTATTCGCGACCGCCTGGGCGGAAACCCCACTTAAGCCCGTATCGATTTCATCAAAGATGACGGTTGGAATTTTCTTGGCCTTGATAAGCAAGGCCTTGAAAGCCAGCATGATGCGGCTGGCCTCGCCACCAGAGAGGATTTTCGATAAGCTCTTCATTCCTTCTCCAACGTTGGTTTCGATTAAGAAATCCACGGAGTCGATGCCGTTTTCACCCAAGACGGACTCGTTTTTCGAGATGGGGGCAAAGCCGATATGGAATTGAACTTGAAGAAGAAGCGATTTTAATGCAGCTTCGAGTTCTTTTTCGATTTTGAGAGATGTTTTTTGACGAATTTGGCTAAGTTCCAAAGCCGTCTTATAAGCTTCTTCGAAAGCCTCTTCCTTGGCTTTTTCTTTTTCCTTTAACGCGTCTTCTAAACTGGCGTTATCTCCAAATCCCTTTTGAAGATAATCGCGATATTCCAAAAGCTCAGAATAGGAACGGTGATATTTCCGTTTGCATTCTTCGATGTCGCTTTGCCGTTGTTCCAGCTCGTCGAGTTTCTCCGGGTCATAATCCATGTCGGAGAGTTTACGTTTTAATTCATCGAACAAATCGGAAAGCTCGTAATAACGGTCATCGATTTTTTCTTGGTAGGCTTCGTATTCTTTTTCGTATCCGGATAGTTTCTTGAGGAGTTGATCCAATTCGTAAAGTTGATCGAAGTAGTCGCTCCGCAGAATTTGGTTGGCTTCTTGGTGAAGGGAATAAACCTTATCGTAGTTTTTCAAAACATCGATTTGGGCTTCGATTTCCTCTTCTTCGCCTTCATAGAGATTCAAAGCTTTTAATTCTTGGTATTGGTAGGCATAAAAATCCTTGCCCGCATCCAACTGCTCTTTCTCTTTTTTGAGGACTTCGTATTCTTCCTTGGCTTTAAGGAAGGCGTTTCTTTTTTCTTGGTAGGCTTCTAGGGTGTTTGCAAGGATCGAAGGAGACAACCCATCGATAATGGAAAGGTAATTTTCGGGATTTAAGATCTTTTGGAAATCGAATTGGGAATGAATGTCGGCGAGCTCGCTTCCTAATTTTTGTAAATCGGGTAAAGAAACGGTGACTCCGTTGATTTTGGCGTAGCTTTTGCTCCGCCCGATGATGCGTTCAACGGTGAGTGAGTCTTGGGAAGGAATATCGCGTTTAGCCAAGAACGCCTCGATGCGTGGGGAGGAAGTGAAAATGCCTTGGATGGAGGCTTTATCTTCGCCAGCGCGGATGAGTTCGGTGGATGCGCGTGCGCCTAATAATAAAGATAAAGAATCAATGACAAGGCTTTTTCCTGCCCCGGTTTCACCGGTTAAAACCGTGAATCCGTCGTGGAAATGAGCGTCGACATTGGAGAGAATGGCAAGGTTATGAATCGTTAATCGTTCTAGCATTGCTCCATTATAAGCGGTTTTGTTGAAGGCGGTAATCAACCACCTTTCATTCTTATCCTCTTATTCAGTTGTCGTGATGTATTTCAAGGAAGGGCTATTTCGTTTCCCCAATGTGGCTAGTCTGCCTTCTATTAGAAGTGGCGTGACATATTTTTTCCGGAAATAAGAAGAGGGACTCATTTTTAAATGCGCAGCTATTTCCGACAATGAATGGGGTTCTTTGCAGAAATTTAAAATGGTTTTTGCCGTTGGGTCGTTAACCGAGAGCAGAGATTGATACATGCAATCGAACAAGGTGATCTGAAAGCAATTTTCATCACAGTTTATTAATGGGCGACGGTTTTCGGGCTGTGTGGAATAGGACTCGCAAATTTTTTCGAACCCGGATCGGCTTTGGTCCATCATGTGGCAAAGGCTGAATACGTCACAGATAATTTGGTTTCGTCGCCAAGGGAAAATAGAAAGGAGGTCGTGGGAATCTTTGATTGTTTTGCCCCCGTACGCGGACCCTGGGGAGAAAATCGTAAGGCGGTCTGGGAAGATGTCTAGCCCAATTTCGGTGTCCATCATGAAATAATTTCGGTGGGCTAACGCGTTGGTGACTGCTTCACGCAAAGCAAGGATTGGATAAGATTCCATCGCTTGTCCCGATGTGCCTTTTTTCTGGAATCCGGTACTGCTATGACGAGCAATGAAAGAAAGGATTTCCTCACGCAAAGTCAATAGATCCCCTTTCATAATTTTATTATCGATGAGGGTATCGCCCCCCTTGCTGAATCCTCCCCAGTACCGCAAATGAATTTTGGTAATAGGGTCTTGGCAGTCATCTTTAAAAAGTAGCGCGCCGCGCGTTAGACGGAGTTGGCTGTCCATGAATCCGATGGATTGAAGCTTAGCGATGGATAATGTTTGCCCGTCGTTTTCGGAAGAGTAAGTCCGGTTCAAGATTCCGAAATCCTCTTTTTTATAGGAGATATCGGATACGAATGCATCATAGGAAGTGGAATTGTAGGAAACAAGCATTGCTCGGATTTCATCAATCGTTGAAGGGGAACTAACACCTTCGCGTCGGAAGAATGGTGTCGCCATTCCACGATATTCCATAAATACGGGTTTGCTGTAAGATTCGGGGACGTCGACTTTGAGGATCCATTTTTTGCGTTCGCCATCCATGTAATCAATATAAGAAAAAGAAAGACGGACCGTGGGACTAAGGTGTGCCAAATCGTTAGACTGAAGCCGATTGACTTCTCGCTCGACTTCATCAATCGTCATGCCATTTAATTCCCTGGTTTTATCGTTAACCCCAACGTAAAGGGTCCCTCCTTTAGTATTAGCAAAAGCGCAGATTGTTTTTAGCCAATCGAAGTAATCGTTTTTATTCAGTCTTTCCTTAAATTCCGTTTGATCTGTTTCAAAGGGGTGATTTAACTTTAGGTCTTCAAATTTCATACGCGTTACCATTTTCATGACTATTATAGCATGTTCTTTTTAACTTAGAAGCGAACTTAGAAGTCTAACTACTAAGTTAACTTCTAAGTATTGATTTTGCGCTTTGAAACCAGAAAGACAATTCGATTACCTATGAAATATTCTAAAAACATCCGATGAAAACGAGACTTTTAAAATTCGTTTCATAGGACAAAACGAAAATAACATCTTTTAAGCAAGGGAAAAAATTAACTTAGAAGCGAACTTAGAAGTCCAACTACTAAGTTAACTTCTAAGTTCAAGGAATCACCCCCCCTTTAGTCAGGATAAAAATGGAATGGAAGAAAAAGTAACGCAACCCCCTTGATAAAGGCGGAGAAGCAAGTAAGATATAGAACGTTAGCACTCGAACGTATTAACTGCTAAAACTTAAAAGGAGATACGAAAGATGAAAGAAGAAAAACAATTTAAAACCGAGTCCAAACAGCTTTTGAACTTGATGATCAACTCCATTTATTCCAACAAGGAAATTTTCCTTCGCGAATTGATTTCCAACGCCAGTGACGCGATTGATAAATACCGTTTCCTCGCTGTTTCTAGCGAAGGAAAATACCCGACGAAAGACCATAAGATTTTCCTTTCGGTCAATAAGGCCGAACGTTGGCTCCAAATCCAAGATAATGGCATCGGAATGTCCAAGGAAGACCTCGAGAACCATCTTGGCACCATCGCTAAAAGCGGCACCAAGGAATTCTTGGAGAAGATGAAAGAAGCCAAAGACAACAAGGAAGACGTTGATTTAATTGGTCAATTCGGCGTTGGTTTTTATAGCGCCTTCATGGTGGCGAAAAAGATTGAAGTCTACACCAAGGATTTGGAAGGAAATGCCTATAAATTCTCTAGTGATGGCGTAGAAACCTATACGATTGAAGATGATCCTAATTCTTTCTTGCCGGATTCCGGTTCGGCGGTTCGCGTCTATTTAAAAGACGACGAAGAAGACGAGAAATATTCGACCTACCTCGAAGAATGGACCCTTTCTCGTTTGGTGAAGAAATATAGCGATTTCATTCGTTATCCGATTCAACAAAAAGTGAAGAAATCCGTTCAAGATGTCGACGCGGATGGCAAACCCATCAAAGACAAGTATCACGATGAAGAAGTGATTGAGACTTTAAATTCGATGATTCCGTTATGGAAGAAAGCAAAAAAAGACGTCACGGATAAAGACCTCAATGAATTCTATAAGAATCGGTTCAATGATTATGAAGACCCGATGCTAGCGATGAATATCAAGGTCGAGGGAACTTTGGAATATAACGCGCTTGTTTATATTCCTGCCCGCGCCCCGTATAACCTCTATTCTCAAAATTATGAAAAAGGCTTAGCCCTTTATGCCAAAGGAATCTTTATCGAGGAAAAGAACAAAGAACTCGTCCCCGACTATCTTAAGTTCCTCCGTGGCTTAATCGACTCCGAGGATTTGCAGCTCAACATTTCCCGTGAAATGCTTCAAAAGAATCCTTTACTATCGAAAGTGGCCAAAAACATTGAAAAGAAGGTCGTCGATCGTTTGATTCAATGGAAGAAAGAGGATTACGAGAAATATCTTGAATTCTGGAAAGAATACGGGTCCTTTATTAAATTCGGCATCTTTAGCTCCTATGGAATGAAGAAAGAAGAACTCCAGGATCTATTGGTCTTCGATCATTTAAATGGAGATAAGCCCATTTCGTTAGACGACTATAAAGCCGCCTTGAAGGAAGGGCAAAAGACCATTTGGTATGTGTCGGGCAAGACGATCGAATCGTTAAAGATGCTGCCGGAGATGGCCAAATACCGGAAATCCGGGGAAGACGTGCTGCTTTTGACCAACGATATCGATGAATTCACTTTGCAAGCCATGCAGGAGTTCAAAGAATTGTCCTTTAAGAACATCACCGCGGAAGATAAAGAATCCTTAAGCGATGAGGAGAAGAAAGAAATCGAATCCTTGTCCACGGAACACCGTCGTTTCCTCGATGATGTGAAGTCGGCGTTAACGGGCAAAGTCGATGAAGTGGGATTTTCACTGCAGCTCGAAGAGGCGCCGGTATCGATCTCGACCAAGAATGGCTTGAGCATGCAGATGGCGAAGACCCTCAATGAGAATCCGGAGACGGATGCTCATCCAGAAGAAAAAGTCCAAGCCCAAAAGGTTTTGAACATCAATCCGAACCATCCGTTATTTAGAAGCCTTGCCAATGTGACGGATGAAAAAGAAATCGCCGCGGTCGGACATTTGCTTTACGATGAAGCGATGCTTGCCGAAGGATTTGAAATCGAAGACAAAGCCGAATTCGTGAAGAACTTGAACTCCTTGTTTGAAAAAGCCTATCCAAGCAACGAAAAAGAAGCGGTTGTCGACGAAGACAAAGCGGCTTAAAACCGTAGATATCCATGCGAAAAGGCTGCCAGTCAAAAAGGCGGCCTTTTCGTTTGCAAGATTTGACGAGAGTTTCTAAGCGCGGAGTTGAAATCGATATTCGCACTCCCTGCTTTTGGCATAACGTATCGCGGCTTTAAAAGTGCTAGTTTCCACATTTACTTGCTTTCTTCATATATATCCTAAAAGTAATCAAACCTTGGAGAGGTGCTGTATGAATAAACGCAATGCTTTGATCTTCATCGCTGGCCTAACGGCTTTAACGGGGTGCAACTCCACCCCGGAGACTCCACCGAAGCCGACTGAATTCCTTTTACCCGTGACGAATGTTTTCTTGTCATTCGAAGGAAAAGAAGAATCGTATTATAAACTCCTCAATGACTGTAACGATGTTGAATACCGAAACGAAAAAGGGGAGTTCGTTCCGTTGAAATTAGAAGATTTTGGCATCGATTTCGACCGATTAATCGGCGGAGATGCCCTTGACATTACCTTGAAAGGATCGGGGGACGTTATGATCCTAGAGATGATGCCGGGGCGATGCTATATTGATGATCAAATCGATAAGATCGAAGTCAACTATGCTGATGTTTATTCGGTCGTTATCCATCGTAAAGGAGACGATGCTTCCTTTTCTTATGCGGATGGCTCTGAAGGGCCCGAGATTAATCTTCCTTATTTACGTACTGGTTATTGCTTAAGCAAAAACAACGAAACCATCGTGAAAAAGGAATTCAAGGACTATGAGGACGGAACGACTCTTTATTATTCCTACAATGCCAAGCTTAACAATCCTTTGTACTATAGTTTCCTTTACGATTATAACCCGCGATAAACCGTTGAATTTAAAAGACCGTTTCCTTGCGATTGGGAGACGGCCTTTTGCTATTCAATAACGAAGGAATAGGAGTAGACGAATGTTTTTCCTGCCTCTAAATGGAGGAGATTTTTCTTTTTCTCCAAATCTTTTTCTAGAGGCAAGACATCCGGAGTAGATAACCAGGGCTCGATGGCGACGAAATCCCCTTTTAAATCCCGCCACAAACATAGATGAGGGGCAGTTCCTAGATGGAAACGGATTTTAGAACCGTCTTTCTTATTTAAAACGACCTCTTCGAAGTTCCTGGAATCGAGGATTGCCGTGTCTACTTTTCGGAAAAAATCGGAGGATAAATCTATAACGTTATCTTGAAGCCCAGGAACTTTTAGAAGACGGTCGCTGACAAACCCTCCCGGCAATAATTCCGTCATTTTGATTTCTTTTTTGCAGGGCGGAAGAAGAAGGGTGTTCCCGGAAGTTTCTAGAATTCCGTTTGGTTCTTTTTGACAAGGGACGCGGAATGCGGGGTGGCCGCCAAGCCCAAATATTAGGGTGCTGTCCCCCTTATTTTGGATTTCATAAGTCACTTGAACCCCGTGGGACAAAAGAGAGAAAGTGACCTTTGCTTCGAAGGGGAAGGGGTAATGGATTAATGTTTCTTCGTTAGAGACAAAAACGATTTCGATGGTGGTATCGGATTCTTTTCTTCCTCGCCCTTCTTGGTTTAATAACAGGCCATGCATCGGCATGGTATAGGTTTTGCCGTGATAAAGGTAATTCCCATCGTCCATTCTTCCGGTGAAGGGGAAGAGGAAATGGTCCTGACGTTGCCAAGATTCTGGAAGAGGCTGATAGAAGAGTTCTTCGTTCCGAGTTTTATCAAAAACGGAGGTAAGGTTTCCTCCAAAAGAAGTGACCTCGATCCGTAAAGCGTTATTTTCTAAAGTGAAATTCATGTGCTCATTATGGCATAAAGAGGAGTTTTGGCCTATGGAATCTAATAAAACTATGGGTTTTCTGGTTTGTTTTTTGTACAAGTTTTTCACGTTTTTTACTCATGATGAAAATAGGAAGAAACGATTGATAGAATTCCATGTACAATCAAACCAACAGAGGATTTTGTATGCAAGGATATCAGCATTTCGGTGTCATGGTCGATGTTTCCCGTAATGGGGTTTTAAATCACGACGAATTAATTCGCTTCGTGGATTTGATTGCCAAGATTGGCTACGACACGTTAGAGCTTTATAGCGAAGATATTTATGAAATCGATGGGGAGCCCTATTTTGGATATCTTCGCGGGGCCTATTCCAAAAAGGAAATCCAAGAATTGGACCGTTATTGCGCTTCCAAGGGAGTAGAACTCATTCCCTGCATCCAAACCCTGGCCCATTTCACGAATCCAGCGAAACTTGGCTGCTTCCAAAAATTGCTTGATATCGACGATATCCTCAACGTGGATAAGCCGGAGGTATACGATTTCATAGAACGCTTGATCGCCAATGTCCGGGCTTGCTTTACTTCGAAAAACCTCAATATTGGAATGGATGAAGCCTATAACCTTGGATATGGGAAGCATCTCCGGGAATATGGTTACGAAAAGCAAGGCGAAATCATCGCCCGTCATTTGGAACGTGTGGCTAAAATAGCCAAGAAATATGATTTTGACTGCCATATGTGGGGCGATATGTTCGTTCGTTTGTCTAATAACGGCCATTACTTGGATGAAATCGACATCGAGAATTTCCACGCTCCCGAAGAGGTGGTGAATCGGATTCCTTCTAACGTCAGTCTCGCCTATTGGGACTACGGGCATGAAGATCCCCATTTCTATGACCGCATGTTTGAATTCTATGGCGAATTCCATCACCCCGTTTGGTTCGCTGGCGCTGGATATACCTGGCGTGGATTCTGCCCGCAGAATGCCTATTCGCTCGGTCTATTGAAAGCTTCTTTCCAAAGCATGAGAAAAAATCACGTGGAGCATTACCTGCTTACCCTCTGGGGAGATAACGGAAAAGAATGCTCCCTTTATGAAGCCTTGCCTGTTATTTTTGCGGCTTCCGAGTTTGCCAAAGGGAATGAAGATATTTCAGACATCGCGAAAAAAATGAAGGATGTCCTTGGATTGTCTTTTGAAGATTTCCTTCTTTTAGATAAACCAAATTTAGGAACCATGAAAGGCGAGCCGCTTGACGGGGCCAATAGCTTATCCAAATGCCTGCTTTATTCTGATCCCTTGATGGGTGTCTATGACTTGGATTTCAAAGAATTGGACCCCATGGATTTTGGGGTGATAAAAAAGGAAATCGAAAAAGCGGGGAAACGGAATGAACCTTACCGTTACGTCTTTGATATGGTCGCTTCTTTGTGCGGGGTTTTAGAACATAAAGCCTATTGGGGGATAAAAGCTCACAAGGCTTATTTTGATAAAGATAAAGACGGGCTGCGTTCCTTGATGGAAGAATGTGACGACATCGTGAACGCTCTGGATGTCTTCCAAGCATCATTTGAGGCCTTGTGGCTAAGAGAAAACAAAGCCTTTGGCTACGAAATCCAATGTGCACGGCTCGGTGGATTAAAAGAACGGATGGCCTATGCAAAACGCCGTTTAAGCGCTTATTTAAAGGGAGAAATCGATTCAATTGAAGAACTGGAAGCGAAGCAGCTTCCTTCCTATCGTGCGGAAGGGTTACGTGTGAATAATTACCGTTGGTCGATTTCTACAAGCGAAATCTAAGAAGGGGCGTTTTATGAAGAAATTAGAATTACGTTACGGGCAACCTGCGCCCATGAACATCGAAGGATGGGAGAAATATTCCCTTCCCATTGGAAATGGGTATTTCGGGGCCAGCGTGTTTGGTGGAATCGAAGACGAGGAAATCCAATTCACCACGAATGAATATGCGAATGATTATCCGCATGGGGGTGTTTCCTCCTTTTCGGAGATCCATATCGCCTATCAACCCCAAAATAGCATCACGGATTACCTCCGTTCCTTGTCTCTGCAAACCGGATGCGCCTCCTCTTCCTTTTTTGATGGAAGCAATCGCATCCAAAGGGAATGCTTTTGTTCTTATCCTGATCATTGTTTCGCTTATTCCATCGAAGCGAATCAGCCCATTGATTTGAAGATCGGCCTTGTCATCTCTTATTTGGGAAAACGCAGCATCGAAGATGGCGGAAGAGAAGGAAAGGTCTATTTTGAACAAAATGTTCTTGTGATGCGAGGAACCCATCCTGCTAAAAACCTGATTTATGAAGGAAGGCTGGGAGTGATTTCTAATGGAACCGTGGAACAAAAAGAAGCGGGTTTTAGCATCAAAGGAGCGACCCGTGTATCGATTTTCTATGCCGCGGGAACTTCTTATTCGCTTTGCCCTGAGACTTTCTTCAGCCATAAGGCGGAAGGAAAAGATCCTCATGAAGATGTTGCGAAACGTCTTCAAAACGCGATGGAACTTGGCTATGCCGAGCTTAGAGGACGTCATATCCAAGATTATGTCTCTTTAATGGGACGCGTGGACTTGGATCTTGGAGGAAAAGAAGACGTTCGCTATACAGATGAATTATTAGAAAGCTGCCGTCAAGGGGAATCCATTCCCTGTTTGGAAGAACTCTATTTCCAATATGGGCGTCATCTTTTGGTTTCTTCTTCTCGAAAAGGAAGTTTGCCTGCTTCCTTGCAAGGAGTATGGACGGCTCATGATAAATCCCCGTGGGGGAGCGGATTTTGGCATAACATCAATATCCAGATGAATTACTGGCCGGCTTTTGTCACGAATCTTGGCGAAACTTTTGATGCCTATGCGGATTTCTTCTTGGCCTATTTGCCTTATGCGCAAACCAGCGCGTCGAAATGGGTGCAGGAAGAAAATCCCACCTCCTATGAAGCGGGGGAAGGGAAATGCGGTTGGATTATTGGGACGGGTGCTTTTGCCTACGAAATTGAGGGTATGCGCCATGAAACCCATTCGGGTCCTGGGACAGGGGGCATGACCAGCCGTTTGTTCTATGATGCCTATGCCTTTACCTTAGACCAGGGTTTTGCATCCAAATACGTCGAACCCGCCGTTCATGGTATGGCGAAATTCTTTGTTCGCTGCGTCAAAAAATATGACGATAAATATCTTTGCTCGTATTCGGCTTCTCCTGAACAGCTTCTCGGTGGACACTGGGTATTAAGCGACCCTGCTCAGCAATATTACCACACGGTTGGCTGCACTTTTGACGAGCAAATGATGCAGGATAATGCTTTAAATGACCTACGTATTGCCGCGGTTTTAGGAAAAGAAGACGACACCACAAAATTAGAACGCCTTCAAGCCAATCATTACGACCCCGTCCAAATTGGCTACAGCGGGCAAATCAAAGAATACCAAGAAGAGCATTTTTACGGGGAAATCGGCGAATATCATCACCGTCACCTTTCTCAGCTCGTTGGCTTAATGCCGGGAAGTTTAATCACCCATCAAACCCCTGCGTGGTTAGATGCGGCGAAACGCACCTTGGAACTTCGCGGGGATTTCTCCACCGGCTGGGCTTTGGCGCATCGCCTTTGTTGCTGGGCTCGCGTTGGGGATGGAGACCATTGCTATCGTTTATTAAGAATGCTCTTAGAAAAGAAGACCCACCCGAACCTTTGGGATGTCCATCCGCCTTTCCAAATCGATGGGAATTTTGGAGCGACGGCTGGGATTGCGGAAATGCTTCTTCAAAGTCATGAAGGATATATTTCTTTGCTACCTGCCTTGCCTTCTTCTTGGAAAAAGGTATCCTTCCGTGGATTAAAAGCCCGTGGCAATTTCGAGATTTCCTGCCGTTATGAAAACGGCGTGATTCAAGAAGTTCGTCTCCTCTCTTTAAAAGGGCAAGAAGCGCGGATTCGTTATGAGGGGATTACCCCCACGATTCAAGTGGAAAGCGAAGAAGGGGTGTACGCCAACGACGAAGGGACGGAAGTCTCTTTCCCCACCATTCCAGGGCATACCTATGTGATAAAAGGGTTTGTCCCTTTAGAAGTCTTTACTCCTATTCAGTACTTCCAAGCCTCCTATGCGATGGATGGCGTGCATCTATCTTGGCAAGGAACTGGTCCTTTTGCCTTATATCGCGCGGAAGGGGATTCCCCTCGTTATCAGTTGCTTGCCGTACTAGAACGTTCTTCCTTCCTCGACAAGGACTATTCGATGAAACGGAAGGGAAGACTCACTTATAAAGTGATGCCCGCCCACCGGGCAAGCCAAGAGAAAAACGGGGCTTTGGTCTTCCTCTCTCCTGCTAGTGAACTAGAAGAAGATCGTTATCAACTAAAAATCGCGGTGAATAACCAATTCGCCGAGAAGATTGGTTGGAGCGAAAAAGACGATTAAAGAAGAGAACTTTCTTGAAGCGGGGATAAGACGATATGCCCCGCTTTTCTTGTTTTGGGGACATCAATGATCCGTTGGTTGGTGGATCCACGGAAATTCAAAGAGATGTTTTTGTTTTCTTCTTGGAAGGGGCCATCCACGAGGATATCAATCTTATTCAAAATGGAATCCGTGAAGGGCGTGTAGCGTTTTCCACCCGGCAAAAGGTCTTCGTAATGGAATCCGGTATACATCCAAATAGTTCGTTTCGGATCCATTTCGTGAACGTGCTTAATCAAGGGAAGAAGGGCGGGCTGATTTTCGATTTCAAAAGGTTCGCCTCCTAAAATCGTCAATCCGTCGTAGTAGGATTTCTTGAGTTCTTCGAGGATTTTGTCTTCCACCTCTTGGGTATAGGGTTCTCCAAAAGAGAAGTCCCAGGTTTCTGGTTGAAAACATCCAGGGCAATGATTCGTGCATCCCGAAACGAATAAGGTCACGCGAACCCCTACTCCGTTGGCGCTATCGGCGATCATGATTTGTCCGTAATGCATCTTTGTCCTCCTATCGAAAAGCCACAAGGAATCCCTGTGGCTTTCTATTTTACTTATTTTCTTCCGCTTTTTTCTTCTCGGCTTCTTCGTCCAAGGTTCCTAAGCTTAGATGCAGGACGCGGTCTTGGATTTCCTGTGTACGGCCTTGATTCCAGAACTGGGTGCCGATATATCCACAGGTTCTACGGGCAACATGCATCTTGCTTTGGTCGCGGTTGCCACAATTGGGACATTCCCAAACGAGTTTGCCGGTTTCGTCTTTGACGATTTTGATTTCGCCGGTATAACCGCAATTCTCGCAAAGGTCGCTCTTGGTGTTGAGCTCCGCGTAGACGATCGTGTTGTAGATATGCTTCATGATCGCAAGAACCGCAGGGATGTTATTCTGCATGTTCGGGACCTCAACATAACTCACGGCTCCACCTGGAGAAAGCTGTTGGAACTGAGCTTCCTTGGTCAATTTATCGAAGGCGTTGATCTTTTCCCGGACGTTGACGTGATAGGAATTGGTAATGTAATTATGGTCGGTAACTCCGGGGATGATGCCAAAGCGCTTTTGAAGGCACTTGGCGAATTTGTAGGTCGTGGACTCAAGAGGAGTGCCATAGACGGAGTAGTCGATGTTTTCTTCTCTCTTCCATTTCGCGCAGGAATCGTTGAGAAGCTTCATGACGCGAATGCCAAATTCTTCCCCTACTCCGGAAGTGTGGGATGTGCCTTTCATGTAATAGACACATTCGGCGAGTCCGGCATAGCCCAAAGAAATCGTGGAATAGCCATTGAAGAGAAGCTTATCAATGGTTTCTCCTGGCTTCAAACGGGCCAAAGCCCCATCCTGCCAAAGAATCGGAGCCACGTCGCTTGGAGTGCCGAGCAAGCGTTTGTGGCGAAGTTGCAAGGCGCGGTGGCAGAGTTCCAAACGATCGCGGAAGATTTCCCAGAAGCGTTCTTCGTCTTTACCGCTAGAGCAAGCAACATCGACAAGGCTAATGGTGACGACGCCTTGATTGAAGCGGCCGTAGTAACGGTGCTTACCGGGAACATAATCCAAAGCGTTGGCAATGTTGCCGATGCCCGCATCGGTGAAGCGATCTGGAGTTAAGAAGGAACGGCAACCCATGCAGGGGTAGCAATCGCCCTTTAATTCGAACATTTTCTTTTCGGAGATGTAGTCGGGGACCATGCGCTTGGCCGTGCATTCCGCGGCCAATTTGGTCAAATAGAAATAGGGGGTACCTTCGTCGATGTTATCGTCTTGAAGGACATAGATGAGTTTGGGGAAAGCCGGGGTGATGTATTGCCCAGTGCGATCTTTGACTCCAAGGATGCGTTGCTTGAGCATGACTTCGATAATAAGAGCGAGGTCATCTCGAGTGCGGCCTTCCGGAACTTCGTGGAGATAGAGGAAGACGGTCACGAAAGGAGCCTGGCCGTTGGTGGTCATCAGAGTGACGACCTGATACTGAATGGTCTGCACGCCGCGGCTGATCTCCTGGCGCAGGCGGCGCT
>SAMEA104315436__coassemble_1231_pt1 | contig 17898 bp, 15 predicted proteins | sample SAMEA104315436__metabat2_high_PE_018 | metagenome-assembled genome bin SAMEA104315436 (sample SAMEA104315436) | gut metagenome | biome: Monkey gut; feature: monkey-associated habitat; material: faeces | place: China | collected 2013 | reverse complement strand
GGTTGTCACGGGGGGAGGAACCAATATCCCCTCTCTCCTTCAACGGATTGCCGATTTGTCGGGATTAGTCGTGAAAACCGGAGAAGCGGAAGCAACGGCTTACGGCAACGCGATGGTTCAATTCCTCGCCTTAAAGGAATTCGCCTCTTTGTCTGAGGCGCGTGAGGCCTTATTCGCCTCCTCCCAACATGATGTCTATTCGCCGAGAGCGATGGATAAAAAGGCCGTATTCGAGGCCTATGCAAAAGCAACGAAAGGAAATTAAGAATATGAAAGTAATGGACGCTGAATTCGCACAGCATTTTGTGCGCCTCTGCTCGGAGGGCTATTCCCACGGATGGCACGAACGGAACGGAGGAAATCTTTCCTACCGCATGACCCAAGCCGATGTGGACATGGTCAAAGACCAATTCTTCGAACGGGAAGTCCGTTCCACGGGCTGCCACGTTTCTAAGCTTGGCGGAGAATATTTCTTGGTCAAAGCCACCGGAGGATTCATGGGCAACATGGCCCGGGACCCCGAACACAACATGGGCATCATCCGCTTGGATGAAAAGGGCGAGAATTATTCCATCCTTTGGGGATTCTCGGGCAACATGCACCCGACCTCGGAGCTCCCCTCCCACTTAATGAACCTCGAAGTCGTCAAAGAACGCACCAACGGAAAATACCGCATTGTTTATCACTGCCACCCCGCGAATATCATTGCCTTGACCTTCGTCCTTCCCTTGACCGATGAAGCCTTCACCAAGGCCCTTTGGACCTCGATGACCGAATGCCCGATTATTTTCCCGGCCGGCGTTGGCGTGCTTCCTTGGATGGTTTGCGGCGGAGAAGAAATCGGAACCGCGACCTCCAATTTGATGAAGAAGTACGACATCGCGATTTGGGCGCATCATGGCATCTTCTGTACCGGCGAAGACTTCGATTCCGTCTTCGGCATGATGGATGCGGTCGAGAAATCCGCGGAAATCGAAGTCAAAGTGCTTTCGATGGGCGGAGCCCGTCAAACGATGACCGACGAAAACATCTTGGCCCTCGAAAAGCCGTTTGGCATCACGGTCAACCGTGAATTCATCCATACCAAATAAGAAAGATAACAAGTTCAAGAAGGCTGGCGCGTCCAGCCTTTTTTCGTCTTTAAAATCCGCCCTTGTATAAAAATATATATCCGTGATAATAAGAGAGCAAATCCAAAAAGGGGGATAAAATGAGCCGGCAATTTTTGTGCATACTTTCCGTTTTATGCCTTTCGCTTTTCTCTTGCGATTCCAAAAATACGAATAACAGTCAAGACCAATTGGCTTTTCGGGCGTTTCTAGATGAAGCAGGAACCGCAGAGACCTATCCATTACGAATGAAAAATGGGTGGTATAAAGGGAAATCCTCCCACGATTACTTACGTATTGATTATGCAGAACAAGCACGCAATCAGTTGGCTCATGCTGAAGATGAATTTTACGCTTATTTGGAATGGACGAAGGTTTCGGATTTCCAAATGCCTATGGCTGAAATACGTCTTCTCTATCGACATATTCGTAAAACGCTTTGTCAACCAAATCTAGACTCGGACACCTCTTATGATATCCGGGATGAGTTTGGTTGGTTTAAAGAAGGCGAATATGTGCGAACGGTGGATTTTAGCTATTTTAGAAATGGCGAATTGTCGCCGGGAATAAGTCTCCCAAAAAAAGAACATTTGGGCATTTTGGAATTTACTCTTGTTTCTCCGGCGGTTTATTTAAACCAAGCGGAAGGATACCATTATTCCTTTGTTCCGGAAAAAAAGGAATTGCATGCTAAAAATGACCCCCAATATGGGCTTCACGCATATACAATGACTTATTGCTTTGATGAATCCTACGATTTCATATCTTCGATGTCTGGCGGCTATCGGGTGGGGGCTTTTGATTCTGTGGAGCCGAAAGAAGGGTGGGGAGATGCAAGAGTTTGTCAGTTTGACTTTGCCTATCTTGGTGATGATTACAACATGAATATTGAGCTGCCCCTGTTGGATGTGGAACAGAGCGAAAGGGAACGAGGAAAATATTTTTTTCCACTAGAAATAAATTTGTATTAATAAAAGGGGTATAAAAAAATGATTCTTTCCATGATTGCGGCTTCTTTGACGCTAGACTAGGGAAACGAAGCCTCGCCTTCCAACATCAATTCGATTCCTTGCAACGATGACGGCGTTTATGTCCCTGAACAAAAGCTTCCTAGCAAGACAAACGTTGTTTGTAAGTGGTTAGTTTGGTAGACTATGGCCGTGAAAAAGGACGAGTGTTTTGCTTTCATAAGGGGGATGAAACCAAAGGCTCCGTTAAAGGTATTATGAAAAAGAAGAATTTCGTTTTTTGCTTGGCTCTTGCTAGCCTAGCTCTTATTGCTTGCGGAACCGGCAATGAAGGGGGTTCCAGCAATACGGACCCTGTCCCAGGAACTAGCACGAGCACGACCGAACCGGCGGATAGCCAAACCTCGACTGGCAGCCAAACCTCCACCAACAGTCAAACCTCAACGTCCTCGGATGACAAGACGAAAGTGCAAGGTTATCGTCGCGTGAAATCCATCGACGAACTTCAAGACCAAACCAAAGTCATGATCGCTTCCGATGACGGGGGAAGCCTCGTGGGCTTCACCTCGACCAATAAGCCGAATAAAAATGGCGGAGTTTATTCCTGGTATTTCCTTAGCTGCAATTTGAATGCGGTTAATTCTAATGGTGACGTCAAAGAAATTGGCAATGCTGCTTTGTTTGATTTAACCAAGAAAGGCAATTCTTATACCTTCTCGGTGGATTCCAAATATTTATCGGGATACGTGGATGGCACGCACTATAGCATCGGACTTATCGATGCGGAAAACGCGACGACCTCCTGGAGCATTACGGTGGGACAAGACGGCAAAGCCCAAGCGATTTCCGCTTCGAACGTCTATCTCCAATTCGCTTCCAAATTCGGAACCTGGTGTGGATACAACAAAACATCCGACGTTTATTTCTACGTCCCCTCTCTGATTTCGGTGGATCAGTCCCAATCGTCTTCCTCGACCTCTGCTCCGGATTATAGCGGAACCAACGACGATTCCGGATGGGAAGGGATGGATTTCAATACCTACGGGAATACCTTCCGCGGAGAATTAAAGAAGCGCATCAGTGCTTATAAGACCAAAACCGCGACCTATAGCGAATGCCTTTCGATTGGGGCAAAAGCCGCCTCCTATCCCCAAGGCAGCAATACCTTCGTCCCGATTTATCACGCTGCTCCTGGAACCACTCAAGGCATCTCGGGGAATGGGGCGATGACGACGACGGTTGGTTCCTGCAACCGCGAACACACCTGGCCGAAAAGCCGTGGAGGCAATCTCTCGGAAAAAGACCCCTTCATGGTTCGTCCTTCTTTAACCTCGGAGAATTCTTCTCGCGGAAATAATTTCTATGGTGTTGGTTCCCGGGAATGGGATCCTGCTTCCTGCGGATATGAGGGGGCTAGAGGAGAAGCGGCCCGCATCATCCTCTACACCGCTACCGCCTACATGGGTCAATTGGAATTATCCAATAATCCTAACGATTCTACGGCCAATCATACGATGGGCACCTTAAAGTCCTTATTAGAATGGAATGCCACCTATCCGGTCTCGGATATGGAAAAGCAAATCAATAATTACCTTTGCAAATCCGGATACGGCCGCAACCCCTTTGTTGATCACCCAGAATACGCGAACTACATCTGGGATAACGCCGGCATTCGCACAAGTGCTTTCAACGCTTAATTCCTTCTACCCCTTTGATATTTCGACTAAATGCCCCCATTATTTTTCTCGTACTTTGGAGGAAGAATGATGAAAGCGATGACCTATATCGAAAAGAACCACTTCGCTTTGCTGGATAAGCCTAAGCCCGAATTAAAGCATCCTCGCGACGCGATTGTGAAAGTGACCATGAGCTCGATTTGCACGAGTGATTTGCATATTAAGCATGGCTCGGTTCCTCGGGCGGTTCCTGGAATCACGTTGGGACACGAAATGGTGGGGATCGTAGAATCGGTGGGGGAAGAAGTTCATCACGTTCGTCCTGGAGACCGCGTCACCGTCAACGTGGAAACCTTTTGCGGAGAATGCTTTTTCTGCCAGCACGGCTTCGTCAATAACTGCACGGATCCTCATGGCGGCTGGGCGTTAGGGTGCCGAATCGATGGTGGCCAAACCGAATACGTTCGCGTCCCTTATGCGGACCAAGGTTTAAATAAAATCCCCGATTCCGTATCGGATGAACGGGCTTTATTCGTGGGCGATATCCTCGCGACCGGATTTTGGTCCGTGCGGATTTCAGAGATTCGTTCAGAAGATACCGTTCTTATTATCGGGGCAGGCCCCACGGGGATTTGTTCCCTTTTATGTGTCAAACTCAAGAACCCCAAGCGGATTATCGTCTGTGAAAAAGACCCGAGTCGCATCGAATTTGTGAAAAGGCATTATCCCGATGTTTTGGTATGTCTACCCGAAGAATGCGAAGAATTCACCAAGTCCCATAGCGAGCATGGCGGAGCGGATGTGGTGCTGGAAGTGGCGGGGGCCAAGGACACCTTTGAATTAGCTTGGCGTAGCGCCCGTCCGAATGCGATCGTCACGATCGTTGCCCTCTACGATGAGAACCAAGTTCTTCCTTTGCCGAAGATGTATGGGAAGAACCTCATCTTCAAAACGGGCGGAGTGGATGGATGCGACTGCGCAGAAATCTTGCCCCTTATTGAACAGGGTAAAATCGATACGACCCCTTTAATCACCCATCGATTTCCTTTCAGTCGCATTGAAGAAGCGTATGACCTGTTTGAAAAACACCAGGACCATGTGATGAAAGTCGCGATTACCGCGGATTGATTTTGTTTTGATCGTTTACGTTATAATAACAAGATAAACGGAGATTTTTATGGATATCGTGAAATTAGTGCCGGCGACGAAAGATTATCTTTGGGGCGGATGCCGCTTAAAAGAAGCGGGAAAACCCATCCAAGGGGATGTCCTTGCGGAATGCTGGGAACTTTCCTTTCATCCAGATGGCCCTTGCCGCATTGCTTCGGGACCCGAGAAGGGCAAAACATTAAAAGAAGTGGCCACCAAAGAAGATATCGGAGAGCGGGCTTCCCGTTTCCCCTTCTTTCCCGTGCTCATTAAGCTCATTGATTCTGCGGGGAACCTTTCCGTCCAGGTTCATCCTAGCGATGCTTATGCTTTAAAAAACGAGAATAGCTTTGGCAAAACGGAGATGTGGCATATTCTCCATGCCGAAAAAAGCGCGGGACTATACGTAGGATTAAAGAAAGAAACGAGTTTAGAAGAAATTCGTGAGGCGGTAAATAACGACACCATTATGTCGTTATTGAATTTCTATGAAGTCCAACCCGGGGAATCTTATTTCATTCCCAGTGGAACGATTCATGCGATTGGAAAAGGCGTCACCTTGATTGAGATTCAGCAAAATAGCAACCTCACCTATCGCTTATACGACTATCACCGCCTAGGCAAAGATGGCAAACCCCGCCAGTTGCATCTAGAAAAAGCCTTGAAGGTCATCGATACCCATCCCTATCATCCCTTATCCTTCCCTTCCCCCGTTATTGGAGAGTGCGAATATTTTGTCTCGGAACGCGTTTCCGATTTATCGATTCATCCAGAACCGGGCTCCTTTATCTCCGTTACCTTTGTGGAAGGCAAAGGGAAACTCAATGGGATTCCCTTTACTACCCTAGATACCTTCTTCCTTCCGGCTGGAAAAGAAGCAACGATTGAAACGGATGAACCCGTGACCTACATTAAAACCTTTGTTCGTTAAAGAGACCCCGGTCATCGACGTGTTTTGAAAATAGAAGGGTGGGAAAACCTTTCTATTTTATTTTTTCCTCTAATGGGGGATAAAAATGAAATAGGCAATGTTGGTCGCATTTTTTTACTTTTGGATTCAAGCGGATAAATTAAAAAGACGGCAATTTCTATTATTTCAGAATGCGAGCATAGGGAGAAGTGACTGTTTTTTACTTTAAAAATTGTGCATAAAAATTTAGTTGCAAAAAAATGGATGGTTTTCAAAATTAAATAATCTCATCAACGGAGGACGTATATGGTTAAAAAAAGACAAGTTATACCATTGTTGGCAACCTCTATTTTGCTGCCTTCCTGCGGGCAACAAAGCCACTTTGATTCAGCTGCGTCCTATTGGGAGACCATTCAAAATGAGCCCAGCCCCTATGGGTTCTATCGAATGAGGGATGGGTGGTATCAAGGGAAAGCTACCCGCGATGTTTTTTATCTTGTTCCGAGCAATGAGGAGAAATCGGTCTTTTTTCACGTTGAGGAAAAGGTTGCTGTGCAGATCGAGTGGCGGCAAGCAGGGGTCGATTTTGGCCAAATCGGGCCTTTTGGATACGTAACGGGATTGGATGCTCATTATTATTATGAACAAGAATATCCTTCTTATGACATGCCGATGAAAGCGGTGTCCTCCATCCATGTGAAAGAAGGGCAGTTTTCCATCGAACAAACGAAGTGGATGTCCTATGAACCCGATGTGCCTAAAACAAAAATTTTATATGGGCCTTGTGAAAAAATCGATTTTCGAAACTCTTGGGCGGAATCGTATCTAATCCCCAAGGAGAGGCAAAACTATTCCTTTTCGGATTCTGATAAAGTCTTGAAAATGACCGATAAGTCCGCCGGATCAAACAACTCATATACGTTTGCCTATTCTATGGAAACTTTGTTTTCTTTTGATTCCAAATTTAACTACATTCACAATATAAGTTACCGGGGGGAAGGCTCAGGCAAAGGACTTAACGATGCCGACGAGATGATCATAGACGGAGAAAGGGAAACCTATGATTTTGCCTATCTTGAAGTTGCACCGGATTTCGAGGTTCCTCAAAAAGGGACCCATTTGGAAAAATATCCCTTCCCCGAATTTATGTTTGCAAATTTTTATAATTTGCCACTATAGAACGATTGAAAGGAGATAAATATGCTCAGTATTTTTGCTACGTTATTAGCGGCCAGTATTTCCGTGGCGTCCGTCCCTACAGCGGTTGCCGATGAGGGAACGGGCTCCAATACTTATCGCGAACATTTCATACCTCCAGAGAGAACGGCTCAAAACAACATTGAGGATCATTACGAAAACAATAACACTTTGGATACTGCTGTTTGCATGACCCCCGACTCCTATTTGTCCTCTTTTCTTTACGAATCAGAAGCCCATGGAATTTTGGAACGCCGATCTTATTCTGGTGACCTCGATTATTTTTATATCAAGTGTATGACGGATACTCAGGTTCATGTTAGGGTAAGCGCTGCTAAGCCTATTAGCCTTGCCGTAAGACAATACGATTATGAAATTTTCCAAACAAACGATGAATCGAGTTATGAGTTTTCGGGAAATTTAAATCATCAGTTGATTTGGGTTTATGAATCGGATGAAGACGTGGTTGGCAATGTTCAAACCGTTGATTTTCTTGCAAAGGCCGGAACTTATTTCATTAGTTTGGATTATTTGGTCAAAGATTCCAAACGGGACGATATTCCTTATGGTCTTACCGTAAGCACCGATGATTATCAATGGGATGGATATGAAGGCCTTAACATGGAGGATGCCATGTTTAATAAGCGTCTTGTCGGCGCCATGTGGATAAACGATATTCCCTTTAACAACTGCGCTGCGGTTTTGCAAAGGCCTTCAATCATCGCTTACCATCACGACTCCCAAGCAAACATCGCAAGTCCAGAGTACTATTTGGATGACTTATATGAGTACGCCAAAGACCAACCCCAGGAACTTGCTAGGTACTACCTTTGGGATGAAGATTTAATTTCTGTGATTCGAAAGGTTGCCGCTGATCTCATTAATTATCTTGCTACGTTAAAGCAAGACATCGAATTAAGAAACAAGGAAATCACCGTTGCTTTCAACGCCGCTGAAAAAACGCTGACGGTTACTGCGGAGTTTTTAGGGATAGCGGGAAATTACATTCCTAATCCTCTTGTATCCACCATCACCACCATTGCCAGCTATGCCTTGGATGCTACTGCTGCGATTTTAGAACTTATATTGCCTCGCTTATTAACGTCGACGAGTACTGTTGAGGCGTATAGAGGGACGTTTATTAATTTGGCTAGCGCTTTGGAAAAATCTGAAGACCAAATAGGCTATCGCGTTATCGAAATCCCCGTTTATTACAAAATGCGGAAAGAGGACTATTCAGCTCTTCCCAAAGGGCCCCGTTCTGTTATTGACACCTCGGTTACGGGTGATATTCTCGCTGATAACTACAATTGGATACGGGATAATCACACCGACGATTGCGTTCGTGTGCTTGCGACCAATGTATTTCAGCGTGGTCGATTCTATGGTTTTAAATTCCAAGAGGATCCACAAACGCCTCTTAGAACGGCTCCTATCGCGGATTTTTCAGACGTTGTCCACGAGGACAAGCCTTTGAAGGTTGACGTCCCGTCTTCCATTTATGCTTATCGAGGCGATTATGCACTATGCTCGTTCACGGCGGAACAGGCGGGAACGTATTGTGTAGAGTTGCCTTATGAATCCTCGAGCGAGCAATTGGAACTTGCGACGTTTGCTTCCGCTCCGATTGGCTATACTGACGAAGGGATGCTCCAATCGGACGTTGGTGGGATGATGAACAATTCCCATAGTGTCATTGGTGCTCATTTGGATGTTGAACTTGCGGAAGGGGAGAAAGTGTATTTCCGTGTCAAAAACGGGGAATATGCTCGCTTCCAGCCGGTATCCATCGAAGTGCGTAGTACCCCCGTCCAGCACCACAACATCATCTACCAATGGAAAACGGATCGCCAACATTGGAGGAAATGCGGATGCGGATATCAAAGATTGGAAGGCCATTTCGTTTCCTCTTCGAACCCAAATGTTTGTGTGTTCTGCTACGGGCGTGCATCCATGGGCTTTATTGGGGGAGGGAACAGGGCCCCTGGCGTTAATCAGGAATTTGGTCATGGATCCTATCTCCGGGCGGATGGAATCTACGTTATCTCCGATGAGGACATGCCATCGCTTTTAGCGGGAACGTTGGACTATCCAAATAAAGCTTGAAAATACATGGCCAATTGCCGTATTTAATCCTCTGCATTTATCTATTCATTGCATACCAATCAGCCACGAAACGAAAAAATATTGTTTCGTGGCTTTTTTGTAGGTTCAACGAAATTTTTAAAAGAAACTCTTTTTTGCAATATTACTACGATAAATTCTATATATTATTCAAACTATTGACCTTAAGCTGCTTGCAAGCGATAATTGCTTTAGAAAGGAAATCAGCCACGAAACGAAAATTTATTATTTCGTGGCTGATTACTTGAAAATGATGATTGGCAGAAAAAAAGAAATACAAGAACTGGAAAAACTATACGGTTCCAAACAGGCGGAGTTAGTTGCCGTCTATGGGAGAAGAAGAATTGGGAAAACTTATCTGATCAATCAGGTCTTCTCTGATCGATTTCTTTTTAAGCATGCCGGTTTGGCTCCGGAAGAAGAGGGCGATTCGCGCAAAGAGACGACCAAACAATTAAATCAGTTCTATCTCAACCTTCTTGCTTATGGACTAGAGGAATGCGAAGCCCCTAAAAATTGGCTCGAGGCATTCTTTCTTTTAAGAAAACTCATTACCCAAAAGGATGATGGTTCACGACTTGTTGTCTTTATCGACGAATTGCCTTGGATGGATACAAGGGGTTCGGATTTCATCCAAGCGTTGGAGGGGTTTTGGAATTCCTACGGATGTGCAAAAGACAACCTCATGATTATTGTTTGTGGCAGCGCGACCTCGTGGATGGAAAATAACCTCATCAATAACCATGGCGGTCTTTACGGGCGCGTTACTTATGAAATTAAATTGGGTCCTTTCGATTTATTCGAATGCGAAGAATTTTTTAAAAACAGAGGCATCCACCTTTCACGGTATGACATTACGATGGCGTATATGGTTTTCGGTGGAATTCCTTATTACCTGAATTACATCGATGCCCAATATTCCTTGTCACAAAATATCGATAACCTCTTTTTCAAAAATAACGCCAAATTGAAGCTGGAATTCGACCGCCTTTTCCGTTCCACCTTCACCTATAGTGAGAAGGCCAAGGAAATTGTGAAACTCCTTTATGCGAATAGCGTCGGCTTCACCAAAAAGGAAATCGCCGCAAGAACCAAAATAGCAGAAGGTGGAACATTAACGAATTATTTAAATGGTCTTTTGGCCAGCGACTTCATCGTTAAATACGTGCCGTTTGGATATAGCAAACGGGAAGTTTATTACAAATTAGTGGATCCCTTCTGCCTTTTCTATTTGAATTTCTGCCAATCCAATGTCGAAAACGAAAACTATTTCAGCGAAAATATTTCAAATTCCAAAATGAATGCTTGGGCGGGCTTCTCTTTTGAACGCGTCTGCTTCAATCATGTGGATCAAATGAAGTTTGCGCTTGGGATATCGGGGGTAAGCTCGACGTGTAGCGCCTATTATTCCCAGGACGATGGCGTGCAGATTGACATGGTCTTGGCTAGAAAAGATAACGTCGTCAATCTCTGCGAAATGAAGTTTTATTCCGATTTATTCAAATTGGATAAAGAAAATTTCTTGAAGGTCAATCGCCGCGCCAACGCGGTGAAAGAAAAAATTTCCAAAAAAGCCTCTATCCGGAATACCTTGGTGACAACCTATGGAATTGATAAAAACGAATATTCCTCCGTTTTCACCAACATTATCACCTTGGATGATTTATTTCGCTTCTAGGGGATTAACACTTATGGACGTCTTCTTCGGCAGCCATGGAGAAGTATTCCAACATCTTTTCAAAGGCTTCGTCGGTCGTTAAATCGTTCGTCGTCGGAATGATCTCTACCTTCTTGTCCAAAAAGTCTTTTTCAAAGAAATGCGGGAAGAAAACAAAATCCAAATACGTATTCACATAAATTTTCTTGGGGATGCGGATGTCTTTGAATTTCTTCTCTAGACGTAGGGCCAAATCGTCGAAAAGACGGAAATTGGCGCATTCCCCTAGTTCATACATCTCAATTTGCCCCGTTTTGCGGTCACAGGCCAAACAAACTAAACCAAAATGCCCCCGTTGCACCGAATCTTTCGAATCAAAGAAGTAATTGGGCAATGCGCGAATCGTTATTTCCCATTCCTTGTTGGTGGCATAACGGTATCTCGCCTCCGGAAAGACTTCAGGGTCGATCATTGGGAAGAGGTCAGCGGCATTCGCATCTTCTTCGATGTCTTTTTCAAAGACCATGGGAACGGGATGATCGATATCAAGATAAACGTCATAGAATTGATTGTCTTCGATGAGTTTGCCTTTGGTTTTATCAAAATCGGGCATTAGAAGATTGACTTTCTTTAAATAATCCAAGGCGCGAATCGCGATGGATTTTGGGAGATAGACCTTCATGAAGGAGCCGTTTGCCATGTAAAGGGAGGTGTAATGGTTCTCTTTGCCAAAAGGGTTATCCACGATTTCCATGTCATTTTCCCCTTCTTTTTCAAAATAGAACGAAAGCATATCCGATAAAGCAGAGAGGGTATGCTGATCCATGTGAAGGGCTTCGTTTAATTGGGTTCTCAAGAAACAGGTACCATCATCGTCGCAAGGATAGAAACTGATGCCGAAGACGTTCCCCGCGTTTCCTAAAATCGTAAAGGGGACAATGTCATAAGGGGTCCGAAGGTGAAAAAGAACCATGTCGCTATATCGCTTTTCATAATGGGCTTTTTCTAGAATGGAAAGTTCTTTCCTAATCTCTTCGTAGAAAATCGAAGGCGCCTCTATTTCTTGAAGTCCATAATGTTTGGTGAATTGGGTGAAATTCTCGGCCAGGGCTTGGCGAAGCTCGAGAAACCATTCGTTTTCAAGGTTCTTGTCTATGATGGTTTCAAACCATTTTTTGTAGGAATAAGAGGAAGGAGCTTTCGGAAAAATATCGCGGTGTTTGTTGCGGAATACCCCGCGGGCGGCCTTGTAACAAGTTTCGGGTCCGCATAAATAGCAGAACCCTTCTTGATCTTTTGAAAGATCCATTTTCTTCATTTCATCTTCACGGAGGAACCTTTCGTCTTTTAAAGAATAAACAAGAAGATCCAAAGGTCTTTTTTCTAAAAGCTTCGTCATTTCATCGATATCAATCATGGTGGTACCTCTTTTCGTAATTTTAACGGAATGGGGAGGGATGCCGCAACGAGTTAAAGAGAGTGTCCCTTTTTGATAGCGCGTGAAAAAGGAGCTCATCTTAGCTTTTCGCTATTTTAATCTTTTGACAATGTGTATGTAAAAACATTGAAATAATATACTGCAGTATATCAAATTGACAAAAATGCCTACACAAATAATAATAGAGGCATGGAAAGAATTATCTATCACGGAAGCGAATTTATTGCTGAAAAACCAGAACACGGCAAAGGCAATACACACAATGATTACGGCCTTGGATTTTATTGCTGCTCCAACAAAGAGCTTGCCAAAGAATGGGCGGCAAAAAGAAGTGGTCACGGTTATATTAATAAATATAGCCTCCGCGATGACCGATTAAAAATATTGGACCTAACGAACCCACCCTATAACAACGTTTTATATTGGGTCGCCTTGCTCATGCACAATCGGGAATTATCCGCGGATTTAAGAGATAATTTTCCAAGAGAATTAAAATATCTAGAAGAAAAGCACCTCATTGATATTTCTCGTTTTGACATCGTCATTGGATATCGTGCGGATGACAGCTATTTCCGTTTCCCTGAATCCTTTGTTAGAAGCGAAATCACCTTGGAATCCCTTGAAAAGATTATTCAGGCCGGTGACCTTGGAAAACAATACGTTTTAATTTCAAAAAGAGCCTTTCATTTGGTCCGTTTTCTAGACTACCAAGAGGCTTTTGAAAACTCTAGGGAAGATTACTATAGAAGGAAAAACGGTGTGGATAAGATCTTCACGGATTTATTAAACGCGGACCGCTACTCTAAGGGAACGAGAATGAGGGACTTGATCGCCGATTATGAGTAATTTAGATATCAGAAAAGTGAAGGATTTGTTTTCCAGGTTATTTGTTTTAGCCGTCCAAAACAAAATGAACCTTACCGCGTTTACGAAATTTCTAGAAAGAAGCGAACTAGTTTGCAAAATGGAAAAGGGCCAATACGACGATTATTTTAATAAGTCCTTGGAGCAAATTTTCTTCGATATTACAAACCGAAAAATCGATAGGGACGAAAGCTTTGGCGTTTACAATGACGCTTATTGGTGTGGCTATTCCTATTTTGAACTGCGAATGAGGACGGGAAGACCATTTGTCTTCTTATTCTTGAAATTGCCATTAACGAAGATGATGGAACTTTATTCGATTTATCATGAAATGGATATTTCGTCCTTATTAGAATTTTTTAACCAACTTGATCAAGAAAAAACGATATTGCGGCTTCTTTGCGAAGAAAGAAAATGCTCGATTCCAAAATTAAGTTCCCTTACGGGAATTAGCAAAACCACGTTATCGAAATATAATGCTAGCGACGAGGCATTATATAAAGGATCGTTTCAGACAATCTATCGAATTGCCTTGTTTTTCGATGTCCCGTTGGCCTTATTTTATTGTGAAAAGTCACATGGTGACTCTAAAAATTAGGCCTGATGAGCCCATGCTATCTCAACGTTTTTGTATTCCCTAAAAATGTTTCTTTTTGGACGTTTACGCTGATAAGACATATTTGGTCTTTAAATCATTGCAGCGATTATAGTTTAGAAAGCCTTCCTTTTGCAGTCGCCCCACGACAATTCCACAAAGAATGTGTTTTTCTTGAGCAAAAGCTCGAATGGCCGTTTTTGAAAAATCATTCTGGGCAGTAAATGCTCGGAATTCTTCTGTAGGAATTAACGTTTCTTTTGCAAAGTTATCCGCGGCTCTTTCATCTTCTTCGGTTGTTCCATTTGGCTGGTTGATGTGGCCGAGTAAAATATGGCCAAGCTCATGAAATAGACTAAACCAGAATTTATCTGCGTCTTTGCCACGAACGGTTAAACCAACAACGATTTTATTACCGTCGTAGAAAGTTGCACCATGCAGGAAAGAACCTCCGATGTGAGGGAGAAATACCAGCGCAATACCACAACCGGATAACAATTCAATCAACTTAGGACAGAAATCGGAAGGGTTCATTGTGGTCATACTTCTTATTTTCGGCAAACTTTTCTTAAGCGTTTTTAGATCAATGAAGGAAGTCTCAATTGTTCGAGCTTCCAGTTTGGCTTTCTGTGCCCACGCTAATAAGGCAAGGTTGCTTTTTTCTGTTTCGGCCAATCTACGACATGCTATTTTTGACAATCGCATATCATCAACAATATCAAGCCTTACCACTTCAAAAAATTTCCTAAGATAAATCACCTTTTCGATCGCATCTCTGGTTTCGGGAACCCAACCATTTTTAGCCATTTCACAATAAGGCAGTTTCTTGACAAACTCTTTGTCGGCATCCATGTCATTCTCAACGTTGGCTTTTTCTAATTTTTCACGATAAATGGCTTCTAGTTTATTCCAAAATTTAGCAGGAATACCTAATACCATTTCTAAACGAACAGCAACACTCGGAGTCAACTGAACTTCACCATTGATCAATTTGCTAATATGTTTTTCGGACATGTCCATGCGTACCGAAAATTCTTTTTGACTAAGTCCTCTCTCAAGTAACTGCTCTTTTATCGTTGCTCCCGGCGGTGTTGCAATAATGCTGCGACTGTTCCCCATCATAATACCTCCTTAAATGAAACGGAAATTCAATGATAATCCACAATTTCCATTACGCATCGACCTTCGCGCCACCCTTTTTAAGGGATGACATCTTCCAATATAGAATTGAACCTTCCCCTCTTGCGCTATTTTACCTCTAAGGTAAATATATTATGTTTAAAGTTCCTATCTGTGACAACAATATGCGTTTACCTTAGAGGTAAATTATTTGTGAAATGCTAAAAAAGAAAGGACAGTAGAAATTGAATCTACTGTCCCATAATTTAGAGCCCTATTATTTAAACCCATACATTTTCAATGCGCTCACAGTTGCTACATACATTGAATAATCGCTTGAAATGCGATATACCCTAATAATAATTTGCGAGGTGGTCATGAACTATAAAACAACAGATGCGCTGATGCGCCATCTCCGAGGTAATGGCATAGTCATCTCGGGGAGCAAACATAAAAGGGAACTTATTAATACTGGATATTTTCATGGATATAAAGGTTACCGGTTTTTTAAGAATGCTAGTAATCGATTGCCTTTTCAAAACTATGATGAGGTATACGCGACTATTCAATATGATTCCAAACTGAAAAGTCTTTTATACAGTAAAATGATGTTTATTGAGACCGCTGTAAAAATATTGCGCTTGAAGAGATTCTTTTAAATGCAAATTCTGAGAGCATTCAGATGATGTGCGATAAGGTAGTCAGCAGTTATAGAAATGCTCCGGTTTCTGCGCCGTTGGATCTAAAGAAGAAATTGCAACAGAATAAGTTGAATCTTCAAAATTCCATACAGGCCAGTCTTGCAAGAGCATACCAAAAAAATAATCCAAAGATTGTGCACTTTTATGATACTGCCAACCAAACGGGAGTGCCTATCTGGGCGCTGTTTGAAATAATGACATTAGGAGATTTTGGATATCTTTTATCGTGCTTGACGTACGATGTTCGAGATGATATTTCCAAAAGATTAGGGATAAATGTTTCGGCAGACACAGGCAGGCAACTCATTTACAAATACATTTATACATTAAAAGATTTACGCAATGCTATCGCGCATAATTCCGTGATCTTTGATACAAGATTTAATAATATTGAAGCGACAAGGGCAATGAAGGCCTGTCTTAAGAATGAAATTGGCCTGCCGTATGTGAACTTTAAAACCATAGGCGACTATATCATCCTGATATGCTATTACCTGAAATTATTAAAGGTGTCTAAAACGGAAATCAAGGCATTTATCAAAGAGTTTGAAAAAATCACGGATGAATATAAGGCTTCTGTCAATGTAGCTGTTGTGGCAAAGACGATTCATCCAGATTTGAGTTCTAGAATGCAAGCGCTGAAGAATTATGTGTAATGATTGCATTTCTTTGGAGCAAGTGGCATACTAATAACACTAATTGGGGTATGCATTCGAGGATGCATACTTGAGGGAGTCGGGTGACCGGCTCTCTTTCTCTACTTGAAATATCAGTCGCAGCGAAGAGGGTTCTGGCGTGGCTTTTTTCTCGTGCCGCGGACTGATAGCGTGTATATATTCGTAGTTTCTTTCAGCATAAATAAGGCATGCTAGATAAAACTCAAACTACCTTTTTTCTATTCTAAAACGTGCGAATGATAAAACACTTAACGTTAGTAGAAGAAATAACGGGGCTATTTTCATTTCCAACCAGCAAACTTATTTAGCCACGTCGAATCCTAAGGCGCCGGCCCCATAGATTCCCATGTCCGCGCCAAGCTTGGAAATGAGGATATCGACCTTTGGAACCAAACCCGTTCCAAATCCATATCCATGGTCTTCTAAATATTGGGCTAAGGGACGCCGCAAATTCTCACCTTGCTTGGAGACGCCACCAGCAAGGATGATTGCTTCCGGGCGGAAGATATTGGCGAAATTCAAGCAGCCTTCGCCTAAATAATGGATATAGGTATCTAAGACTTCCTGAGCGACGGCATCTCCTTTTTTCGCCGCCTCAAAAGGCAACGCTCCACCAACTTGGTTCATGTCGGGGCAAAGTCGCCACATCAAGGATTCGGGATGCTTTTCCATCGCTTCTTTGGTCATGCGAAGCAAGGCGGTCGCGGAAGCATAGCTTTCTAGGCATCCTTTTCTTCCACAGGTGCAGGGGATGCCGTTATCCACGATCACCATGTGGCCTAGTTCGGCTCCTTTTCCTTGATTGCCCACATAAAGATGGTCATCGAGGTACAAGCCACCTCCGATGCCTGTGCCAATGGTGATGAGGACTGCGTTATGGTAACGCTTCGCGCATCCAAATTTGATTTCTCCTAGCATCGCGGCATTCGCATCGTTATCGATTTTAACGGGATAGCCAAGGGCTTTTTCTAATAAGGAAGCAACCGGTAAATTTCTCCAACCGAGGTTATTGGAATAATCGCAAAAACCCGTGAAAGTATTGATGGCCCCGGGGACGCCGCAGCCAATTCCCACCAATTGATTGCCTTTTGGCAAATTCGCAATCGCGACTTTGCAAGCGTCGATCAAGCGGTTCATCGTGACGTATTGGTCTTCTCCCTTTGGGACGGGGAGGACGAATTTCTGACTAATGGTCCCCTCTTCATCCATAAAGGCGGATTTGATGGACATGCCACCGATATCAATACCAAGTGCTACTTTTCTCATGCATTGCTCCTGTTTGCCTATAACATAGGGTTTTTTAATGGGCTTGAAAAGAAGGAAAAACAAATCGAGCAAAAAGAAACAAATTTAAGCAACAAATCAAGGGATAGGCCACCGGATTTATTCTTCTAAAAGCAGGGTTAACGTGGAGAGATAACCAAGCTTTTCGTGGAGATGAAGCGTCTCGCCTTCTAATTCGTAATGGGCTTCTCTCCAATTTCCATCGTGGTCCAAGACCGCAACTTTCTTGGGACTAATTTCTTTAAGGCTAATTGTAAGAGAGGGGAAGTCGTTATAATTCGCATTTACTAAAAAGAGGGCATACGTATGTTCGTTTTGCCGATAAAGATAAGGATAGACGGCATCGTGATGAACATAGGCTAGAGGGGTGGAGACGTGGGATAAGAAGTGCTGCTCCATCATCTTACGGCGCAATTCCACAAAATAGTCG
>SAMEA104315436__coassemble_1228_pt1 | contig 17928 bp, 20 predicted proteins | sample SAMEA104315436__metabat2_high_PE_018 | metagenome-assembled genome bin SAMEA104315436 (sample SAMEA104315436) | gut metagenome | biome: Monkey gut; feature: monkey-associated habitat; material: faeces | place: China | collected 2013 | reverse complement strand
TTGGGCCGAAAGGCCTGAGGGGTTTCTTGCTTAATCATGCAAAATGCGGCCCCGCAAAGAGCCGCATTCCATTGGAAGTCGAGGATTGAATTTAATCTGCCAACGTTCCCATGGGATCCCATGGTTCCAAGTGAGTTGGGGCGGCTTCCGTTGCATCCAGTTCTTCTTTTGAAAGATATTTTTTGGCAACGACCGCCTGGTAGACGAAACGGGCAAACCAGGATTCGGACATCACAAAATACCCACGGTTTCCACAGTCGGTTCCCCAAGAATTTTCAATCTTCCAACGAGTCGGCTTGCCGTCTTTGAGATCCACGCCGGTAATAAGCATCGCGTGGTTCATCGCCGACGCCCCGTAATCCAACATTTGGGCTTTTTCAAATTCTGGAGCAAACCCAATCGCGGATTCATAATCCAAGGCATTGTCATCCCAGGCGGCGCTATTTCTATCGCGGTAAAAGGAAACATCGCTTCCAAACCAAACGGGGAGACCGTCGCTTAGTTGTTTGATGATCAATTCCTCCACGCGAGCCATCGTCAAATTCAAATGGTTAATGGGCTTTCCTTCCACAACGTTGCCAATATAATCGACCGTGAAGTTTTTATTAAAGGGTTTATCGTTAGTTGGGGAATTGATGATGGATTGATAGTCTTCTAAAACATCACCGAGATATTCTTTGGCGAAGCTTTGCGGGGTTAGATCATGCTCGATATGATACTTTTTCTTGTCATCATAATAGGCAAAATCAAAGGTTTTGGGCGGAACGCCAAAGGCATTCAGGCAAAGGGTATAAATCTTTTCCAAATACTGATTTTTAAGGGAACGGATTTCTTCTTTTTTAGATGCCACGGCCAAAGCACGTGCTTCCGAAGCAAAACGACGAATGTAGGAATTGATCAAGAAATCAATTTCGCGCGTGGTGTTGGACTGATAAGTCTCGGGAAAAACGCTTTTGGGCATCAAGCCATACTTCCGCACCAAGTTCACGAACATATCCCATTGTCCGCCATCATTAACGGGTTCGCGAAGAACGTGATGGAAAACGCGTTCATTGGGGGAATAACTCGATAGTTCCGAAATGGATTCCATGGCAAAGTTGCTTTTTTCGATTTTATCGAAGAGAGCAATGTAATTTTGAGACAATTCAAAATCGTCCATCTTGAGGTTTTTAGCCATGATTTCGCGGCAGAAATTCAACCCAGCGAAAATCCAGCAACGACCGCTTTGTCTTTGATTTAAAGCCGACATCGTTTTGATGTCGATAGAAAAGACGGGATTGACGCCTTTTAGCGAAGACGGATTGAAAACCACATCCGAAATCGAATTGCGCGACATCGCGTGGCTAATCACTGCGTTTTTCTGGTCTTTCTCGTAGTCTTCGTCAAAATGGCTGCGGAGCGCTTCGTCTAAAGTGCCATCCATGATGTTTTCCATAGGGATACCTCCGTTCAATAAACTTAGGAGATTATCCTCTTTCCGCGAGTTCGCTTCAATGGAAATGACCCATGCAAGGGGGTAAAATAGCCGAGGAAAGAAGGATTTTTAAAAAATGAACGACGAAACCAAAAAGAATTTAGAACGCTTCCTTCAATACGTTCAAATTGATACGCAGTCCGACGACACTTCCACTTCTACGCCAAGCGCCTCCAAAGAGCTGAATCTCACCAAAAAGTTAGCAAGCGAATTGGAAGAATTGGGAATCCCCCACGAAATCGATGAATTCGGCAGGCTTTATGGCTGGATGAAAGGGGAAGAGGGTTGGGACCCCATCGGATTAAACGCTCACGTAGACACTGCCCTAGAATGCTCGGGGGCTAACGTCAAACCGCGAATCATCGAAAAATACGATGGAGGGACCATCGTTTTAAACGAAACCTATTCCATGTCGCCCAAGGAATTTCCGACTTTAGGCGAGCATATCGGCGATGATTTAGTCGTGACGGACGGAACGACGTTACTGGGGGCCGATGACAAAGCCGGAGTCGCCGTGATCATGGCGGTTCTTCACTTTTTCCACGATCACCCCGAAATTGCTCATAACCCCATTTCGATTCTATTTACCCCCGACGAAGAAATCGGAAGAGGGCCCGAACACTTCAACGCGGAAAAATTTGGGGCCAAATACGCCTATACCATTGATGGAGGTTATTACCGGGAAATCGCTACGGCAACCTTTAATGCGGCCCATGCCGACGTGACCCTGCACGGAGTTTCTATCCATCCCGGGGAAGCCAAAGGCAAAATGGTTAACGCTTCTTCTCTTGCCTTCGAATTCGATCGTTTGCTCCCCGAAAAGAAACGTCCGCAGTTTACGGAAGGATTTGAAGGATTCAACCATTTGGTGGCGATGGATGGCAGTGTGGACACCGCCCATCTCCATTACATCATCCGCAATCACGACCGGAAGAAGCTTGAAGAACAAAAAGAAGAATTCCGCCTTGCTAAAGCCAATCTAGAAAAACGTTACCCCTCCGCTTCTATTGAGTTAGAAATCGGGGACGATTATAAGAACATGCAGGAAGTCTTGGACGAACACCCAGAAGCCGTCGAACAAGCCAAGAAGGCTTTCGCATCCCTTTCGATCGAGCCCATCTTCCCGCCGATTCGCGGAGGAACCGATGGGGCGACCTTCTCCTTCCTTGGCTGCCCCACCCCCAACCTTGGCACGGGAAGTTACAACCATCATGGCCGATTTGAATATCTCTCCGTCCAAGAATGGGAAACGATGATTGAAATCGCCAAAAAGATTCTGATGATTCGTTAATTCAGAAAGAGGGCTTCGGTCCTCTTTTTTCATGGATTTTTCTTTTCGTCTCTTTATGATGAATAGAGAAAAACTCAGGAGGAACTTCATGAAAGTCTTGATGATCAACGGCAGCTGCCATGAAAAAGGGTGCACCTACACCGCTTTAAACGAAATCGCCAAAGTTTTGAAAGCCGAGGGCATCGAATCCGAAATTGTTTGTCTTGGTAACCAGCCCATTCGAGATTGTTCGGGGTGCGGGGGATGTAGAAACCATCGTGGGTGCGTCTTTACGGATGATGTGGTCCATTCGTTAACGGAAAAAGCCAAGGAAGCCGATGGATTTATCTTTGGAACTCCTGTCTATTACGCGCATCCTAGTGGCAGAATCCTATCGGTTTTAGACCGCTTATCCGTTTCTTCCGGCCAATATTTGTCCCATAAACCGGGCGCGGTGATTGCTTCGGCAAGACGGGCGGGAACTACCGCTAGCCTTGACGCATTAACCAAACATTTGGGGATTCTAGAAATGCCCATGGTCACCTCTTCTTATTGGAACATGGTACACGGCAATACCCCCGAAGAAGTCCTTCAGGATTTAGAAGGGTTGCAAACGATGCGAAATCTTGGACGTAATATGGCTTGGATACTTCGTTGCATCGAAACGGGCAAAAAGGCAGGATTCGACGTTCCCATTTCAGAACACGGAGCAAAGACGAACTTTATCCGTTAATCCTAATCCAACGGGGGCAACCCCGTTTTCTTTTATCCTTGCGTCTTATGGGGATACAAAACTATCTCTAGGGGAGTATAGGATTAGAAGCAACAAAAAACGGGGAAGAATCCCCGCGAATTGTTTCTTTTGGCTGGGGTGGCTGGGATCGGACCAGCGCATGTGGGTTTCAGAGACCCATGCCTTACCACTTGGCTACACCCCAAGACGCATGGAATATTCTACGCGAAAGGACGCCTCCTGCAAGACTTTTTTATTCTTGTCTCCGTAAGTCATCTTTTCTTTTCCCCATTCCCACATTTCTAGTATCGATTTCGCTCTCCCTTGCATGTTTTTCTCCTGTGGTATAATGAGGACATTCTTAAATAAAGGAGATTCGCCATGAAGATTCTGCTTGTTTCCTTTCCCCGTTATTCTACCGACACCGTCAATCCCGGAGAGGAACTTTTAAAAGGCGTCTTTGATCAAGACGTCACTCCGCTTCTTTTGCCTTTATCCTGGTCGCGTTCTCAAATCGCCCTGGAAAATAAAATCGCCGAAATCCACCCCGACGCGGTCATCGTCATGAATCTTTGCCCCTACCGGGATTTGCCCACCCTAGAGCAATACGCCTCCAATAAAAAGGAATGGGTCGAACCTGATATCGATCAAATTCTTGCTAGTGGAGAGGAGATTGAAAAAGGCGGACCGAAAAACCGCGCCACCTCTTTAGATTTGGATGCTTTATCCGTTTATCTCTCCGCTCAAGGGCAAAGAAGCTCTCGTTCTTTCGACGGGGGATATTTCCTCGATAACCAAGCCTATTATCTTAGCCTTGGCCATTGCCCGAATTCCCTTTTGTTCCATCTTCCTAAGCCGGAAGAATTGCCTTTATCCGAACAAAAGGAAGCCCTCGAAATCCTTTTGAATTTCTTGCGATCTTAAGCGGCGTCCATGCAGTCTTTATAGGCGTCGCTATCGGCGCGAGTTTTGTTTTCCCTTTCCCGAAGCATATCGATGTCTTCTCCCGTTTTGCTGGAATGATAGGCATGGGGATGGAAGGCGGTGGGGGATTTCTTTTTCTTCTTTTGATACATCGGTGACTAATCTAATTTCTTTTTGGTTTATAATCAAGTCCACTTCTATCGAGGCAGCAAAAACATGAAAAAAGGCATACTCTTCCTCGCCGATGGGTTCGAAGCAACCGAAGCCATCGCCACAACCGACGTCTTATTAAGGACCCATCAAATCGAACTTCAACTCGTTTCCATTCAACCCAGCAAAGAAGTCACCGCTTCTAACGGGTTAGTCGTCAAAGCGGATTGTTTTCTCAAAGACATCAAACCCGAAGATTACGATTTCTTGATTCTCCCGGGCGGAAAAAAGGGCGTAGAGAATTTAAGTGACAACGAAATCGTGCTTCTCCTTGTTAAGAAATATCTTCGTCAAGGAAAGGGGGTTTACGCGATTTGTGCCGCCCCATCGATTCTAGGGAAACTTCATTTGCTAAACGAAAAAAATTACACCTGCTTCCCTGGATTTGAATGCGAAGAAGGCCATTACTTAGAAAAGGAAGGTGTTGTGATCGATGGGAACCTCATTACGGCACGCAGCATGGCCTTCAGCATCCCATTTGGAGAAGCCATCGCCGAAAAAGAAGTCGGGAAAGAAGCTTTGGAATCCGCGAAACCCGGAATGTACGGCTTACGCGTGGATTAATCAGCCTATTCGCGATAGAATCCCCTCTTGGATAAACAAAAGGAAATACCATGGAAGAAGAAAAGAAAACGAGCGCGACCTGCGATTCCGACTGCAGCCATTGCAGTGAAGAATGCGAAAGCCGCACCGCCCCTGAATCGTTCCTCGCTCCTGAAAACGAAGCGAGCCACGTGAAGAAAGTCATCGCCGTCATGTCAGGCAAAGGCGGGGTTGGGAAATCCCTAACCACCTCCATCCTTGCTGTGAATGCGGCAAGAGACGGCAAAAGAGTCGCGATCATCGACGCGGACGTCACCGGACCCTCGATCCCGACGATTTTTGGTTTGCATGAAACCCTATACGGCACCGAAACGATGATTTTCCCGGCCAAGACAAAAACCGGCATCGAAGCGGTTTCTCTAAACCTCCTTACCGAAGACCCCACCGAACCTGTCGTTTGGCGTGGTCCGGTCGTCTCGGGGCTCATCAAACAATTTTGGAGCAATGTGGCTTATGGAGAAATCGATGAGTTGTATGTGGATATGCCCGGGAGCTAGCGATGTTCCCTTGACGGTATTCCAGTCTCTCCCCGTCGATGCGATCGTCGTGGTCACTTCTCCCCAGGATTTGGTCTCTCTCATCGTGGAAAAGGCCGTGAAGATGGCTGCGATGATGGATAAGCCCATCCTTGGGGTTGTGGAAAATATGGCTTATCTCAACTGCCCTCATTGCGGAGAAAAAATCTACCCCTTCGGCAAAGGCGCGGAAGATATCACCAAAAAATATGGCATTCCCCATTTCGACAGCATGCCGATCGATTCTAAACTCGCGGCGTTATGCGATGCCGGGGACATCGAGTCTTATGAGGGACGTTATCTCGATTCCATTAGTCAGGCCATCCACGCCTTAAAGGGAAAAGAATAACTCATGCAAACACGAAGCAGGCCTGAAACGGTCTGCTTTTTGTTTTGGAATAAAGAAAAACTACCGCCGATGAATAGTTCATCCTATTAAGTGTTCTTGAGCAATAGACCCAATACATATGTTTCATTTGAATTTTTGCATTTTTGTTAAAATTCAAACGAAAAACAAACTTATCCCCGAATTTAACAACACTTTCATAGTTTGGAGGCGAGATTGGTATATCAATTTCGAATGGGCATTTCTAAATACCAAAAACACAAATTACATCTGTGCTTTAACAAGAAAAAAACTACCGCCGAAGCGGTAGTTCATTCTCTTAGGTGGGGCGCGATAAGGGAGTCGGACCCTTTCATGTCCGGTTCACAGCCGGATGTGTTAACCGTTTCACCAATCGCGCCACGGCTTAGATATGATAGATGCGTTGCCAACTATTCGCAAGGAAAAAATTTACAAAGTGCGAATTCTAATTTCTAAGCTTTTATGCCCGTGGGAAGCGAGGTTTAGCCTTCACGGATCGACAGGGAGACGGTTCTATGCAAAGCGGTCCTTATTCTTTTGCGGAATCCGATTCCGTCATCGGGTATTCGATATGAGGATAAACCGAGGAATGGTTCGTGAGACGGAAATACTGCTCGCGGCTAAAATCCTGCCAATGGAAGAAAAGATTAGACAGGCGCAGGGAATATTCGTTTCCGTCTTTTTGAATATAGGTAACCTGGAAATAGGTCCCTCCATCGAGATCCGCTTCTAGACGCGTCGCCTTTCTAAACAAAGCTTTTTGCAGGAAAAGATAATTAAAATCCAAATCTTTCGCATCCTTGGATTTTTGAATTTCTGGATGATACTCAGAAGGATCCACCCCTTGGCCTCCAGACTCCAAAACAACTTCTTCTAATTGGCTTCTCGATAAAGAAGAAACCCAAGGGACCAACTCTTTTAATTGATATTCTCGATCCGAATAAAAGGGATCCGCGGTAACCGTGAGGGTAGAATCCCGTTCAGGCATAGCAAAATCAAATTGCAGAAAACCTTTATATTTTTGTTCATGGGAAGGAAGGATTTCGTTATTGTTGATGAAGGCATGGAAGGAAATGTCCGTCACTTCAGCGATTCGAAATTCAAAACCTGTTCCAAAGGTATAGTAGCCAGACTTCGGCAAATCATAGCAAAGATCGGTATCCCCTTGGACCGTTAAAGCATACACGGGGTCGCCGTAAGGAGTCGTGACAAGTCCCATGTCACAGCTTGCCAAAAGGCATGTGCTAAGACAAATCGTTTTGACGAAACGAGTTCTACTCCTTTTCATTTTCATTCCCCTTTTTCTTGATTCTACCATCAAGAAGACGACTAATGTGTGGTTTTTATCTCTAAATAATTTTTGATTTCTAGCAAAAAGGGCAACTCCCTTTGTTTGACAAGTCCAGCCACCCCATGGTCTTCTTGCTTGCGGTAAGCTGATATGGCTTCATCGATCGAATAAAAATCCGTGTGCTGGATAAACCCGTCTCCCTCTGAAACAAAATGTTTTTCCTTTTGAGAAAGGATACGACATAAATAAAAACGATTGATGTTTTTTCGTCCAATCAAGTTATAGGCGTCTTCCACTTCTCCTAGTTGGCAAAGAATTTGAATATCCGCCCCCGTTTCTTCGAGGCATTCTCGCTTTACGGCTTCTTCAAACGTTTCCCCTTCATCCACCCCTCCCCCGGGAGTCTCTAGATAAGTTTGATTTCCAAAAATATCGTCGCGATGAAGAGTGTGCAAGGCGATTTTATTTTGGTCATTGAGCAAAATGGCACGGGCGACAAGACGCGTGTGGGTGAACCCAGTGAAAGGGTATTCATTATCCGTTAAATGAAGATGCAGCATGGGCTTATTCTAGTTCAGTCTAAAGGATTGGTGTATCATCAAAAGCGATGATTGTCCTTCGGAATCGTTTTTTAGCCCTCTTCTATCGTATTCTAGCCCTTGGGGCCTTTCTTACCTCTCTCGTCTTTTTTTGGCGAGAGTTTTATGAATATACCTATGCGCCCATTTGCTATTTCGAAGTGGAAGCTGGGCTTTTTTATCTCTTCATTTTGTTTTTGGCCATTATTCTCAACATCATCGATCTTCGCCGTGGCATCAGTGGGCTGGCTTCTAGCGTCTACATGCCCGTAAGCCTGGCTGCGACGGCTTATTGCTTTATCGGTGGAATCATGGGACTTGGCTATATGCTGCCCATTCAGGGAATGAAGTCGCTTCCCTGCATTCTTTATTACGTTGCTCTCATTTTGATTCCTCTCCTTGAATGGATTCTATTTGAAGAAAAAGGCGGGGTGGCTTTTTACACCGGGTTGAATTGGATGATTTATCCCGTTCTCTATATGGTGTTCTCGCTTTTCCGCGCGGTCATATTCCCCGATAGCCCGGTTATTGAATCTAACGGCAGCATGTACTGCTATTCCTTCTATAATCCCAATGATCCGCTTTTCTTCCTTTGGATTTTCCTCGCGTTCCTTGGAATGTTTTTATTCTTCGTTTTCCTTTTGTTCCTCAACAATTGTTTGGGAAGGAAATACAAAAAGAAGAAAAACATCTTGTTTGATTAGGCTTTCTTGCCTCTTTTTCCGCGTAAGACTCGACGAAACAAAATTCCTTCTCCGTCGATTTTTGCCCTTTTCGGTTCATCAAATTCCACATATTCTAACATCCACTTCTCCGGTTTCCCTCTAGACTGGACTCCTAAATATACCGTCCGGAAGGTGCCTTCTTTTCGGTAGACTCTTGCATAAACAATCTTCTTCTGGTCCGGAGTGATAAGAACAAAATCGGGGCGACGAAGCAAACGGCCTACCGATTCCAATACCTTCAAATAATCATGGGGGCGATGCGCGGCCAAGCGATTGACCTCATAGGCATCCATGTAAATGGATACATCGCTAGTTAAACGAAGTTCCAACACCTCCTCCACTTTTCTCGTAATTCGTCCTAATTTTAATGGCGGTTCTTTCATTTCCATTTTCTTTTCCTCCATAGAACTTAGAACGAAAAAATCGTAATTTTTTTGATAATTATTTTCGCAAAAAATCAAAAGTCCGCACGAGATGGTAGAAATCACTCGAAAAAAAGCGATAATGATTTCATGAATCCCTACTCAAAAAATGGCACGTCGTCCTTCGCCCTTGGCACCCAAGCAACGTTTTATCTTTTGGAAAAGATGCCAAAACAGGCTCGCCACATTTATATTTCCCCCCTTCAAACTCGGGATGACACCTATCAAAGGCTTCGTGAATTAGCCAAGCAATATAAAATCCCCGTGATTGAGAACAACCAGAAAATCTTCAAGGAACTTTCTGGCAAGGATAACACCATGGTCGTCGGGGAATTTGAAAAGTTCCAAAGTGACTTAGACCCATCTAGTAACCACGTCGTTCTCGTTAACCCCATGAATATGGGAAACTTAGGGACGATTGAGCGTTGCCTTGTGGGTTTTGGCATCCACAACTTGGCGATCATTACCCCTTCCGCGGATCCCTTTGATCCCAAAGTTGTCCGCGCGTCGATGGGGGCTCTATTTCACCTACGCATCCGCCTCTTTTCTTCTTTTGAAGAATATCAAACTGTCGCGAGAACCCGTCATTTTTACCCCTTTATGCTGCAAGCAAAATCCTTTTTGCCCCAAGCTCAAATCACCTCTCCCTGGTCTTTGATATTTGGGAATGAATCCACCGGTTTGGATCCTCGTTTCCTCTCTTGTGGCGAGCCCTTAAAAATCCCGCAGACTCCAGATGTAGATAGCCTCAATTTAGATAACGCCGTTGCGATTGCCCTCTACCAATTCACTTGCCGTTAAAAGCGCTTTCAGGATAGGCTCATCCCCTTGGGGATTGCCTTTCGTTTTTGAATGGATAGAATAGTCAAACGCTATGAGTCAACCAAGTTCTAACACCGCCCCAAAACGCCAAGGGATATTTTCAAAAATCCGAAGCATGGATTTAACGACGGGGAACCTCTTTTTTAAACTTGCTTTATTCGCCTTGCCAATGGCCTTAACGACCATTTTGCAACTGCTTTATACCACCGTCGATTTGGTGTCCGTTCATTATTGGGGTGGAGGAGAAAACAGCGCTTCTGCCATTAGTGGAAACGGCGCTCTCATCAATCTCATCGTCGTCATGTTTAGCGGTATCTCCATCGGAGCCAACGTCGCCATCGGCAACGCCGTGGGGGCCAAACGCCAAGATCACGCCCAAAAAGTGTTGCACACCTCCATGATTTTCGGTTTGATCACCGGAATTGTTGTTGGTCTTTTTGGCTTCTTCTGCACGCCGTTTTTCTTGAAACTAATCGACGTCGAACCCGCTTACATGGAAGAAGCGACGCAGTACATGCGCATTTACTTTATCGGCATGCCCGTTTTGATGGTTTTTAACTATGCCGCGCAAGTTCACCGTGCAATCGGAGATAGTTCCACTCCGTTCTTCGCGTTGCTGCTTTCTGGACTATTGAACGCCTTGTTCGGCTTCTTGTTCGTCTACGTTTGGAGACTTAACGTCGCCGGAGTTGCTTGGGCTACCGTTATTTCCGAAGCAACAAGCGCTTTCCTTTTGGTTCTCTCTTTGTTCCTTCACAAAAAAGCATTCGTTCATTTGGAATGGAAACAATTTAAAATCGACCCTTCTTCTTTGGGAGAAATCGTAAAGCTTGGGTTGCCAGCTGGCCTACAGGGCTTCTTCTTTGCTTTGCCCAACACGTTTATCCAAGCCGCGCTTTACGATATCGGAACCGGCAACGTCCCCCTTCAAAACGGAGCCATTGCCGCGAATAACATCAATAACTTCAACTATGCTTTCATTGAGGCCTTTGCATCGGCAACCATGGCTTTCACCGCTCAGAATTTTGGAGCCAAGAAAAAGGAGAACATCCGCAAAGTTCTTACCTATGGCCTTATTTGGGTGGCTATTTTGGAAGCGTTATATTCATTATTGATCGCCTTCGCTTATCAACCTCTTCTTTCACTATTTGTCGATGGTGACAACACCGCGGCCATCATGGCGGGAAGAGACCGTCTATGGATTGTTGGATTCACTTATATTCTGGATGGGGTCATGGATGTCACGAGCGGTTCCATGAAGGGCATGCGTCACCCATTAGCCCCGGCTATCATCACCGCTTTAACCTGCACTGTATTCCGCATCCTCATGATTGAAGGCGTTATTCTTCGCGTTGAAGAAATGCGCACGGTGCTGTGGCTTTATAGTGTCTACCCCTTCTCCTGGATTCTTGCCGTGATTGCCGACGGGATTTGTTTGCCATGCATTTTCAAAAAAGAAGCCAAGAAAATGGAGATGGAGAATTCCGCGAACTAATTCTTTTATAGATCGATTTTTTGGAAACGTTTTTCTGCTGCTTTATCCGCCCATAAGCTCAGAAGGAAGAAGGCGGCCAGCCCTACGATAAAGGAAGCGATTCGAACTCCCCAAGACAAAGGAGAGGACCAATCATTGATAAAGTTCGCCGCGGGTTCATAAGCCATGAATGGGGCGGAAATGACTAGTCCCAATAAAGCGGTTGCAAAAGGTGGGATGAGGAATGGAGCGATTCTCCGGCTTTCCGGGTTTTTATAATGCAAGGGAAAGAACAAAAGGTTATAAAACCCATATAGAAGCAAGGCGGCTCCTAGAGACGTTAAATTAAATCCGATGTCCGCATAATGGCTTTCTTCCGGCATCATGGGGGATAAAACAAAACGTTTGACCATCGCAAAGGGAATGGCAATCAGCAAACTCACTATCTGTAAGAAGCAAACAAGAAGCATTTTTGCTTTCACGACATCCTTTTTATGGACGGGCAAGAGAGAGGTATAAAGAGGATCGCGGTCGGATTGAGCGACCGAGAATAAAACGGAAAAGCCTGAAAGGGGATATAAAAGCGTGGCAACCGCAGGGTAATTAGGAATGATGCAGAGGCAATTAAGCGCCACAAAAATCCAAGTTTGAACCGGGACGCAAAGCCGCAATTCTTTATAGAGGAGATTCTTCATCTTCTTGACCCCTTTCTATCGCCAACATGATTTCTTCTAGCCCCGCTTCTTTTAAGGCTTCAGGAGGAAATAAGGAAGCGTCTTTTGCTCGAATCGTCCCTTCGAATTTCTCCAAGCGTTTGCGGAGGTGAAGAATCACGCTTTCGCGTTCTGGGCTTAATAACGCTTCTTCCGCTTCAACGTGCAAATACCCTTTTTTAAACGTTTCGATAGGGGAGGAAGCGACGATATTCCCCTCGCGAATATACGTCACGTCATCCGCGATTTTCTCTAAATCCGAAATCACATGGGTAGAGAAAACAATGGAAGTTCCTTTCTTTTGGGCGATGCGACGAAGGCTATCGAGCAATTCATCGCGGCTGACTGGATCTAGCCCGGAAGTCGGCTCGTCCAAAAGAAGCAATTTGGCTTGGTGGCTTAACGCTAAAGCAAGCAGGTACTTGACCTTCATTCCATTGCTCAGCTCTTTGATTTTCTTGGATTCATCGATTTCAAAATATCGAATCCATTCTTCATATAATTTTTGATTCCAATGGGAATAAAACCGGCTCGTGACTTTGGTTAAGATAGCCACTTTGGAATTGGGGTGCATGTCGACTCCGCCGAAAAGAATGCCAATATCGTCTTTCATGTGGCATTCGTCTCGATGAAGTGGTTCCCCATCGATAAGGATTTGGCCTTCATCGATTCCAATAAGGCCATAAATGGCTTTAAGGGTTGTTGTTTTCCCCGCTCCATTTCTTCCAATATAGCCCATGATGTGACCGGGTAGCACGTCAAAGGATACGTGCTCCAAGTCAAATTTTGGATAATGCTTGGAAACGTTTTGCAGCGATAGAATCGGATTCATTTCGGCTCCTCTTGATCCATCCACTTGGTCACAAAATCGCTTTTGACAATGGCGATGCCTTTTTTCTTATCCGCTAAAACAAGCAAAGTATCCCCTTCTTCTAATCCAAACATCTGGCGAATGCTTGCGGGAATCACAATTTGACCCTTGCTGCCAAGGGTAGCCGTTCCCACCAATTTTGTCTTCTCATTTATTTTCATACTTTTCCTACTTTTCTTACCTAAATCATAGGGTGAAAATCCAAAGAATCAAGGAAAACAACGTAAAAGCCGATGGGAATGACCCACCGGCATTTTTCTAATTCCTTTTGATTAGAGAAGTTTGGATTCGTGGAGCAACGTCTCGATATCCGTATCCTTTACCTTTTTAAGAACTTTCTTCAGCAAGAAGCGTTCCATGCAGGACAAGGGCATATCCTTTAGTTGCTTGCGGTCCACCGAATAATAGGTGGCACGGAGCAATTCGCGAACATCATATCGAGATCCCCAAACCTCCGGGACGCCACGATCGACGTTTAGAAGCGTATAGACGGCTTCCATGCCGCTGCGCATCGAATATTCCGTGGTGAAGATCGTATCCGCAGGGATTTCGGCGAATTGGCCGATAAAGGCGATGTTCTCGCTGCCCTTAGGAACCACTAACGGACGATCCGTACCAGAACGCGGTTGGAAGAAGGCGTCGATATAAGGCATAAAGGCCGTCGTCGTATTCGCGTGGTTCTTCGCATATTCTGCGATTTTATCGGTTGGAACCCCAATGTGGTACATCCATTCTTCCGCGACTTCAATGCCCGTGCATTCGCGCATCGGCTTCTTGATGTAATTGCCAGGGCGATTGGTGTAGAGGGAATAGAACCAAACAAGGACGCGGTCTTTGGGTTGATCTTCGAATTGTCCTTGGCGGTTAATCGTCCAGGAACATCTCCAATAATCCCAGGAATCCTTCACGGTTACGATGCCGCCAGTGACGGTATGGCCGGAGAAGGGGTCGCGCGGGTCACGTTGCGTGATTTTGGTAATATAAGGGATAAGAGTTTCATCCACGTCGATGGTGGCGCTCATCCAGTTCGTTTCCTCAATATTAGAGCAGAATGCGTCCGGATGGCCAAAGCTATGATCTTTGACTTGTCTTGCCATCGCTTTCCAAAGGTCGAAGGAATCCCCTCTCCCCACCTGGAGAAGGCTCAAATCTGGGGCCTTGTTTTGCGAGCCGTAGCAGGAACTATCTACCCAAGAGCCATTGGTGACGAAGACATAATCATCCGGGCCTAAATCAATGGTCTTTTTCTCCCCCGAAATGATGACTTCGATGCTTTGGGCCCGTTTCTTTCCGTTCGATCCTTCTTTCACGATGACATTGGTCACTTCCGAATGGGGGATGAAGCTCACGCCGCGCTTCTCGAGATAATGAAGCAAGGGGAGAATCATCGATTCGTATTGGTTGTACCGTGTGAAACGAAGGGCGGTGAAATCGGGCAAACCGTCAATATGGTGGACGTAACGTTGCAAATAACGCTTCATCTCCAACGCGCTGCTCCATTCTTGGAAGGCGAACATCGTCTGCCAATAGAGCCAGAAGTTCGAACGCCAGAAATGTTCATCAAAGCAATCGCTGATTTTCTTATATTCCAATTCTTTTTCCGGGGTAAGGAAGAGTTTTAGCAATTGAGCTTGCGCTTCTTTATCCAAGGTGAAGTCGTGCCCGGTGGGAAGCTTATGGCCGCATTGATCGGTCGCACGGCAAAGCGAATAGTTCGGATCTTCTTTGTTGAGCCAATAATATTCGTCAAGAACCGAAACGTTGGGATCATCCTTAGAAGGAACGTCACGATAGACATCCCACATGACTTCGAAATGGTTGTCCATTTCGCGGCCGCCCCTCATGTAATATCCGTTTTTGGGATCGTGGGCGCCGTCGCAAGCGCCACCGCTGACGGGATCACGGTCAAAGATGAAGACGTTTTCGCCGGGAACTCCCGCATCGCGAACGAGATAGAACGCCGCGGTGAGTCCTGCCAAGCCACTTCCGACGATATAGGCTTTTTTGTGCTCCGCTCCTTCCACTTTCTTGGGGTGCGCGAAGGCTTCGTAATTTCCTGCAGAGTAGTACATTGAATTTCCTCCATTGCCTTGTGGGCACCATTAGAATACACACAAGAAAAAGAGGAAAATTAACGATAAAAATGGATGAATGTCTAAATTTTGGACAACTGTCCTGTAGTGACAAATTTTTAATTCTTGCTCGAATACGCGAGCAAAGCGTTGGGGATCGTTCCCTTCACCAAAGGGGATAAACGAGCAATGATGTTCTTGGGGTCTTCGCTCATATCGCGAGCCACCCATTCTAGCAATACATCGACGAAAGCAATGGAATAAAAGCGTTCCACGAATTCTTTGTCGCTAGCGGTAATGTCATTGATCCGAAGGGAAGTAGAAATTTCTTCGACCACATTTTTTAGTAGCGGCATCGTTAATTGGAATAAATAACGGCGAAGCATATCGGAAGAGACGCTGTGGTAGATATTCATAATGAAGTCTTTCTCCCTTTGAGCAAGGAGAAAAATATCGTAAAACCCTTCTTGCCAAGTAGCGTAATCCCGGTTCTTCTGCAAAACGGTTTCTGCTTCGGAATAGCAAATCCATTCCACGAGCTCGGGGAGGTCAGAAAAATGATAATAGAAGGTTTGGCGGCGGATTCCACACCGCTCGCAAATATCGCCAATCGTGACTTTGGAGATTGGCTTTTTCGCAAGAATTTCTTTTAAAGATTGTGCTATCGCTTTTTTCGTTAAATTTGACATGTGTCTATTTTGCATGGAACAGAGAAAAAAGAAAAGACAGTTTTGAATTTGGTGTTTTTGAAGAAAATAAAAACGAGGCTTCTGCCTTTTGAGGTTTCCGTCTCGCTAGAAGAAATCAATGGTCGTTCAGCGCGTCTTCATAATCGGTCCGATTGTTATGGATTAAGACAAACGGGAAGGAAACCGCACCAAGAAGCATAGAGAGGGATATCCCAAATAGAATGGCAAATACCCCAACCAGGAACCCGAGAATGGCAAAAAGGATTTTCATGCCGATTAGCCACATGATTCCATCTAAATCCCAGGTGAAAATCAGTCCTGGGAAACGAATGGAGAGCTGCGCGCACCAAAGAAACACATCGCCTAAATAAGAGCCGGAGATAATGCAATAAATCGCCGCAAAAACGGCATAGGCAGTGAGTACAGCATAAAGGACCGCAAAGCCTGGATGAATCGTTTTATCGTTAAGAAAGACGCAAAGGGAGATGATGAAGGAGACCACCGCCCCAGCGATTCCCCAGCCAAAGGAGAGCACTTTGCTTCGGTGAAGCCGCTGCATGTGCCTTCTAACGGCGGCTTTCTTTTCTTCTTCAACGATTTCATCCAAGCAAGCCTTATGATAATAAGCCTGGCGATAAGTCGCCGAACGTCCTTTCCTCGCGTGGCGGGTGCAAATCGGACGCATCTCGAGTTCGTCTTCCGGGATGTCCTTTTTGCATTTCTCGCATACGTGCATTTCTTTTTGATGGATGATAATGGTTTGAGGCACGGGCGCATCGCCCTCTTGCTTGGAGGGTTCGTTCTCCTTGGCTCCCTCCTTTTTGTCTTCTTCCTTTCCTTGTTCTTCTTCGTTTTCGCCAAGCAAAGCGTCCAGCGAACAACCGAAGACCTTGGATAATTCAATCAAGGAAGAGACGTCAGGCTCGTTTTCGTCATTCTCCCACTTGCTGATAGTTTGGAAAGAGACGTGCAGGTGATCTGCGAGTTCCTTCTGCGTGATTCTCTTCTCATTTCGAAACGACTTGATTCTGGCTCCTAAAGTCATGCTAGGTCCTCCAATGCCTTTATTTTCCCCGTTTCCGCGAAAAAGAAAATCACGTATAAGGCGAATTGATTCCCGAAAAACGGGAAAAAGACGAATTTGCGTGGGAAAAGAGTTCCTTTTTGAAGCAAAAGTCAAAAAATAGGGAACAAAAGGTGTGTTTCTTTTTTAGTCTCGAAGATTAAACTCTTAAAAAAGAGAAACACCATGTTTAATCCCCAAAAAATAAAGAAGGCCCAAGAATATCTCCGTCAATGCGTTCAGGAAGGAAAGATTGCAGGATGCAGTTTGCTCATCAAAGACGGTGGGAAAGAAAGTCTTTATCTCGATTCTGGGTTTTCGGATTTAAAAACCAAAGCCCCGTTTCAACGCGATACGGTTTGCCGTCTTTTTAGCGTCACCAAAGTCTTTACCAGCGTCGCCGTATTCAAGGCTATGGAACTGGGTCTATTTTCCAAGGAGGACCCTCTCGGTAAATTCTTCCCCGAACTGCAATCTCCCGTTGTAGAAATCGAAGGAAAACTCCTACACGTTCCCTCTCCTTCTATCGAGCAAACCTTAAATATGGCCGCGGGATTTCAATATAATAACGGGTTAACCGCCTCCGTATTCACTCAAGTTATAGAATCAGGATTCACCCTTTCGACAAGCGAATTCGCTTCTAGAATCGCTACGCTTCCGCTTCTTTACGTCCCCGGCACCAAGCGCATCTATTCCGTATCCGCGGATATGCTTGCCGCCATCATCGAAAAAACTTCCGGCATGACTTATGGGAATTTCTTAAAGAAATACCTTTTTGAACCGGCAGGGATTCCAAATATTGGTTTTTCAATCGACGACGAACAAAGAAAACATTTATCCCATGTCTATTCGAAAACGGAAAACGGGTTAGAAGAATACGATCAAGATAGCCTTGGCATAAGGTTTGACGGCAAGCCAAATGCCTTTGAATCCGGGGGCGGCGGACTCTTCGCGACCATCGATGAAGTCTCTTTATTTGCCGATGCGCTTCTTTCTTATAAAATCCTTCGTAAAGAAACGTTGGAAAGCATTTTTCAGCAAAAGGAAAAAGATCCAAAACCCTCCCCATCCGATTGGATGACTCCCAAAGGAACCATTTACAAGAATCTGGT
>SAMEA104315436__coassemble_1215_pt1 | contig 18237 bp, 17 predicted proteins | sample SAMEA104315436__metabat2_high_PE_018 | metagenome-assembled genome bin SAMEA104315436 (sample SAMEA104315436) | gut metagenome | biome: Monkey gut; feature: monkey-associated habitat; material: faeces | place: China | collected 2013 | reverse complement strand
TTTTCATGAAAAGAATTTCCCACCCTCCCTCCCTTTAAAGAAGCCCCTCAGGCGTTTTGAACCCAAGGGGCGTTGACGCCGCGCGGAATCGCCCTATACTATTGGTGAAGGTTTGTGGCTCCCGTTTTACCGGGAGTCACTTTTCATTCACTTTTCGTCGTCGTGGCGGTCCCCGCCCCTTGCTAAGACTAGGAGCAGGTCGATCAAGGCCACGAGGGCGATGAGCTCGAGCATGCCTTTCCTCCTCGCTAGGGCGGCGCGCGGCGTAAACGGGGAATCTTTCCATAAAGGAAACCTCCCTGCTTTATCTATAACGAAAAAGTACGCTATTCTTTCGATAAAAATTTTCGAAAAAATATGAATGTCTAGGATTCATCGATATTTTTCGCGCCAATTATTTTTAAGCCAACATCGATTCGTCCTTTTAAACCGCGTACGAAACGGAATCAAAGATATGGGATGCGAAATATGGATTCCTTTTGCGCTTTGTTTTTCGTGTTTATTGAATAACAAAACCCCTTGGGCTTTTGGGAGCTCAAGGAGCCTTGACGCCGCGCGAAGCCGCCCTATACTATAAGTGTCTTTTGGCGAACCCTTTTTAGGGCTCGCTTTTCATTCACTCTTCGTCGTGGCGGTCCCCGCCCCTGAATAGAGCAAGGAACAAGTCGATCAAGGCCATCAAGGCGATGAGCTCGAGCATGTTTCCCGTCCTTCCTAGGGCGTTGCGCGACGATTTTAGGGATTCGCTCCATAACGGAAACCCCCTACGTTATATATAACGAAAAAAATTTATTTTTTGCGAAATTATCTAAAAAAGATTCGATTTCATCGAATAAAATTCATAAATTCTACATTTGTGAATGAGACAGAATGATGAAAAAAGAGCCTCTCTTTATTCCATGGAAGAAACTCTTTATACGATTGATGATTTATTTGTTTGTCGATAGACTCATGCGTCTTTTCCATAGGCCGTAACTGGCGTTCCCGGGCGCTGGCGGGAACAAGATAGCGCCCGCCTCTTCTAATTTCGTCCAACGTCCTTCGTCGATTTCTTTCGAGAGGCGAAGGGGCTGTTTTTTGACTTTGGCAAAGAACCCAATCATCAGGTTTCCGTTTAAGGGGTAGGAGAAGGTGGCTTCTAGATGAAGTTCCTCTAATTCGAGACCCAACTCTTCTTTTACTTCACGTCGAAAAGCTTCTTCCGCGGTTTCATTGGGCTTCATATATCCCGCGGGAAGAGTCCAGTAGATGGGGGAAAGATAATTTTGCTTTAAAGTAACGATTTCTCCATCTTCGTTTTCGATGAGGCCGATGACGCAGGTGGAGAAGGAATCAAAATAATATCGGCGGCATTCGAGACAATAAGGGACTTTTCCGTCGTCTCCGGCATCCTTGAGGGTGAGGAATTGACCACAATGGGGGCAGTAAGAATAATGCATGGCTCCATTATAGGGGCAGAAGTTCAAACGAGGTCATATTTTACGATGTAAACGCTTTTACGACAAAAAATAGTAACAGGGTGTATAGTGGCCTTATGAAGAATTTCGTGTTTATTTCTCCCAATTTCCCCCGCCGTTATTACCTCTGGTGCGAAGCCTTGGCCCGTCGGGGCGTCCGAGTGCTAGGAATTGGAGATACTCCGTGGAATCAATGCGAAAAACGCCTTCGGGATTGCCTAACGGATTACGTTTATGTTCCAAATATGAACGTTTATGCAGATATGAGCAAAGCCCTTGCTTCCTTGATCCAAAAATATGGCCCCATCGATGGACTAGAATCCAACAATGAATGGTGGCTGCCAACGGATGCGAAGCTTCGTGAGGAATTTGATATCCCCGGCCTTCGTCCCCAAGAACTAGAAGCGATGAACCATAAGTCGAAGATGAAGGAACGTTTTCAGCAAGGTGGGGCCAAAACCATTCGATATGTGCTGCTAAATTCCCAAAAGGATTTAGATAAGGCCCTTGAGTTTGCTTCTCAAGTCGGATACCCCCTCTTCGTCAAACCCGACTGCGGGGTTGGGGCAAGCGAATCCTATCGGTTGAAGGATGAAGCCTCCCTTCGTGCTTTCTTTGCCAAACCCCTTGACGTCCCCCATATTTTGGAAGAATTCGTGGATGGGAAGATTGTTTCTTTTGATGGAATTTGCGACACCCAAAGCAACTGCGTCTTCGTGACGACCGATCACTTCCCTACCCCCATCGCCGATGTCGTCAACCAAAAGCTCGACTATTATTATTTTGATAACCCCATTTCCCTTCCCATGAAGGATTTGGATGAAAATGCCTTTGAAGAAACGGGAAGAAAAGTCGTCAAGGCCTTCGGCATAACCAAACGCTGCTTCCACATCGAATTCTTTGTTTTGAACCAAGCCAAAGAAGGCTTAGGAGAAAAAGGCGATTTTGTGGCCCTAGAATGCAACATGCGCGCTCCAGGAGGAGATACCCCCGATCTTATGAATTTCGGTTCGTCTTGCTCCGTTTATGATATCTATGCCGACGTCTTTTTGGACAGCCCCATTTCGTTAGACCCTAAGGCAAAATGCTATTACGCTTTTGCCTCCCACCGTCGCGATTGCTACGCCTATCAACATAGCCTAGAAGAAGTTTTCCAAAAATACGGGGATAAAATCGTCCAATGGGGCCGCTACCCCAAAGGCCTCGCCGATGCGATGTGCGATTTGTATTTTGATGCCAAGTTCGAACGTTTTGAAGATGGCCTTGCCTTCGATGCGTTCTTAAGAGAGAAGAAGCATTAATTCAGCGTATAACCCGCTTTTAAAATTTTTTCCTGATCGGAGGAGCTTGCTTTGCTATATTCAAAAATCGCCGAAGGGGATTCTTTTTGAATGGATTCCTGAACAAAGGAGGCCCGTTTATCACTACCATTATCCACCAGATAAGGGGAAGAGGGGTTCTTTTCCAGGAACGTCAAGAACGCGTCCGCATTTTGGAATAAATAAAGGTTGGACCGATGGACTTGGGAAAAAAGATATGTCGAAAACGCGTAAGGGGAATAGGCGTTATTTTGCATGGATAGAACCGTCGAGGTTTTGTTAGAAATTATCGCCCCAAAAGGAGTTCCGACTTTGGAGGCGGAAATCCCTAATTCCGGATAAGCCTTCTCCAAGTCGTTAAAAAAAGGGGATAACGCGGCGTTAGAAACGCGGTAGCAACTAATCGAGGTTTTGCCCAAAAAATAAGCGAGGGGCTCTTCAATTTTCTTGCAATGACTGCAAGAAGAGGAGTCCGCATAAAGGAAGAAGGATTCGTTGTTTTCGATTAATCGCGTCGCCGTATCAAAATCCAGGGTTCGCGTTACCTCGTTTAAGTCAAAATCTTCTAAACGGGGATCGATGTCCCCGTTTTGCGTTAACGATGGCACCCCTTCTTCATAATGAAAATCGGGGACGATTTGCTTCGATGGCCCCAAAGAACAAGAAGTAAGGGATAGAAAGAGAAGAAGCGTCCTTTTTTTCATGCCGTTTATTATAAGAAGAAAAGGAAGAAAGCGGTATCGGAGTGTTTTTAGGAATAAATGCGTTACAATAGGCCCAGAAAATATTTCTAGGAGACGAACATGAACATTCTACACGCGATATCTAAATCCCGTATTACCCCCGAACACTTCCTTGCCTGCGTGGAAATTCCCGCGGGAAGCAAGAACAAATATGAACTTGACGTGGAAACGGGAGCCCTCATTTTGGACCGCATTCTTTATACGGCGACCCATTACCCCCAAAACTATGGTTTTATTCCGCGGACTTGGAGCTTAGACGAGGACCCTCTCGATGTCTTGGTCATCTGCTCCCAACCCATTGTTCCGATGTCGTTAGTCCGCGCTTATCCCGTTGCTGTTTTAAACATGATCGATTCAGGGGAAGTAGACCAAAAAATCATCGCGATTGCCGAGAACGATCCCTTGTACAACACGTACCATTCTCTTCACGAACTTCCTCCTCATATCGTCGAGGAAATCTCCCATTTCTTCCAGCATTATAAAGAACTCGAACACGGCAAAGACACCATCATCGAAGGGGTGCGTGGCTCCCAATATGCCAAACAAGTCATCGCGGAAGCGATTGAACGTTATAACCAAAAATTCCCGGATAAGAAATAAGCGTTTCTGCTTTATTTTGTTTGCCACTTTCTCGCCTTCAAGTAGGCTTCTTTGGCTTTGGGACTCACTTGCCTAAAATAGGCGCTTTGATAGGTTCTGACGATTGCTTGTCCTTTGACGTTGCCACGTCGGATGTTTTTATGCGGGGTATATAGGACTTCACCCTCTTCCCGGGAGGAGGCTAAAAGACACAATTCGCAGGCAAGCGTGATTTCTTCGTTATTGGGATTCTCTTTTTGAAGGATCAAATGAGCCCCGTGCCCCTCTTTAACGTGGAACCATAGGTATTCGCCTTTCGTTAAAAGCAAGAAGGAGAGGAAATCATTTTGGGAAGCATTTTTTCCAAAAACATAATAAACCCCGCCCTCTTCGACAGAATAAGGGTGTATCGCATTCCCACTTAACGGGGTCTTGAGCCCTTTCTTTTTATTTCCCGTTTCTTCTAATCCATATTCCTTGGACAATTTTTCTAGCATCGCTTCGTCACAGGAATCAAGGTTTTGGACAAGGAGACGATATTCCTCGGCTTCTTTGACTGCCTCTTCTAAATATTTTTCGGCTTGGGCTAGGGTCGCCTTGGCTTTTTTGGCTCGACGAAAGAAATTTTCCGCGTTGGAAACAAGGTTTCGCGAAGGGTCAAGAGGAACGGAAACCCCATAGACGTCCATGGACCCCGTTTCGGGATGGATGGAATCCATGTTCATGTAGATGTAGTTGCCATATTCCCCGTCATCTAGATGGGCTTTGGCTTTTTCGATATCTTGGGCGATCGATTTTTCTTTTCGCCTCAATGACTTTTCTTTCGTCGCGCAATAACGATATAAGTGGCTGAACCGCGTTTTCTTTCGCTTTTCCTTCAATTTGGCTTCTTTTTCGATGCAAATTTTTTGATAGGCATCTTCGTCAAAAGGAAGGGGGACGTAGGTCAAAGAATCGTTTTTAAGAGGCGGTTCATATTGAATGCCACGGAAAAGTGGACGGGGATCCGTGATGAGGTTGGTTCGCAAAGCTCCTAATACCTTTTTGGATTCATCAAGCAAAACAAGGTTGGCTTTGGTGGGGATCAGTTCTGCGATGAGATAGAGGGTAATCTCGCGAAAGATGGAATCCACCGCCTTTAATTCGAAGCCAAGAACGCGGTCCTCGTTGACGCAAAAAACACGTTCGATCACCGCGTTGGATACCTCTTTCCTTAATAACATCGAAAAGGACGTAGATAAAGAAACGACGTCCATGGGGGAAGAGGAAAGATAAACATAAGGATCCCCCGAATTCAAAACGAAATTCAATCGCCCGGAAGAAGAGAGGCCAAACGAAAAAACATCGGAATCGTATTGAACGATTTTGCTAAGGCGTTGTCCCTTTAAGCGGCTGGAGTAAATCGAAGCCAGGGATTGAATTTGACTTTCTTTGAGTGCCATGGAAAGCATTATGCCACAAAGCGGACTCCAATTATGTTCTTTGGCTCAAAATTAAACCGCTTTCTTTGCCCTTTTGTCGAAAAAGCAATAGAAGAGGAATAATAGAGGAAGAACGAAATAAGGAATGCGTAGCAAAAGGAAACGATTCCAACCGGAGAAAAGCAAGCCAAAATAAGAGGCCGAATCGAGTAAATTCAAGGCGTCCTCATCTAAACAATGCCCAAAACATGCTAGAATGGATCCATGAGCATTTTAGAACCAGAAATTGATTTTTATGCGGGCGAATACCCCGCTTATTTAAGCAAGGCCATTGAAGCCAAAGCGATGAAACGCCTTCAAAAAGTAGGGATGCATTGCGGATTGGAATATACTTCCCTTGCCTATTTTGCTTCCGTAGAGCCTTATTCGCGTTACGCCCATTCTCTAGGGGTGGCTGAAATCATTCTCCATTTCGGGGGATCCAAGCAAGAAGTGCTCGCGGGCCTTTATCACGATATCGCCACCCCGGCTTTTTCCCATGTGATTGATTTTCTAGAAGGCGATCCGGTTAAGCAAGAAGCGACGGAAGCTCCTACCCGCGCTTTATTGGAACACAATCCGGAAATTGTTTCGTTTTTGAAAGAAGAAGGATTAAAAGTCGAAGACGTCGCCGATTATCACCTTTATCCTCTTTGTGATAACGACGCGCCTTTATTGTCTGCTGACCGCTTGGAATACACCTTATCCAATTTCCTCCATTTCCATTTTTGCTCTCTTAAAGAAGCGCGTTCCCTCTATGAAGATTTACGTTTTGATTTTAACGATAAAAAGGAGAAGGAAATTGGCTTCCAAAGCCTAGAAAAAGCGAAGCGTTTTGGTTTATTGGCTCTCCAAAATTCCTTGATGTATTGCCGTGCCGAGGATCGTTACGCGATGAATCTATTGTCTAAGGTCCTTTCTCTTTACCTGGAGCAAGGCGTTTTAACGAAAGCGGATTTATGGACGGATGAAGACCAGGTGCTAGATAGAATCAAACAAAGCGGGCTCGTTTTGCCGTGGATGAGCTTCAGCGGACTATATTGCGTGGAAGCGGGCGAGCGGAATCCCCAAAAGAAGGGGTACCTCTATAGCGAGACCATCTCGACCAAGAAGCGGTTTATCGACCCCTATGTCTTCGGGAAAGGCCGCTTATCTCGTTTAGACCCGGAATTCGCGTCAATGCTTCGTTATTTTCAGCAAACGTCCTTTGACGTCTCCCTTTCTGGTTACAGCCTTTTCGATCCTCAAAAATAACGTCAATCGAAGCGGTTTCATGGAAAAAATCGAAAAAGTATAAAAAACCGTCTCTTTTCTCTTTGCTTTTTGTCCCTCTTCACGGCTAGAATACCCCTAATATGAATCGCAAGGGAAAACTCATCATTTTATCGGGCCCCTCTGGAGTAGGAAAAGGGACCGTGCGCATGGCTTTGATGAAAAATCCAAACCTGCACCTTTTCTACAGCGTTTCGATGACTACCCGCTCCCCACGTCCTGGAGAAGTCAACGGACGGGAGTATTATTTTGTTTCGAAAGAAGAATTCCAAAGAAACATCGATTCAGGCAATTTGCTCGAATGGGCGGAATTCGTGGGGAACCGGTATGGCACCCCCAAGGACAAAGTGGAACAAATGAGGGAAGAAGGCAAGAACGTCCTTCTTGAAATCGAAGTCAATGGAACCTTGGAGGTTTTGAAAAAATGCCCCGATGCGATTTCCATTTACTTGATGCCTCCTTCCTTTGAAGCGTTAGAAGCTAGAATCCGCGGAAGAAGCACGGAAAGCGAAGATGTCATTCAAATGCGTCTAGCCAAGGCCAGAAAAGAAATGACGATGCAAGACCATTACGCCTATAAGGTGTATAACGACAACATTGAAAAAGCCGCCGAGAAGATTGCAAAAATCATCGAAGAAGCTTGACCCCTATCCCCGTTTCGGGGATTTTCTTTTATACTTAGAGGATGAAGATTCTTTCGGTATTGATTGAATATGGATTAAATTCCCTCGACCGCGAATTCTCCTATCTTTATGAGGGGAAGGAGCGCGTAGAGAAAGGGTTTCGCGTTCGGATTCCCTTCGGCCATCAATCGATCATGGGCTTTGTAACCCGGGTGGAAGAAACCAGCTTATCCGCGGAGGAATGGAAAAAGCAAAACGGATACGAACTCCTCCCCATTCAAGGAATCGTAGATCAAGAACCTCTTCTGAATGAGGAACTTTTAACTCTGGCGGATGAAGTGGCTTCCTATTATTTATCTCCGCGCATCTCCGTCCTCCAGGCGATGCTTCCGCCTTCTTTGCGCCCCAGTATTTCAAGTCTTTCCAAACCTAAAATCGCTTACGACACCTATGTGTCCGTCTTGGATGCAAGCGAAGAAGGACTTACCCCCAAACAAATTGAGATGGTGCGTCTAGTTGCTTCCAACGAAGAAATCCTAAAAAAGGAAGCCGGTAGCCCCGATATTTTGAAACGCCTCGTTTCCATGGGCCGCCTTCGCTTATTTCAAAAAGAAAAGCAACGTTTTCAAATCCCCGATTATGAGCGGGAACAGCCTCACGATTTAAACGAAGAGCAGCAAAAAGCCTATGACGGCATCCTTGCTTCCTCCAAAGAAGTCATTCTCCTTCAAGGGGTGACAGGATCAGGAAAAACAGAGGTTTACCTCCATCTAAGCGAAGCCTATCTCCAACAGGGAAAAAGCATCTTGATGATGGTTCCTGAGATCTCCTTAACTCCCGTCATGGTCGAATATTTTTCAAGGAGGTTTGGAAAACAAATCGCCATTCTCCATAGTGGGCTGACCCCTTCGGAGAAATATGATGAATATCGTCGCATCGCTAGAGGAGAGGCCAAAATCGTCGTTGGTGCCCGCAGCGCCGTCTTCGCCCCCTTGACCAACATCGGTTTGATTTTAATCGATGAGGAACACGTGGAATCCTATAAACAGGATGGACTCCCTTTTTACCACGCTAGAGAAGTGGCGATCCTACGGGCAAAGCATTTTAATGCGAAAGTGGTTTTAGGCTCGGCCACCCCCTCTTTTGAAACCAAAGCCCGCGCGGGGAAAGGGGTTTACGGATATGAGGTCATGGAACACCGCGCGAACGCCAAACCCCTCCCCAAAACTCAAATCATCGACTTGCGAGACCGCAGCATCATGATGCCGGGGGATCGGGTCTTCTCCAAGATCCTCCTTGATAAAATCAAGGACCGTTTGGATAAAAAAGAACAGGTCATGTTGCTGGTCAATCGAAGGGGCTATGCCTCCTTTTGCCGTTGCGCCCATTGCGGCTACACCTTTACTTGCCCCACTTGCCACGGCAATTTGACTTATCATAAAGAAGACGGGATGCTCAAATGCCATCACTGTGGATACGTGGAACTCTATCCCGATACCTGCCCTTCCTGCGGGGGACATGACCTTCAGCGCGTGGGGTTTGGCACGGAAAGAGCAGTGAAAGTCCTCCAGGAATATTTGCCGAATGCCCGCATCGCCCGCCTTGATAGCGACATTGGCAAAGCCAAGAAAACGGTAGAAAAAACCTTACGGGAATTTAAAAACAAAGAATACGATATCCTGATTGGCACTCAGATGATTGCCAAAGGGCATGACTTTCCTTTCGTCACTTTGGTGGGGGTATTACTTGCCGACATTGGGTTGATGCTCCCTTCTTACCGCGCTTCCGAAACGACCTTTGAACTGATTGCTCAGGCTGTTGGAAGAAGTGGAAGAGGATCTCTCCAAGGAGAAGCCTTGATTCAAACCTATAATCCCCAACATTACGCGATTACCCTCGGGGCAAAGCAAGATTACGAAGCGTTCTATCGCCGCGAAATGCAGGAAAGGCATATGGGTCATTATCCCCCTTTCTATTTCCTTGCCTGTTTGACGTTTTATTGCAAAGACGAAAATCGTGCCATTTTAAGCGCGGAGAATATTCGCGATTTGATTTTGGCCGAAAAGATTCCTTCTCTTGCTGCGATTGGCCCGATGGTTCCCTATTTCCCTTGCCTTGGAGAATGGCATCGAAGAAATGTGTTGTTGCAGTTCCGCGACCCTTCCAAAGTGAAGCCATTTTTAGGGAAATTAATCCACGAATATTCGGGAAAAGGCGGAGTGAAAATCGTCTGTGACGTCGATCCGTTAGACTATTGATTTATCCGATTAAAAAACGTTGTCAATAAAACAAGACGAAGATTCCTTTATGGATAAAAGAAAAAGGGTAACAATGTCTTTTTGATAGACTACGTTCCCCTGCTAAATCTTGGGAATAGGATAAAAAAGAGAAACATTGAGTTTTACAAACTACAAAATTTATTGTCAATAATTGAGGAAAAAAGTAGAGGTTTTATTGAAGCAAATCTTTCTTTTTTTCCTCGAAATCCTCTTGGGTAATCGTCCCTTCGTCTAGGAGTTTTTTGTATTTGGCTATCAGCTCAATTTTCTCGTCTTCGCTTAATTCTTTCTTCTCGTCTTCCTCGTCAAAGATCTTGGAAGCCATGTATCCTTGGTATCCATATAGATCGGCTTCTGGAATGCAGATTGTTAAGATGCCTCCGATGAGGGAACAAAAAATGAGGGTGCAAATGCCCGAGGGGATTTTTCTTCCCTCCGAGACATCTGCTTGTCGCCAAATGAGGATGCCGACGTCGACGATGGTATAAAACAAAGGAACCAAAAATAGCCAAGGGTTGATTTGCTGAAGGTCCATAAAATAAACGAACCAAAAATAAATCACCCTACCGATTCCAACAATCCAACTGAATGCTGCTGCTACCTTATCCATGCGATGTCCTCATGCAAAGATCTTTATATGTATCCTAAAATTTTGATGGAGCGTTTGTTTTCGTCAAGAGAAGTTTTTGATATTTGTGCTCTCAAACGACTATGTTTATGCTACAAATTAACAAATACTTTAAAAAGTAGTATATTTACAATGGGTCACATATATGTCAATTTTAGAAAGCGTTCTGCAAGAAGAACTTCATCGTTTGGAAACCAACGTCCTCGCCTATCAAAAAGCCATTTCGGATTTGCCGAAAGGGTACATTTATATTCAGGATATCGGAGACCGCGGATATTGCTACCGCAAATGGAGAGAAGGAAACAAAATCGTTTCTTTTTACATCGGGCCAGAAGATTCGGAAGAATCGAAAAAAGCGAAAGAACAATATCAAGAACGAAAAAGGCTTCAAGAGAACTTGATTGAACTGAAAAAGGAAAAGAAACAACTTGCCAAAGCGTTACGATGCTACCGATGAAGAAACGGAATCCTTGTGCCGCATATTGCGTGCGTTTTCGGATGCAGGTTTTATCAATGATGTGGTTTTGATTGGATCCTGGTGTCTTTATTTTTACGCGGATATATTCGAAGGATTTATTCCTAGCGTGAGGACAACGGATATCGATTTTTATGTTCCAAATAGCAAGACGGCAAATGCCAAAAATCTTAGTTTGCAATTGAAGGCAATGAACTACGATCATTTTCAAGATACTATTACTAACAAATCGCGTTTCGTATCCCCTGGAGGGTTTGAAATTGAATTTTTGGCTAGACTAAATCGAGATGGTTTGTCCTGCGTTCGGCTTGGCTCGTCTGGGGTGTTTGCTGAATCTTTGAGCTATTTGGATCTCTACAACACGAATTACCTTGAAATTGAAAAATGGGGTCTTTGCTTTAAAATTGCGAGCCCTTCCTCGTTTGTGATCCAAAAAATAATGATCCAAAATCGGCGAGGGGCAAAGGCTTTAAAAGACGCGCAAGCCATAAAATACGTATCTAGCTTTATATTTGCTTCAAGAAAAAGCGAAACTGAATTCATGAACATTTATCTTAGTTTGCCGAAGAAATGGAAAAGACAGGTGAAAGAATTTTTATTGAAACAAGGATTCGACTTCGATTTCGTCTTAAACCCGTTAAGAAAGAAAACAAAGTGATAAGAAATGCGTCTATCCCTCTCGCGTAAGCGGGCGCGTGTGCTATACTTAGGCGACAAGAGGTATTTTTTATTTTATGATCACCATCCAAATCATCGGCCTCGATCACTTTGTCGTTGGCCAGTATTCCCGGGAAAACACCGGTAACATCGCCCAATTATTCGAAACCAAAGAAGACGATGTGAGCTTTGCAAGCACCGAAACCGTTTTGCTTCATCAAGGCGTAGAACAAACAAGCTGGAACGCCGTCGTTTGGGTTCATGCCCCCCATAAATTCGAACCCTTCGAAAACTCGGTCGCCACTTATTTGATGAAAACGCTTGCCAATTTCTGCATTCACGTTGAAGTGGAATTCGATTATTACGAAGACCACGCCCATTACGAATCGATTAATTCTTCCTATCCTCGCTTCATCACCGCGGATCAAGTCCATGACATCTCGGAAGAATGCGAAGAAGAGGAATGCGACGAAGAAGAAGACATCGAAAACGCCGACCCTCGCGATCGCGCCGACCTCGATGCCCATGACGAAAATCAAATTTATCTCGGCAACGCCTTCGAAGGCTTCGACGAAAAACTCGAAGCGGCCCGCGCCAAGAAAAACAACGAGAAATAACGACGATAAAGGAGCACAGCATGCAAGAATTCGATCTCTCTTACGACATCCTCAACGATGTCTTCGACCATAATCAACCCTTCAATGAAGCCTTGAGGAAGGTTTTCCAAACCTCTCCGGAACTTCGCCCGATGCGCTCGGATGTCGCCGCCCTCGTTGGCTGCACCCTTCGCCATCATCACCTCTTCGATTACCTAACTAAGCCCCTAGACATGGAAGAAGCGGATCGCCGCTACGTCTATTTGGCCCTTGGAAACAATTATTTCTCCCGCCACTTCGAAAAAGTGGACATGAACGAATGCGTTCGCGCTAAACTCGGCGACGAAAAATTCGCCAAAGTCGAAGCGTTGCTCAACGACGAAGGAACCGACCGCTCCCATATCCCGGCCAGCATTTCCCGTTCCTCTAATCTTTATCTTTCCCTCCGCTTCAATACTCCGGACTGGGTTTTGAAGGTTTTCGAACATTTCGGATTTGGAACCACCTACAAGATTTTGAACCGCCTTTCCCGCCCGATGCCCCACACTTATCGGGTCCGTACCTCTAATCGTACTGTAGAAAGCGTGTTGGAGAATCCCGAATTCCAAAAAACGGAACTCCCGGGCTTAGTGACCTACACGGGCAAATCGCGTCTTAACAAAAATCCGTTATGTGCTTCCATGGATATCTTCGAAGAACGCGCCTTCTCTCGCCGCATCATTGAAGAAAACCTCGTGAAAGCCCCTGAACAAGTGCTTTTGTATAATGGAAACGCTTCCCCGGAACTCATGCTCGATTTGATCGAGACTTATGGAGATACGATCGGACTCAACATTGCCTGCGATGACACGGAACGTTATGCCCCTGTTCATCGGCTCATCCGCAATAAAGGGCTCCACAATGTGAATTTCTTCACCTCCCCCCAATGTGAGTCCTTAGCTTCCGCGGTTTCTCAACCCCAAGAACTCGTTATTGTTGCCCCCAATTCCACAAATTTTGATTTGATTCCGCTTTCTCCGGATTATTTGCTCCATTTCGACAAGAGCGAGATGGATGCCATCATCAAAAACCAAGGCATCGCTTTGGAAAATGTCTCCCAATTCGTCGAAGTCGGCGGCAAATTGATTTATTGCGTCTACACCATCTCGATGAAAGAAGGCATCCAAACGCTTCGTTCTTTCTTTGCTAGCCACAAAGACTTCCGCATTGAATCGCATAAGCAGTATTTCCCGTTTGAAAAAGACGGTTGCTGCGCCTATGTGGCCGTTCTTACCAAACTCGACCATGAAGAAGCGGATCCTTTCGGCGCCTACGCCGCTAAAATCGCCAAGGACGGTAAAAAGGAATGAAGAAAAATCTTTTTGGAATTCCGCTGGATAAACTCACCGCGGAATTCGTTTCGCTTGGCCAAAGCAAATATCGCGGCAAGCAACTCTATACCTGGATTTATGAAAAAGGCGTCTATGACTTCGATCAAATGACCGATATTTCCAAGGCATTCCGCGAGACGCTTTCTTCCTCCTATTGCTTAACTCTCCCCAAAATTTTCCGTCGCCAGGATTCTAGCGACGGCACTTTGAAATTGCTTCTAGAAATGGAAGATGGGGCCAAAGTAGAAACGGTCTTGATGCCCTATAATTATGGCAATGCGATCTGCGTTTCGAGCCAGGTCGGCTGCAACATGGGCTGCGCCTTCTGCGCTTCGGGGCTCAACAAAAAAGAACGTAATTTAACGGCGAGCGAAATGCTAGGAGAAGTCCTGGTTATGAATTCCTTGCTTCAAGAACGCGGTGAGCGCGTCACCCATATCGTTGTGATGGGAACGGGGGAACCCTTTGATAATTACGATAACGTCATGGATTTCATCAAATGCGCGAACGACCAAAACGGTTTGGCAATCGGCGCCCGTCATATCACGGTATCTACCTGTGGTATCCCCGATAAAATCCGTGCTTATGGAAAAGAAGGAATCCAAATCAATCTTGCGATTTCCCTCCACGCCTCCAACGAAGCCCTTCGCGAAGAGCTCATGCCGATTTGCCGGGCTCATCCGATTCCGGAACTTTTTGACGCGGTGGCGGATTATGAGAAAAATGCCGGAAGAAGGGTTACCTTTGAATACATTCTTCTCCGTGGCGTGAATGACTCCTTGGATAATGCAAACGAACTCGCGGATTTGATTCACGAATACGGCATCTACGCTTATGTGAATTTGATCCCCTATAACGAAGTTCAGGAAAAACCCTTTAAGCGCAGCCCCTCTAGTGCGATTAAGGCGTTTGCCGATCGCTTGATGAAACGAGGAATCAATACGACGATTCGCAAAGAATTCGGCAGTGATATCGACGCTGCTTGCGGCCAATTGCGCGCCAAATACATGAAAAAGAAATAACCCAAAAAGGAGGCGGGTGGATATGAAACGCTATACCGGACAATTTGCGCACCGCACGGATTGCGGCCGCATCCGTATTTCCAACGAAGACCAAGCCAATGTCCTCACCAATGAACGGGGAGACGTGTTGCTTTTAGTTTGCGATGGTATGGGCGGCCAAAATAAAGGCGATTACGCCTCGAAAACTGCGATGGATTTCGTTTCCTCCTCCTTTTCTTCTTGCTCTAGACCCAGCGTTCGTTGGCTTTATAAGACCATTCGTAAGGCGAACCGTGCCTTATATGATGAATCGGACCGCGACCCCAAATATTCGGGGATGGGTACGACTTTATGCGCCGTTTTGATCCAGGGCCAAAAGATGGTGATTGCCAATGTCGGTGATTCTAGAGCCTATTCCTATAGTGAAGAAGATGGTCTTCTTCGTTTGACCAAAGATCAAACCTATGTCTCCTATTTGCTTCGCACGGGGCAAATCAGTGAGCAGGAAGCTTTAACCCATCCGGACCGCCACGTTTTGATGAATGCGCTTGGAATTTACGCTAGTGCCTCCATGGATATCGAAACCAAGCCCTATCGAGGACAAGCCATCCTTTTATGCACAGACGGGCTTTACAATAATCTCAGCGAAATGGAAATGCGGGCTATTCTCAATACGGATGATCGGCCGGACCAAAAAGTAAAATCGCTCATCATGGACGCCAATAACAATGGCGGCAGCGACAACATCGGCATCGCCTATTGGGAGGTTTTGCCCCAATGATTAAAATCGGCGATAAAATTGGCGGGCGTTACCGGATTCTTTCCCGTATTGCGATGGGAGGAATGGCGGACGTTTACGAAGCCAATGATTTGATATTAAAACGCGTTGTTTCTTTGAAAGTCATGCGAGAATCGCTATTAAAAGATCCAGAAAACGCAGAACGTTTTCACGCGGAAACCATCGCCGCGGCTAGCTTTAACCACCCTAACATCGTTCGCGTTTACGGCATGGGTGAAGTGGATGGGCGTCCCTATATGGCAAACGAATATATCAAGGGACAAACGCTTCGGGATAAGCTTAATTTCTCTTTGACTTTGTCGTTATCCGAAGCCTGCGAAGTGATGCTTCAGCTAACTAGCGGCATCGATTACATCCATAAGCACGGCCTCGTCCATCGCGACATCAAACCGGACAATTTGTTTTACATGAGCGATGGTACCGTTAAAATCAGCGATTTTGGGATTTCGACTTCTATTGGCATGAAACCAAGCGGCGATTCGATCCAAGGAACGATTTATTATTGCGCCCCCGAGGTTTTGATGGGCCGCCCGGCAGAAATTGCTAACGACATTTATTCGATGGGCGTCGTCTTTTTTGAAATGCTTACGGGGCACGTCCCATTTGATGGCAAAGACCCCGAGGAAATCGCGGTGAAACAAGTCCGCAGCCGTTTCCCCGAAGTATCCAAATTCGTTCCATCCGTCCCCGTGATGATTGATCGCATTATTGCCCAGGCGTGTCGAAAGCGTCCCGAAGAGCGTTATCTGACGGCGGAAGAATTCCACGATGCGATTTTAAGGGCAATGAATGACAAAGAACAATTCAAGGAGCGGAAAGGCTTGCTTCAACGCCTTTTCGGATTCAAATAAATGAGCCAAAACATCACGATTTCCCCTTCAATTTTAGCGGCGAACCCCGCCCATTTAGAACAAGAAATCCAAAAAATGGAAAAAGCGGGAGCCCAGTTTATCCATTTGGATGTGATGGATGGGCGTTTTGTTCCCGCGAAGACGTTTGATGATTCCTTGATTCGTAAACTCCGCCCGTGTTCGAAGATCGTTTTTGACGTTCATTTGATGGTGGAAGACCCTCTTCGTGTCATTCCTTCTTATTGCCTAGCCGGGAGCGATTATGTGACCTTCCATGTGGAAGCCTGCAAAAATTTATTAGAAGCCCGTCAATGCATCGATTTGATTCATTCTTTTTCCAAAAAAGCAGGAATCGCCGTTAAACCCCATACCCCAGTAGAAGAAGTCTTTCCTTTGTGGAACGACTTGGATTTATTGCTCGTCATGTCGGTAGAGCCGGGGAAAGGCGGACAAAAATTTATGCCTAGCGCCCTCTCTAAACTTGCCCTTGCAAAAAAACAAAACGAAATCACCCATCACGAAGTGCTTTTGAACGTCGATGGAGGCATCAACGCGGAGACGGGAAAAGCCTGTAAAGAAGCGGGAGCAAGCGTTTTGGTTGCAGGAAGCTACCTTTATGGCCATGATGATTATGTGGAACGTTTGAAAGGGTTGCTGCAATGATGGGAACGGCTGCTTTGATTCTATTTGTTGGTTTTGTCGCATTGGGCTTCATCAGCTTCGGATTTAGTTTTTATTTCGGTGCTACCTCCTTTAAGAAAACCCATAAAACCGGCTACTCCCTTCTTTCGGATTTCCCCTTTGAACTATTTGAAGCCAAGGATTCCCTTTCGAATCTTGGGCGCGTTTTCTTCTTTATTTATGCCGCCTGCTCTTTGGGTCAAGGCGCGTTAATCTTGATTTTGCAAGGGAATGCTTCCTTCCAATATTTGCTGGGTCTTGGGGTGATTTTGCTTTTATTAAAAGGCGGGGAAATCGGGACGATGCTAGGGCTGACCTACGTTCCTGCTTATGACACCAAACGTCATTTAGCCTTATTTGTTGCTTTTGGAGGCGTTTCGTTTTTAGAGGCTTTGGTTTCAGGCTTTACGAGCTTGAATTTAGGAAAAATGCTGCCAGAATCCCCCGCTTTGTCCTATGCCTTCATGATTGTTTTCTTCGTCATCGCCTTGGTGCTAGGAATTTTAATGCTCAACCCCAAATTAACCCGTTGGCCGGAATTAAAGACGGAGATGTCGGAGGATGGATCGATTTTGACCATTCGCCCCCGCCCCTTTATTCTTGCTTTCAGCGAATGGATCGTCGTTTTCTCTAACCTCGTGGTTCAAATCCTCTTAGGCGCGGAAATTTTGGCGTTTTGCTTCCAATTAGAATCCATTTAAGCCAAAAGATAAACCAAATCAATAGGGCCATACGGCCCTTTTTTGTTGTTTCAAGACCTCGTAAAAAAAGCACATTAAAAAACCTTCCATTTTTAATAGGAGTTTCGCAAAAAATTTCTTTTTTTCGTTATATATAAGGTAGGGGGTTTCCGTTATGGAGCGAATCCCTAAAATCGTCGCGCGACGCCCTAGGAAGGACGGAAAGCATGCTCGAACTCATCGCCTTAATGGCCTTGATCGACCTGTTCCTGGCCCTACTAAAGGGCGGGGACCGCCACGACGACGAAGAGTGAATAAAAAAAGTGACCTCCAGTAAAACGGGGGCCACCAAAACTCACTTATATAGTATAGGGCGATTCCGCGCGGCGTCAAGGCTCCTTGGGCTACCAAAAAGCCCAAGGGGTTTTGCTATTTAATGAACAGCCGGGAAAAACATGGAAGGCTGGGTTGCGCGCGGATGGATTGAGCATTTCAATCTCATGTCTTTGATTCCGCTTTGGAATAGGCTTAGAAGGGTGAATGGCCGCTGCCTTAAAAGAAATTTCGGAATTTTTTACATCAAAAATAAGATGGATTCTAAGGAATCGGATTTTTTTCGAAAATTTTGACCGAAAGTATCGAGAACTTTTTCGTTATATATAAGGCAAGGGAGGTTCCCATTATGGAACGATTCCCGAAAATCGCCGCGCATCGCCCTAGGAAGGACGGAAAGCATGCTCGAACTCATCGCCTTAATGGCCTTGATC
>SAMEA104315436__coassemble_1201_pt1 | contig 18457 bp, 14 predicted proteins | sample SAMEA104315436__metabat2_high_PE_018 | metagenome-assembled genome bin SAMEA104315436 (sample SAMEA104315436) | gut metagenome | biome: Monkey gut; feature: monkey-associated habitat; material: faeces | place: China | collected 2013 | reverse complement strand
TGCCTTCATGGACTTCGCCGATCTTGTGGGTACGGCCAGTGTAATAGAGAATGCGCTCGGTCGTCGTGGTTTTGCCCGCGTCGATGTGCGCCATAATCCCGATGTTACGGACATGCGGGAGATCGTAAACTGCGGTCTCCTTGATTTCGTTTTCGTTTTCAGCCATTGGGATGCTCCTTCAATTACCAGCGGAAATGCGCGTAAGCTTTGTTGGCTTCGGCCATCTTGTGGACGTCCTGTTTCTTCTTGATGGAAGCGCCGGTGCCATTGGCCGCGTCAATGATTTCATTGGCGAGTTTGTCTTCCATGGTCTTTTCGCCACGGAGACGGGCATAGCTGACGAGCCAGCGAAGGCCGAGGGTTTGCTTGCGTTCAGGCGAAACTTCGACTGGAACCTGGTAGTTGGCAGCACCAATGCGGCGAACTTTGAGTTCGACTTCCGGCATGATGTTGTTGATGGCGGTCGCGAAGACGTCGATGGCCGGCTTTCCGGTCTTCTCTTCGATTTTCGCGAAAGCGTGATAGATGATCGTTTGGGCGGTGCCGCGCTTGCCGTCGAACATGACGCGGTTGATCAAACGAGTGACGAGCTTGGAGTTATAAATCGGATCGGGCAAGACGTCACGTTTTTCGTGTTTGACTCTTCTAGACATGATTCATTTCTCCTTTCTTATTTGCTCGCCTTCGGCTTCTTGGTGCCGTAGAGGGAGCGGCCTTGGCGGCGGGCTTCAATGCCGGCGCAGTCGAGGCAACCACGGATGATGTGGTAACGGACACCTGGCAAGTCCTTGACACGTCCGCCACGAATCATGACGGTGCTGTGCTCTTGGAGGTTGTGTCCTTCGCCACCGATGTAGGCGGTGACTTCGTAGCCGTTGCTCAAACGGACACGAGCGTACTTACGAAGAGCCGAGTTCGGTTTCTTCGGGGTCATGGTGCCGACACGGGTGCAGACGCCACGCTTTTGGGCGGACGGCTGAGCGCTGGCACGCTTCGTCAGGGAGTTCCAACGATGTCCCAATGCTGGGGTCTTGGATTTATAAACCGCGGACTTGCGGCCCTGCCGAACGAGTTGGTTAATAGTTGGCATTTGTGTTCTTTCTCCTTTGTTTCTTGGTTCACACAATTCCCGGTGTATCACACATCGGGGTAAATAAAATAGCCAAAAGGCCTTCTACTTACGTCCGGGGGTAATGATACGCAGGGGATTGTGTGCTGTCAACAACAATTTTGCGAGTTCAGTTTCTTAGGGGATTGGCTGAAAAGAAACGCGGGCAAAGGTGCTTCCTACTTCTTCCACCTTCCAGGAAAATCCTACGCTTCCGTTAGAAAAGCGAAGGTCGGAAAAAGCATCCCCCTCAAACCCCTGCCCTCTTTGGAACAAGACGTCTCGACATTGATATTCATAGCCATTTTGTTGGATGGTTTTATTCGCATCGCTTGCCACGAAATAACTTCTTAGTTTCGAACTAGAGCTCGACGCATCCAACCATTGGAGCAAAGGATTCGTCCCTTCGATATAGCCGCTAGATTCATAACCTTGGCTATTGGAAGCATAAAACCCGATTTGCTTGCCCGCTAAATCGCTATTGAAAGTTAAAAGTTCGGAAGCCCCCGAAGAGGAGAATAAACCTAAACGTGCATCCACTCGATAAGCGCGAACCCCGCTTTTGCGGACCATTCGATTCAGGGTGCCCTTACGTTGATTCGCGTCAAATCCATTGAGGGAGGAGGGGGTATAAAAATCGAGCAAAACGTATTCATCGAAAAGGGAGTCGGAATAATGGCTCTTTAAGAGCAGGCAATCCCCGCTAGAAACAAATTGATGAAGGGTCACTTCCCCTTCTCCGCGCACAACAATCGGCTTGGTCCAGCCCATCAGTAATTTAAAGAAGGGATTCTCGTCTCCTAGCGATCCATCCATCATGTCGCCGTGTCCGCAAGGAGAAATCTGTCGCGAGGAAACGGAGTCATTCGCGTCATATAAATCCGGAAAGCCCAACAAGTGACCCGTTTCATGAATTAAAGTATGGGAATCCTCCCCTTTGGAGGTTCTTAACATCGAGTAGGAAGACCAACTAATGGGCGCGGGAGAAGAAATGGAAAACGCCCAAAACATGGAGGCGCGATTTTTGTCCGCGACATAGGGCGCTCGATAAATAAAATAGACGGGGACTACTTCATGGCCATGTCCATCCGAATAAGCGTATTCAGAACTAGGGGCGTCCGGATAAGTCGCGTCATACCATTCCAAGGCTTCTCGGTATAGTTTTTGCAGGGCTTGTTCCGTTCTTTTTGATCCATAGACGGAGGATAAATCAGAATAGGAATATTGGCTGGAGCGGAACCAAGAAGGGGCGACGCGCCCCTCCAGCTGAAAACGGGAATAAGAGGAACGATCAAAATATTCGGCAACACTAGGAAAGGCATCCGCATCGTTTTGGCCAAAGAAAGCTTGAGAAATCGCCTCGATTTCCTCTGCTTCTCCAGGGTATTCTTGGAAATCCACGGGAATCACCAAAAGTTTTTGACGTCCCAAGGACGGGAGAGCAAAGCGACTCCCATTATTATATATAGAAGAATAAGAGGTCGGCAGATTGCCTCCTTGAGTGGCAATCGGGGCATATTCACTTAACGTTTCAAAGCCTTCCCCCTTTTTAAAAGGATAGGAGGTAGAAATCTCTGGGTTTTGATACGCGCGAAAAACGATAGGTGACCCACAGGAAGCCACGAAAGGAAGCAAAAAGAGCAACGCGCGTTTTTTCACGGGAATATTGTCGAACCTAATGCCCTATTTTGCAAAACAAAACGGGGCCGAAGTCCCGCTTAGTTATTGAGGGTGAAATAGAATCCGCCACGAAGAATCTTAGCCAAACGAACTTTGATTTTGCCAAGGTTATATTCTTCGGCTCCAGGAAGAGTTGGTTCTTCCGCCTTCACAAAACCCGCTTTGAGAAGAGCTTGACGGTAGAATTCATAAAAGTCGGAATCCACCCCTTCCGTCGTGGAATTATAGAGTTGGACGGTCTCCGAAACCGAATAGCTGCTCGTCCATTGCTTATAGGTGGAAGGTGAATAGACGTAGGGAATGTTTTTAGCTTCTTCCCCATAAAGTTTCTCGAAGTTAGACACAATCTCGGGGTCCTCGTCCGCCCAAGAGGTCGGAATCTTAAAATCTGCAAGGGAGTTCAAGGTCGTTTTCATGTTTTTAGGGAGCGAAACGCCTTCATAAGTGAAACGTGCCGTTTCCGTCCGGTCATTCACCACGTCCCAATCGTAGGTATATTGGATTTGGTCGATTCTTCCTTGGGGGTCGAGCTTCATCGTCCAAGAACGGGGATAGCATAAAGATGCGTTGTAATTCAAAGGAAGGCCACGGCTTACATAGGACAAAGTGTGGTCGCGAAGGGTATAGGCGTCCCCCTTCTTTTGGAATAAAGCACTATTCAAAGAATGGGGGCTATATTCCTGGATGGACCCCTTTTGCGGAGTGGCCTTAGCAAAATAAGAACCTTCTTTCGTATAAAGGAAGGATTGAACATCGCTTCCCTTTTGATAATAGCCTTGCCCACTGGTTTGGATGCCCGCTGTCGTATTGGTCCTCTTTTCATCCACATAGACGTTATCCGCGTAGGTAATGACTTCGGAATCGCTAGAAGACAAAGAATCGTGGAAAGAAATCGAATAGGGCTTGGTGCCATCGAAATAAGAGATGGCCTGGTCCAATTCGGAAATCTTTTTATCGTCGGTCAAATCGCTTAAAACTGTAAAGGGTTCTGCTGGTATCAGGGTCGTTTCTAACCGATAACGATAGACGAAACTCGTCTTGGATTCCTCATCCACGAAATGGGAAAGTGCGAATTCGCAGACGGCGCCATTCACCTGTCCATTCGCGTCTACAGTCAAGGCGAGTCTTTCCGCCGTACCGCGGATATCCATTTGGCCAAGGAAGTCCTTTAAGCGGTTGGCTACACGCCCATAGTAAACGTATTGGCCGTCTTCTAAACGGAAAGCACCCTTCTCTTCCAAAAGTTTCTGTTTTAAATTCGGAACCAAATCATTCCAATCGAGGTATTTCTGATAGAGTTTTTCCCTCACTTTGCCCGTTTCGTCGTACCCCACTTCATAGGCGTATCCATCCTCATGACGGACGATGAGGTCGCTTTGCCTTTTTTCCGTGACGGGATCGATTTGAATTCTTTCGGCTTTTTGGTCGGTCAAAAGGAGTTCAGAAGCAAGGTTCACCCCTTGGTCTTCTCCATCAATTAGAACGTGAGCCTCGCTATGAAGGGCAACCGTGGAAGAGGAAGAATCAAAGTTCGCTAAATTTGTTTCCTGAAGCGCTTGTTTCCCAATCGCGTAATGGGCAGAGCAATAAGCATCCAAAACCGAATGAGACGCTGTGCCCAAATCACCGATTCGGCTATAGGTCTCCCCGATATCCAAATAAAAACCAAAAACAGTATTCTTCTGTAAGGCGAAGCCGAATTCCCCGTTCTGGCGATAGAAATAAACGCGGCTAATTTGTTTTAAAGATTCATCGTCGGTATAGCCAAGAGCTGCGGCGAATAAGCGAACCACGTATTTGTTCTCGCTATAGGCATCCCCTTTTTCATCGACTCCAAAGCTTGAGGAATCAATCTTGTCTTGGTAATCCTCGTAGGCCGAAAAAGCCCGCAAACTGGATAAATCGTTCACATAGGTGAGTTTCCCGCCCGGGAACGAATATTTGGGCGCGGACAATTTGACTTCGTTATTCTCCAAGGAAAACGAATAAACAATGCTGGAACCATATTGGGGATCGAAGCTTTCCTTCAAAAGGTATCCGTATCCCAAAGAGGTATTGTAATAATAGGCGTTGCTCAGCCATTCTTCGTAAAAGCTAGAGTTCCCAATCCCCGATACCAAATGGTAGCTCGTGGCTTTGGCGAGTTTTTTCAACTGAGAAAAAGCTTCTTTTGCCGTGATGGCTTCCCGCGGTCCATCTTCCGAAGAGGAAGAAGATTCCGTGGAAACAATAGAAGGGTTGCTAGAAGAGGCGATGGAATCACTAGAAGAGGAGGTAGAGGTCCCGCAGCCGACTAAAGACAACAGGGACAAACAAAGTAGTGCGCGATATCGTTTCATAAGTCTATTGTCTCACGTCAGGAGAAATGCAGAGGTAGCAACGCGGGGATTCCACCCAAACCCAAGCCCCGGAATAATCAATTTCTCCGTAGCAAATTTCCACAACCATGGATCCCGCAAGAAAGAAACGATCGTGAGCAAAACCGCTGTCATCATAATCGCCGAGAGGACAGAAATTGGCATTCATTAGAGCCGTTAAATCGGTTTTGGTCAATTCAACGAACCCTTTGTCGCGGAGAAGTTGGGCATAGGCGTTGAACTGGGCTTCTGCTTCGTCCACCGTTTTAGCCTCAAAACCAGTCGTCAAGTTTTTGGGATCCGTGGAAAACGCGTGGTATTGGTTGTCTCCTGCAAACCAGGCGTAACCGCAATCCCAATAAGGAATCGGGGTATCCATGATTTGTTTCATTTCCGAGTCAATTTCCGGGGCTTCGGATTCCCATGTTTTCAAAATCGTGACCTTGTCCAAATCCACGGACAATTTGGTGGTTCCAATTTGATCAATGGTTAAAACATAGGGGGCAGACCCTTCTTTATCAAAAGTCAAAGCCAATGAGGTATCCGTCGCCTTTAATGATTGAATCGTTTTGTTTTTAAAGGTCGTCGCGATGGGTTTAAAAGCAAAATGAGGAAGGACGTCTGCTGATTTAACGAGATACGTGAGTTTTTCTTCTTGAAAAATAGCCCCGCTGAAATCAAAGTCCGGGAGCAAAGAACCAAACGCATCCGTGGTCACCGTGTCTTGAGAGACGACGCTCCCATCGACATTTAACGTTTTATAACCGCTTTCGGTTTTGACGTAACCTTTGGTAGAAGTTCCATCCGCGAAAAGGAGGCGGTCGCCTTGAACTTCTGCTTTTACCTTTTCCTTGCCACTTTGGGTTAAAGTAGCCGTATAGTTCTTCGGTTCCAATAGACTCAAAGTCTTATCGATTTGTTTGGATTCCTCCGTTTCAGGAAGCGGGCTTAACCGTAAATCGGCAGATGCATCGCTAGAGAAAACCATTTCTACTTGGGTAGCAGAATCCGTGACAAGGGCAACCTTCGCCCCCTCCCCCTCAAATTCCAAAGTTGCTTGGGTAAAGGTTAAGGTTGTATCTAAACCAATCGTATCGGCGAACGTTTCGCCTAACTCCGTCAATTTGCCTTCGGAATCGATTAAATCGGTAGAATCTTTAATCACCGCAAAGGGATTGGGGAATTGATCGGCGAAAGAACCCAATTGGGGTTCATGAATCACTTCGTTGGTTTCGTCCAAACGAACGCGGTCATAACCTCCCGTCGCCGTTTTTTCATAAAAAGCGGCATCGTCGGCATAGGCAATCGTCGCGTGGTCCTCACTAAAGGCAACGCGAATTTCCAAAGGCTCTCCTGTCGCTTCTTTGACAGTTGCTTGAAGAAAGAAATGATGTAACAACGCCTGAGGAAAAACAGGATGAGAAGAAGACGTGCTCGTCTCCGTCCCCGTAACGCTGGAAGTAGAATCTGTGGTCTTTTTCGAATCATCCGGGGTAGGCTGAGGCCCACATCCCGCAAGGGTTAATAATGCCGTGACAGCAAGAAGCAAATTCGGTTTTTTCATCGACAATCTCCTTTGGTCTCAAAATATCGTAAAAGAGAAACAGCATTTTTCAAGGATGAAAAAGCCCCCGTTTTTTACGGGAGCAAAAAGGGTCCTGCTTAAAAAATCTTATTTTGCAAACACACCGGCAACGCCAGAAGCGATGCCAGAGAGAATGCCGGCGATACCGGTTCCGATAAATCCGAAGCCGAGAGTCATTTTCGAAGTGGCCGCTTCAATGGCATCCTTGCTCAAGCTCGAAGGGTCGGAAACGGAAGCGAGACAGAGCTGTTCTTTCACGCAGAAAAGGAGAACACCGCCAACAATGAAGAGTAATGCCGCACCGAAGAATACGAATTTTCCAAATTTCTTTTTGGCGTAGACCATATAGATCGCCGCAACGACGGCAACGAAAGCCAAAACAATCAAAATCCAGCCAACAAGAGCCAACGCGGCGGGGCGATAGAGTTTACCGTCGGTCGTGGTTTGCACGCCACCGAATTTACCAGTGGCTTTAGCCGTCGCGCCGAAGATGAAGCAATAGGCGCTAGAAACAACGGCCGTAGCTTCACCCAAGGGGGTGCTAACTTTTCCGGTATAGGCCGTAGCAAGCGGCAAGAGGAGGGTGATGATGCCGAGGACGGCAGCAACAAGACCCAAAAGAAGGGTAAACGACTTTTTACTTTTTTTCATATTTCACCTCAAAGGGCAGGAACCCATATCCCAAGTGTAACACCATTATTTCGGCGTAAAAGAACTTTTTAAGGATGTTTTGTTGAATGAAACCGAATTGCGGACAAAATGCCTTTGGCCATTCGTTCCATCACGTTATTAACGTGTTTGCCGGGGTTGAGGTCAAAATGGAAGGGGATTTGCGCTTCTTTTAGAATTTTGCAATATTCGCTCATTCGTTGATCTATGGTTTGAAAGACGGGGTTTTTAACCTTGGCTTCTTGGTCACCCAAAGACAAATACACATACTGGATTGCGGGGCGCAGGGGATGAGTTTGCGCATATTCCATAAAAGAGGGATACCACAAAGAAGGGGATCCCGCGACGAGGGAATCAAATAACGAATATTTTGTCCCCGCGTATAAGGCGAATAGGCCTGCAAGGGAATAGCCGGCCAGGATTCGATGGGCGGCGGGACACGTAGAAACAACCACCATCATTTCTTTTAGAAAGTCATCGGCCTTTCCAGCAAACGTACGGCCTCTTTGCAAGGGATTATCCGTTTCGTAGGGGGTCAAATCGTTTTCCCAAGACGATGAGATGCAGGGGACGATGGCCAGTTCTTTTCCCACTTCCTTTACCAAGGAATAAACGTCCGCGGCTTCTTGCTGGTTCATGCAGACAAAATAAACCCAGTTCTTCGCGTTCTTGTTTCCGCAAACCTGCCCGATTTCCATGCTTCTATTTTATACCTTATTCTTCTTTTCCCGTGATTTTCGCCTTTTTTAACTTTGCTAGAGCAATTCTTTTTCGTCTTGTCCGTGCATAATAAAGCCATCATCACCTTTTAAAAAGGAGAAAACCATGAAGCAATATAACGTTGGAGTCATTGGGCTTGGGAACCGCGGGTACGCGCTTCTTTCCAGCATGATGGCGTGCCCCGAGTGCAAAATCGTCGCCTTATGCGATCTTTACGAAGACCGCGTCGAGAAAGCGAGCAAGCTGGTAGAAGAAAGGCAAAGGGAAGCCCCGAAGGCTTATCTAGATTGGAAAGCCCTTGTTGATTCCCCCGAAGTCGAAATCGTCATGATTATCTGCGATTGGGAAATGCATATCCCGATGTCTATCTACGCGATGGAAAAAGGAAAAATTGTTGGAAGCGAAGTTGCGGGGGCCTATTCCGTCCAAGATTGTTGGGATCTAGTCGATGCCTACGAAAGGACCAAGACCCCGATCATGATGCTAGAAAATTGCTGCTTCGACGAATTCGAATTGCTTTCCACCGCGGTTTATCGTTCTGGAAAACTGGGAGAGCTTCTTTATTGCCACGGATGTTATAGCCACGATTTACGGGAAGAGATTTTAGGAGGCAACGTGAACCGCCATTATCGTCTCCGTAATTACCAAAGTCGCAACGCGGAGAATTACCCCACCCACGAACTCGGCCCCATTGCCAAAGCACTCGACATCAACCGTGGAAATCGCTTGACCCACCTGTCTAGTTTCGGCACTCGCCCCGGGGTGAATCTTGAACGATTTGAAGACGATACTCGTTGCCCCGACTCTACTTTAAAGGGCACCGAATTCGCTCAAAGCGATATCGTCACCACCACTTTAACCACCGAAAAGGGCCAGGTTATCACCATCCGTCTAGACACCTCCCTCCCCCATTTCTATGCCCGCGAATTCACATTAAGAGGAACCAAAGGGTTCGCCGCAGCCGATAACAAACTCATCATGACGGACGGGGATATTCCTGAAATCTATGATACCTATGACTTCTACCAAAAGAACCAAGGTTGCAGCGATCGTTATAAAGAAGAATTCCTTCCCGACGTTTGGAAAAACATCACCCCGGAGCAAAGAGAATTAGGGCACGGGGGCATGGATTACATTGAATTCCGCGTCTTCTTCGATTGCTTGAACGAAAAGAAGCCCTTCCCTATCGATGTTTACGATATGGCAACTTGGATGGCAGTCACTCCGTTATCCGAAGAATCCCTGCGTAACGGAGGGACTCCTATAGCCATTCCTGACTTTACCCGAGGGAAATACAAAAAACGCCCAAGCGAAGACGTCATCCCCTTAAAGTAAACGGACCCCCTGCTTAAAACGAGCAGGGGCTTTTCTTATTTAATCGTACTGATAAGTTGGAGAAGGAAATAACGATTCGCCGCCGAGAATTCTAGCGAGAAATCTAAACCAACCTTCGTCGCCACTTTAACGCCTTCTTGGTATTCCGGAACATTAAAGCCCCTTCTTCTTAATAACGCTTCGTAATCGCGTTCATAATCTTCATCCGTTATATTCGAGTCAAAATAACCGCCGATATAGTAGGAAGATTTATCTTCCGCGCCATAGGCATCGTATTTTTGTCCTTTGGCCAGCCTGAATTCCGGGATTTCCTCCGCTTTGCTTAACAAAATTCCGAAGTTTTTCGCCATTTTGATATAAGGGAATTCGGTTCTATCATCCTTTTCCACCCAGGCATAAATGGAAAATAGACCACCGTAATATTCCACTTCGATATTTATGTCGTCATCTACCCGTTCCATATCGTATCGGGTCATGGCGTCCTTTTTATCCAAAACGAAGAAGCCTTCTTTGAGCAAAAGCTGACCATAGGGCGCGCTTAAATCCCCACAATTCATATCCCGAACATAGAAATAATCGTGATTCCCATCGTTGTCTACGCCAAAACTGGCGTCGTCCTTGAGCCCAACGGGAAAAGGCAGCACATAGTCACCAAGGATTTGGGCCATGCTTGCCCTAATTTCTTCGCTCCACGCATCCGCAAGCACCGGAGCTTTCTCTACCACCAAATAGAATACAGCGGACCCTTCTTGGGTCTTTGTAAAAAACCGAAGCGACAACGGGGCATTCTCTTTCTTGGCTTCCATCTCGCCAAAAGAATTCATTTCTAACGTATATCCAGCCGTGGTCAGCAAAGTTTCATAATCTTTCTTCACCGCTTCCCCATCTCTCACTTTCCCAAATATTTCGAATTGATTTTGTTCGTTGATATGAGTGCAATACGGCGTATTTTCCAAAATAGCAAAAGCGGGAACTGCCGTAATGGCATAACCATCTAAACCAAAATGAGAATCAATTCGGGAATAGGGGAAGGAAGCATCTTCATAGACCCCTTCTTCTTTGGAGAGGTAAATGGCCATCCCCGTTTCTTGGTCATAGCTAATTTGAGCAGTCGCCTTCACGGCGCGATCCCCAAAATTTTTCTTGTAGACGTGAATGGAGTCGTCGCCTTCCATTGGGGTTCCACCATCTTGAAAGCCATAACCCAAAAGAGCCTGTCCATAAGTGGATACAAGGTTCGGGGCAGCTTTGTCTTCGATATAAAGGAAAGGTCCGTCTTTAGATTCCTCGACCTCGTAGGTATGTTGCTCCGTAAACCCCTTTGGGAAGGGGGAATCAAAAGAAAATCCGAAGACTTCTTGAATGGCCTGGTCGAACCCTGCTTTTCAACTCATCACAGGTTCATCCGATTTCGACGTCATAGAATCAGCAGACTCGGAGCCCGAAGAAAAAGAAGAAGACGGGGTTGCCTTGCCGCATCCCGTTAATAGAAGGGATCCGGCAATGGCCCATAGCCACAAGACGCTCTTCTTCATCCCCTTATTCTCCCGTTATCCAATCATTAGAATGATTCGCCTCGTACCACGCGGCTTCTTTCATGACTCTTCGATCCGAATCGTGACTTAACACCCGCATCGCATCCGCAGGAGAGATGAAGTGGCAGGATTCCACTTCTTCTTTTTGAGGTACTGTATCGCTTGTTTTTACTTCCGCGATATAGAAAACCACTTCTTTGAAAACGCCAATTCGTGGGGAATAGAAAATGGGGTAACGAAATCCAGGAAGGAAATGGTCGACCTCTAAACCCGTCTCTTCTTTGATTTCTCGTCTTGCGGTTGCATATTCGTCCACGTCAAAAGACTCCACGTGTCCTTTAGGAATGCTGTAATGGCCTTGAATCATGTGTTCAACAAGGACCTTGCCGTTATGGAAAACGACTGCCCCGCAGCTCTTTTCCCGTTTCCCAAGCAAACTCACTAGGGAATGATATTCGTCGTCGCTTAGTCCAATCGCTTCGCAGTATTGCTCCAAATCGCCGTACCGCTTCAGGAAGCGTTGATAGAATTCAGGGAAGAATCCCGTCATGGGGGTTAAAAGCAATTCCGGGACTTCTGGATGGTATTGACGCGTGTTTTGCGTCATTTTCGGAAGCAAAGGGAAGGACATCATATAGTCGGCGTTCACCATTTCAAGGGGGACGCCAGCGAAAAGAAGCAACATCGCGGAGAATACACCTGTCCGGTCTTTGCCGGCGTTGCAATGAAGAACCAAGGGTTTTGGAGATTCTAGAATCGCCTTAAAAATCCGTCTTGCCGTATAGGGGTCTTCCACCATTTCCATATAGGAAGCGAGATAATCTTCGTAATCTTTAGAAATTCTTCCGTTACCATTCACAGACAATTCTTTGACCTCAAACCGAGGATCGCGAAGAAAAGGGCTCGGGGCATTCTTCCGACTTTCGTCATCCCGTAAATCCAAAATGGTCTTAATCCCCAAATCCGCTATTTTGTCTTTATCTTGGGGTGTTGCCGCAGCCAAGGTTGCAGAACGGTAAATCACCCCATATTGAGTTTCTCCATAAGAGCAGGGGTATCCGCCTAAATCGCGGAAATTTTCCACGCCATTTAAACCAATCATTCTCATAGATAAAAATTGTACAGGAAGCAAAGAAAAAGGAACCGCGGAGAGGGCGATTCCTTTAGGAATGATGAAGACTTATTTCGCTTCTTCGGTTTTCTTCACACCGTTCTGGGCTTGGAGTTCGCCAAGGATAGCGGTGAGAAGTTCTTCCGTCGTCGGCTTTTTAACAGGTTCTGGTTCGGGTGCCGGACGTTCTTCCGGATGCTTTTTATAATATTCTTCCTGCATCTCAGTTTGCCAAGCAAGGCGTTTCGCCTTAACGGATTTCACCGTACGGACAATAACGAAGAGGGTGATCGCGATAATGATGAAGGAAATAATCGCATTGATGAAGGTTCCCCAGTCGATGACCGCGGAGAGATTATAGGTCCAGGTCGTTCCGTGAAGGGTGTAGAGGTTCTTCAAAGAATTTTGCCATTGAACATAGGTGTCGGAACTTTCGGTGATCGTGACGCCTTGGCTGGCGGCATAGGCGATTGTTGCAGCCTTCAAATCGGTGAAGTATTGTCCAATTCCCGGGACGCCAGCTTGAGTGGCATTCGCCGCGGGAAGCACCGTGACGAGCCCTTTGATACCACCAGGGACGCCCCAAGTGCAAACGCTCATCAAGATGTTGACTAGCGCGGTGACAATCGCGTTGAACGCTCCGCCGATGATGACGCCAACGGCCATATCGAGGACGTTCCCTTTCGAAATGAATTTTTTGAAGTCGCTCCAAAGGCCTTCTCCCTTGGCCTTTCTTTCGGCTTTCTTTGCCGCTTTGGCGGCAGCCTTTTCTTCTTTCGTCATAAAAATTATGACCTCCTATGGGGCATACCATAGGACACGCTTTTCCAAAAGTAAATAAAAAGTGTGTGTTTTCGCGTGGAAACACGCGAGGAATTATTTGGAGAGTAGGGATACCAAATAAGGAATCGCTTGCTCGAAATCCGCGCCGAAACGCTGACCATCCCCACCCCGTTCTGAAGTGATGGAAATCGCTTTGGACACATATTGATGGGCGATGTTCACGGCTTCTTCAAACGTTTTGCCGTTTAGAAGCGATCCTGCAAAAGAGGAAGAAAACAAATCGCCCGTCCCGTGGAAAGAACCCGGATATCTTTTCGTTCCTTCTAAGGCGCGAATCGTTCCATCGTAAATCACTTCCGACATCATTCCTTTTTGAAGCTCTTGTCCCGATAAAATGACACGCCTCGGACCCAAAAGAGCGAGGGCGTCTATCAATTTTCGATAAAAGGATAAGGGTAATTCTATGTCTTTATATGGATAAGGAATCCCTGTTAAAAGGCAGGCCTCTGTAAGATTTGGCTTAAGGATGTCCGCTTCTTCGACCAACTCTTTCATCGCTTCCACATGGCCTTCTTTAAAACCGGCGTATAGATGTCCGCCATCCGCCATCGCCGGATCGACAAACACAAGGGATCCCCGTTTTTTAAATTCCCGAATCAAAGGAAGCACAACAGGGATTTGATCCGTTGTTAAATAACCGGTATAAACCATATCAAACGAAGGCGAATACTCTTCAATCTTATGAATCATCGCCTCGATTTCACCCGTTAAATCACGCTGAACCCATGCAGGAAAAGCCGTGTGGTTGCTAAATACGGATGTGGGGATGCCTACGCATTCTACCCCACAGGCGGAAATCGTAGGAAGGGCCACGGTTAAGGAGCAACGGCCGAGGCAGCTATAATCTTGAAACGTCAAAATCTTTTTCATGAGAGGTATTGTAACGAAATCAGCAAAAACTCCAACAAAAAAAGGCCAGGTTTCTCCAGTCTTTCTTGTTGCGCTTGGTTATTTTCCTTTTTCTTACTTTTTAATCGGCTTTAAGACTTCAATGCCACCCATGTATTTGCGGAGAGCCTCCGGAACAATGACAGAGCCATCGGCTTGTTGATATTGCTCCAAAATGGCCGGGAAAACACGGGAGGTGGCAAGACCAGATCCGTTAAGCGTATGGCAGAATTTGGTCTTTCCATCCGCGTCACGATAGCGAATCATGCCACGACGGGCTTGGTAGTCGCGGGCATTGGAGACACTGGAAACCTCTTTGTAGATGTGCATCGACGGAATCCAAACTTCAATGTCGTAGGTACGAGCCATCGAGTGGGAGCAGTCTCCTGCTGCCAACTTGTCGATTTGATAGGTTAACCCAAGTCCTTCCACGAGTTTTTGGGCTTTCTTGACCATTTCGTCAAAAGCGGCGTCGCTGCCTTCTTGGGTCGTATATTGAACCATTTCGACTTTGTTGAATTGGTATCCGCGAATCATGCCGCGTTCTTCGGTGCGGTAAGAGCCAGCTTCTTTACGGTAGCAGGGAGTATAGGCGAAATATTTTCTCGGAAGCTCGTTAAGCGGGAGGATTTCATCGCGGTGGAGGTTCACAAGAGCCGTTTCAGCGGTCGGAAGGATGAACTTACGCGGTTCCATGCCTTCGAGCCAGAATACGTCTTCTTGGAATTTTGGGAATTGTCCCGCGGTATATCCGGATTCGTAATTGAGAATATGAGGAGGAAGGATCATTTCATAGCCATCGGCAAGATGGTTTTCAATGAAATAATTGAGCAACGCCCATTCCAAACGAGCGCCAAGGTTCGTATAAACCCAAGTGCCAGTTCCGCTGATTTTAGCGGCGCGTTTATAATCGATGAGCCCAAGGCTTTCTGCCAAAGCGACGTGATCTTTCGGAGTGAAATCAAACTTCTGTTCTTCGCCAAAATGATAGATGGGGTGGTTGTTTTCTTTGCCACCGCCCACCAAATCGGGATCCGGGAGGTTTGGAAGGACTTCAACAAGCGAAGTGATTTCCGCTTCGACTTTCTTGAGTTCGGCTTCGCCTTCCTTATTCGCCGCACCAAGTTCTTTGACTTTCGCAAAGATGGCTTTGACATCGCCGCCTTCTTTCTTGATTTGGGGGACGCTCGCAGAAAGACGGTTTTGCTCCGCTTTATTCGCTTCGACGCTCTTAAGCAATTCCAAGCGCTTCGCGCTCAATTCCTGAATGGGCTTCGGGTCAAAATCCCAAAGTTTCTTTTTTAATGCCGCGACAACCTCGTCGGGCTTTTCTAGAATCAATTTGACATCCAACATGGGGGATACTCCTTTTCAACGGTTTAGAAGCGAAGCGTAGAGCTCTTTCAATCGCTTTGCGCCCGTTTGAAGCGAATGGCGCTCCGCCATCGCATACGCCGGAATTATAGTGCTTTTTGCCTCTTTCGAATATAAGGAACGAAGATAATGTGCAATCGAAGCGATGCTATCGAAGACAAAACCCGTTTTATCTGGGATCAAAAGATCATTCAACGGATTTTTGTGAAGGGCGACCACTTGGGTTTTGGTTGCAAACGCATCCAGAACAAACGCGCCGTCTGGATGAACCGCGTCCAAAGCTAGGAAGGCGTCCGCTCGATACAAAGCGCTGCGGAACACATCATCTTGAACCAGAGATTCAAAATGCAGGTTCGGCGGGCTCTTTCTCGAATAGGAGGCAATCAGCCAACGGGGATTATGCCGCTTAAACGATCCGAAGAAATAGAAATCGAGTTCCGGGCAGCAGGAAGCGATGTTCTTCATCGCATTTATAATGTAACGGTCTTCATAACAACCCGCGGATAGAACGATTTTCTTCTCGTCACGAATGGAGAAATATCGAGGAAAAATATCTTTTTCGGCGCCTAAATTATCGAAACGACGCAAATTGACGCACGGCTCATGAATCTCGATTCGACTTTTCACCCCTTGCTCCACGCAAAGGGTCTTCATGGCTTCGTTAGGAACCAAAACGAGGTCAGCTCGATTCAGCAAGCGCATCGCTCGCGAAGTAATAGTCGGGGTTTTGGGCTTTTTGGGGTCCAAAAAGGAAGCGTAAGGGTCATTCTCCGCATAGAAAGCAGAGACGACAATAGGAATGGAATGCCAGGCGGCATCCACGGCCATCGCGTCGTCGCGCGGGGTAAGAAAATGGGCGATATCGGGCTCGGCGAAAATGTCGTCGATCCACGTAACGCCCGCTTCCTCGCATTCGCCTTTGAGGACTTTCCGTAAACGGGAGCCCTCAAAGGTTTCGCGATTCAATGCTGTTTTATAGTGAATGAATACCCTCATCACTCAACGGCATCCGGAGTGACCGGACTTTCATCGATTAAGGTTTCGTCTGGCGTCTCTTCGCCTTCCGCGCCTTCTTCTCCTTCTTCCGAAGGATCTTCATGCGGCAAGATGGCAATCGAGGCGACGGAATCCTTGTCTTCCACGTTGATGATCTTCACGCCTTGGGTATTGCGTCCAGCAATCTTGATTTCGCTGAGCGGAGTACGGATAACGATGCCCTTCTTGGTGATGACGAGCAAGTCGTCTTCCGTAGAGACTGCCTTAACGGCAACCAAGGAACCAATTTTGGAATTAAGGGCAATCGTAGCAACGCCTTTGGCGCCACGCTTGGTCAAACGGTAACCGTCATAGTGGCGGGTGCTGCCGTCTTCCAAGGTGATGTCCGTATCTTCCGCATAGCTCATCTTGCCATAACCCTTATTGGTCAAAACAAGGAGCAAACGGCCTTCGAAGGATCCGGTGGCACCGACGATTTCGCTGCCATCGCTTAAATCCATGCCGCGAACACCGGCCGCGGTGCGACCCATCGAACGGACGTCTTCTTCGTTGAAGGAGCAAAGTTTTCCGTTGCTTGAAGCAAGCGAAATGATGGAATTGCCATCCGTCTTCTTCACGTCGAAGAGGTCATCCCCTTCACGGAGAGAGACGGCGATTTTACCATTAGAATGGATGGAGGCAAATTCCGTCAAGGACGTGCGTTTGACTACACCAAGTTTCGTGACGAAGAAGAGATAGCTATTCTCGCCGTATTCGTCGATTGGAACGATGGAAACGACCTTTTCTTCTTTATCGAGGTTGAGGAAGTTCTGGGCAGGCATGCCTTTTCCAACACGTCCAGAATCCGGAATTTGATATCCGCGGAGGCGATAGACCTTGCCTAACGTCGTGAAGAAGAGGATATCCGTGTGGGTGAAGGTATGCTTCATCAAAATGACTTGGTCCCCATTGGTGGTCTTCATGCCGGTGATGCCGCGTCCGCCGCGGTGCTGGGCGGCGAAGGTATCGTCATCCATGCGTTTGATATATCCGTTGCGGGTAAGGGCGACGATGATGTTCTTTTGCGGGATGAGGTCTTCGTTTTCGATGTCGGCAGCCGCATCCGAGATTTCGGTTAAGCGGTCGTCGCCAAAACGACGCTTCACTTCTTCGAGCTCAACGATCATTTGATCGATGATGTTGTCTCTGGAAGAGAGGAGGCGGTTGTATTCAGCGATATTGGCTTCCAATTCTTTCTTTTCGGCTTGGAGTTTATCCTGTTCCATGCCCTGCAAGCGACGGAGGGTCATGGCAAGAATCGCCGCGCATTGACGGTCATTCAAGCCAAAGCGTTCATTGAGGCGAGCCGTGGATTCGGCGTCGTCTTTGGAAGAGCGGATGATGTGGATCACTTCATCGATGTTATCGTGGGCAAGAATCAAGCCTTCCACGATGTTGAGACGATCGGTGTCGCGGCGGAGCAAGAAGCGGGTACGACGAGTGATGACCTCAACCTGAAATTCGATATAGTCTTGAAGAAGGGGGATGATGCCAAGAGTTTTCGGTGCGCCGTTTTCCAGGCAAAGATTAATGATGCCGAAATTGGTTTGGAGGGCGGTGTGCTTCAAAAGGTTGTTCACAACCACTTCGGGGATGACGTCCTTGCGGACTTCAATCACCACGCGGATGCCCTCTTTGTTCGATTCATCGCGAACATCGGTGATGCCATCGATGACCTTCGCACGGACCAAATCCGCGATATTGGCGATCATGTTGGCTTTGTTCACCTGGTAGGGGATTTCCGTCACGATGATGCGGCTCTTGCCGTTATCCATTTCCTCAATGTGATAACGGGAGCGGATGGTGATCGTTCCAATACCGGTTTGATAAGCATCCAAGATGCCTTGACGGCCAAGGATGATGCCTCCGCTTGGGAAATCCGGTCCCGTCAGGTAGGACTGCATGATCTCCGCGGCGGTCAAATCCGGGTTTTTCGCCAAAGCAACGATGGCGTTGATCGTTTCCGTGAGGTTATGCGGCGGCATGTTCGTCGCCATACCAACGGCAATACCTTGAGAACCATTGACAAGAAGGTTCGGGAAGCGGGAAGGCAAAACTTCCGGTTCCAGTTCCGTGCCATCATAGTTGCCGACCATGTTAACGGTGTCGCAATCGATGTCGCGCACCATTTCCATGGCAAGCTTGTTCATGCGAGCTTCGGTGTAACGCATAGCGGCGGGTTCATCGCCGTCAATGGAACCGAAGTTCCCGTGGCCG
>SAMEA104315436__coassemble_922_pt1 | contig 30049 bp, 28 predicted proteins | sample SAMEA104315436__metabat2_high_PE_018 | metagenome-assembled genome bin SAMEA104315436 (sample SAMEA104315436) | gut metagenome | biome: Monkey gut; feature: monkey-associated habitat; material: faeces | place: China | collected 2013 | reverse complement strand
CCGGGGCGGAGAAAATCATACGGAACATCATAAGCGTCGACATTTGAACGTTTTCGATGTCGTTGGAGGTACGAGTGATTAAGGAGGCGGTGGAGAATTTGCCGATGTCGCCGACGCTAAAATCATTGACCTTCTGATAGACTTCATCGCGAAGCCGAGTGGCAAGAGATGCCGTCATTTCCGAGGCGAGAAAAGCGATAATCACTTGGCAGGCAAAAGTACCCGCGGCCATCGCAATAATCATGCCTCCGTTATAAAGGGCATCGCCTTGCTGGTTAAACTGGATGGCGGCGATTAAGTTCTTCATATAATCGACGTTTAGCATCGTGCACCACACTTGCATCACGGTGAGGCCACAGATGACAAACAAGAAAATCCAATCCCACCAACGGAAGCGTTTATATAATCGCCATAAACTCATTCTAAAAACCTCCCCCGTTCGTAGTCGAACTAAAAAGTACGAAGGGTACTATAGTAGATAACCAAGGTTTTTCAACCCATTTGCCCGTCTTTTTTTGAAAAAAAGAGAGGATGTGTTTTTCCCTTTATTTTTCAAGAGGGAAATGAAGGGGGATCAGCCAAAAATGATCGTGGAACCCTTGCATAGAAGTTTGCTCGAATAAGCAGGTTTCTTGGAAGGCATGATCAAGTTCTTGGAGGCGTTCTCCTGTTTGGATGGCTTTCTTTAAAATCGGGGCGATGTCAATATCATCGGGATAGATTTCTAATAAATTTAGTAGAGCTTCTGCCTTTGCTTGGGGGGTATTGGTTTGAAAGGTGATCCCAAAATAAGGGGGGTCTAATCTTTTCGTTGCCTTAAAGCTGGCTAGAGTCCCTTTGTTCCTTATATATAGAAGGGTGGCGGGAGAGAATTCGGCTTCCTTTCCTTCTTTAAAGGAAGAAAAAGCCAAACTCACTTCTTCTTCGTATTCCCCCGGGTAAGGGATTTCCAAGCAGGCGGAAAGGTAACGTAAAGTATCCTCGGGTTGGAAGCCAAGGTCCTTGGATAAATCATTCAATGTGAAAAGCATGTTATGCGGCGAGCTTTTGCTCTTCGAGGAATTCTTCATAACGGGTTCTAGCCGTTTTAAAGGGGGGATAATAATTAACTAACGTCCAAACCAGCAGGAAGACCGTTCCAATCAAAGCCAAGAAATCCAAAATCAAAAACGTGCAGGTAAGCCCCATGGGCCAGCCTAGACTCGCGGAGAGGCAAAGAAAAACAAAAAGCAAAACAAATCCCCCGAAAGCCCCAAGGAAATAGAGGCCCCAACGGGTAAATTGCTTTTTGGCTTCGGCTAAACGCGATTTTAAGCGTTCCTCTTCTTCTTTTTTCCTTGTTCCATTCGCTCCTAAGGGAGCCGGCGTTTTCATTTCTTCATCCATGGGGGCTATTTTTCCACCTTTAGAGAAATTTGTAAATAAAGGGGCGAAAATCATGAAAGCGCTAACAAAGAAAAACTCGTTCTTGGAAAAAAGCGATTCGCGGTTTAAAGTAAAGTCCCGGAGCAAGATAAAGATGATGCGAACCGGAATGAAGCAACTCACCCAAAATAGGGGCGCTGTCTCCTTCATCCGTATTCGTTTTGAGGCCTAAATAGAGGCCTTATTTTTTTACCTTGTTTCGGAAAGGAAGGTTTCCCCAATGTTTGGAAACAAAAATAGCGCAGCGGTCGAAGAACCGCGCACCATTCATCCCAATGGCATGCTTCTAGAGGTCGATGAAGCCCCCAAGAAAGCAGGGAAGTGGATTATTCTTGCCATTCAGCACGTGCTCGCCATGTTCGTGGCCTGCATCACCGTTCCGATGATCGTCTTTAGCGGAGTCAACGTCACGATCGGTGGCACGACACAAAACCTTGCCTCCGTCATGATCGCCCCGACCCTTTTCAGTGCCGGTATCGGGACCATGTTCTATCTCTTCGTTACGAAATTCAAATCCCCGATGTTCCTCGCTTCGAGCTTCGCCTATATGGCGGCGATGAGCGAAGCGATCAAAGTGGACGCTCAAGCGGGTCAAGTGAACCTTTGGATCCTCCCCGTTGGTATGGCGATGGTCGGCGTCGTCTATTGCTTAGTTGCCTTGCTCATCAAGCTCTTCGGCGTTGCTTGGCTCAACAAGCTTCTTCCTCCTATCGTCGTTGGACCGGTCATCATGGTCATCGGTCTTTCTCTTGCCGGAAGCGCGATTGGTAATCTCACTGGCACCGCCGCGGGAGCCTATAACTGGTGCAACATCATTTCCGGGCTCGTCGCCATGGTCGTCACCGCGATCTGTGCCCATTATGGCAAAGGCACCATCTCCCTCATCCCCTTCGTTCTTGGTATGTTAAGTGGCTACCTCACCGGCGTTCTCTTCACCGCGATTGGCTATTATGGCTGCGGTTCGGAATATTGCCGCGTCGTCAATTTCGATCCGCTCATCCATCTCTTCTCCAATATCCGCGTCCAATCCTTCTTGGATTACCCGAAGTTCTTGTTCTTAGCGGCTCAATCGGGTAACGTCGTCCCCCTTTCGGGTTCGGCGGTTGGCCAAGCGGCCCTCATCTTCATCCCCGTTTCCTTGGTTACCATCTGCGAACACATCGGCGACCACAAGAACATGTCGGGACTTCTCCAACGCGATCTTCTCGAAGAACCGGGTCTTTCCCGCACCTTAATCGGCGATGGCGTCGCCACCGCGATCTCTGGCTGCCTCTGCGGCGCGGCCAATACGACTTATGGGGAAAACGTCGCAGTCGTCGGCGTCACCAAAATCGCCTCGACCAAAGTCATCTTCCTTGCCTGCTGCTTCTCCATGCTCCTTGGCTTCTTTAGCCCGGTCATGGCTCTCACCCAGACGATCCCTGCCTGCGTTACGGGCGGTGTCAGCTTGATCCTCTATGGCTTCATTGCTTCTAGCGGCGTCAAGATGCTCATCCATGAAAAAGTCGATATGTCGAAGACCAAGAACATCTTCGTGAGCTCGGTCATCCTCGTCGCTGGCATCGGCGGACTCGTCTTCTCCTTTGGAAGCGGGGAAGTCTCCATGTCGATCACCTCGGTTTCCGTCGCGATGATCCTTGGCATCATCATGAATGCCATCCTCCGCGAAAAGAAACCTTCTAGCGAAATCAAAGCCTAAATCTTCCTATTCCTTAAGAGCCACTTCTTCTAGGGGGTGGCTTTTCATATGATTAATACCAGGATGATTCCTTGGTCACTGCCATAGGCATATCCCGCGGGATATGCGGCGACTTACAATAGAATTGCCGTCTGTGGCAGAGACCGATGAGGTCTCCTGGTCTTCTTACGCAGGCATGCGGAAGATGATTTTGGGAATGACGGAAAGGGGCTTTTAGAGCATAAACTCGGAACAAAAAATTCCGCATTCCCTCTTTTTGGCGAAAGACAGCTTATACCTAATTGAAAGACCGCAGGTCATTTCGAATCACGTCCATGAAAATTGGATTGTCGGAAAGCAAGGGAACCCAGCCTATGGCGGAAACATCCAGGAAGGAGCCATTGAAACCATGGATGGTCCAATCATTTCGTTCGACGTTTCCAAGGGAAGCAGTCACATGCGGGGATTCCTCGATCACGGAAAACCCGCCGGCAAGGCTACGGTCATCAGGCATGACCTGGAAGGCTTTGCCAAGCTCGATGCCCTGAGGGGCAGGATAAGGGAAGAGACGGGAAGCGACCCTGTTGCGGTCTACGAGTTCACCGGCGTATACAGCCATACGCTGGAACGCTATCTCGATTCCATCGGCATGAGAAGATACGGCGTTTCTCCGCTGGAATCCGCAAAGGTCAGAAAGGCGATGATCAGGCCGACCAAGAATGATTCGTTGGATTGCAGGACCATTGCTGAAGTGTATTACTTAAGGCCGCTGAGAGAAGGCAGGAGCGCTGATGAAATCCATGTTGGTCTCAGAGACATGGGCAGATTCTACCACTATCTTCTTGAAGTGAAGATCGTCGAAAAAGGCCGATATCGCCGTTGCCTGGACGATGTCTGGCCATGCTTCGACAAAGTAATCGAGCCTGATTCGCCGAAATCGTTGGCAATCATCTCCCATTATGGCCACCCGTCAAAAATCAGATCCAAGGAGCAGGTGAAGAATTTCCTGATGAAGCTGCCGAGAAGGGGAAGAGCCTCGACGGATGAGCTGGCCGAAAAGATTGCAGCATATGCCAAGACCCATGTCTCCGGCGCATCTCCAAACTCCTATAAGACCGAAGAAGTAAAACTGATGTCAGCCAGAGTGAAGGGGATCATCGATGAGTCCGAAAGAGTCATGGATTCGATGATTTCCACAGCGGAAAACCTGCTTGAATTCGCATCGCTGAAGACAATACCCGGGATTGCCGATGTCACGGCCGCGAGGCTGATCGCGGAAATCGGCGACATCAGCGCCTATCCCAAGGCCGATTCGCTGATTGCCTACGCCGGCCTGGACCCGGCCGTCATGCAGTCGGGCCAGATGACGGGGGAGCACATGCATATCACCAAGAAGGGCAACCCCCATCTAAGGGCAACGCTGTATGTGGCGGTCACCAACATGATCATGTCCAAGGCTGAGAACATGATCACGAGATATGTGCTGAAAAAGAAAAACAGCGGCCTCTCCTACAAGGCAGCTGTCATCGCCGGTTGCTCCAAGCTGTTGCGTCTGATCCACGCAATGCTGAGAAACGGCACCTGTTATTCGGATAAATAACTACACATAGTATAGCTCAAGCAATCCATAAAACAATCGACGGCCTCCCAGTCGTCTGTTTGAGCATGCTCAAACAGACCGGAAACATAGATGGCACTCCCTGAGACTTTCAATTGACAAGGCTTATCTAATTTTTGTTTTGAATTTTCTCCCTCATAATCTCGAATTTTGCTAAACCGCTTACAGGGGCAAGACGAAAGGATATAAATCCTTTAGAATAACGGAATATGAAACGCATCATTGTCCTTGATTTTGGCGGTCAGTATAACCAACTCATCGCTCGTCGCGTTCGCGACCTCCACGTCTATAGTGAAGTCCTTCCCTTCACGACTCCTTTAGAAAAATTAAAGGATCCCGAGATTCTTGGCATCATCTTCACGGGTGGGCCAAATTCGGTTTATGAACCTTCTTCTCCCCATGTAGACCAAGGAATCTTTGCCTTAGGCAAGCCGATTCTAGGAATCTGCTATGGGGCGCAGCTCATTGCCTATCAAAACGGGGGCAAGGTGGAGTCCATCTCCGAGCGAGAATATGGGAGAAAAGCGATTCGCGTGGTTCCTTCTACCTTATTCCAAGGGTTAGACAAAGAGCAAGAAGTCTTCATGAGCCATGGGGACCAAATCGTTTCGTTACCCGCTTCTTTCCGCGTTACTTCTTCTTCCAATACCTGCCCGATTGCTTCTTATGAAGACGAAAGCAAAGGCTTATATGGGGTGCAATTCCATCCCGAAGTCGAGCATTCGATCCATGGGCAAGAAATGTTAAAGAATTTCGTCTATGGGGTTTGCAAGGCAACACCCAGCTGGAAAAGCGAAGATTTCTTAAAAGAAAAAATTGAAGCGGCGAGACGCCAAATTGGAGATAAGCGCGTCCTTTGTGGCCTTAGTGGCGGGGTCGATAGCGCGGTCGTGGCTTCCTTATTATCTAAAGCCGTCGGAAAACAACTTGTCTGCGTTTTCGTCGACCATGGATTGCTCCGGAAAAACGAGGCCCAGCAAGTGGAAGATACTTTCTCCAAGATGGACCTTCAGTTTGTGAAAGTCGACGCGAGCGAAGAATTCTTCTCCGCGTTAAAAGGAATCACCGAACCGGAAGAAAAACGAAAAATCATCGGAAAGCACTTTGTCGACGTCTTCTCCGCGGAAGAGAAAAATCTTGGCCAACAAGGCTCCTTCTATTTGGCTCAGGGGACAATTTACCCCGACCGCATCGAATCGGGATTAGGGATTTCCGCCAAAATCAAATCCCATCATAACGTCGGAGGGCTTCCTAAAGACATGGATTTCCTAGGACTTGTTGAGCCCCTTCAAGATTTATTCAAAGACGAAGTCCGCGAGATTGGCCGTCTCCTTGGCCTCCCCGAATCCATCGTCTCCCGTCAACCCTTCCCGGGGCCAGGACTTGGCATCCGGGTCGTCGGGGAAGTCACTCCCGAAAAAGTCCATATCGTCCAAGAAGCCGATGCGATTTTCCGCGAAGAAATGGAAAAAGCAGGCCAAAAGCCTTCCCAATATTTTGCTGCTTTGTCTAATATGCGTTCCGTCGGGGTGCAAGGAGATGGGAGAACCTATGACTATGCAATCGTCTTACGTGCGGTAAAAACCGACGATTTCATGACGGCATCCCCTTTTGAAATCCCCTATCCTCTTCTTTCTAAAATCTCTGAACGCATCATCAACGAGGTGCATGGGGTGAACCGCGTCCTTTACGATTTCACCTCCAAACCACCCGCGACAATTGAACTCGAATAAGGGGGCATTATGAAAAAGGTCATTCTCTCTTCCTATAATATCGATGCCATCACGCGGAACCTCGGTTACGAGCTTTCGGAAGCTTTGTCTAACGAAGAACAGCTTCCTCTCTTCGTCTGCGTCATGCGCGGGGCGATTTGCTTCATGGGCGACCTCGTTAAATGCGTCGATGCGGACTTTTTATGCGATTATGTTCAGCTTAGCCGTGACGAAGAGGGAGACCCGCGGATTGAAAAGGACATCTCCTTTCCGATCAAAAATCGGACTGTCGTCTTCGTCGAGGATATCGTCGATACGGGGTCGATTCTCGACTATTTGATCCGTCATACCCTTTTGAAGCATCCGAAGCGGATTTTGGTTTGTACTCTAGTCAATAAAACCAAGAACCGGAAGATTGAGGTGCCGATTGATTTCTGTGGCATCACGATCAAGGATGATATTTTCTTAACCGGTTATGGGCTTTCCTACAAAGGGATGGTCCGTTATAGCCCAGAAGTTTATGTTCCTAGCGAAGAGGAACTCGAGGCCTACGACAAGAAGCTTTGATTGATCCGTTAGGAGGCGGCTTGGCAAAAGGAGTGTCAGCCACGCTTAAAAATCAGCCCTGGAATGGTCCAACAGGACTATTCCTTTTTTTGTGCATTCCTTTAATATAAATAGAATAAGAGGTACACCATAATGAAAAAAACGTCTCTCCTACTTCTATCTAGTTCGATGTTGATGCTTCTTTCTTGCGGCGGAGGCGGATCGCAAACGATTCCCGAAGGCAAGAAAGTCCAAAAAGAAGATTTGGCTACCCATTATGCGGCGGCGAAAGAAAATACGGATAAAGTCGATGCCCTCTCCGTTGCTGTCAAAGGCGGATTCCTTTTCGAGAATTATACCAAAGCCACGATGGGCGAAACTAGCCAAGAAACCGGCGGCAAAATCGAAATCAAGGATTTCTATCTCAATGCCGGCATCAAGAATTTCCGCGAAGATATCACCAAATTTCAAACTAGCGTTACCTTCGGCGCGGGATTTGAATACCGTAACGGGGTTGGCGACAACGCGGTGAGCGCGACTGCCAATATCAAAAAAGCGGGATTCTACATCGAAGACGGCATGGGATACATGGACATGGAATCCGTCCGTCCCATCATTCAATCGCTTCTTCCTTCTGCCAAACTCCCTTCGACTCTGCATTTTAAAAATCCGGCCGAAATCCCCGCGGATGTTGCGAAGATTCTTGATATCGACGGCATGTTGACTCAACTAGAAACCAATTTCACCGCTGGGGTCGATTATCTTGATTGTGGCAAAGGCAATTACTCCTTCGTCTATAATCTTGATCCCACCAAAGTCATCGGTGAAACCGGCTCCGCCACGGTGGAAGCCAAGGGAAGCGCCGCTTTCGCGGTCAGCTTCTCCGACCAAGGATTCACCTCTTTAGGTCTATTCGCCGACTTCGAAGCCTCGTTGAAAGAAGAAGGCGTTGCCGAAAGCATGGTCATGAAAGCGGAAACGACCGTCAAACTCAAAGTCGATTTGAAGGCTGACTTTGCTTATGGGGACCAAGCCGTTATCGAATCGGTTCCTAACCCCGAGTCCTTCCCGGATCTACCTGAATAAGCGCTTTCAATAGCAGGAACCCCCGCTTGGGGGTTCTTTTTTAACCAAGAATCGATAAAATTTCTACCGTTATGAATAAACCTTTGGTTCTCTTCTTTGATTTAGACGGCACCTTGACTGAATCCGCCCCCGGAATCATGCGCTGCTTCCGCTATGCCTTAGACCGACTTGGCATCTCGCCTAATGGCAAAAGCCTGCGCGTGGTCGTCGGACCTCCGTTAAGAGATTCCTTCTTGGATTTTGGGGTTCCAGAATCTAAGGCCGATTTAGCGGTAAGCTTATTTCGTGAAGAATATGTCGGCAAAGGGGCTTATGAATGCAGCCTCATCCCGGGAATCCAAAGCCTTCTAGAATCCATGAAGGAACAGGGCATTCCAATGGCGATTGTTACCTCGAAACCGACCCCAGAAGCCAAAGCCATCGCCAAGCACTTTGGCTTGGCTTCCTATTTTGAAGAGATTTTTGGCTCTTCGTTAGACGGGAAACATGAAAGCAAGGAACTGATCATCCAGGATGCCTTAGTTCGTTTCCCCTTATCTAAGTATCGCCCCTTAATGATTGGAGATACCCCCTTTGATATGATCGGGGCCGAGAAAACCGGGGTAGAAGGCATTGAAGTTAGCTGGGGGTATGGAGACAAAGAGGCCTTAAAAGAGGTTCCGCATCTTTGCCTTGTCTCTTCTCCTAGCGATTTAAAGGAACGGATTCTTGCCTTATAAAAACATCACCATGTAATGGGGAATGGTCAATTTGGTTCCGTTCAGGCCTAAATTCCCTTCCGCGATTTTATAAGCGATAGAAGGCTTATATTTCTCAATGAAGCGGTTTAACGATTTCGTCGGGGTGTTGCCGGCTTTCACTTCCACGGGGATTACTTCCCCGTTTTTTTCTAGCAAAAACTCCAATTCGTTGGAATCATCGGGTTTGTAATAATAAAGTTCATATCCCCGTTTGGCTAAAAGATCCGCCATGACGTTTTCATAAATCCCGCCTTTGGCATTCCCTTTTAATGTATTTTCTAGCAATGCCTTCTTGGTTTGGAACCCATACATAGCCAAAAGCAAGCCCGTGTCATTGATATAGAGTTTAAATTGGTTTTCGTTGGCGTTGGCCGATAACGGCAAATAGGGTTCGCGAACGTTATAGCAGGGATTAACGATATTGGAATCCTTGAGCCATTGGACGCTTCCGCCATATTTTTTGGACGTTTGCCCTTTTTCGACGGTGGAATATTGGAATTTGGTAATCTCCTTTGCTAATTGTTTGGGAACGGCATCGTAGCATTTCCTTGCCTTGGTTTTCTCCGCCCCTTTGGCATGCTTTGAAATGTCGAAACGATAATTCTCCAATATCTTGGTTTGGATTTCATAAACCCGGTTAAAATCGTGGTTTTTGCAATAATCGTCGACGACTTCCGGCATTCCGCCTACCGCCATAAATTCACGGAATAGGGTTTCGTATTTCTTATTAATCGCATCCGGGACTTTTTCTTGTTTTTCAAATAATTCCTTTAGATAGGGGATGGCGTTTTCATACCCTTCCGCCCATAGGAATTCTTCAAAATCCAGCGAGCGCAGCGTCAAAAAAGACTCATAACCCGTTGGAACCGATTCTGGCTCTTCCGTGTTTGGATCTCCATCTTCTCCATAGGTAAGCCCAAGCAAACTTCCCGAGGTGATAATATCGAACCTTCCATCTTCCGCTAAAAACTTAAGGGCGGTGCGCGCTTTTCCGCAAGATTGGATTTCATCCAAGAAAATTAATGTATTTCCCGGGATTAAAACAATATTGTCGATAAATGCACTCATCCTTTTATAAATGGAATCTGCATCTAGGGAACCTTCGAAAATTTGTTTCAAATCCGGGCTTTTGATAAAGTTGATTTCCACGAAGCTTTGGTATTCAGCCTTTCCAAATTCTCGAATAAGGTAGGTCTTTCCCACTTGTCTCGCCCCTTTTACCATGAGGCAATCTTTATCGTGGTTCTTTTTCCATTCCAGCAGGTTTTGATAAGCTTTTCTTACTAACATTTTCCTACCCCCCGAAGCATTCTTAATTGGTTAATCAAATAATATCGTGTTTATCGATGGTTTTAAAGAAAAAGGAATAAAATCGGATATTGGTTTTTACTAAAAAGGAATAAAAACGGATAGTCTTTTGTTCTAGTTATCGACAAAAAGGGGGAGCTGCAAGCCCATCCTTTTTGCCCCTGTTTTTTACTTGGACAACGCATCATTGAGTTCTTCTATCGATGTGTAGCGTTTTGCAGAAGGATCCTTGGAAATCTTCTTTGCTTCTTCCATGGCGGCCAAGGTTTCCCTTTTATAAGAAGGCAACGCCACATCGAAAGGAAGCCCTCCCCGAAGAACGCATTGACGAAGAAACAAATGAACCCCGGAAGAAATATCAAGGCCGTATTGTTGCAAAACGAGTGTGGCCTCTTTCTTGATACCCAAATCTATTAAAATCGATATTGTTTCTTTCATAGACTTGCCCCTGTTTTTAAGCCATGCCTTTGTTCGTACTTCTATTATGGCTCACGGAAGTCCCACAATACCATGATTCTCTCGCGAAAATGGAGCCTTGGCACCGCGGAAAGTATGTCCTCCATACTGGACTTTTCGTTTTTTCCTCAAAAGCATGCTTATCAGAAAACCCCGATTTTCTCGGGTTTATCCGTTGTCTTTTTCGCTTAGCAGCCTTTGTAATTGGGGGCGGCGACTTCCATTTTCACGTCATGAGGATGGGATTCGAGTTTGCCGGCGTTGGTGATGCGGACAAAGCGGGCATTGGAAGAAAGTTCTTCGAGGTTATGCGCCCCACAGTAGCCCATGCCGCTACGAAGTCCGCCAAGGATTTGGAAGACGATATCTTCACAGGTTCCTTCTACTGGCACTTCCGCCTCAATCCCTTCGGGAACGAGTTTCCCTTTGGAGGATTGGAAATAACGATCGGCGGAGCCATGTCGCATGGCCTTTAAGGAACCCATGCCGTTATAGGCTTTGAATTTCTTGCCGTTACGTTCGTAGATTTCTCCAGGAGCTTCTTCGCTTCGGGCGAGCATCGACCCTAGCATCACGGCATTCGCGCCTAAAGCCAAGGCTTTGACGATATCTCCACTATAACGGAGCCCACCGTCGGCAATGACGCCGATTCCTTTATTCTTGCAAAAACTTACGACTTCATCGACTGCACTTGCTTGGGGAACACCAACTCCCGCCACGACGCGGGTCGTGCAGATAGAACCCGGACCAATGCCAACTTTCACGCAGTCGGCACCGGCTTCGGCAAGGCGCTTCGCCGCTCCTTCGGTGACGATATTACCGGCGATAAGGGGAATTTCGGGGAATGCTTTTCTAAGTTCAGCCACTTTTTGGATGACATTTTCGCTATCTCCATGAGCGGAATCCAGGCAAAGCACATCCACGCCCGCTTCGATTAACGCTTTGGCACGCGGCAATAATTCGGGATTGGCTCCTACCGCCGCCCCCACCATCAAGCGGCCATTCGCATCTAAGGCGGGATTGGTTCCTTTAGGATTGGCATCTTTTACCAAGCGGACTTGTTCGGCTTGGTCTTCGATCGCCATGTTTTTATGGATAATGGAAAGCCCGCCCAAACGAGCAAGGGCAATCGCCATTTTGGATTCGCTTACGGTGTCCATGGCCGCACTTAAGACAGGGATTGGCAAATCGATGCCGCGGCAAAGATGGGTTTTTAATTCCACTTGATTGGGGACAGCCGTCGAATGAACGGGGACTAAAAGCAAATCGTCATAGGTGAGGGCTAAGGGAATATTTTCTAGCTTCATGGGGGTTCCTTCTTTCTCTGGAGCGAGTTTCCATTTCAAAGATTAAAGTATTCTAACGCGATAAGGGCATTTATGGCTACGGGAGCGCTTTCATTGACGAAATTAAAAACAGGGCTAGTTTTTCTTCCAACGAGAACGATATACTAGCCTAATAAGCACCGAAAGGGTTTCACTATGAGGGACGATATCGTTTTATCCGTCGATCAGATCCAAACCATCAACCGCCGCTTGGGGAGACAACTCACCCAGCGCCTCAAAGACGAGGAAAAACTTCCCGTCGTCGTGGCCGTCATGAAAGGGGCTCTCTTCTTCTATAGCGATTTGGTCCGCCAAATCAAATGCCCGATCCTCCTTGATTTCGTGAAAGTGTCTTCTTATGTGGGCACCCAAAGCACGGGACACCTAAAGATTGACCGCGATATCTCCATGGATATTCAAGGGAGAACGGTCGTACTCGTCGAAGACGTCGTCGACACGGGGTTAACGATGTATTACCTCAAGGAGCACCTCTTCTCCCATTACAAGCCGAAACAAATTCTCATCGCGACTTTATTCGATAAGAAGCCGTTAAGAAAACTGGAAGTCGACGTCGATTTCTGTGGCAAGGAACTCGATGAGCCTAAATTCTTGATGGGGTACGGCTTAGACTATTGCGAACTCGACCGTAACATCCCCTTCGTTTATAGCGCCTCCGAAGAAGACTTGGAGCGCATGAACGTCGATAAGGAACGTTAAAGACAAGGAAAGGTCGCGAAGAATCGCGGCCTTTTTTATTGGGGGCAAGAAAAAAAGCGAGATGTGGAAGTCTCGCTTTTTTGAATTATTGAAGGGTTCCGAAGATGCGGTCGCCGGCATCGCCAAGCCCAGGACAGATGTAGCAATTTTCGTTGAGCTGACGGTCCAAGGCTCCGATATAGAGAGGAACTTCCGGATATTTCTTATGGAAGGTTTCGACTCCTTCAGGAGCGGCGATGATGCAGAGGAAATGGATTTTCTTCACGCCATGCTTATATAAAGAAGCAACAGCGTCGATGCCGCTTCCGCCGGTAGCAAGCATCGGGTCGAGAAGATAGACATCGAGGTCGGCGATGTTTTTCGGCAATTTGCAGAAATATTCCACCGGCTCATGCGTTTCTTCATTCCGGTACATGCCAAGGTGGCCAACGTGGGCACCCGGGACAAGTTCGAGAAGTCCATCGACCATGCCAAGTCCCGCGCGAAGAATCGGAACAAAGCAAAGGGAATCGGAATCGATGACGGGTTGAATCGTTTTTTCAATCGGAGTTTGGATCTCCACGTCGTGGGTCGGGAGTTCGCGAAGTGCTTCTAACCCTTCGATAACGGCGATTTCCTTGACGATTTCGCGGAATTCGTTCGTTTGGGTTTCGACGCGGCGAATCTTGGTGATTTTGTGCTTGAGCAAAGGATGATCCAGCACGTGGACGTTTTTCATATCGGCTATATCCATTGAGGTTTACCTTCCTTCTAGTCCTTTATCATAACCCAATTTGTTTTACAAAATCACGTACTTTTTATTCTCTTTTTGCTGGAACCGCTTTCTAACAAAAAAAGACAAGACAACACCGATTGTTTTGTTAGAATAAAGCAGTTGTTGTTGATTGTCGTTGTTTGAAAACGCGTACGGGAAATATTGGTTTTTCCTTTTTGCGTTTTCTAGGCGCGGCAGTTATCTACTTCAATTCCAAGGAGGTCTAAAACAAATGGAAGAAGCAGAAAAAAATCCATCGTTTGGGTCCGCTGATCAACAACCAGCTCCCCAAGGCGAATGGTCGCCGAAGACCAAGTTCGGTGCGTTCATCGACCGGTATTTCCATATCGGCGAAAGAGGATCCTCGATCGTTCGCGAACTCGTGGGTGGCTTGATCACCTTCCTCGCGATGTTCTACATCCTCAACGTCAACTCGGGAATCCTTTCCAACTGGTTCAGTGGATTCATTTCCGAAGGCGCTCACGCAGGCGAAGTCTGGGTGTATGGCGATGTCTATCTCCCCGCCGCTTCCGCTTACGCTGGTATCTTCATTGCCACCGCTCTTTCCGCTGGTATCACTACCATCGCGATGGGCTTAATCGGCAAACTCCCGGTCGGACTTGCTTCTGGCATGGGCATCAACTCGATGATTGCTGGCTATCTTGCGAGCAGCATGGGCTTCAACTATGCCCAAATGATGTGCCTTGTCTTCATCGATGGCATTCTCTTCCTTATTATCTCCGTCACCCCGCTCCGCAGCATGATTGTTCGCGCGATTCCGAAGAACATCAAAATCGCCATCTCCGCGGGCATTGGCTTCTTCATCGCCTACCTCGGCATGAAAACCTCTGGCATCATTTCCGTTTCTTCTAACGGTCTTGCCATGGGGAACTTCAAAAACGTCTCCACCCTTATCACTTTGATCGGTGTCATTCTTGTTCTCGCCCTTTCCGCTCTCCCCAAGCACAACAAAGCCTGTGCTTGGATCTCTCGTTTCTCTGTCATCATTGTTATGTTGGTCCTTGGCATCGTCGAAGCCTCGCTTGGACAAGCTGGCGTCGGCGGCGTCAGCGCCAAATTCTTGCTTTCGAGCCAAGGGAACTGGAGCAACTTTGGCACCCTCGTCGGCGCTTGCTTCCACGGCTTTGATATCTTCACCAATCCGCAAGCCTACGCCCTTGTCTTCACCCTTCTCTTCATCGACTTCTTCGACACCACCGGCACCTTGGTCGGCGTTGAAGTTGGCGCTGGCATGGTCAACAAAGACGGCAACATCACCGTCTCCGACCGCAACGCGATGATCGTTGACGCTGGTGGCACCGTCCTTGGTTCCATCTTTGGCACCACGACTGTCACTTCCTTCGTCGAATCCACTTCCGGCGTCGCCGCTGGTGCTCGCACGGGTCTTGCCGCTCTCTTCACCGGCTTGCTCTTCACCCTTTCCGTCTTTGCCTATCCGGTCCTCGGCATTTTCTCGGGTTCCGTTCCTAACATCGCTCTTATCTACGTCGGTATCTGCATGTTCATGAACCTCAAAGAACTCGATTGGCACGATTGGGTCGCCATCGCCTCTGGCTTCATGACCATCATCATGATGATCTGCACCGCTTCGATCAGCGACGGCATCGCGTTTGGCTTCATCTCCTACACGGTCTGCACCCTTGCCGCTGGACGTTACAGCAAGAAAGACATCCCCGTCACCGTTTTGGCCGCTGCTTTCTGCGCACTCTATATCATGGAGTTCGCAACCGGCATCAAATAAAAACGAACCAAAAAGCCTTGAATGGATCACCATTCGGGGCTTTTCTTTTGGTACAATAAATCGTAAGGAGAATTCTTCCCATCATGGATTATGAAAAACACATCGGCGTCTACCCCGATTTCCCCAAGGCAGGCATCAGTTTCAAGGATATTTCGCCCCTGGTCGCGGACGCGGAAGCCTTCCACGCGGTCATCGACGACATGGCCGAACGCGCCAAAAAATACCAACCCGATTTGATTTTGGGCGCGGAAAGCCGCGGTTTCATCTTCGGTTCTGCTCTTGCCTATAAAATGAACCTTGGATTTGTCATGGGCCGTAAGGCTGGCAAGCTCCCGGGCACGACGATCAAAGCCTCTTATTCCCTCGAATACGGCACGGCCACCTTGGAAATCCCTTCCAACGCGATTCAAAAAGGTCAACGCGTCTTGCTTGTGGACGATTTGATGGCGACGGGCGGCACCTTCGACGCGTTAAAGAAAATTGTTGAAGTCGCTGGAGGAATTCCGGTTGCCTGCTTAACGCTTATCAACCTCGAAGAACTCCATGGCGAAAAGACGGTTGGATTGCCCTGCGAATCTTTGTTAACTCTCAGCGATTCCCACTGAATTTAAGCACTTATATATGATAGAAACCGTCACTTACGTGGCGGTTTTATCTTATCATTTATCTTATCATTTATCTTATCATTCCGTTTCTCGTCTCTAAGTTAACGGGTAGCAATAACGGCATTCCATTCTGGTAAATCGATGGAGAAGGAAATGCGAAGAAAACTTACGGCAGAACCTCCCAAAAGCCAGTTTTTCGAGATTCTATTCTTTGAACCAATCCATTTTCCATCAATTTCCGAACGTGGCGGTAAATGGTTGGATAAGATTTCCCTAATTGGGCGGCAATATCGGAAATCGTTGCAAATTTATTCCGACGAATCTCCGACAATATGCACTTATCTAGGTCGTTTATCTTATCATTTATCTTATCATTTATCTTATCATTCAAGAAATTAGGGTTCCGAATAAAGGTGAACTGAAAGCCGAATTCGTCGTTCTTATATTCATATTCGACGTTTTGTTTGATACATAGGGTGAAGGTTCGATCAAACCCCGTTCCGAAAGCATCAATATAGCCGCATTTATACAAAACGGAGGCAATGAGAACATTCCGGATTTTACTGCCCACTTCCGACGAAGCGAATTTCATGGGATCGAGGTTTTTGTAAATGGAGCCTGGATTATAAATCTGTACGGAGGAACGGTAGATGCTCACCCGATTAAAATCCCCTTTCTGGTCGTATTTGCTATGAGCAAAGCTATTAATGACGATTTCACGGATAGCCGCCAAGGGGATTTCAGGAGTTTCGACGCGTTGAATGCCGATAATGTCCGACTTATACGAAATATGGTTTTGGATATACGATATTTCCTCTTGGATGCATTCGAAGATATTGCCTCTAAATTCTTTGATTTCCCCGAATTCCGTTCGCGAATCCGTAGGGAAATTCGCTTCTTTTAACGTTACGGGTTTTCCTTTTCCAAAAAGATAATACCCCGCGGTTTTAATTCTCCCTTGGCGGTCAATCAAATCTAGCTTCGTTAATGCTTCACGTACATTTTTATAGACGTAACTAATCCGTCCTTTGTCATTAGCAGTCCGAATCACCTCAATCAAGAGGTCTTCGTCGATGTCCTCATAGGAATAATCCGTCGGCCTCTCTTCCCACCTGGAATAATTGTCCTCTTTTTGTTCGAAGAATTGTTGCAATTGATCGTTGGACATGGGAATATCCCCCTCATCCACGCGAAAATAGTAACGTCCATAGGCGGAATAAGGGGTATCGGTGCCTTCCACGTAAACGCGAATCACATCAATCCCTTCAAACGGGACGGTTTCAACCTCCAAATCTCTTGGCAATGGCTTAAGGTTGGTTCGAATTTCATTGGAAACGTCGGAAAGAGTCTTTTTCGAAATATCGAATTTAAAAGGTTTTTTATCGGGGGTAATCCCAAAATAAAGCTCTCCGCTATGGTTTTTATTAAGCATGGAGCTAAGGGAAATCACACCCTCTTTTAGTTGGGACAAGGATTTCTTATATTCAATGGCAACGTTTTCGTCTTTCATGACATTCCTCCTAGCGGTTTTATCTTATCATTTATTTTATCACTTATCTTATCATTTATCTTATCATTTTTAAAAAACCATCAATAATCATCGTCAATGAAAAAGCCGTGCCAAGCGGAACGGCTCTCTTAGATATAAGGATGATGGCTTAGAATTCGATTTCTAGATCGCTATTGGGATAGGATTTGCAAGAATGGATGTAACCGAATTTGCTATCGGCAAGGCGAAGAAGCATGCCGTTAGCCAAATAGACTTTGCCCGAGACGAGTTTCACGCGGCAAAGGGAACATTCCCCGCTTCTACAGCAAACATTCACGCGGATCCCCGCTCTTTCCAGACCATAGGAATTGAGCGGTCTTTTCGTGTTGTCAACTTTATAGTTGATAATGTTGGGAGGACGGAAATGGAATTTATCGGGCGTAAAAGGGAACTTCAAGAGTTAGAAGAGCGTTATCAATCGGGAAGATTTGAAATGGGTGTCATCTACGGAGCAAGACGAATCGGAAAAACTTCTCTTCTCAAGAAATTTAGCGAAGATAAACCCTCTTTGTATTTTCAGGCAAGGGAATCCAGCGAACTCGATAATCGCGCCGACTTTTCTTTCACGCTTAATCGCCTGTTAGGAATCCCCTACGAATTTATCTATCCACCTATTCGGAGGCCTTAATCCGATAGCAGGAGGCAAGCCCTTTGTCCTAGTGTTGGACGAGATTGCCTTTTTGGCCCAATCGGACAAAGCTTTCCTTTCCGAACTTCAATTTAACGTCGACCACAAGTTCAAAAATACGGAATTCAAGTTTCTCTTATCTGGAAGCACGATTTCGTTGATGAAGGACATTCTAAAAGACAATCGCGGGCCCCTTTTTTCAACGAAGCACCTTCCAAATGAACATCCGCGAACTTTATTTCAGTGATGCTTTGGCCTTTTTAAAAGGCGTTTCCCGCGAAGACAAAATCCGTTATCTCTCCGTGTTTGGCGAACGCCCCTTCTATTTGGAGATGATCGATTCCAAACTCTCCTTTGATGAAAACATCACCCGCTTGCTTTTCAACCGGTTCGGCAATCTTTTGGATGCCCCCGATAAAGTTCTTCCTTTGACCTCCAAGGACCAAAATACCTATAACACGATTTTAAAGGCCATCGCCCATCGTCGCAGAACCAACAAGGAAATCGCGGACTATATCGGCAAAGACCCTAATTTCGTCGCCACGTATTTGTCTCGTTTAGCCGGTAACGAAACAATCGAAAAGCGGGAATCCTTCAACAAAAATCAAAAGATGAACTATTATGAAATATCGGATTCTCTTCTCCGCTTTTGGTACCGTTTCATCTTTGATTGCAAAGAGGAAATCGAATGGGATTTGGGATCCGTGCTATATTCTCAAAATTCCCAAGAAATCCATCAATTCCTATCCTTGGGTTTTGAAGAGGTGGCTTTAAGTTATTTAAGCGAAAAGAATGTTCGCGGCGAATTAGGCTTCCATTACGAGCCGCTCCGTGGCTATCACGTCGATAATTCCAAATTGGGACGTTCCGTGGAATTCGACGGGTTGGCCAAGGGGATCGGCGAGGGATCCGAACATTTACTCGTCGTTGAATGCAAATCCCGGACGAAGAAATTGTCTTTATCCGTCTTGGAACATTTAAAATCGAACCTCGCGGTTTTCCCTCCCTATCAATATGATTTCTATCTTTTCTCCAGGGCGGGATTTAGCGAGGATATCCTTGCTTTGAAAGACCCTTCCGTTCATTTGATTGGACTCCAAGATATGGTTCAAGCTTAATCTTTATTCCTTCTAGCAAAAAAGAAGGGGGACGTGGATGCGTTTTCCCCTTCTTTTTAGTTCATTTAGCTTCGGTGGAGGGGACGGGGCTCTTGGATTCGAGCTTCTTTTGCTTATGTTTGTCAACGAGGTAATGGACATAATAAATGGAACCAAGGTAGAGGAGGATCACGGGGGCGGCGAGATACATGTGCCAATAATTGAAGGGGATGATGCTGTGGAGAAAAATCACCAAAGGGTTGATCTCGTTTTCCCCACAGATGGAGAACATGTAATTGACTTGAATGAGGTCGCCTTTATAGTCACGGATATCGTTTTGGACAAAATAACGGTTGAGCCCCACATTGCAGAAATAGACGAGAGTATAAAGGACCAAGGTGATGCCCATCGTGGTGGCGATGTATTTGGCCTTTAATTCGATGTAGCCAAAGCGAACCAAAAGAATGGGAAGACCAAATTCGATGACGTGGGGGAAATAATACCAAAAGAATGACCAAGAAAAGATTTCGCAATTAGCAACCCCGTTATTGACGATTAAAGCGATTAAGGCACCCAAAGACCATAGTAATAAACAGTTCCCCAGGACCTTGTTCTTGCTTAAAACAACGATGGGCAAAATCATCGCGTTAAAAGAACAGAGTTCAAGGGGAAGGTATTCCAAAGGACTATGCCACATCACCAAATTGTAGATGATGGCCCCATATCCTAGTAACGAGAAACCAAAATAGGCCCATTTCCGGTATGGATCCTTAAGGAGTCTTCCTAGGCCATATAAGCCCAAGATGAGAAGCAAGCCAATGGCTAAGGTTATAAAGTGTGTAAGTGTAAAGGTTCCCCAAAGCATAGAAAACCTTAAGACCATAGGCCATCTAGTGGCAAAAGGCAAGGGCAATCGAGTCGTTTATTGATATAGCTCTCGCTTCTTTAGCTATTGGAATGAAGCACGGCGCAGTTATTGGAGAGCCACTCCTACAAATAAATCCTAAATGGATTTTCGTCTAATAGTTCCATGCGCCACAAACGGTAGATTCTATCGCTTGTAATGTGCGAGTCCCACTCCGTCAGGAAAACCTGGTCGTTGTTAAGGTAAAACGCAAAGATAATGGAGCCTGAGCCCACCTGGATTTGGGGTTTGCCAAGAATCGAGACGACCTCTCCAATCGTCATGTCCAATTTCACTTTTTCAGTGTCTTCCGCCGATGGGAGGATCATTCGAAACGGGTTGAACCACGTGCTTTCATCTGATGGATCGAACACCTTGGAGCGGCTTATCGGGTTTTGCTTCGGCAGTCGGGAAGCGAAGGTGTCCCGCTTCTCCTTTCCGAAATTTAGCGGAGGCACGTCGCTACGCCGAACATAGGCGGAAAAATCGGCTTGGTGGAAGCAGGCGTCACGACAACCGGCTGAGTTTTGTCCGCCGTCTTCGTTTGTACCAAAGATTGGTTAAGCGACTGTTCAAACTGCGTTTGTGCATCGATTGGGTTTTGGGCGTTGCCTGCCGCGCTGAAAAACATAGATGTCGCGATAACGAACGCCTTTAGCCCCAATTGCTTCATTTAATGTCCCCTTTTTATAGGCTCATTCTTACATATAATGTAAGCGCTTTCAACTTAAGAGTGAGCCACGAATGGGCATACGAATGATACTTGTGCAGTGCGTTTTTAATCTTTCAACGCCGTTACAGGAATAATATACACGCCCTCAGCATTTTTATAAGCGGCGTTACCCACCCCATAGATAACGCATTTGATAATGGGTTCTTTACCCCCGTTAGCAACAATTTCATTGCAGACTTTCACGAGATTTTTCGACCCTTCTTCTGCTTTTGCTAGACCAAGTTTGATTTCAATGGCGCACCAATTGCCATCATCCAGTTCAATCACGGCATCGATCTCATTATTTTTATAATCCTGATAATGGAACAATTTGCCGCCCATGGCTTGTGCATAAATGGATAAATCCCGTTCCACCAACGCTTCGAACATAAACCCAAACGTATTCAAATCCCCCATCATTTTCTTTGGGGTAAGTCCAAGCATAGCGCAAGCCATTGCCGGATCCGAAAAATGCCTTTTTTCCATTTGCTTCACGCGAAGCGAGGAACGCAAGTTCGTCGAAAAGGGTTCTTGATTGTTTAATAGGAACATCCGTTCAAAAGCATTTAAATATTTTGTAAGCGTGTTTTTGCTGACGGAAGAGGCATCGTTTTCCTCGATGTCTTTTAAAATACTTTGATTGGAAACAGTCGTAGATTCATTTCTAGCCAAAGATTTTAGAATTAATTTTGCTTTATGTTCGTCATACTCCTGGCCATCTCCCAGCCGTTTTAAGTCATTTTTAATAACATTTTCCATATAGCCAAGAGAAAGTTCGTTACATTCCTCCGGACCTACGGACAAATTGCCGGGCCATCCGCCCCGAGCAATGAGATAGGCAAGACGCTCCAAACTCGTTTGTTCATAAATTTTTGGGGTAAATTTATTTTCGCATAGATCTTTTAGGGAAATATCACCGCTAGAATCCCCCGATTCATAGAGCGACATCGTATTCATCCGAATGCTTTTAATCCTGCCAACCCCACTATGCAAAACGCCTTTAAGCACAGGCGTCGATGAGCCCGTTAGGATGATCTGCCCTTTTTTACCGCTAGAATCTACGAATGCCCGTGTCGCATCCCAAAGAGAAGGAACTTCTTGCCATTCGTCAATCAGGCGAGGCGCATCGCCCTTCAAAACGATATAGGGTTCAATTTCGGCTAAAGTGCGATTGGAGAAATTCCCACTAGGATCCCCGACAAGGAATTCGCTGTTTGCGTGATAGGAAGATGTCCATGTTTTTCCACACCATTTGGGACCTTCGATGCAAACGGCTCCAAAAATTTTTAAGTCCCTATCAATAATGGAATCCACGACTCTTGCTTTGTAGTGGAGCTTATTCACGATTTTCCCCATAGAATCCCCCATTTTCGGTTAATAAATTCAAGGTTAATGTAGAGCATTGACCCATATTTGTCAATTCTATTGACCCATATTTTTGATTTTCATTGACCCGTTTTTTCGATTTTGATTGACCAAGATTTTAGATTATGGGAATGGAAGTTATGCCTTTTAGATGTAGGAGGAGTTGAATTTGTACACTGTGCATAAAAACTCCCCTAAATTCGGTATCTTATTATTGATTTCTTTGATAGAATCCCACTAGTTTTCTCAAATCGTTGGCTGAAAACAAAAAATAAGGAGATTTATGGACAACGACAAAAAACAAGCAAGAGCCGCCAGGCTCAAGAAAATGTTCGCGCCCGGTCCTGAAGCGATGGATTATCGCGTCACGCCGCTGCTCGACACGATCTTAAAATGGTTGATGTTCACGGTGACCATTTTAGGGGTATCCGTCATAACGTCGAAATTCCAAGCCTACGGCAACATTCCGTTCAACATCCTCTGCGGCATCGTCGTCTTAATCGCGATGAAGCCCGTCTTCTTCGAAGCACTGAAACTATCCACCTTACTCGTTGGCAGAATCATTGTATTGTTCGCATGCTTCGGCTTACTCCCCGGACCCGTGTTCGTCGTCATCGTCTTGGGTCTTTACATCATCAACATCCTAGAAGCGACCATGACGGACTTCTTCAAGAACAAGCAATATTTCAACGGCGTTTCCGGTTTATTTATTGCTATCGGTGCGAGCGCCTTCTTCCTCGGCTCCACCTGGGGAACCACTGCTACCGCCAACTCGCCCATCTATTACATTGATGGCTTCTCCAAACTTGGTTCCCAAGTGAACTTCACTTCTTCTTACATCACTAACCAAGCCAATATCTTCAATAGCAATATCACAAGCACCACAACCGTTGGCCTTGCCATCACCGTTGCCATGATCATTGCTTACACCATTTGGAACTGGCTCTTCGTCATCGGCGAATTCTCTTCTTCCGTTGGCTTGATGCACGTCGGTTTCTTGCTCGCCCCGATTATCGGCGTCTTCGTCGGACCTCTCGTCGGCATGGGACGCTTCGGCATGCTCCCCGACCCGGGACTTTGGTTGCTCTTCCGCGCGAGCACCCTCACCTTCGGCGGAATCCTCCAAATCGGTTGCAAGAGATGGTTCGAAGAGAACTTCATGTTCGAACCCTTTGACCGTAAAGTCCAGCACATCAAAAACAGCAAACCCATTCAAATCACCTGCATGATAATTTGCTGCTCCTTGATGATCTTCGCCGTCGTCGCTGGCTTCATGCCCGCTATGTAATTAGCAAAAACCAATGCGGAAAACCGCCACGGCTCAGCTCGTGGCGGTTTTTATTTTAAAATGCCAGTAATCATCGATATTATTGGTTGAGTATGGAACGTTAAAAACAGAGAACGCTCAACTGCCGTTGCAAACATTTGTGGTGTTTTGTTGCAATGATTTGCGGCATTTCGTTGCAAACATTTGCGGTATTTTACTTCCATCTTTTGCGGTGGTTCATTTTACATTTTCGTGGTACTGGAAAACGAGCTGCAAAGGCACTTGCCCACTCTTCTTGGTTGCAGTTATGGAATATAGCCTTACTTCAAAAGCCCTTTTGAAGCATTTAATTTCACGATGGGTTCGACCTTGGCTTCGTCTAAGAAGTCACGCATGATGACGTTAATGTCGGAAAAGTAGTCTTGTTGGGGCAAGTTCTCAATAAAGGCGTTCATATTCGCTTCGTGGCCCCTTTCACGATGATAAGGGCCGAAGACGAGTTTGGAATCGGTAAGTTGGCATTGCCAAACAAAGATGCCTTTATGTCCTTCTTCTTCCTTCTTGGCTTGGATTTTATCCATGTAATAACCCAGGGCTTCATCAATAAATTGCTTCGATTTCATCGCATGATACGAAGAAATATAGCAAGAATCCAAGGCTTGGCCTTTTTGGGTGCAGGCATCGTTATTCCTGCTGAAGATATGGGCTTCTTCGACAAAGGGGGAATCATCTCCAAAGAAAACAATGCACTTGCCCCTGGTGTCCTTGAGACGAAGTTCATCGACGAAGGCCAATTCACCTTGACCATCGTTTTGAACAACGAGATGGTCTTTTAGTTTCTCCGAGACCGTGCGATAGACGTATTCATCGCTTCCGTTTTTAAAGTGCTGAAAATCCAAAAGGAGAGTTTCGCTGGGGTTTTCTTCGATGAAGGAAGCGATATCATCCAATATGGGATCGAACCGGGTTCCGTTGATGATGGAATGGTAAATCACATAGTCATTCTTGACGTGATTGACCCGTAAATCAAAATAACGGACCCCTAAATGCAATTGTTCCTTCACGCTTAAATGCTGGGTCTTTCCTAGCCAACTCATTCCGTTGGTTCCGGTATCATGACTACCGGGCAAAACAATTTCATTTAAGCGGGCTTCATCATCGATGGTACCCATCCATTTGGTTAAGGAGGTGTTGGTTTGTTCGTATTTCCGAAAGCAGGTCATAGAGGCAATAAACGTTCCAGCCCCTGCCCCTATAGTAAGCAAAACTGCTCCTGCAACAATAAAACCTTTACACCACTTTTTCATCAAAGACCCTCTTAACGCTTTCTTTTTGGATTATATCAAGAAAAGGCAGGGCATTGAACCGCCCTGCACTTCGTGATTTTAGAATCAACCCGATTTCTCTTAACGATTCTTGGGGTCCAGCTCAAAATACACTCTTCCCGTTTCCTGGGTGGCTCTTAGTTTTTTATAAAATTCGATGGAGGGGGTATTCCAATCTAAGCAACTCCATTCGAGTTTGGCATAGCCTTCGCCTTGAATCCATTCGATTAGCTGGGCGAAAAACACCCTGCCATATCCTTGATGGCGATATTCCGGACGGATATACAAATCCTCCACATGGACGTTGGCTTTTGCGGAGAACGAACCAAAAGTTGGGTAATAGATCGCATAGCCGATGTTATGCCCTTCTTCGTTTTCTGCAAGGAGGGCGGTGGCGACGTTCTTTTCAAAAAGCCATCCTTTCAGTTGCTCTTTCGTGCCTGTCATATCCTGGGGACGTTTTTCATAAGCGGCGAGCCCGTTAATCAACTCGAAAAGGATATCGATATCAACTTCTGTCGCTTTTCTTAACGTTAAGCGTTTTGTTTCCATGTCGGACTCCTCTATTTAGGGCATTGAACCTTCTATTCCTAGAGATTCTATCAAGAATTTATCTTTTATCCCGCCTCTAGATAAAGCAAACGGCCCCGTTACTCACGGAGCCGTTACGTTTACAAAATAAAGGGCTTTTATTCCGCGACGTAAGAAATCGTAATGGAGGCGTTTTTGGAGGCGTATTTCTCCGATTCATCAATCAATTTGAAGAAAGAATTTCCTGTGGGAATCGGATAGGCATAAACACCATCCGTATAAGTCGGGGTGACCGCGGTGCCCGGATTGGTATCCGAAATCACCGAGGAAGAAACGTAGCAGCTAAGCACTCCATAATAGTCGTGTTTAGAAACGTCTTTTTCCGTGACCGTGATGGAGGTCAACGTGCCAAGCGAATCCACGTTATAAAGATACCCCGATCCTTTTTGGGCATTTCTAAATTGAATGCAGTTGTCGATTACCATGATCGAATCCAATTTGAACAGGACATTGTTCTTCGTGATTTCAGCTTCCCCATAGCCAGTTGGGAAATCCGAAAGAGTCAATTCGATGGCATTGGCCCCGGGGATCACGGGGACATATTTAGAAATTTGAATGAAAAAATAGCCTTCACTAGCCATGTATTCGACTTTAAGGAGTTTTGCTTCGTTAACGGCGGTGCCATTTTCGGAATCGACGGTATATCCCGCATTGGTTAACGAGGTTTCATAATTTGCTACATAGGTCGCCTCAGCGATGCTAGTATCGTAATTCCCGCCAACTAAGAAATAGGTTTCTCCGGAAGCATAGCCATCATACTTCTGACCCGCCAGCAAAGGGAAAGAAGGGAGGACCGATTCATCGAGTTTTTCGAGTTTAAAGAAGGCAGCAACCGCTTCATAGGGGAAGGTTTCATAGGTAGGAGCCCCTTCTTCATACCAAGCGAAGACTTCAAAGGCACCGAAATCGAGATTATAGTCGAACTGAACGTTGATTAAATCGTTCGAATCTTCTATCGCATAGGCGTAATAATAAACATCGCCATCTTCGTCGGTTTGTTTACTATCAAAAACAAAGGAGGCGGCAGCAAGTTGTTTCCCGTAGCTTTCTGACAAATCGCCACATTCATAATCATAGGCGATGAAGCATTCTTCGTCTTTGTCCGTTCCACTGGCGTTAACGTAGGCGTTAGTAAAGCCCTGGGGGAAGGGCAAACAGGTATATCCATTGAGATACTTGGACATATCCTTCAAATCGGATTCGGACCAGGCCGTCGGATTCGTTTCATCTGGTGTAGATTCGGTGGTATTTCCCGAAGTCATGGAGGATCCTCCGACGTTTTCCGAAGTCGTGGAGGAGGCGGTACTTCCGTTATTGGAAGCATTCCCCATGTTGCTGGAAGCCCCGCCTTGGGATCCGCAGGAAACTAGACCCATGCAAACGGAAGCAAGGGCTAAGGCAATCCATTTTTTATTCATTTTTGAACCTCTAAAATATGGGGTTATTCTAAAACAATTCCTAAAAGGAATAAATTTCTTTTTAAAGCGGTTGCAAGAGAATGAGCATCGAATTTATGACTACAAAGCCGAAATGGCCGTACGTTCGTTTAATCAAGGGAAACATTATCGGCAATAAATCGAAAACTTATATAAACTATTGCGTTTTTTGCCGATAGATAGATAATTCTTTTATGAGTGAATTCATAAGCGTAAAAGAAGCATCCATTCAATGGAATCTATCGGAAAGAACCGTCCGGAACTATTGTTCCATGGGGAGAGTAGACGGGGCGATTTTAATGGGAAAAACATGGAAAATTCCAGTAGGCACAAAGAAGCCGATCCGAACCAATGAAAAAGAAGGAAAAAACTATCTTTTGGAGAGGTTGCGTTTAGAAAAGAAGAATCAAATCAAAGGCGGCATCTACCATAAGCTGATGATTGACCTCACCTTCAACTCCAACCATATGGAAGGCAATGAACTCACTCACGATGAGACGAGATATATCTTTGAAACGAGAACGATAGGAATCGAAAAGAATACCAGTAAAAAAGTAGACGATATCATAGAAACGATAAATCATTTTGCCGCTATTGATCGCGTCATTGATTTTGCTAACTATCCGTTAAGCGAAGCTTTTATCAAAGAGCTGCATCGAATCCTAAAATCGAATACTAGTGATTCAAAGCTCCCTTATTTTTCTGCTGGCGATTATAAAAAGATGCCCAATGAAGTTGGCGGCTTAGAAACAGCCCACCCAAGGCTTGCGGGGTCTCAAACGAAGAAACTTCTTAGCCAATATAGGGGACAAGAAAGCCATTCTTTAGAAGAAATCGTGGAGTTTCATGTCCAGTTCGAGAGGATTCACCCCTTTCAAGACGGAAACGGAAGGGTGGGTCGCCTAATCGCATTCAAAGAATGTCTCAAGAACAACCTAGTTCCCTTCATTATTTTCGACGATAAGAAGGTTTTCTATTACCGGGGCTTAAAGAATTGGGATCAAGAATGTGGATGGCTCATGGACACCTGTTTGGAAGGGCAAGATGTCGTTAAGACGTATTTAGATTATTTCAATATTGCCTATCGATAAAGTGGAGGGGGCGCGGACAAAAACTGAACCGTTTCACCACGATACCCCGATTCCCCTTCTCCTATCAATCACGCTTTGGCAACCGAGCGAGTCCTTAATTCCCTTCTCCTAAACTAGATGAGGAGAACGTCTCGTTTTGATCGTTTCAAAAAACCATCGCACACCGAATTATTGGTGAGCGGACTTTTCGACATGGGCTGAACAAAACCGAATTCCTCCATCGGGGTAGTCCCGGAATTCTATGTAGAATCGCATAAAAGCAAGACACCACGGATGCTTAATAATCGCCCGCCAAAATACTCCAAAACGATTGCTGTCGAGGTTTCGATGGAGCCCATGACCAAGGGTGGCATCCCGAATGATGCGTATTTATTGGAAGGTTTACCACCTTTTACAAATAACATGTTTTCGATTGTAAAAAACACCTATTTTTTGATAGGTGCTTCCATTCTTTTTTCCGCTTACGATAGAAACATTGCCATATAAACTGGCAAACAAAGTAATTCGCCTTCTTTTCTTAAATCCTTTGTATAGATCAAATATCTTTGTCCAATTTTTTCTGAAAATTTATGAATGAACGCGTCAATAGACGCATGGGTTTTATATCCAGATGATTTTACCTCGATAGGCGATATCTTATTTCTTTTAGCAATCAAAAAATCAATTTCGTAGTTATGGCTTGAGTTTGCCTTAGGAAACGTATAATAAAATAACTTGTTTCCCGCCGCATATAACGTTTGGGCAACTATGTTTTCATATAAATATCCCAAGTCAGTATCGAGTTTATCGCTTAGAAGTTTTTCATAGATAATATTTTCTGTAAAATCCTTATCCATAAATGCCAGCGTAGTAAATAAGCCGGTATCTCCAACAAACATTTTATATTTTGTCGTGTCTTCATGTAAGGACATCCCTGCGCTTGGGTCATTGGAATGATATGCAATATTGACAGTCATGGAATCTTTCATATCTGCAACAATTCCAAGCACGCGGTCAGCCTTTTCATTTGCAATGACGCTTGACACTTGATATCTTGACGCATTTTTTGCAAGTTCTGACGGAATAGACGCAAACATTAATGATGCTCTTCCTGAAGAATCAATTTTTCTAAAATCATCTTGATAAAGTTCTAAAATAGAACGCTTCACCTGGTCCACCTTGCTAAAATTATTGGTATCAAGATATTCATTCACCGCCTGAGGCATTCCACCAACCAACATATACAATCTAAAATCACGCATCATTCTTCGATTGACGTCATCACCCAAAGGCATTTTATTTTCAAAAGCAATTTTTAGCATTGGTATTGTCGTTTTATCTCCAAGCGCCCATCTGAATTCCTCATAATCCATAGGAACCATTTCAACCCTTGTTTCTTCACTTGGAATAACAATGTTTTCAACGTTCTTTTTTATCGATAGCAATGATCCTGTTTCAATATAATCATATCTTCCATCTTTAACCAAATGTTTGATCGCCTGTCTAGCGAAAGGCTCGCATTGAACTTCATCGAATATAATAACCGATTTCCTATTCTCTAAATTGACGTGATAAATCAGTTGAAGACGTAAAAATAAATAATTCAAATCAGACAAGTCTTTAAACAAACCGTGAACTTCTTTAGGTGCAATAGAAAAATCAATGAGGATATAGTTGGAATACTCTTTTTTAGCAAACTCTTCTGCGATAGTAGATTTGCCTACGCGCCTTGCGCCTTTTATCAAAAGAGCCGTTTTGCCATTAGAATCCCTTTTCCAATCTAACATCCTTTGATAGATTTTACGTTCAAAAAGTCTTTCAGCCATTTTAAACCTCCTTTTTGGCACCATTACATCACGCTTTGCCAAAATTTTCAAGTTTTATACTAAGCTAAAATGCCGAAAGTTTCAAATTGTTTTTGCATAAAAATGCCGAAAGTTTCAAATTGTTTTTGCATTAAAATGCCGAAAATTTCAAATTGTTTTTGTGGTAAAATTGCCGAAACAGAGAGTTACACTAAGTTTGTGTAATTGAGGGGGCGATCCCCTTCGCTTGCTGACGGGCAAGCAAAAAGTCGCATAGCCCTTACAATTGTTTTTTCAAGAACGATTGGAAAGGAACTAAGCGACCATGTCAATTATACAACTTTTTTCATCGATGTCGGCGGAGCAGGCGGCGTCGGCGCTGAGGGAGGATCTGAATTCCTTCGTCAGAGCCGAGCTCGAAAGGGCATTCAGCGAGGCTTTGGACGGCGAAATCGAGGAAGGAATGCGACGAGGCGTTCGCTTCGAAGTGGTCGAAACCATATCCGAAGCTGGTTTCGTCGCTTTTGGGAAAGGCCGATTCCATGTTTCGCTTCTACGAATTCCCGAA
>SAMEA104315436__coassemble_750_pt1 | contig 53080 bp, 42 predicted proteins | sample SAMEA104315436__metabat2_high_PE_018 | metagenome-assembled genome bin SAMEA104315436 (sample SAMEA104315436) | gut metagenome | biome: Monkey gut; feature: monkey-associated habitat; material: faeces | place: China | collected 2013 | reverse complement strand
GAAACTAGGAACCGACGAGTGGAATGTCGGCGAAGTGGAGTTGCGTGGCGCGATATGGACGGCTGTATCGGTTAATGAGAAAATATCCATATCCGAAGGAGAACACGTGCACGTGGTTGCTGTTTCGGGAAATAAGTTGATTGTGGAAAAGGAGGACTGACTATGCCAGCCTGGGGAATTGTGTTAATTGTCGTACTCGTGTTTTTTATCTTATTGCTGATTATTTTCTTCTCATCGATTCGTATTATCGGCCAAACCGAGAAAGGGATTGTGGAACGTTTCGGTGCTTATCGGACAACTTGGGACACCGGCTTTCACCTCAAGGTACCCTTTTTGGATCGTTTGGCTCACCGCATTGACATGAAGGAACATGTTGCGGACTTCCCGCCTCAAAGCGTCATCACCAAAGATAACGTCACGATGCAAATCGATACGGTTGTTTTCTTCTATGTGACTGATCCGAAGCTATTTGCTTACGGCGTTGCAGACCCGATTCGTGCGATTGAATTGTTGTCGGCGACCACTCTCCGCAACGTTATCGGTGAGCTTGATTTGGACGAAACGTTGACAAGCCGCGACGTAATTAATGAAAAAATCCGTGGAATTTTGGATGCGGCAACCGACCCATGGGGAATTAAAGTTACTCGTGTTGAAGTGAAAAACATCCTCCCACCGAAGGATATCCAAGAAGCGATGGAACGTCAGATGCGTGCTGAACGCGAAAAACGCGAAAAAATCTTACTCGCTGAAGGGCAAAAGCAGTCCGCTATCCTCATTGCCGAAGGTAACAAGGAATCCATGATCCTTAACGCGGAAGCGGAAAAAGAATCGACCATCCGCCGCGCGGAAGGTGAAGCCCAAAAATTGGTGGATATGAAAAAGGCGGAAGCCGATGGTATCCGCATGGTTCGCCAAGCGGAAGCCGATGGTATCAAAGCGATTAAAGATGCCGGCGCGGATAAAGCCGTCCTGACGATTAAAGGCTACGAGGCTTTGAAAGACGTGGCCGATGGGAAAGCGACAAAGATTTTCCTTCCTAATGAACTAGGGAAACTTGGCGGAGTTGCTTCTGCCATCGCGGAAAGCATTAAAAAAGAGGAATAGCCTTATGCCTGCCTTTTTGGGCAGGCTTTTGCTAACAGGGGTATGCAGGTCGAAGAAATAAAGGTTCCTTACAAGGAATACCTTACTTATTGCAGAATCGTGAATCCCAATGGGAAAAAGACGCCTTTACTATTGCTTCATGGCGGACCGGGTTCTACGCATAATTCTTTTGAATTGTTTGATACTTTCGCATTTTCTTCTGATCGGCCTGTCATCATGTATGACCAAATAGGCTGTGGGCTATCTTCAATTCCCAACGACAAACCAGAACTATATTGCTCGGATACTTGGATCGACGAACTTCAAAACCTTATCGGTTATCTTCGTTTAGACGAGTTTCATTTATTGGGTCACTCTTGGGGCGGCATGCTTGCCCAGCTTTATTGCTTGAAAACCGGGTCTAAAGGGGTGAAAACCCTGATTCTTTCTTCGACGTTATCTTCTGCCTCGTTGTGGAAAGAAGAAACCCATCGGCTGATTCGCTCCATGAGCAAAGAAGATCAAAAGGCCATTGAAGAAGCAGAGGCAAAGAACGATTACAACACTCCGGAATTTCAAGAAGCCTTGGATCGTTATTTGAAGATGACCGTCTCCGATTATTCTAAGGACGACCCAACCGTCCCTGAATGTTTAAGGCGAAAGAAAAATCCGGGAAATGTCGCTTATAACACCGCCTGGGGCCCTAGCGAATTCCAACCCCTTGGTAACCTCAAAAATTATGAAATCACGTCGCAATTAAAAGAAATTCGCCTACCTGTCCTTCTTCTTTTTGGTGAAAAGGACGAATCGACAAAAGCGATAAACCAGGCCATGTATGATGCTTTGACGAACGCATCGAAAGAAATGGTTGAAATTCCAAAGGCAAGACACATGACTTATTTTGAGAATTCTAAGCGCTATTTTGAGGTTTTGTCTCGTTTTTTAGAGCATAATGAACACAGGAATAAGATAAGATGACTCCTGAATTTGGTTATTACACCGCATTAATTTGCGTATCCACGGGCATGATGGTTTTTTGCGCCTTGCTGAGTGCAGGAAGCCGTGCTTTGCCTATACCACAAAGAAGAATGATGCTTGTCACCTTTTGCATCGTGATGGTGGCTGCTTTCCTTGAATGGGGAGGAGAGGCGATAGAAGAATTTGGTTCTCCTAATCGTGTCGCTCACATTGCCTTGAAGTTGATGGAGTTTTCGCTCGCTCCCCTTTTAGGAGCATTTGTCGGGCTTATCTTTCGGAGAACAAAGTTGGGTTATGCCATTCTCGGATTCTGTGGAGTCCACGCCATATTGGAATTTATCCTTTCCTTTTTCGGAGCGGTGATTGTCGTGGATTCCAATAATCAATATCACCATGGTGCCTTTTATTGGATTTACGTCGTTTCTTATGTCGTTTGTTTCCTTTACGCATTGTCTGAAATTATTAGATTTATCGTGGAATTCCGTTACCGTTCCGGTGTTTGGCTCATTGCGACGGTTATCGTCTGTGTCGTCGGATTGGTGGTCCGTGCGATTTGGTTGGAAATACGTCTCGATTGGCTTGCTATGGCCGTTGGAATGGTGTTTCTCTACGTCTCGGTGGTGGAATCCTTTGCTCAAACCGACTATTTGACGATGCTGGGAAATCGCCGATCATTTGAGACTAGGCTATCTCAGCTGAAGAGAAAAGAGGTCATTATTCTAATTTTGGACTTGAATCAATTTAAAACGGTCAACGATACCTGTGGCCATCGAGAAGGGGATGCTGTTTTGAAAAAGGTTGGAAATATGGTTCACGCTGCGTTTGACCGGCTTGGCAGCGGATTCCGTTACGGCGGGGGACGAATTTGCCTGCATCCTTTATCACGATTTAGAAGAACTTCCGATGGCGTTAGCCATGTTTGATGCAGCCGTGGAAAACGAAAGAAAGACGGATCCTATGATGCCGACTATTTCTTATGGCTATGCTACCTACAAACCAGGTGAGAAAACGGTCTTGGAAACGATCGAAGAGGCGGACTCGAACATGTACCGCACAAAGCACCGCTATTATTTAGATCACGATATTCCGGAAAAGCGCTGAAACAAATTAATCTTCGCTTTTATCGTGAAGTTCGTTGTATTTTTTATTGGATCCTCGGCATAGATTCGGTGGGTATTTTGCTTCGTTTCTTCGCATCTTATCCATCATGATTTCTTTGACGTCTAAATGGTAATGATCCGCCATCATATAACAATAAGTGAGGACATCCGCCAATTCTTCTTTGACTTTATCGATGGACTTTTCTTTGGAGTCCCATTGGAAAACTTCTAGTAACTCGGCCGCTTCGATGCAGATACTCTTGGCTAAGTTTTCACCACTATGGAATTGATCCCAATCACGGTCCTGATTGAATTTACGCAAGACATCCATCATTTCTTCGTCGGTCATAAGTTTTTTCCTCGCTTTGAATTATAAACCAAAAACAATGTTTCGCCCTGGTAAAAGCAAGGAGTACAATGACACAAAAGGAGGCCTTTCATGGCTGCTATCCCATTGTTATCGAAGAATGCCTATTTGCGTATTGGCGAGCGTCTTTATTCCCTGTATGAAGAAGAATATGGCGAAGACAAAGCAATTAAGAAATTAGATTCCATCGAGATTCTAGACCTTTATAAAGAGAGAGGCTCGAAATGGATTTCTCCAATGAATTTTGACGAAATCCACGCGGCGTTAAAACAATATAACGATAAAACAGATCCCGAACTCAGCAAGGTCATGCTTAACACTTATTCGGCCCAATTGGAGGAACTTTGCCGCCTTCATGGGCTGATTCGTTAAGAAAGCCTAGAAAAAGGTGGACACACCCCTAGAAAAAGAGTAAATTACAACCGCACTGAGCAGAAAGGTGGTGAGTGCGAAATGTCCGTTAAAGTTGTTGTCCGTGAGGGCGAAACCATCGATGACGCGATGCGCCGCTTCAAACGTGGCGTTAACAAGAGTGGCATCCTTCTCGAATGCCGCAAACGCGAAGCCTACCTTAAGCCAGGCCTTGCGCGCGCCATGAAATCCAAGATGGCCCGTCGTAAGAAGTTCTAATTCTTCTAACGATAACCAAAGTCGCCTCGTGCGACTTTTTTTGTACCCAAAAGGGGTCTGCTATTGCCCGAAGAAGGGGGAGGGAGGAAAATGGTTCCATGCGTTATTTTTGCTATATCGGTTATCAAACCAAAACAGTTGATAACCAAACTCGTCTCGTAGGGCTTTGCATCCAAAAATGGAATTTGAGAGGGGAGAAACTTGCTGAATTTTGTCTTACTCCCCTTACCAATCCATCCTCTTTTTTCCTTACTTTACGAAAGGCATCTTCGGAACCGGATATTGTATTGCTTTCCTATAACGGGAAAATCCTTAACGCTATCTTGCATCTAGAAGCCAAGCTCGCTTCCTATCCTTTTGAAGGCTTAGAGACTTTTGACGTTAACGAATTCCAAGGCATTACATATGGCTTTGTGGAAATGGATATTCGCGATGCTTGGTGGCGTATTTTCCATGAAAAGAAGCAGGACGTGGATGCGACTTCAATGGCCTTTATGGCGAAGGAATTATTTGAATATGCCTGCGATTATGGCCAAGCAGTCCCTAGCGAAGTTCTTAATGACCCCTATTTTGATAACTGCCGCTGCCTTCCAAAGCAAAGAGATTATCATGTAGGTGGAGTATATGAAGAATCCCTGATTCATCGTTTGGTTCACCATTCCAGTTTGGAAGAAGTAGACCAATTGCTCTTTTTCGATATTGAGTGTTCGAATTGCGATCGAGGCGAAGGAAAAATATGCGAATTCTCTTACTGCATCACCGATTTGAATGGAAATATCCTCAAGGAAGAGGAAATCTTGGTAAACCCCGGGGTTGGCGAGGAATTCGAATTCAAACTTTTGCGCCCAGGGGATGAGTTGCATCTGAAATACGAGGCGAACGACTATTGGGCTTATCACCAAGCCCCCTCCTTTGGGCAAGTTCTCCCCAAGATTGAATCCCTCCTGCTTGATTCTCATACTTTGGCTGCAGGATATGCGGTTTTAAACGACCTCCGCTTCTTGGATTATTCCTTCAACCGTTATGGAAAACGTCTCGAGCTTCGTGGCGCGTTTGACGTTCAAAAGCTGTATACCCCGATTGCTCACCGCCAAATCAAATTGGAAAAGGCGTATGAGATGTTTAGCAACGGAACCCCCTATGATGACGGTCTGACGCCACATAGTTCATTGGATGATGCAAAAATGAGTGCAAAATCCTTCTTTTTCTACTGCAAAGCGAAAAATATCGACGCAAAAGCCCTTTTAATGAAGTCGCGCGAATCCTTTGTATTCCTCTTGGATTCCTTCTATGAAAATGTGGATGCTAGAGATTTGTCCGCCCAGTATAAATTCCGTCGCGACTATAGCCTTTACGTGCAAGATTGCCGAGCCTATTTGAAGGACCTTTTTCAAAGCCGATGCCGTCAATTGTTTTGCGACGCCTCTTATTTAGAACGTTATGCTAACGAGGGAACGGGCAAGCGTGTTTTCTTCACCTCTGCTGTGCAAGAAAAAGGACAAGAGGCTGCCGACATGGTCGACGAGCTCATAAAAAAGGGTTATTTCGTCGCCCGTAAACCCATAGATGCAGATTATTGCATTCATGACGAATATGAGGATCCGGACCGTTTGTCCGCATCCTTGAGAACGGAGGCGACGATGATCGTCTCCTTAAAAGAACTTCCAAATTAAATGGAGGGACTGGAAGAGCCTTCTTGATGGACAGAACCATCTTTTCTAGCTTCTTCAATTAAGGCTTTAACGGCTTCGATCCCTTCTTTTTGGTGAATAAAAGCCAAATCCCATTCGTCTTTTTCTTCTTGAGTGGAACAAACGCTGTCTCGTTCATGATTTAGAAATTCGCTTGTTTTTACGGATGATTCCACAGAATTCAAAACCATCTCAATGGCTTTTTCTCTTGTTGCGTGCACGTGGGCCATCAATTCTTCAATTGTCATGAAATTATTTTAAGTCATGAAAGAATCGCGCGCTTACATTTTTTTGACACCGCATGAACTTTTCTTTATGTTTCGTTCGATTCGTGCCCAAAAATGTCGGGATTCGTATTATCATGTTGTACTGCATTGAGCTAACCCCAACTTAGGAGGAATAGGTAACCATGCTTAACGAAAACGCCGTCGTCTTCTCTTTGTCGGCCAACGAAGATTTAGCTTCGTCCATCGCTGACTTGCTTCACGTAAAACTCGGTGAACGCTCCATTCGTAAATTCCCTTCTGGGGAAACTATTGTCGAGCCGATTGACACGGTTCGTGGCAAACAAGTCTTCATTGTTCAATCGACTTGCCCACCAGTAAACGAGAACTTGATGGAAGTTTTAATCTTCATCGATGCTCTTCGCCGTTCGTCCGCTCGCGAAATTAACTTAATCGTTCCTTATTTCGGCTACGCTAGACAAGACCGTAAGGCCAAACCGCGTCAGCCGATCACTTCCGCTCTTGTCGCTCACTTGTTGACGACCGCTGGTGTGGACCGCGTTGTCACTTGCAACCTCCACGCTGCCCAAATCCAAGGATTCTTCTCTTGCTTGGTCGACGATTTAAACGCCGTCCCCCTTCTTGCCAGACAAATCCAATTGGAACAAGAAGACTTCTCTAATGTTGTTGTTGTTTCCCCTGATCACGGAGGCGTTGCCCGCGCCCGTGTTTTGGCGGAAATCCTTAATACCCCGCTTGCCATCATCGATAAGCGTCGTTCCAACAATTTGGAACCCGAAGCCATGAATATCATCGGCGATGTCGTGGGAAAACGTTGCATCATGATTGATGACATGGTCGATACTGGAAAATCCGCTTGCATCGGGGCCAAAGCCCTTTTGGATGCTGGTGCGACTGGCGTTCAATTAGCCGCCGTGCACGCTGTATTCAGCAAACCCTGCTACGATTTGATGAAGAACGGACCGTTTGAAGAAATTATCGTTACGGATTCTATCCCCCTTACTCCGGAATTCCGCGAACTGAAATTGGTCAAGGTTGTTACCCTTGCCAATATGCTTGCCGAATGCATTGATCGTATCGTTAACAATGCTCCGCTAAGTGCTGTCTATTCCGCTTACGGACCTGCGAGAGAATAAGAAACTTAATCCTGCCACCGGTTGTTCTCCGGTGGCTTTTTCTTTGGAAGTCTTTATAATGGTGAAGCCATCGCGAGGAACGGGCGGCGAACCAGGTCAGGTGGGGAACCAAGCAGCCTTAAACCATCTGCTCCTGTGCGGTGGTTTTTCTCTTATGGATTTCATGGACTTGGCTTTAGAAGAAGCCCAAAAAGCATTTGAAGAAGGCGAAACCCCTATTGGGGCGGTTTTGGTTCGCCAGGGTCAGGTTTTAGCCAAAGGTCATAATCATCGCGAAGCCAAAAACGATATTTCCAGCCATGCGGAGATTGAAGTCTTGAAACAAGCAGGACAAGCGTTGGGTTCGTGGAGCCTAGAGGGCTGCACCCTTTATGTCACGTTAGAACCTTGCCTGATGTGTGCAGGGGCCATTTTGCAAAGCCGCATTTCTACTCTTGTTTATGGTGCGGATAATGTTGACGATGGAGCGATTTCTAAATATGGACTCCTCACAAAGGGAGAACTCCTTGTCTATCGCGGAGAGAAAAGCCAAGAATCTGAACGGCTTTTAAAGAATTTTTTTCATACGCTTCGAAAGAAGAATGAGCTATAATTTTGTCCCAATCATTGACATAGTTACCGATTAGACAATGTAAAGATTTTCTCATTTTGTTTCGCTTATATCTTTCATTTGTGATATTATTCAGCCGTATAAGATTTACGTCGATTTATTTAAATCGAGAAAGATAAAAATCTTTAGGGTCGCATGGGAAGAAAAAAAGTTCAGCAAATTGAGGAATACATCGCTTCTGCGGAGCCTTTTGATGTAGACTCTGCCATTGGATTAAACGAGACGCAAGTTAGCAAACGGAAAAGCGAAGGGCTTCTTAATACCACGAGGCGCCATCCCACGAAAACGTATTGGCAAATTGTCTGCGATAACGTTTTTAATTTCTTTAACATCATCCTCTTTTTGGTTTTTATCTTGATGCTCGTCGCGGGGCTTAGCTGGTCCCATTATTTCTTCATGCTGATTCTTTTCGCCAACATGGCGATCGGTTTGATTCAAGATATCCGCGCCCGCCATTTGGTGGACCACCTTTCCGTTGTTACAAGCCCTCGTGCCGCCGTTGTGCGCAATGGCAAAGAGCAAATGCTTGCCGCCGATCAAATTGTTCTAAGCGATATCGTGATTCTAAAAGCCGGCGACCAAATTATTGCGGACGCGAGGGTTCGCGAAGGAAAATGTTTTGTCGATGAATCGCTAATCACGGGAGAATCGTTCTCCGTTAAAAAAGAGCCAGGGGATCTTTTGCTTTCTGGCACCTTTTTAAAAAGAGGCTCCGTTCGTGCTGAAGTGATTAAAGTCGGAAGCGCCAATTACGCGGAATCTTTGGAACACGAGGCCAGCGCTTTTTCCCGTCCAAAAAGTGAAATTCGCCGTTCGGTGGGAACCTTCATGATGTTTACGGGCGTTTTTGCCTTGTTTACTGGACTTTGCACCTACCTTACTTATGGATTCCAAGGGAAAGGATGGGGCAATTTTTTCTTTGATTCCGAAGCCATTTCCAGCGTATCGGGATCGATGGTTGCTTTGCTCCCGGCCGGTATGTTCCTCCTCACTTCTTTTGCTTTGGCGGCAGGGGTAGTTTCTCTTTCGAAAAAGCGCATGGTCGTTCAAGAGCTCTATTGCATTGAGATGCTTGCTCGCGTGGATACCTTGTGTTTAGACAAGACTGGCACCCTTACGGATGGCAAAATGAGCGTATTCAAGGTTTGCCCATTAAAAGGGTATACAGAAGAAGATATTGCCGCCATGGTCCGCCCCGTTTTGCATTATACCCACGACGAAAATCCCACAGCCGTTGCTTTACGACAATATTTTGGGGAAGAATGTGACCGAATTTGCCACGATGTTTTACCTTTTGACTCCGAAACCAAATATAGTGCAGTGACGATGAAAGACGGAGCTTCCTATTGCATCGGCGCATATGGGTTTGTTCCTACCAAGGACAAAAGCGAAGCGGAAGCGTTGCTTTCGGAATATCGGGCTCGCGGATTCCGCTTGCTTATTGTTGCCCGTAGCGCGGATCCCATTTTTCAAGGAAGGGCGCCGATAGGAATGGAGATTTGCGCGGTTATTGCGTTATCCGACCACATCAAAGAAGACGCAGCAGCTAATATTGGTTGGTTTCAGAAAAACGACGTGACCGTCAACATTATTAGCGGCGATGACCCCCTTACCGTATCAGAAATCGCAAAACAAGTCGGCGTTACGAACGCGGACAAAGCCATTTCTTTAGAAGGGAAAAGCATTGAAGAAACGAAAGCGTTAGCTGGTAAATATGCCGTTTATGGCCGGACCAATCCGGAGCAAAAGGCGGCGTTGATTACCGCCTTAAAAGAACAGGGCCACAAAGTCGCGATGACAGGCGACGGCGTCAACGATATTTTGGCTTTGAAAGTCGCGGATTGTTCCATTGCCATGGCTAGCGGCTCTTCGGCGGCAAGAAACGTCAGCCATTTGGTATCCATGGATAACGATTTCTCCAAATTGCCGGATGTTGTTCGTCAGGGAAGACGCGTCATCAATAATCTTCAACGTTCCTGCTCCTTGTTCTTGAGCAAAACATTCTTCGCTTTCTTCATCACGGTCCTATTCATGATTTCCATGTGGGCGGGTGGACGTACCTATCCTTTTTCTACCGCCAATATGCTTGTTTGGGAAATCTTCTCGATTGGCGTTCCGGCGTTCTTCTTGGCCTTACAGCCCTCGGACGATCGCTTGAAAGGCACTTTCATGGGCAACATTTTCCGCCATTCGGGCCCTGCGGGGGTTTCGGAGGCGGTTGCCGCCTTGCTCCCCTTGCTCCTTTATTCCGTTTGGACGAAATCCTATACCGATTTCTCCCCGGGAAGCGATCCCGCCTTCAAGGTGGCTTGCTGCATGTCCGTGATTGCGTTCACCTTGCTTAGTTATGCCGTTTTGTTCCGTATTTGCATCCCCTTCACCAAATACCGCTTGGTGGTATTCCTTGGCTCGCTGGCTTTAGGCGCGATCATTGTGATTTCGGACGCCTTTAACGGTGGGAAAATCACCGCATTGTCTTATGAAGGCATTAACTGGGGATTCCCCATCGCCTTGACCGCGGTCTCGCTAATCAGCATCGGCACCTACTATTTACTCGACTATTTAATCCTTCGCTCCAAAGGCCAAATCGAAGAAAGCGAAGAAAAACCAAAGGGGGACGAAAAACATGGTGACGGAAGCCAAATTTAAAATAGCCCTGAAAGAAATGATGAAGACGAAGCGCTTGGAGGAGATCAATGTCACGGCGCTTTGCAAGAAGTGCGGAGTGCACCGCCAAACCTTCTATTATCACTATCAAGATATCTACGATTTAATTGCTGCTATTTTCCTCAATGAAGATTTAAGCGATGCGGAAAATGCCAAAACCGTGAAAGGAGTTTTGACCGCATTCAGCGACTACGTGTATGAGAATTTCTCTTTCTTTCGCAGCACCTATAACTCCGCAGCCCGTGATTTTACCGACGATTTTATCTTCGGAAAAATCAATGCGACTCTTTTCTCCCTTTGGAGCAAAGATAAGAAAATCGGCATTAAAAAAGCCGGAATCCGCGATGCGGCGAGAAGGTATTCCCATATCGTCGCCGACGAATTTGGTTATTGCTTTAAAAACCCGCGTTTATCCCCGGAAAGCTTTAAGAAAGCGATGACCTCTTTTATTGATTTATCCATTGCCACCATGCTTCCTGCCGTGATGGAACTATCCAAAAAAGAAGAAGGGGGTGTGGAATGAAATTCGATTTTAGAAACCCCACTCGCATCCTTTTTGGCGAAGACCAAGAAAAAGAAGCGGGTAAATTGCTTCAAGATTATGGAGCAAAACGCGTCTTGTTACTTTATGGCGGGGGTTCCATCAAACGTTCCGGCCTTTACGACATTGTCGTCCGTTCATTAATGGAATCTCAGATTGAATTTGTTGCTTTAGGCGGCGTGCGTCCTAACCCTACGGCTTCTTTCGTGCGGAAAGCGTTAAAGCTAGTGAAAGAAAAAGAGATTGATTTCTTGCTTGCCGTTGGCGGAGGATCCGTGATTGACACGTCCAAATCCATTGGGGCGGGAGCCTATTATGAAGGCGATCCCTTTGACTTCAATCTTAAAAAGGCCGTTCCAGAAAAAACGATGCCGGTTGGCGTGATTTTAACCATTGCTTCTGCCGGCAGCGAATCCAGCAATTCCTGCGTGATTCAAGATGACGAAATGGGAATCAAACAAGGATTCAACAGCGACCTTATTCGCCCCGTTTTTGCGATTGAAAACCCCAAGTGGGCCTTAACGGTTCCATCCTACCAAGTATTTGCCGGGGCTTCCGACATCATGATGCACAGTTTGGAACGATATTTTAATCCAAGCGAAGAAAACCAGCTTGCGGATAGTTGGGCCTTAGATCTCATCCGTTCTACGATGGAAGCGGCAAAAAAACTGAAGGAAAATCCCAAGGATTTATCCGCGATGGGAATGTTGATGCTGAATAGTTCTTTGAGCCACGACGGATTAACTTCCATTGGAAAGTCCTCCATTTTCTCCGTTCATCCCCTCGAACACGCTTTGTCGGGGTACCGCTCTTCGATTACTCACGGCGCGGGTGTTGCTTTGCTTTATCCTGCTTGGGCTAAGCACGTTTATCACCAAGATCTTGGCAAATTTGCCCGTTTGGCCAAAGAAGTCTTTGGGCTTTTAGGTGCAAACGATGAAGAAACGGCTATAATGGGTATCCGTGCCATGAAAGATTTCTTTTCTTCCATTGGCATGCCCGCTTCCTTTGGGGAAGTCGGCTTGACCTTGTCGGATGTTCCCGCTTTGGTCTCTCTAGCAACAGGTAACGGTACACGTGTGGTTGGTCGTTATCCCCAACCGCTGGAGGAAAAGGACGTGAAGACGATTTACGAAAGTCTTTGCAAAAAAGGAGGAATATCCTTATGAAAAAGAACGACTTTGCTATTTTCTTAGTCTATTTATTTATGTTTGCCCTAGCTTTGTGCGTGGGCATTTTCGCGATTCGGCCCTTGGTCATGGATTACGGAAACAAATTGCCGATCCATTATGTGGCTCTTGTTGTTTTGGCGTTGCTCACCGGCGTTCTTTTGAATTCTTTGCTTTTGGAATTAGGGCACTTGCTTGGTGCCCGCGTAGGCGGTTATAAGGTCTTGTCTTTTGTTGTTTTGGGACTAGGTTTCAAAACCAAAGAGGGCAAGAAACGCTTCGGACTCCATTCGTTTGATGGGCTGACCGGAGAAACCCGCGTATCTCCTAAAGACGTCGAAAAAGCGAGCCTAGGAGCCTATACCTTCCTCCCGATCGTTTTCTTCATCGTCGAAGTCATTGTGATGATGGTTTTGAATTCCCTTGCTTCCAACTGGGTGAAAACCGATGGGGCGAACGCTTGGATTCAAATTTTTGCCATTACGACCATTTCCGTTGGGGGCATGATTTATCTTTATGATATTTTCCCCTTCCGCTTGGATTCCATGAACGACGGCTATTTGCTTAGCCTCATGACCCATGCCGGAAACCGTATCCCTTATAACTATTTGCTCCTTCGCGAAAAAATCCGTGAAGAAGGAGGAGAAGTCCCCGAAGTCCCCGTTTTCGACGATATTACGGACTTTACCGCTTATCTTAATGCCTTGACCGCCTATAAAAAGATTGGGGAAGGTGACTTTGACCAAGCCGTTCAAATTCTGGATAAAACCATTGCTCAAGAACGTGGTGTTTCCGCTTCTACCCGCAATGATGCCGTTTGCATCAAATTAGCCCTCTTGTTGGCCTCTAGCAAAACTAGCGTCGGCAAAAAATATTACGAAGAGCTCCATGATGACGTGAAGAAATTCATCTCGGATCTTGGGACAGTTCCGGCGCTTCGCTGCTACTTGCTGATCTCTTCCTGCATCGAGGAAAGCGAAGCGGAATCCAATTACGCTTTGGATAAAGCAGGCAAACTCCTTAAAAATACGGATGAGGTCTTCCTCGATTCGGAAAAAGCCTTACTTCAACACGATAAAGATTTCGCGGCTAAACTCCACCCCTCTTGGAAACTCTACCCGCTTCCTTGGGAAGAAAAGAAAGAGGAAGAAGACGAGCCGAAGCGAAACGAAAAGGAAGACGAAGAAAAGAAATAAAGAAAAACGGGATGCCACGATTTGAAGCATCCCGTTTTTATGTTGTCTTTATTTTCCGCCGATTGACATCGATTTGACGAATACGTCGGACACGGAAATTCCATTCTGCGTTAGGTCTACGCGGCTATCGAATTCCTTGACGTCGCGAAGCATCTTAAGCAAATTGCCAGACAAAGTAATGAGATTAAGAGGTTCGGCGATTTTCCCATCGCGGATGCGGTAACCTTCCGCTTGGCAGGAGAAGTCGCCGCTTGTTGGATTCATGCCTGTTCCAAGTCCAGCGATTTCGGTGATATAAACGCCATCGTGGATAGGTTGAATCATTTCGTCAAAGCTGTGTTTGCCTGGTTTTACGAAGATGTTGTTGAAGCCGACTCCAATTCGTCCGCCTGCCCAATAGCCATTCCCAGTGCTTGCCTTTCCTTCTTTCTTCGCCGTTTCGCGGTTGTAGAAGAAGTTGGTGACAACTCCGCGCTTCATCATGACCTTGTTCTGAGCGGCAACGCCTTCGTCGTCGAAATAGCTGAAATAGAGGTTTCTAGCCAAGGGTTTTTCTTCGATTGTGACTTTGGATGAAGCAACCTTTTGACCCATTTTCCCCTCCAGCATCGAAGAACGCTTCTGAATGGATTCACTGGAGAAGGAATCCATGAAATAGGAGATAAGGTCACTGATGATATCGCGGTCGAGAATTGTTGGGTATTTCCCGGCCTCACATGGCTCGCCACCAAACTTAGCTAAGGCTTTCGTTACGATTCCTTTGACAAACTTCTCGGCGTCGAAATGGCTGAAGTCATTATCGAGGAATGAATCGTAGAAGGTCTTCGTTTCTTCGCCTTTTTTGGCGACGGCACCTGCGCTATAGAAGAAGTGGTTGCTCTTTTGCTTGAGTTTCAATCCAAACGAGTTGTAGAACTCGGCCTCGGATTCGGCTTCGCCATAAGAAACCGCGTCCGCGTCGGTGATGCAGGGGTCGCCTGCATAAATGGCTTTCTCGATTTCGTGGAGGGTCTCGATTTTCTTTTCGAGGGGGATCGTGGGCAGGACTTTGTTATAAACGTTTCCTTTGCGGTATTTTTCCGATCCTTCGAATAAGGAAGCCTCCTCCTCTTTTTCGTTAAACGTCGCGGTTAATTGGATTTGCTTGGCTAAATATTCAAAAGCGTCTTTATCTAGTTTTTGAGTGGAGGCCGAACCGAATTTCCCGTTATAAATGCCACATGCCGTCACGGATTGGCTATTGGAGATGCGGTAGGTATCAATCTTGTTATGGAACAATTTAATGGATGTGGATTTGGATTTTCCGATTTGGATTTGAGCCTGCTCAATGCCATGGGCTTTGCAGACTTCAAAGAATTTCTGAATGTTCATTCTAATTTTCCTCCTCTTCCTCCAACGGTGATTTCCTTGATGCGGATCGTGGGCTGGCCAACGTTAACGGGGACCATGCCGCTTGCGGCGCCACAATTCCCTTGTCCAAGGTCGACGTCATTACCAACGCGGTCGATGTTCATCAAGACATCCTTGCCAGAACCAATCAACGTGCACCCTTTCACAGGTTCGCAGATTTTGCCATCGCGGATGATATAAGCTTCCGAGGCGGAGAAATTGAATTCTCCCGTCGTGGGTTCGACGGAACCCCCGCCAAAATTAGCGACGTAAATGCCAAGTTTGGTATCGCGGATAATTTGTTCGGGGTCATCCTTGCCCGCGGCGATGTAGGTATTGCTCATACGGGAAGTTGGAGCATAACGGTAGCTCTCTCTACGTGCGGTTCCGTTTGCTTCCATGCCCAAACGGCGTCCACTTAGCCGGTCGATTAAGAATCCTTTGCAGATTCCGTTTTCGATTAAAAGGTTCTTTTGGGTGAGGTTGCCTTCGCTGTCGATATTATTGGAGCCCCATTCGTTGGGAATCGTTCCGTCGTCGTAGGCGGTAACTAGGGGCGAAGCGATTTGCTTGCCGATAGAATCGGAGAAGACGGAAAGGTGACGCGAGGTAGCACTGGCTTCCAAACTATGCCCGCAGGCTTCGTGGAAGAGGACCCCTCCCCATCCGTTTTTGATGACGACGGTGAATTTGCCACTGGGGCATTCCTTGGCCGTCAACATCATGATGGCTTTTTCTCCTACGGATTTGGCTTTGGCTTTATAGTCCAAAACATCGTGGAAATAGTGCCATCCATCATAACGACCCGGGCCTTCAAAACAGGTTTCGATGTTGCCATTTCCTCCGTTAGCCATGGCGACAAGGGCCAAACGTCCTCGTTCCTCGACGTTATTGAATTCTTTGGCAACGGGCCCTTCCGCGTTGAAGAGTTGGAATTCGCAACGGCTGTTGCTAAACGAATTGACGATGCGGATAATGCGCGGATCAACGGCCTTGGTAATGTCATTGCATTCCTTCAAAAGCTTGATTTTCTCTTCTTCGGGAACTTCGTAAAGGTGGTCGTTGGCCTTGTTAATGACTTTGACTCGTTGTTTCTCGACTTTGGTAACGGTGAACAAACGTTCCCCGTGGAAGCATTTGGAGAGGCTGCTTGCCAAATTTAAGAGGGATTTTGCGCTTAAATCGCAGGTGTATCCGTATACGGATTGGTCTTGGAGCAAAATACGAATACCACAGCCATAGGTTTGCCCGGCTCCGAGGGTCTCCACTTTTCCGTTTTCCACGCGGATGGATTCCCCTTCCTTTTGCTCACAATAGATCTCGGCGTAGTCCCCACCCGTCTCCAGGGCGGCGTTAAGGACTTTGATGGCCAAGAGTTTACTGATCATGGAAAGTCTCCTTTCATTGATATGAAACAAACGTTTCGATAAACGTTGTGGACCTAGTCTAAACTCCTGTTAGAAATGTACAATGGAAAAGATTCAATGGAGGTGAAGAAATGGCAAAACTTCTCTATCAAGGGCATGCATCATTACGGATAACAACGTCTAAAGGCAAAATCGTTTATATCGATCCTTACGCTGGGGAAGGATACGACAAGCCCGCAGACATGGTTCTCATCACCCACGAGCATTATGACCATAATGGAATTCATCTCATTCACTTAAAAGACACCACCGTCGTCATTCGCTCTAAAAATGCTTTGCAAAACGGGATCTATTACGATTTTGATTATTACGGAGTTCACGTCCAAGCTACTCCGGCCTGCAACAAAAACCACGATATCCACGAATGCGTGGGGTATTTGCTAGAAGTGGACGGCGTGAAAATTTATGTGGCTGGGGATACGGATTATGTCCCGTATATGGAAGAATTGGCCAAACAACAAATCGACTATGCCCTCCTTCCTATTGACGGAGTATTCAATATGGGGCCCGAAGAAGCGACGCGATGCGCGGAAATCATCCACCCGACGCATTTAATTCCTTATCACATGCATCTGGGGATGGATTTTGATATCCGTCAGGACATGAAAGTCCATTATGGCGGGGCCATGTTGGTGCGTCCTGGGGACGAAATTGAACTAGTTCCATCAAAATAAGGGGGACGTGTATTCGTTTTCCTTGCAAAATCGCTACGAAAGTCTATTCGTTAAAGTTGTTTTCCTTTTAGGAAAGGGGAATGGGCCTCCTGAGATAGGGCACGTTAAAAATTTGGGGTTGTTAAAAGTAGTTACAGCGAGTATCCTTGTAAGGCTCTCTGTGCGGTAATAGACCGTACGGCGAAAGGAGTATAGCAATGAAGAAAGACATCCATCCGGAGTACCATCACTGCGTCGTTACCTGCACGACCTGCGGAAGCACCTTCGAGACCGGTTCGACGTTGAAGGAAATCAAAGTCGATACCTGCTCCAAGTGCCACCCCTTCTATACGGGCAACCAGCGCATCGTCATGAGCGATGGCCGCATCGACCGCTTCAACAAGAAGCTCGCCGCTGCCGAAGCTGCTAAGAAAGCGAAGTAATTCCGATATTGAATATTCCGCTCCGTTTGGGGCGGTTTTTCTTTGCCTGCATCCTTTAAAGAGTTATTCTAAATACCAAGATGAAAACCCTGATTTATTTTCAAGACGCCGACACGATCAAAAATAGTGGAATCGGCCGTGCCATGTCCCATCAACTCCAAGCCCTAAAAGATGTTGGAGTCGAGACGACCATCCATAAAAAGGATGACTATGATATCGCCCACATCAATACGTATTGGGGAAAATCCCATCGCGCCTTAAAACAAGCGAAGAAGCGGGGTATTCCCGTGATTGTTCATGGTCATTCGACATATGAAGATTTCCGTAATTCCTTTAAGTGCTGGCAACTCGTTGCTCCCATCTACAACCATCAATTGAAATACATGTATTCCCGCGCGGATTTGGTGATCACTCCGACTCCTTATTCCAAAAAACTCATTGAGAATTACGGATTTGCCAAAAAGGTGATTGCCATCAGCAACGGCATTGATATCGCTTCCTACGCTAGTGACCCTGACGCGGTGAAGGCCTTCCACGAAAAATTCGGATTAAAGGAAAATGAGCCTTTCGTGATGGGGGTGGGGTTCCCTTTTGAACGAAAGGGTATCATCGATTTCTTTGAAGTTGCCCGGAAGTTCCCAAACGTGAAATTCTTTTGGTTTGGCCACCTTGCCCGCATCTTAACCAATGAAAAGGTGGCAAGAGCCATCCGCAAAAAACCGAGTAACGTCATTCTCCCTGGATATTGCAAAGGCGAATTGATCCATGGGGCTTATCAAAGTGCGACCTGCCTCTTTTTCCCTAGCTACGAGGAAACGGAAGGCATCGTGGTTTTAGAGGCGCTAGCCTCCCACTGTCCTTTGGTAGTTCGCGACATCGGAGTCTACGATGGCTGGGTGAAAGATGGGGTTAATGGTCACCTATGCAAAAATAATGAAGAATTCGTCTCTGCTATCGCGGGTTTGCTAGAACACGGCGAAGACCCGAAGATTCTAGAAGCGGGCTTTGAAACAGCAAAAGAAAGAGATTTATCGCGAGTGGGCGAGCAATTGAAAGAAGCCTACGAATCGTTATTAAAACGTTAACCGAGCAAATCAACCCAAGCCTTCTTGATGGATTCATTGCTAATGCGCTTAGATCCTTCGAAGGCTTTTTCTTGTTGGAGGAGCAATTGATCGGGATTAGATAAAATCTCTTTGATTTTCCTTGCGAATTCTTTGGAATCGCGGGATTGCAGGAGCCAGCCATCTGTTTTCTCATCGAACACTTCCTCGACGGGTCCGTCCCAATGCGTTGTCATCACAGGGCGGGAACAAGCGTTGGCTTCCGCTTTGACCAAACACCAGCCTTCATAAGTAGAAGTGCAAAGCAAGAAATCGGAGGAAAAATAGTCTTCTTGAGTCGTCGAATGGCCCGTGATGATCGAGACTTCGTTTAAACCGTTGGATTGGACGAATTCACGCATGGATTGTTCGAGGTGTCCTTCTCCATACATGGTTAAGTGAAAGTAGACCGAATCATCGTGCAATAACTTGGCGATTTCTAAGGCCAACATGGGGTCTTTTTGTTCCGTGAAGCGTCCTACGAATAGGATTTCTCCTCCGTGAAACGCGATGTCTTTTTGAGGCTGAAACTTCGCGGGGTTATAGATGTAGGTGGCCTTTGCCGCCAGCTTCTTTTTCTTTTTCAAGACTTCCTCTTTTACGTGTTTGGCCAAGAAAATGATTTTTTCCGGTTTACTGCAATGACGAAATACCATTTGCATGAGACGCGCCAAATAATTCTCGGGATCGAAGTGGAAGTGATAATAGACGTGCTTGTGCTTCGGGGCAAGGAGGTAGGAATCGAGGGCGCTGCCGATATAGATGGAATCCTCATCCATCCAAGAAGCAATGAGTTTACGGGTTTTGTTGCGGTGAAAAACATAGGAGGACAACGTCTCTTTCAATAGACGTCTCCTTCCTTTTCCATCATATACGGCCCAACATTGGTCAAATCGGCCGACCTCGGAAGGGATTTCAAGGTTATGAATTTGGATGCGGGGGTCGATGAAATAGGCGGATTTCCCCTCTTGCTTGGAAGTGCAAATCAGATGAATTTCGTAGGTGTCACAAAGCAAATTCATCAATTGAATGGATACGGTTTCCGTCCCTCCGATGCAATCGAGGTTCTGAATCGCCCAAAAAATTTTCTTCATGGGTCTCATTATCCCATAATCGGGAGAAGGGTGAACCTTCAAAATCCATCGTAGAATGGTAAAATAGGCGAGCCTAAAGGCTAGAGCCTTTGGATATCCATCATTAGGAGAAGCCACCATGAGCAAAAAGTTCTACATTTCCACCCCGATTTATTACCCGAGCGCATCGCCCCATTTGGGACACGCTTACTGCACGACCATGTGCGATGTCATCGCCAGGGGCAAAAGGCTCCGTGGCTATGACGTCTTCTTCGTCACCGGACTTGATGAGCACGGAATGAAGATTGAAAAAAACGCCGAAGCAAAAGGGATTACTCCCCAAGAATTCGTCGATGAAGTTTCTTTGAAATTCACCTCGCTTTGGAAAGCGATGGAAATCTCTAACGATGACTTTATCCGCACGACGGAACCTCGTCACGTGGAGACGGTCCAAAAGATTTTCTCCCGGATGTTAAAACAAGATGATATTTATCTTTCTTCCTATATTGGCTGGTATTGCGTTCACGAAGAATCCTTCTGGACGGAGACCCAAGTCGAAAAAGATGAAGAAGGGCATGTTCTTTGCCCTGAATGCCACCGTCCCGTGGAACAAGCCTCGGAAGAAGCCTATTTCTACCGCTGCTCCAAATACACGCCGTTCCTGCTTGATTTCTATGAAAAGAACCCGACTTTCATCACTCCGGAATCCCGCAAGAACGAGATGATCAACACCTTCATCAAACCGGGTCTTCAAGACCTTTGCGTTTCTAGAACTTCCTTTACCTGGGGGATCCCTGTGGTGGAGAACCCCAAGCATGTGGTCTACGTTTGGCTCGATGCTTTGACCAATTACATCACCTGCCTTGGCTATCTTCAAAAAGACGATTCTCGGTTCCAGTATTTCTGGAACGACCCCGAGACTGAAATCGTTCACGTTATCGGCGCGGATATCACCCGCTTCCATACCATCTATTGGCCGATGTTCCTCCGTTCTTTGGATTTAAGGGAACCCAATCGCGTTTTCGTCCATGGCCTGCTCATGATGAAAGACGGCAAGATGAGCAAATCGAAAGGAAATGCCATCTCCGCTTACCCCCTTATCGAACGTTATGGCGTGGATGCCGTCCGTTATTACCTTGTCAGTGAAGTCCCCTTTGGAGAAAACGGAACCTTCACTCCGGAACAATTCGTCATGCGCATCAACCAAGATTTGGCCAATAACCTCGGCAATTTGCTTAACCGCACCGTGTCGATGATTGCCAAATACTTTAACGGAGTCATCCCGTCTTTGAAAAAAGGAGTCAATCCTACCGACAAGGAGCTCGAAGACCTCTGCGAATCCACGATTTCTGAATACGAGAAACTGAATGATGACTTGGCCGTCACCGAAGCTTATGAAAAGGTCATGGGTTTAGTGGGACGCGCGAATAAATACATCGAAGAAACCGCGCCTTGGGCTTTGGCCAAAGACCCGGAGAAGGTCACGAATCTAGAATCCGTCATGGCTCACCTTGCCTATGTTTTATTTGTTGCCGGATTGCTTTTAAAACCGATTTTGGTTCATAAATCGGATGCGATTTTCGCTTCCCTTGGCTTAACCAAAGAAGAATGTGTTTATGCCAATATCCACGATGAAAACATCGTTGCAGGCAAAACCGTTTGCAAAGGCGAACAGCTCTTCCCCCGTTTGGATCAAGAAAAGGAAATCGCCGCCATCACGGAGATGATGAACGGACCCAAAGAGAAAGTAGCCGCCTAATGAAGAATTCGTTCCAACACGTTACTTTTACTGCTACCTGTTCCGATTTGACCTATGAAGGACTCGGGGTAGTCCGAAACGGCAAAGAGGTTTTCTTTGTCCCTGGGCTATTTCCAGGAGATGAAGCTGAAATCGAATCGGCTTATCGCCGTGCAGGCCAATCCTAAGGCCAAATCAAACGCCTGATTAAAAAATCGCCCCATCGCATCGAGCCGCGTTGCAAAATTTGCTCTTCTTGCGGGGGATGCGTCTTTCAACAACTCGACTATCCCTCTCAACTAGAATTTAAGTCCAAGAAGGTGAAGGAGCAGTTCCGTAAAGTCGGGCATATGGACGTGGACGTCCTGCCGACTTTGGGTATGGAAACCCCTTATTTTTACCGTAATAAGATTCAAATGCCCTTATGCAAGGATCGTCGCGGCAATATCTATAGTGGCTTCTACAAAACGGGAACCCATGTCTTGGTCCCCGTCCAAAAATGTTTTATTGAAGACGAGCGGGCAGAGAAGATTCTCGATCAAATCAAAGACCTCATGAAATCCATGAGGATTGAACCCTATATTGAAGATGAACGTTATGGCGTCGTCCGTCATATCTTGATTCGCACCTCCAAACACTTTGACCAAATCATGGTGGTGCTCGTCACCAACGTGGATTCTTTCCCTAGCCGTAATAACTTCGTGAAGGCTATCGTGAAGCGATGCCCCGAGGTCACCACCATCGTTCAAAACATCAATTCCAGGGCGACCAATGTCATTTTGGGAGAACGGGAACGTGTTTTATATGGCAAGGGCTACATCGAAGACCTTCTTTGCGACGTGCATTTCCGCATCTCCTCCAAATCCTTTTATCAAACGAACCCCGTCATGACGGAAGTCCTTTATGGCAAAGCCATGGAAGCGGCCCATCTAACCAAAGACGATGTGGTTTTTGATGCTTATTCGGGAATTGGAACCATCGGAATGATTGCTTCTAAATATTGTGGCAGGGTCATATCTGTCGAAATCGTGAAAGAAGCGGTGCGTGATGGGATTCTCAACGCCAAGTTTAACCACATTGACAATTTTGAAATGTATTGCGACGATGCCTCCGACTTTATGGTGCGTATGGCTCAAAAGAAGGAACACGTGGATGTGTTATTCATGGATCCGCCCCGTAAAGGAAGCGACAAACGATTCCTGGATGCCTTATTGAAATTACGCCCCTCTCGGGTTGTGTATGTTTCTTGCGATTGCTCTACTTTGGCTCGCGACGCCAGTTATATCCAAAAGAGCTATCAGGTCGAATCGATTCAGCCTGTGGATATGTTTCCCCAGACGGCACATGTTGAGACCATCCTGTTGCTCTGTCGAAAAGACGTCAAAAAAGCCTAAAAAAGCCTAAAAATCAAGGATTTTGACCGATTTGGTTCGGTTGGAATCCTTTTTTCTTTGCCGAAATTCCGGTCGATTTCGGCCGAAAATGCCAAAAAAGGGCGTTTACTAGTATGGGGAAACATATCCCTACCCCCAATGCACTGTCAACCTATCTAGTATGGTGCCTAGGCAAAGTGGGAACATATGAAAAACAGCGATAAATAGCTGGAAAATTCAAAAAAGTAGGTGTTTTACATCAATTTTGTTCGTTTTTTAGATTGAAATAGGAAATCTGGGCTGAAAAATGAAATTTTGCTCTGAGGGGCTGATTTCAATGACTTGGTGTAATAAAAGTGTTATACTCAAATCGAATTGAAGAAGGAAAATTTGGGAGACTCAATCCTTTTTGTTTTTCCTGAAGGAAGGGGATGTCAATCATGATTGTCTATGAGAAGAGCATATCCGGATTCATCGATGACTGCAGTAAAGGCGTCATCGCAGATATGGTTGCTAATAGGATGACTGCCGATGGTATAGGCTTCGGACACAGTGAGATGAAGTCATGGGATAAGTCGCTTCCTTTCATTTCGGACGCGTTGAATCAGAAAGACATTGACAAAGAAATTAATGTCGCCATCGAATATCAGTCTCAGCTTAACAAATCCAGAATTGATTTCCTGGTTTATGGAAAGAACGAAAAAGATGTCGATTCCATGGTCATCGTGGAACTCAAACAGTGGAGCACGATGAAAAGGACTTCCAAACCAAATTATGTCCATACTGTCGGTGGCGGAGGAGAAGGAGACTATCAGCATCCTTCCTATCAGTCGCTTAGGTATGGAGCCATGTTAAGAGGGTTCAATGAATACGTTCAGGACAGCCATGTGGATATTAATAGCTGTTCCTATTGCCATAACATGGATTCTATTTATCAGAGTTTTATTGGAGACGTAAAGATATACCCATTCCTTGAACAGAGTCCTGTGTTTTTGGAGGGAGACAAGGAAAAACTGGCCTCCTTCATCAAAAAGTATGTGAAGAAGCCTTCCAGGATTCTTCTTTATGAGATTGACAATTCCAGAATCAGACCTTCAAAGGATTTCTCCAATATGCTTTATACGGCGTTACAGGGAAAACAAATATTCTCTTTGGATGACGGACAGGCGGCGAGTGTCTCTACTATCATCGATGAGACGAACAAAGCACTCAAAGAGAACAAAAGAAAAACCATCATCATCAAAGGCGGACCGGGAAGCGGAAAGTCCGTTGTCGCAATCAACGCCATGGGCCAGCTGATTCATCCAAGCGATGGTTCTGATCCGAAGAATGTTTGTTATTGTACTGTCAACTTTACTCCGAGAACTTTGTATTCGGAACTGTTGGTGGATGGAGATTATAAGAAAAGCGCAATCGACAACCTATTCAAGACATTTGCTTGTTTTTCTCACTCTTCGGAATGCGATTTCGACTGTGTCATGTTCGATGAAGCTCATCGTGATTTCCTATGGAAATTTGGCCAAGGCGTCAAAAGGGAAGTGGATATGGTCGACCGTGCCTTCTATGCATCAAGAGTCAATGTCTGGTTCATCGATGAAGACCAGGCTGTGACCAAAGATGACTACCTTACCATCGATAAGATAAAGGACTACGCTAAGAGATATAATTCTGAAGTCATAGAAGCTGCTGATCTGAAACTGACATCTCAATTCCGCTGTATGGGTGGAGACGGATATATATCTTTTATTAATGGGTTCTTAGGGTATGAAGCTTTGCCTAAAAAGAAGTATTGTCCCAAGAACTACGATTTCAGGATTTTTGACACGCCTACTGCCATGTGGAAAGCCATTCAGGAAAAGCAAAAGGAATATAAGAACGCCAGACTTCTTTCCGGCTATACCCATGAATGGGTGAGCAAAATGGATGAAAGTCTCTATGACTTCGACATGGATGATGGCAAATTCAGGATGAAGTGGAATAAGTTTGTTTCCTATTCTTACATCAATGATTCGGAACAACTCGATAGAGTCGGTTGCATTCATACCATTCAAGGTGTGGATATGACCTATGCCGGAGTCATCATCGGCAAAGATTTGAAATATAGGGATGGTCAATTGGTGTTCGATAAGAGCGAGAACGCCAAGACGGATTCAGCAAGCGGTATAAGAAAACTAGATGATGAGACTGCTAAGAGGCTGATCCGGAACACATATAAAGTATTGCTGACAAGAGGAATGTACGGAACCTATGTCTATTGTGAGGACGAAGCCTTGAACCAATATCTGAAATCCTTGGTGGATGTGAAATAGGAAGTCTCATTTTCGTTTTATAATTGTTTCGATGATGTCTCACTTTTCGGTGACAGGATGAAACAAAAATGCTATACTTGACCTGTAACCGAAAACAGGAGCTTTTATGGTATATTCTGAAGCTATCAAGACTTTAAGAAAGAAACTTATTTTGTCGCAGACGGAGTTCGCAAAACGTCTGGGTGTTTCCTATGCGACAGTAAACAGATGGGAATCCGGTCATTTTGAGCCGACCATCAAGTCTAAAAGAAAGCTGGCTCCTTATTTCAAGAAATACAAAATCGAAATCGATGAATAGGGGTGTGAGGAATGGATTCAAATATTGATGCAAATGAGTTGTTCAATAACAATCAGGAACTTTTGAAGGTTCTTCTTTTTGATAACACGACAAAGAAGAACATCATTTGGGCTACTGAAAACTACTCTAACAAGGGTGTTGAATACATGTCCTCTAAGCCGATTTTGCCCAATCTTTTGAAGACAAAGACAAAGCTTCTTAAGCCACGTATCGAGAAAAGCAAGGCAGAGCAGGTGAGAAGAAGCAAAGACAATGCAGAGGTGTTCACTCCTTGCTGGATCGTCAATAAGCAAAATAACCTTGCAGATAATGCCTGGTTTGGGAAAGATAACCTTTTCAATATTGAGAATGATGACTGCTCTTGGACTTCCACAGAAAAAGTCCTTTTTGAAGGAACAGGAAAGACATGGAAGGAATACGTTTCTGATGTAAGACTCGAAATGGCCTGCGGAGAAGCGCCTTACTTGGTATCCAGATATGACGCTGTTAAAGGCGGAAAGATTGAAATCAAAGACAGGATGGGGTTACTTGATCGTAAACTCAGAGTTGTCAATGAAAACGCCGCAAATGATGATGAGTGGCTTGACTATGTCAAACTTGCTTTTAAATCTGTCTATGGTTATGAATATCAAGGGGATAATCTTCTTATAGCTAGAGAAAACCTGCTTCTAACTTTCATCGAATATTACGAGGCCCGTTTCGAAAAAGAACCAGAACATGAGCTTTTGATTGAGATTGCAGAGATAATTAGTTGGAACCTGTGGCAGATGGATGGCCTTAAATTGGTCGTTCCTTTATCGTGCCATAAAGAAGAAAGCATACAGCTCAGTCTTTTTGCCGATATGCAGGAAGAGCCTGAGATATGCAAAGGATGCAAGACAGGCAATCCGAAAGAGCATAATGGCAAACGCTGTTACATCATGGATTGGACAAAGAACAAGAAAGTCAAATATGTTGACTTGCTTTGGAGGAATTGAGAATGGAACCTTTAGATAAGAACGATGCTCTTGAATCAGAGAAGAAATATAGAACCGCAGTCGAGACGGCAAGCGACTATATTGAGAATTTCGATATCCTTGAAACGATAACAAACGTCGGAAACGACGAGGTTTTCACGCCTAGAAAAACATGTGCCATGATTCTTGATTCCTTGCCGAATGAGGTATGGCACAATCCGAATTATCGATGGCTGAATCCCGCTACGAAGAACGGAATTTTTGAACGAGAAATCGCAATCAGGCTGGATGAGGGACTGAAAGATGTCATTCCTGATATGGAAAAGAGAAGGAAACACATTCTTCAGGATATGATTTATGCAATCGGGCAGACCAAGTTTACTGCAAACGTTGCTAGAAGAACGGTTTACTACTGTTCGCAGGCTAATAGAAAATGCGATGGTATCAAAGCAGCTGATGGCCATTATGTCAATGGATATGCGATTGGAAACGGGACTTGGTTCGATGATGCTGAAGGCAATATCAAGACACCAAGCACAGATCATTGCTACGAAGCAAATGGCGTTGAAATGCCAAGCAATTGCAAAGGCGAGGATAGAAAAAAGTATCGTTGCAAATATTGCGGAATTAATGGAAATTCAAGCTATAACGATGCCAATCAATTGGAAAAATATGCTTATGAGTTCATCCATGTCGACGGTGATAAACTTCTGACTCATTTGCAGGATAGATTCTTTGGAGGAAATAGAAATATGAAATTTGATATTGTTATCGGAAATCCGCCATATCAGCTTAGTGATGGTGGAGCTCAGGCAAGCGCCAGACCAATCTATCAGCTTTTTGTTCAGCAAGCAATTACATTGAAGCCTAGATATATAAGTATGATTATGCCTTCTAGATGGATGACTGGTGGAAAAGGGCTTGATGATTTCCGACAAAGCATGATTAGTGATACCCATTTGACCAAATTGAATGATTTCCCCGATGGGAAGGAGTGTTTTCCAAATAATGAAATCAAGGGTGGTGTCTGCTATTTCCTTTGGGATAGGGAACATTCAGGACCATGTGAAATTATTCAGCATAATGGCGAAAAAATTATTACATCAAAAAGATATTTAAAAGAAGGTGACACGGATGTTGTCATAAGAGAACAAAGACTTATTCCGATTTATAGAAAAGTGGTAGCGTACAAAGGCGGATTTTTCTCTTCAATCGTGTCGCCGCGTAAGCCATATGGCTTAAGCGGCGACATCTTCAAAGATCCTTCAAAGTACGCTCTTCCTCCTATGAAAGAGAAACCTTTTGATGGTTGCATTACAATTTATGGATTAGATGAACATTTAAAGCGTGTCAGAAGATACGTACCATCTGATTATCCATTTCCTAAAAAAGATTTTTTAGAAGGGTATAAATTGTTTGTGGCAAGAAATCAGGGTAGTGGCGTTTTTGGCGAGACTTTATCAGACCCCATTTTCGCCGGACCAGGAGAAGCTTGCACGGAAACGTATGTTGTTTTTGGACCATTCAAAACAAAAGAAGAAATGGAAAACTGCTGGGAGTATGTCAAAACCAAATTCTTCCGTGCTGTTTTAGGCATTCGTAAACTCGACCAAAATGCGTCTCAGAGTGTTTATTCGTATGTACCATTAGTTGATTTTAATAAGAAATGGAATGATACAGCGCTTTTTGAAATGTTTGATTTAGATCAAGGCTCAAGGGATTTCATTGAAAATAACGTTAAGGAGATGAAGTGATATGCAAAGTGTCATAGTTAGGAAATCCCCTGAAATTAATCAAACTGATTCCGTAAAGATCAACGGAAAAGAACAAACTTTCTCATTGGATGATCAAAACAAAACCGATGGCGAATTGATTCTTATATATATGTACTGCCTTCCTAAATTCCCTACTCATGGAATCAAGGTGGGTATGACAAAATGCAGATTGAATGAAACCTTTTGGCATGCGGTTAAAAATAGAATTGCTGTTCAGCAACATGAATTGGCTCTTCCAGAAAGCCAATATGAGAAATATGGCCTTGAAAGAGAAGTCGTCTACTGGGGTATCTGCGTTGATGCCAATAACGATTCCTTCAAAGACTACCATGTTCATGAAGAGATTCTAAAGACACAGTCAGGCCTTGTTGAAAAGGAACAGGAGTGGTTCACGAACGTTCCAGCCGATGAGCTGATTGACTTGTTCAATAGGCTTAGGCACAAAGGCGAAGACAGGAAGATATTTACGCCGAGAAAAGAACAGCAGGATTGTATTGATAGCATAAAAGCATATTTCGATAAGAATCCTCATGGAAGATTCTTGCTAAACTGCAAGATGAGGTTCGGAAAATCCTTCACGACCTATAAGTATTGCGAAGATGCTGGATTGGATAGAATCCTTATTCTCACGTTTATCCCTGCCGTGGAATCCTCATGGAGAGAAGATTTAAGTCATATAAAGAAACATTACAGATATTTCACGGATCAGAATCTTAAACAAAGCAGTTTTATGCCTGCTTTTATAAGTGACCCATATGTCGTTTTCCTTTCTCTACAAAACTATTTGGGAAAGGACAAGAATTCATCTGACGTCAAAGAGAAGATTGCAAAGCTCCAGGGCGTTGACTGGGACATGGTAATCCTTGATGAATATCATTTCGGCGCATGGAACCAGAGGACTCAAGGAACTCTTAAGATCAAAGAAGAAGCTTCCGAAGACTTAGATAAAGATTATCAGAACGAATTGAAGAAAACGGAAGACGTCATCAAGAGGTTCAAGATAAAGACGCAAAAGACAATTTGTTTATCAGGTACACCGTTCAAAGCTCTTGCGAAAGGTGAGTTCAACAACCAATCATCCTTTACTTATTCTTATTTTGACGAGCAAAGAAACAAATATCCTGAAAGCGAGCAAGGGAATTTTAACGTTGTTAATCAAAGCTATGCATCTTTCCCGGACATGAAAATCTTCGGATACAACATGTCTAGGCTTTTTGCTGGTTTGACAAGTTCCGTTTTCTCGGAAGACAGATTGTTGTCGAAACCTTATTTCTCTCTCAATAAATTCTTTGCCACGAGAAAAGATGAGAATGGAAGTGAGGAAGCGGTGTTCATCTATGAGGAAGAAATCAAGAAGTGGTTGGATATCATCAAGGGGAAATCCGCTTTCGGAAGCAAGTTCCCTTATTCCAATCCTGAGATGATTGATAATAACACGCATACTTTGTGGCTGATGCCGACTGTCAACTCATGCAAGGCAATGGAAAAGCTTTTGCTTGAAGACGATTATTTCAATCGATATCAGATTATCAACCTTTCCAAGGAGGGCGTTGGCGCGGGCGTAGATGCTTTCGATTATCTCACTGAGCAGATGACTGCAGGTGAGAACACTAGAAAACTTGGATCTATCGCAATAACTGTCAATAAGCTGACGATTGGCGTTACGGTTAAGAAGTGGTCTGCCGTTTTCGTATTGAAGGATTTGGCAAGCCCAGAGCAGTATTTCCAGGCTATCTTCAGAATCCAGACCCCTTATGTCGTTGATGGAAAGATAAAAAAGAAAGCAGGATATGTCTATGATTTCAACATCGATAGAGCCAGCGCCTTGCTTTTGAAATACGCAGAGCAGTCTGAGGACAAGCAGACGACGAAACTTCAGATAGCGAAGCTCATCGTCAAATACATGCCGATATTCATCAATGGAGACATGGAGAATCCTATTTCCGAACAGGTTTTCTATGAGCTTGCCGAATACGGAGATTCGAGCGGAAAGCCTCTTTCAAAGAAAATCATCGACACAAGCAAGACAACCAGAATGCTCGATGAAGAGACGATGGCTGAGATGCTTAACGACAAGGATGTCAGCCAAATCATAAAACGTGTTTTCGCTCATGCGAAATTCAAGAAGTCACCATCGAGAACTGTCCCCGCAAAGCCTGAAGACGGATTCGATTCCGAAATTGCCAAGAAAGGAAGAGACAAAGGCTATGAGCTAGGGCAGGAAGACTACGGGAAATACGTCGATTACGACGATGATGAGATTCAAGAAGAGTTTGAGAATGCGATTTCTTCATATCTCAAAGAATATTGCCCTCAGGAATATGATGAGAAACATGCTACATGGTTCAAGAACGGTTTCAAGAAAGGCTATGAATCAGGCGTAAACGCTCCTATTAAGAAAGAACAATGCGGAGCCGAGGATGGTCATAAATTCGTCCAAGAGATAAAGAAACACTTTGGTGAAAGAATACAGTATACGAAAGACACAAAGTCAATGATCGACAATTTTGCCAACAAGCATCTCAATGAAATCAGTAATATACCTGAGAAATATCGTGGAATGCTCTATAAGCGCTGGTACTGCGATTCCTTCAAAAGAGCCTATAAGACCGATTTGACCCCAAAAATCAAAGATCCAAACGCCAATTCCATTGAGGATGCCGACAACGTCCTTAAGCATATTTTGGCAAGACTTTTCGAGTTCCTTTATATCAGCGTTTACCGTGAAACGACGTTCGATGAAATCTTCAAGAATGCCGATCCGGATATTTTCTTGGAGGCTGTCGGTATCACCAAGAAGGATTTCGAAGTGCTGAATAAATACAAGGTCTTCCAGGAAGATGTTCTTAATAACTATATCCATGAATTCTTCGTCAACGAATCCTTAGGAACTACTTTGAATCTGGATGATGAGGAAGTTAAAAAGAAATATAGGAATAGCTTTGACTGGTTTGGTTTTGGATTGGAGAAAGATGTCGAAGAAATTCGATCTAGAAGCCTAACAGAAGAGAAAATGGGACCTGTAGAAGAGGGTACGATACAGGTAGAAGAACCTATTGATTCTGCCCCTGAAATTGTTGAAGAAGAGTCTTTAGAGGAAATTCCTAAAGAAATACCGAATTTGGCTACATTCGCAGGCAAAAAGGAAGAAACGATAAAAGAATCAAAGGAAATGCCTCTCGTGGATAGGATTGTAGATTTGCTTAGAAAAAACAGGCCAATGAAAGCCAGTAAGATTGCTGAACTGTTGGGTGTTGAGAAAAAGGAAGTTAATCAAGTTCTATATGATGAATCAGGTAAGTTTATTAAGGATATTTTCTTTAATTGGAGAATTAAATGAAGTGGAAATGCATAATTTCCATAACGTTGGGGTAGGAGGCAAAAATGAAAATTGATTTACATTGTCATACAAAGGCAACTAAGAAAGGGGATTCTGTTAAACGTAATGTTTCTAAAGAAAACTTCACAAAAATTTTAGTTGATTCTGGAGTATCTATTGTAGCCATTACAAATCACAATTATTTTTCCTTGAATGATTACAACGAATTTAAAAATTTTGCAGAAGCAAGCGGAATTCAAGTTTGGCCTGGTGTTGAACTGGATGCCGTAATTTCAGGCGAAAGCGGACATCTTTTATTAATCGGCAATCCGGATGAAGTTGGGAAGTTTGATACCAAACTTAATGAAATTTTGGCAAACAAAGATCCGGATACTTTTAATATTGGATATATTGAATTATGTGAAAAACTTCAACAAATGGATGTGATTATAATAGCCCATTGGGCTCTACAAAAAGAAAATGGTTTTTCTGATAAAGCAATATCCTTCTTAAAAGCACGGCTAAAAGAATCAATTCCTGTTTTGCTTGAGCCATCTAAGTTAAAGTCTGTAGGAATAATGGCGGCTAATGGTTATGATGCGTTTATAGGATCTGATGTTAAAGATTGGAATCATTATCCTAAAGATAAAGTGCCGTCATTGAAACTTCAAATTAAGAATTTTAGGACTTTTAAGTTGCTTTTGAAAAAAGATAAAAATGCTGTAGATTCTTTCATCAATCAAAAGCAAAAGAAAGAAATTCAAATAACTCCGTTTCTTGATGAGGGCGATTCGACGCCAATAACAATACCTATTTATAATGACGTGAATATTGTTTTTGGAGGCAAAGCCACCGGCAAGAGTAAAATAGTAAAAGCACTTAGTGATTTTTACAAAAGTGATGGTAAAGCTTCAAGTACGGTTTTTTATAAAGCAACTGAAAATGTCGAAAAATACGATGAAATCACCAAAACAGCCATTGATGAATCAATGTTTGAGAAACTAGCTGTTTCTGATTGTTCTGCTAACATCACGTTCATTAAAAAATTTTGCATTTCTGATGTTACAACTACATCAAAATTTTATAAAGGAGTTAAATCGAAAATTGCAAAAGGGAAAATTAACAAATTTGGCTTTTTTAGAGCTAAATATTCTTTCGTTGATGATTTGACAGCATATAACAATGCGGTAAATGATCTTAAAGATATCGACATTGCTTTAGAAAAATTAAGTAATAAAAATTTAAAAAAATATATTGATAAAGAAAAATATCAACAATTATTCGAGATTCTGAATGAATTAAAAAACAATGCATTCAGGAAGGCTCAGGAGTATTGGATACAAAATAAATCTCAATATCTAACGCAATGGACAATTGAGAAAATGAAAGAGATTGGAAAAATTAAAAGTGGCGAAGAAGCTCTACCAACTAATACCGGTTTATGTGATTTTTATTCTTCTCTAAAAAAATTAAAAAATAATGTTGATGAAATAGAGAAAAGTTTTACTGTTAAACACGAGGTCGAATATGATCCGCTTGGTCATCTTCCTGATAAATTTGATGTTTATGTTTGTAAAGAATATTATTTAAATCCAAAAGAAAAAACTGAAAAGAACAGCGAAGCAAAATTTCAATTTCAAAGTAATAAGCCTAAAAAGACTCAAATTACTCAGGCACTAAACGCAGTTCTTTCATTAAAACAGCATGCTTTTGATGAAAACTGTCTCAAATCAGTTTCCTCATTTATCAAAGAATTTTCTGCAATATCATCTTTAAAGGATTGTTTTTTCTTTAGAACGTACGTTGTAAAAAAAGAAGGAGATGCATATTTTCCATATACTCCATCGGATGGTGAAAAGTCGATGCTTCAAATTGCTCACGTTTTTGCAGATACATCTAAAGAAATATTTATTTTGGATGAGCCTGAATTGAGCGTTGGACATGATTATATCAATAGGTGCATCGTTCCAAAAATAATTGAATTAGCCAAGTTAGACAAAACGATTATTATATCCACGCATGACGCAAATATTGCAGTTAGAACTCTTCCATTAAATTCCATTTATAGAGAATACAAAAAGACATATATTGGTAATTTATTTTATGACAAGTTAACATGCGTAGAAAATAAAGAAGAGTGCACATGGGTTGAAAAGAGCTTGAATTACCTGGAAGGTGGTAGAGATGCTTTTAGTGAAAGAGGAGATTCATATGGAATATAAAGTACAACTTTTAAAAGAGGACGATAAAGATTTATTAAGATTCACTTTAGATAAAGTTTATGACATAAATCTGAATTCTGATGATCAAAATTCTATAAAGAATTTGTTTTATGCAATCATTAAAGAAGCTTTCAAAGAGGATGTGATATTTGTTTTAGATAGCGACTACCACGAAAAAGATTTGTTCTTTGATATAGCCAACGATTATATCGCTAAACTGAATGATGAAATAAAAACAATAAGACAACAAATCCCGAGTGAAATTAAATAATGATTCCTAAAAATGACAAAAATGAGCTGTTAAAGAAATTTGTAAACTTTTTAATTTATGAATTTGTTAACCTTAATTGAAATTGCTGATAAATTTAAAACTAACCAATTCTGAAATGTTTAAAGAAAACGCTAAACATATTTTTCGTAATACAGATAAGTTTACTTCCTTATTTTCTTTCATCTTTCTATAGTCGTAAGCGGATATTCCGGATAGGGCAATTAGCTTCTTTTTCGATATCTTTCTATCCTTCATCACTTTCCATAAGCCGGCATAGCTTGTGTAACCGAAAAGGTCTCTATCATCCTTCTCAGGAGTGGTAGAGGCCTTTTTTTCCTTGCAAGCACATACTCTAAGTGGTTCTTGATGGCGGCGGTGATGTCATGCTCGATAAAAGCGGGCCTGATCCTGATTCCAATCTTTCTGAAATCTTCAATCAAGGATTTCTTCGCTTCGTCATCCAGCTCGCAATACTTCATTGCCTCCTCGAATCCGTCCTGACATATGAGTGACCGATTGAGGGCTAATGCGTCTTGATAGGAAATGTCCTTTCCGCTTCTTTCGTTCATGAGCTTTCGGCAATATCCGGGATCTTTTTGAATCGCCTCCATAACGCCTGCCTTTTCCTCGTCCTTATAAATCACAAACCACGTCCAAAAAGTCTCATAGATGATTTTGGCCGTGGCTTTTTCTTTGCCCAAAATCGCCCTTAAAACTGCATTGTAAAAATAGATTTTCAGAATCGAGAAAATCATCCCAATCGTCGGTTCGCTCTTCTTCATGATAGGTCCTCCCTCTTTGCAAAAACCGTGCGAAACGCGGTCTCGTTTGGTCCCGTTTGAGAAAAGGCTCTGTTTTAACATGGCTCTGCGGGGCCTGAGATTTGCAATCGTTAATGAAATTCTAACATGAACGGCATATCTGCCTCAATTCATCGAAGCCTAAAAAGTTCGATGGCGCCTAGGGATTCGCCCCAAAGAAAGGAGAAACGGCATGAAAAGAAAAGACGGTCAAAAGAAGAATTCGTAGACACAGGCAAGACGAATCCATCTGAGGACAGCAAAGAGAATCCGAATAATCGCGATTCCTTGCTGAATGAAAGCCATCTGACGGATTCCAAGAAGAAAAAGGCAAGCGTTAGGTTGGAGCTAAAAAGTAAGTTATCTCTAGAAAATACATACACGAATCTATTGTGTTTGTAATTACTAAATATCCTCTTTGGAGATTTTTTGATAACTGAAAGCAAGGCTCCACCCGGAAAGGAGTGATGAAGCGTGCCTAAGATCATGGTCAAATTTGAGTTTGTAAACAAAAAAGGCAAGAAGAGGCGTGTTCGTTTCATGATGGATAAGCATTCATATGAGGTTTATCACGACCCGTCTGTGCCAAAAGAATGGACGGATAGGATGATGCTGGAAGAGTATCTGGAGTTCAGGAGAAATTTGAAATGGAATGAAAAGACCGTGCCGTTTCCCGTGGACGATGAAGGGAATGAAATCGAATTCCCGGATGACGAATGCCAAAGCCCAATTCAAATCCTCGAACGCCAGGAAAAAAGAGAGCTCATTGCCAATGCCCTTGACACAATGAGCAAAATGCAAAGGGAGGCATTTGTGCTTGTCCACCTGCTGGGATACAGCAGAAATCAGGCCAGTAAGAAAATGGGAATGAGCTTTGACAGTTTAAGAAAAACGTTGAAAAGGGCGGAAAAAATCTTTGAGATTTATCTCAAAAAGAAAAATTTTCCTGCAACTTCTGCCGCAAATGTCCGGTTTTAGGGGGTCAAAAAGGGTATCTAGTGAGGGGACATTAATTTTCCCCACCGCTGAGAGGCGGAAAAACAGAATCAACAGGAGGTCATAATTCATGAACGATTCGAAATTCAACTACACCGCCGTGAGGATCTACAACCACGGCTTGGTCAAAAGCTTGGAAGACGCCTACAAGCGCACCGAGACTTCATTCGCAGCCAATCGCTCTGCTTTCTTAGTCCATCTCATCGAGCTTGGCCTAGGCGTCTACATGGGTGAGATTGAGATCAAGCGCCTAAATCCGAATGAGAGCGGTGTATTCCATGCTTCCACCGACATCGACGATCTCTCCGGAAAGCTTGACCGATACATCGCCTATTCCAGGGATGCCAATGAGCATTCTGAGGAGAAGCTTGAAATCTGCCAAGGCCTTGCTGCTGCGATCTTCAACATCCTTCTCGATTCCTTGGAAGGGGAGTTCGTCGACAAGGAAGCTGCCGAAGCAGGCAAATACGACAAAGTGCCCGATAGATTCAAGAAGGGCAAGAACAAGGCCTGATGGCGAAGGTCGTGTTCAGGATCCGCTATTACTCCCCGGAAGACGCATATCTGGATGCCACCGATGAAAGAAACCAGAGGAAGATAGCGAACCGAAACTACTACTCATCCAACCAAAGCGACGGCCAGGACTACATCAACTACATCGAGGACGGCATCAAACAATCGGGCGACTTCGACTACATCGACTATGTCGGCGTCCATGAGAAGTCCATCGGAGCCTTCGACAGGAACGGAATCCTGGATGCGGAAGGAAAGAAGAAGCTCCGTGATGACCTCAGGAAGACAAAATCCGTCATCTGGGACTGCGTCATATCTCCCGAAAAGGAACTCAGCAAGAAGAAGCTTAGGACCTACGAGGACGCCAAGGAGATCATCGAAAGATGCCTTCCTAGGTTCCTCAAGGAGAACGGCATCGACTACGGAAACGTCCATTGGTACGGCGGTCTTCACAAGAACACGGACAATTACCACATCCATCTCTCCTTCTATGAGCTTGAGCCGAAATTCAGCAGGAAGGACAAGGATGGTCTCTTCTACCACAGAGGGAGGATAACCAAGCAGTCGATAAACAACATGCGGATCTACATCGAGGAGGCATTAAGCAGCAACGAGTTCTTCTTCAGCCAATACCAGAGAAAGACTCTCGAAGGAGCCGATGAGGCATTCAGGAGAATGGATGACGGCATCCTCAAGGAGAAGCGGATGAAGGAGAAGCTCTCTGAGCTCTACAGCAGGCTTCCGAAAGGGAAGGCCGGTTACATGAGCCTTGAGATGAAGGAGCTTAGGCCTCTCATCGACGAGATAGGGATGCTTGTCATCTCCCAGGACCCTGAATTAGAGAACCGGTACTTCGGGATGAGGAAGGAACTCAAGAAGCACGATGACTGCCTCAAGGAGATATGCGAGTCGCAGAACGTCGACCCGGAGAGATTCATGCTGATGGATAGCTTCACCATGGACTTCAAGAGAAGACTGGGTAATAAAGTCATCGAATACGCCAAGAAGTACGAATGGCAGGTCAATTACGAAGGCCTGTCCTATGAGGCCCAAAGAAGGCAGAGGAACATCGCTAAAAGGAGAAGGACCTTGCTTCTGAAGAATATCGCAAGGCTCACAAAGATGGTGGACAGCGAGGCAATAAACGCCTTTGAGGAATACGAGGCAAGGCTAAGGAAAGCCGAATACGACAGGCTTGTAGAGGAGGGAGAGATTGAAGTGGAATAAGAAGAAAATCCAGGATGCGTTGCTCATAGCGATCGTATCCGTGCTCGTCAGCTTTCTATTGGGATTCCTACTAGCCTGCTTCGTCGGAAACAAATTCAAACTTGGAATCTCAATCAGATACTTAGCCGATGGGAAGACCTTTCTCTTCATGGGGCTGTTCCTGATGTTGGAGGCCATCGCATTGTTGCTTTACTACTACTCGCATTATTGGCTGCTCAACTCCAAGAACATCATCAAGGGGAAGAAGGATGACATGCATCTCGATGCAAACACCGAGAACTCAAGGTTCCAAAGCGAAGAGGAGATAGAGAAGAACTTCACGGTCATCGATTTCGATGATCTGAAGAACTCTGACATCACAGGCTCCATCGTCAAAGCCGAGGAGAAGGACGGAAAGCTCAAGGTCGCATTCGCTAAGCCTGCCCATGCATTGGTGATAGGCACCACGGGATCAGGCAAGACGACGACATACGTAAGTCCGACGATACAGATTTTGTCCGAGACCAGGACGAAGCCTTCGATGTTCATATCGGATCCGAAAGGGGAACTCTACCAAGACCACGCTAAGCATCTGGAAGAGGAAGGATACGAAGTAAAAGTCCTAGACCTGAGAAATCCATACAACTCCATCCGATGGAATCCGTTGGAAAGGGCATATGCGTTCTACCAAAGGATGCTTCACCTTCAGGGAGAGGTGGAAGAGGATGAGGAGCACGGATGCTACTGGTTTGAAGGGAATGCCTACTATGAGCCGAAAGAGCTAGAGTCGGCGATTCAGGTAAGAAAGCAGCAACTATATGACATCGTCTATGAGGACCTACACGATATCACCACAACATTGTGCCCTATCGAGAACAAGAATGAGCCGATGTGGGAGAGCGGGGCGAAGAACTTCGTCCTCGCCATCGCCCTTGCGATGCTGGAGGACTCCGAGAAACCGGAATTGGGGCTTACCAAGGATAAATTCAACTTCTATTCCATCACCAAGGTGGCGACAAGGACTGACAACGACTGCCAGGAGCTGATTGCCTATTTCCAGAACAGGAGCCCTTTGTCAAAGGCGGTGAGCCTCTCCAAGCAGGTGCTCGATGCCTCGGATAAGACTAGAGGATCTTATCTCTCAACAGTGTTCGACAAGCTATCGATGTTCAGCGATTTGAGCCTTTGCGCTCTTACAAGCGAGAACGAGATTGAGTTCGGCTCTATGGGAGAAAGACCGATTGCGCTGTTCCTTCAGATACCGGATGAGAAGGAGACAAGGCATACATTGGCTTCTATGGTAATCCTTCAGGCTTACAAGGAACTGGTCGCAAAGGCGAATTCCTATCCGTCCTTGTCTCTTCCAAGACCGGTTTACTTCATCCTGGACGAATTCGGAAACCTTCCGAAGGTCCATAAGCTGGAGCAGATGATCACGGTCGGAAGAAGCAGGAACATCTGGATGAACCTCATCGTGCAGTCCTATTCCCAACTATCGAAGGTCTATGACGAGAAGAGCGCCGACATCATCAAGAGCAACTGCAATATCCAGGTCTTTATCGGGACGACCGATTACAAGACCATTGAGGAATTCTCCAAGAGATGCGGAAACTTCGCCATGGTCCAGCGCTCAGTCGGGTTCAACTCGGCGAAGGGAGAGGACATCAACTCCCATTCCAACATCAAGGAAAGGCCGCTCATCTATCCTTCCGAGCTTCAATTGCTCAACAACAGCCAGGATATGGGAAATGCCATTGTGACGGTATTCGGGTATCACCCGATCAAGTCGAAGTTCACACCTAGCTTCAAATGCCATTTCTACAGAATGGAGAGGACGGATCAAAAGCTGAGAGTCGGAAGGTTCTTTGACGAGAAGAAGGCCTTCTACGACATGACGGCAAGGAACAAAGAGAAAGAAGAGCCGCCTATGAAACAAAAAGGAGGACTATTCCCCAACAGCGAGGCGGCTCAGAGGAACAGGAAAAGAAAACTGATGCTAGACCAATTGAAGAACATGACGGAAGAAAGACTCAGATACATTATTCCGGATAAGGAGCTAAGAGCCCTCACGAGGATGATCGTGGAAGGGGAGCTCGATGAGGCGATGAAGGTCCTAACCAAGACGGAAGAGGGATTCAGAGAAACCAACAACCTGATGGATATGGAAATCGTGGGAGACCTCATCAACCGTCTCAGAAGATACATGAATGACCTGGACAACCAGGAAAGCAAGAAGGAGAAACGAAGAATCGATGAATAAAAAGAAGAGAAGATTCGTATTATTGTGCCTATCGACTGCCGCCATCCTAGGATGCGTCGGCTCGTCGGGGGCAAAACCGGCATTCAACATGCCAATAAGAACCTATGCCGCCAATAACGGCAATTGGTATATCCAGAGCATCTACGCCATTGAGAGAACGGACCATACCGTATTGATGTCGATGTTCAATTCCAAGGACTATTCCGAGAGCAACTACGTAAGCACCGGAATCAAGGTGTATTCGCCGAACAACACCGGTTCTACCTACAGCTCTAGCCAACTCAAGGTGTCCTCGAACTCGTTCTACATCGACTTCACGGAAGCCAATAGGCCAAGAACGCCGGTGACCAACGACAACGAGATGATGATCGACACCAAATACTATTTCGAGGTCTATTCCAGCTCCGGTTCCTTGGTCTTCTATGAGAGATTCGAGGCCAGTGACCCGCTCAACAACGACACGGTCACCCAGAAGTACTACGGCTATGGCGTGAGCAACAAGACGAACACCTTGACTAACATCCAGGACAAGGAACAGGCAAGGGTCGATCCGAAATACTTCGGGAAGAGAAACCTCAATTTGGCAGACGGCTCCTACACAATCAAAATCAGCCGCGAATACACCTGGATCAAGTCGACCACAAACGATAAGGGAATCTATAAGGGCACGGCACTCATGACCGTTCCATTGCTTGTCGATGGGACATTGCCGACCGTCTCGATGAAGGATTCGAGCTCAAAGACGGTCTCAAACGGAAGCTACGTCAACAAGAATGTGACCGTCACGGCTAGCGACAATAACCTAAGCGGCCTTTACTACAAGGCTCCGGGAGCCAGTTTCTATAGCTATGCATCCAAGACTTATACGACTTCCGGAGCCAACGGTTGGTATTACTTCTACGCCAAGGATTCCGTCGATAGCCAATCCGACGTCTATTCGTTCTATCTGGACACAGCTAAGCCTACGGGCACGATCCGTAACGGAAGCTCTGTCTTGGCTAGCGGAAGCAGCACATCAGGATCGTTTAGCTACTATCCGTCCGACTCAGGCTCAGGAATCTCAAATGCGTATTACAGGATTCCAGGAACGATTTCCTATACAGCATACACGCCTGGGACAATCATTCCGAATACGGCAGGAGACGGTTGGTATTACTTCTACTGCGTCGATAAGGCGGGGAACATATCAGCGACATCCAGTATCCGCTTAGATACGGGGAAACCAACTGGGAAGATAATGGCAGGAGGCAAAGAAATTCAAAGCGGTGGCTCAACGAACAATGATTTCAGCTACAGTGCATCGGATTCCATGACGGGAATTGGCTCGGCTTATGTGAAGAAGCCCGGAAGCTCCGATTATGTTTCCTACGTCAATGGAAGTGTGATTTCTTCATCTAGCGGAGATGGATGGTATGAATTCTTATCCAAGGATGGTGTGGGGAACGTTTCCGATACTGTAAGCATCCTTCTCGATACCACGAAGCCGGAAGGATATGTCTCAAGTGGTGGAACAAAGGTATCCAACGGCTCCTATATCTCAGGAGCGTTTGCCTACAACGCTTCAGACAGTGGCTCAGGAATCTCAAAGATTTTCTACAAGTCTCCGGTCACCGGTTCCTTCGTTGAATATTCCAACGGATCAATCATTCCTAACACCGCAGGAGACGGATGGTATGAGTTCTATGTCGTCGACAATACAGGCAATGTTTCTGAGACATTCAGAGTCTACTTAGAGACTTCAGAACCTTTGGTGAATATTTACCGAAACGGCGAAGTGGCCTTCTCCGTCTCGATGACCAATGGCGGAAACTACGATACCGGAATCTACTTCAACCGAAACGATGTGATGAAGATCACCTGCGATACATCCAGCGGAAACGTCAGCTCGAACATCAATCTAAATCAAGATTACAAGCTTGATGAATCTTATGCCGAAGACACCTATACCATCAACGTCACTACGGCTACCGGAATCAGGTCATCCTTCATCTATCACATCATCGATGAGAAACCATGCATAAAAGTTAATGGGACCAAATACGAAAACGGAGAAACGTTGTACTTCAACAAGGATACCGATGTCGAATTCATCGTCGATTCCATCCAAAAAGACGACGAGAAGACCGGAATCACCATCAATGGAAGCTTTTCTTCCTACAAGGAGATGAAGGATAAGATTCTCACTTCCGATGATGACGTCACCACGACTTACAACATCAGCATGAACGACAGGGCAGGCAACGTTTCTCGATTCACCATCGTGATCGACAAGGAAAGCCCTAAGGCTGTTTGGAAGGAGGCTGACGGAAATCCCGTCGGAAACGGAAATCATACCAACAAGGATGTCAGCCTCGTTTTCGAGGAAGAAGGACTTAAGGCAGTCTATTCCTATAACGGAGGTGAATATTCCGAGTACAGCTCAGGAACTACCTTCACCGAAGAAGGAAGCTACTACATCGTTATCACTGACTTGGCCGGGAACAAATCCACCTATTCCGTCGTGATCGATAAGACCGCTCCTATTGGAAGGCTCTATTCCGATTACAAGGAGGTTGTAGACGGAACCATAACCAACGGAAAGGTCTACTTCACTTGGGATGAAGATTGCACGGCAACCGTCAATGGCAGGGAATACGCGAAGAATACCGTCATCTCTGAGGAAGGCTCCTATGAGTTCGTTCTCACCGATAAGGCGGGCAACAGCACTTCCTACCATATCGAGATCGATTTGACTGCTCCGTCAGCCAACAAAGACGCTATCGATGGAAGACGGGAACATATCGTTTCCAAGTGGTACAACGTCGATTTCGATGGAAGGAAGATATCCTTCGCATCCTATCAGGAGGCATTGGATTATGCCTGCAATCTTGAATTCGAGAAGTACGTCACCACCTTGTATCTCGACGACGTGTCCAAGTTCACCCAGACCCATCTCATCGCTTCTGGAGAAGTTCATGTCGGAAACTATTACCGATATAAGTCGGTTTCATCCTCAACGAATGAGCTCTATTACTTCGATGAGGATGGCTTGAGAGCAGCTATTGAAAGCTACGCCAAGTCTTATGTCTCCGACGTGAAATACTTCAATCCAAGTCGTAACGACTTAGGTGACGTCGGAAACGACTTCATGTATTCCGACACTTGGACTTATGATGGCGGAAGCGCACCGTTGATCAATGGCTATCGCTTCGGTTTGACGGATTCCAAGGACATCTATGCAAGGCCCAAAGGTGAGACCGTTTGGAACAAGATTCAGGAAGGCGTTGCTTTCGAGGAACAGTTCCACAAGACAGGCCTATATGAAATCAAGGAAGTGGATGCTGCAGGAAATGAAACAAGCTATGAGGTGTTTCTAGATTTATCCTCACCTGATTTGAAGGTCAGAGCTGAGGTCTTCGGAGAAGGTCAAACAAAGGACATTATTGTCTCGAAGGATGCTGTTTCCGAAATCTCAGCCTATTACTACAAGTCATTCGATATCGAGGCAATCCTTGATAATGATCCATACGCAACCATCTCAGTCACCAGTGGTGGGAATACGAAGTTCTATTCTGCTGGAGATGCTCTTCCTACCTTGAGCGAAGGAGGTAAATACGACATCTCGGTCTATGACAGACTCGGGAACTCCTATTCATTTACGGTCTACATCGTAGGAAACGAAGCCAATGTGTCCTTCAAGAACAACTCTGACGATACCGCATTCGACGTCGACATCAGCCTTGAGCAGGACTTCGATGCAATTGTGTCATTGGAAATCTACAAGGATGGCAAGAAGCTTGACGGAGTCTCTCCTGAGAACATGCATTACACCTTCGATAAAGACGGAACCTATACCATCATCATCAGGGACAATTTCGGAAGAACCATCGAGAAAGTCTATGAGTTCGACAAGTCTTTTCCTGAAGGATTGCTCAGTTGCAGGGAAGATTCCAAGACCAATGAGAATGTGTCCTTCACCTACGACAATACGAAATATTATGCCGAAGTCTACAAGGATGGAGAGCTCATTGGGACCGATACTTCAGGAGCAGTCAGCTATTCCGAAGACGGAAGCTATTCTATCAAGCTCATCAACCTCACCGATGAAGACAATTTCAATACATATTCCTTCGTCATCGACAAGACTGCTCCAAGAATCGATTTGAATGGTGCTGAAGACGGAGGAAAGACCAACGGTGATGTGACCGTCTCATGGACTGACAACGATGTCGTCTCGGCGACTTACACCGTCAATGGAAGTGATGAAATTTCCTTCGAGAACGGTATGACTTTCATCAAGGAAGGAACCTATGTCATCACATTGAAAGACGATTTAGGGAACATGACCACCAAGACGTTTACCATCGACAAGACGTTGGATTATGAGGTCAGGGACATGTCCGGAATCACCGAGGCAGGAACCGACATCACCACGTCGGGAAACGTCGTGATCAACAATAACGAAGACCTTCATATTGAGGTCAAGAAGGATGGAGAATTCTACAACTATAGCTTTGGTGATTCATTGAGTGAGGAAGGAAGATACGAGATCCGAATCTATGACGACATCGGTAATTCTTCTACATTTACCGTCATCATCGACAAGTCAGTGGATTACTCATCCAACGTGTCTGACGGCATGACGACGAATGAGGACGTCTGGTTCAACAACGGCGAGAAATCGACCGTCATCGTGACCAAAGATGGAAGTCCTTATTCCTATAGCTGGGGAGAGAAAATCACCGAAGAAGGAACCTACGTCGTGAAGATGTACGACTCCTACGGGAATGAGAAAACCATCAGTTTCATCATCGATAAGTCTGTCGACTTTTCTTCCAACGTCAATGACAACGAGGCCACAAACAAGGATGTCATCATCGACGCAAACGAGGATGTGACCATCTCAGTGACGAAGGACGGAGAGTCAATCGACTACAAAATCGGAGACGCTTTGACCGCTGACGGACATTACTCCGTCACCATCAGAGATGCCTTCGGAAATGAGTCTAACTTCAGCTTCGACATCGACAAGACAGCCCCTGAGATCACCATCAATGGAATCGAGGACGGAGGCAAAGGAGATGCAAAAGTCACTTTGACCGACATGACGGAAGAAGGCGAGATCCACGTCTACAAGGACGGGACCGAAATCGACTATGAGCTTGGCCAGGAGCTATCCGACTACGGCAAGTACGAGATCGTCGTGACCGACAAACTAGGCAACTCAAGGACCTATAGTTTCGAGCTTGCCTATGAGGCAAACGGAGCGGCTATAGCCCTTATCTGCATCGGGGTCGCACTCCTTGCGGGAGCCGTCGTACTCATCGTCATGAAGAAGAAAAGGGTCTTCAAGAAGTAGGCGCCAGACACGCCCGAAAAGGCCAAAAAACACACATTTTTGTAAACAAGATAAGACCGGCCACAATCTGCCACAGCAAGCTGTCTTGATTGGGCGTCGGCCGGTCGCCGTCTTGTGACCGGGATACCCGGCTCACGTTAAAGAAAAAGAAGGAGGAATCATTTTGAACATGAACACAGTTTTGGCGGTGGACATCTATCCGATCATCGCCCCGATCCTGGAGATACTGGATGCGATCCTATGGCCGGCAATCGCCGTCGTCGTATCCGTCGGCACCATCTACTGCGTATTCCTTGGCGTCAAGATCGCCAAGTCCGACGAGCAGAACTCCAGGGAGAAGGCGAAGAAGGACCTAATCGGAGCCATCATCGGATTCGTCATCATCTTCGTTCTCATCGTCGCTCTCAAGATCGCAGTCCCTATTTTGGAAGACTGGGTCAAGTCTCAGATCTGATGAGGAAGACAGATGCTGCTTGATGACTTAATGAGGGCATTGGCTGATTTCTTCTTCAGCCTGCTCTACAGGATGTTCGCGGGAATATGCCTCATCATCGACTTCATTAAGACCGTCTTCTACAAGCTATGCGGGATAGAGACGGTGAACATCGGCGGAGAGGATACTGACTTACTCTCAAGTCTGATGAGTTCCCAAAACATCAGAAGGGTGTTCCTGACGATAACGATCATCGGCGTGATACTGCTTGTCGTATTCACCATCATCGCAATCATAAGGTCCTGCTACCAGGAGAAGCAGAACTGGAGGACGGTGATGTCTAAGAACATGCAGAGCTTCATCATCATGATCCTGATACCTTTCACCGTCATGGCCGGGATACTCCTCACCAATGCTGTTATGGCATCCATCAACCAGGCGATGCAGGGAAGCCTCAACGGCTCTAACGGTTATATCGGAGGACAGTTCCTCGTCACCATCGGAAGCGATGCCTACAAAGGCGACATCACCGAAAGAAGCTCCATCGAGCAGATGTTCATCTCAGGTGAGCTTGACTACAACAATCTCGATACGGTGAAGCGTTACTACGACATAAACAGCTGCAATTACGTCATCGGGATATTGGGCTCGTTGGTGATTCTCGTCATGTTCGCCTTATCGTCCATCACCTTCGTTCAGAGAATCTTCGACGTCGTTTTGCTTTACCTAATCTCACCGGTGTCGGTTTCGACGATTCCATTGGATGAGGGAAACAGGTTCAAGGTCTGGAAGGACATGCTGATATCGAAGATCCTCTCGGCCTATGGCGTAATCCTCACGATGAATCTCTTCTTCCTCATCATACCGATGGTCTATCAGATCGATTTCTTCCATGACGACTTCAAGAACGGGCTTGTCTACATCCTGTTTCTGATTGGAGGAAGCTTCGCGGTAACCAAAGGCGCAAGGCTCATATCCCAGCTTACCGGGGGCTCAGCTAGCGGAGGAGAGATGTCGAGCATGATCTACAACATCCGCTCGGCTGTTGCATTCAGCAAGGCAGCCAAAGCCGTCATCGGCGGAGGCGCAATGGGACTCATCGCAGGCTCGGACTACAAGGACATGAGGAAAAAGAAGAAGTCGAGGGGAGAGGCCTTCAAGGCATCCTTGCATTCCACAAGGAACCAGAAGGTGATGAAGGACGGGGTGAAGAAATCCAAGGCCAAGCAGATCATGGGAATGCCTTTACGTATGGCTACGATGCCAGTCGGAATGCTCCATGACCTTCATAAAGGCGGCTTGATCCAGGTCGGAAAGAACTTCATGCCGCGTCTAAGGAACGCCTTCGCAGGCGATTCCATGGTCAACCACGCCTTTGTGAAGAACAAGAAGCCGAAGGCAAGTCAGAACGACGCTGAAAACAAAGACAAGGAGAATCCGAACAAGGAGGCAACATCGAATGAAGGAAATGAGACAAACACCAATGCTGCTACCGAATCCAACAGGGATGGAGTCGGCATGAATGAAAACGCCTCGCAGGAGAAACAAAGCGAAAAAGAAAACGGGGATGACGAGGTCAGGAATCCCTTTGCAAGCAAGGAAGGAGAATGACGGATACAGATGAGAATCATACCAAAGACATCGAAGGTGAGGATGACTTTCTACAGGAACTTCACCATATGGGACGTCGTGATAGGGATAGGCACATTGCTTGTCCTTGCCATAACGCTCTCGACGAACTTCCCTTTCCGATGGGCGGTAGCCATCGGGGAGGTCTGCCTTGCCGTTCCGTTCTTCGTGACGATCAACGGGCAGAGGCTCTATGAGTGCGTCGGATTCCTGTTTCGGTATCTTGCTAGCAGGAAGAAATACAGAAGGAACACAGACAACCCCAATGCCGACATCACCGGCATCGTGCCTTATAGAAGCATCAAGGACGGGATGATAGAAAACAGGGACGGCTCTTATGTCGGGGCAATCGAAATCAGCCCAATCGACTTCAGGATGCTTTCCGAGGACAGGCAGGAGCAGTTCATCGATGGGGTGTTCGGAAGAGTGCTCAATTCCTTCGGGACCGGCGACGAATGGGCAATCGTCAAGCTTGAAAGGCCTCTTGATCTGACAGAGAACCTAAAAGACGAACTGAAGAGAATCGACAAGATATGCGATTCCAGGGCAGACGGGACGATGACGGAAGAAGAATATGAGCCAAGGATAGACCTGATTCAGGGAAGAATCGAGCTCATCGATTCCATCAACAGCGGGGATCCCGTCTATTACAGCCATTACTATCTCTGCCTCATAAGCGGATCCAAGGAAGGACTTGACGAGAACCTCAACCATGCCGTTTCGGTATTGACCAACGGCGGAATGGCGGCAAAAAGGCTTGATGACGAAGAATTGGAAGAATTCGTTGAGGCTGGATTCAGCCCCGACGGACTCGGAACGGTCTTCCCGGAGCTCAGCCCCAATGAGGCTAGCTTCTCTCTTCTCAGGTCCAACATCGGCGGAAAGAGCGTATCGCACTTCGTGATCAACAATTATCCGCTGAAAGTAGATAACGGCTGGGGAGAAGGGCTCTTCGACATGGAAAGCACCAAGGTCGTGATGAAGATGAGGCCGGTGGACAAATACAAGGCGATAAGGAGAATCGACAATTCGATACTAGAGATCGAGACGGACACGGGCTCCTTCAGGGCAAGCGACCAGATCGACAGGGAATGCCATCTAGAGACGCTCCAGGATCTTTTACAGGGAATCCAAAACGAGAATGATACATTATTCGATACGACCGTCATCATCTCCGTCTATGACAAGATTGGTGAATCCACAAACAGGAAAGCCGTCAGGGACAGGCTCCATGAGATGGGATTCGGGTTTACCGAGATGATGGGAAGGCAGAACGACGCCTTCATCACCTCGATGCTCTCGAAGGTCGACAAGGTGAAGCTCACCAGAGGCATACAGACCTCATCCATCGCCGCCTGCTTCCCGTTCGTCTCCAATCAGATCATGGATAAGAATGGAATTCTCATCGGGGAGAACAGGCTTCCCGTCTTCATCGATTTCTTCAAAAGGGACGGGGAGTTCGTCAATTCCAACATGGTCATCATGGGAAAGCCGGGCTCCGGGAAATCCTATGCCGCCAAGACCATCATCGCCGGTCTTGCCAGCGATGAAACCAAAGTCTATGTGCTTGATCCGGAAGACGAATACGGGATATTGGCGGAGAACCTGCATGGCGTATCGGTCGATGTCTCGTCTTCAAGGCACGGAAGAATCAATCCCTTCGAAATCATCGGAGGCGCAGAGGAAGGAGAGAACGGATTCTATTCCCATCTCCAGTTCCTTGAGGAGTTCTACAGGCTGATACTCAAGGGCATCAACCCCGATTCGCTTGAGCTCCTCAACAGGATCACTCTTGAGATGTACAAGGAGAAGGGAATCACGGCAAGGAGCAATCTGAGAAGTCTCAAGCATGAGGATTACCCGACGTTCGACGATCTTGTCAGAATCGTCTCAAACAGGCTTCAAAGCGAGAAAGACGAATACGCCAGGGCGTGCCTGAAGATCATAGAGAACTATGTATCAAAATTTGCTACAGGAGGAAGAAACTCCGATTTATGGGGCGGATACACGACGTTTTCTCCAATGGAGAATTTCATCGCCTTCGATTTTCAGAGACTGTTGGCAAACAAGAACGACACAACGGCAAACGCACAGATACTACTTGTCCTCAGATGGCTTGAGAACGAAGTCATGAGAAACAGGGAACTTAACATTTTAAACGGAACCGACAGAAGAATCGTCGTCGCCATTGATGAGTCACATCTCTTCATCGACGAGAAATATCCGGTGGCATTGGACTTCATGTTCCAGCTTGCCAAGAGAATCCGGAAATACAACGGGATGCTGATCATCATCACCCAGAACGTGAAGGACTTCGCCGGCACTCCCGACATCGCAAGGAAGTCGACGGCCATCATCAACGTGTCCCAGTATTCATTGATATTCAGCCTGTCGCCAAACGACATGACGGAGCTGTGCAGGCTCTATGAGAACGCCGGCGCGATAAACGAAAGGGAGAAGGACGCAATCGTCCATAACCCGAGAGGCAGGGCATTCCTGATATCAAGCCCGGGAAGAAGGTCGAACGTCGACATCGTGGCGACACAAGAGACGGAAAGGATGTTCCAGGAGAGAATCGGCTAATTGCAAAGAGGAAAAGAGAAAGCAAGAGGCCCGCCTCATAAAGCGATGACGGGCCAAAAAAAGAAGGAGGAAAGAATGGAAACGAAGAAGAAGGAATCGAAGCCCTTCCGAAAGGAAGAGGTGGACAAGATCATGGAAGACGTAGACAGGAAGCTCGATGAATTCATTAAATCCGGAGCCTATAAGGACGTCCTCATCATGATGGGAAACCTGGGAAAGTATTCCCTCACCAATCAGATCTACATCCTGCTCCAGAAACCAGATGCGGTGACGGTCAACGGCATGAGGGGATGGAACTATCTGGGAAGAAGCATCAGGAAGGATGAGAAGGCGATAAGAATCATCGCGCCGGTCAAAGGATTCGCCGAAGTCGAGGTGAAGGATGAGGACGGAAGGTTCGTCACCGACGAAGACGGAGCCATTGTCACCAAGAAGGTGAATGTCATCAAAGGCTACAGACCGTCATTCGTGTTTGACGTATCCCAGACGAAAGGAAGGGACCTCAAAGCCTTCCGGATGGACGATAAGACTTCCGTCGAGGACAAGGAAACCATCATCCAGGGATTGGTGAACACGGTATCCAAGGAAGGCTATTCCGTCTCCTATGCGACGAAAGAGGAACTAGGGAACGGATGCTACGGATTATGCAACCACAGGGAGAAGAAAATCCTCATATTGGAAGGAATGTCCGATTTGCAGGAGGTCTCGACATTGGTCCATGAATGCGGCCATGCCTTGGCGCATAACCCCTACAAGAAGGATTTCGAAGGTCTGACGGAGCTTCCCACTAGAGACATCAAGGAAGTGGAGGCGGAATCCATCGCCTGCGTCGTGTGCTCCCATCTCGGGCTTGACACGGAGAACTTCAATTTCTCCTACATCGCCGGATGGGCGGAAGGCGACATCGCCAAGTTCAGGAAGAACATGGACGTCATATCAAGGCATTCCATGAGCCTGATAGACGGAATCGATGAGGCGTTTTCAGAGGAAAGGAGGATGAAAGCCAAAATGGAAAGGGAAGAGAAGGGAAAGACAGGCTTTCCTGCCTATCGGAAGCAGAAGGAAACGGAGGCGGTGGCCTGCTGATGGGATTCAGGGAGGAAAACATTCCCAAGGAGATGAAGGACAGGAAACAGTGGGTCTGCTACAGGAAAAGAGTGAAGGACGGAAAGACGATGAAGATCATGCTGAATCCATCCGACCTGACCTTTGCAAGATCCAATGACCCTTCTACCTGGTCGACCTTCCTCACCGCGATGAAGGTGCTCAGAAACCCAAGGCTACATATCGACGGCCTTGCCTTCGTACTGACGGAAGGATACGTCTTCATCGACACGGACCACTCGATAGACGAGAAAGGAAACATAAACCAGATATCCAAGGAACTGCTTGAAAGACTTCCCGGCACCTATGCGGAGAGATCCTGCAGCGGGCACGGGATCCACATCATCTCAAGGGGGAAGATGCCGGAAAAGGCAAGAAAGAGGAATGACAGCCTCGGCATCGAGATGTATGAGACGAAAAGGTTCCTCTGCATGACCGGAGACATCATCGACGGCAGAAGGGAGATAAAGGACCTGGATCCCGAAATCAAAAGGATCAGCAAAGAGATCGTCGGAATCGCGCCGCCCAAAATCATCCTGCCAAGGACCACCCCGACGATGAAAGACAGAGAAATCATCGAGAAGATCAGGAAATCAGGGCAGAGGGCGAAGTTCGAAAGGCTCTATTCCGGAGACATCGGCGGATACCCGTCGGCAAGCAACGCCGACTTCGCGATGGCAAGGATCCTCGCCTTCTGGACGCAGGACGCCCGCCAGATAGAGTCCATCATGAGGTCAAGCGGCCTCGTCAGGGAGAAATGGGACCATGGGTTAGGTGACAGCACCTATCTCGCTGTGACGATCGAGAACGCCCTGTCATGCCACACGAAGACATACAGCCCGGGAATGGAAATGTAGGAGGAGAACAATTGAAAGACATAAAGGAATATGAAATCGAGCTCGAATCGCCTTGGGGAGAAGGGAAGACATACCGTCTCGTGCCGGTGAGAGGGGAGTACGCGAAGAACGGAGCATTGGCCGTCAAGCTCTTCGACGTCGAAAACTATGAGGAATTCGCTCTCATCACGACGAATCTCATGCAGGAATACACCTGGAAGGACACGGCCTACATCGACACCAACAACTGCGACTGGGCCAAGGAACTGCTTGAGGATAGCGGACTTGCGAAGCCGACGGGAAACACGGCCAGAAGCGGGTACTGCGTCTATCCGGAATACGAATTCGACCTTTCCAAGACCGTCACCGACGATGAGCTTGCCGACTGTCTTGAGGCAAAGGAGGAAACCGGGAAGCCTGAGATGATCAAGGTGATCATGAAGGAAGAGGGCGGAGAGCCATATGTCGCCGAGATTGAGAACGACTTCCATGCCTTCCAGGATTACGTTGGAGGGCTCATCGACATGGATACCTTGCCGGGAATGGAGAATGAGGTCGACATCATCTTCAACGACGACTACATGAGCAACTACTCAAATCCGAGCCTGATGCTTCCGGAATACGACAACATCATGGGCGGGAACCTCATCTTCGCAGGCTTCAATCCGGAAGACGGCTCCACGGTATCGCTCACGGATGAGCAGATCGGGAAGGTGATGGACTACATCCAGAAGAACAAAGTCAATGAGACAAGCTACATCGCAGCTTACACCATCCTTAAGCAAAGGGAGAAGGCGATGGGCAAGGAAAACGCACTGGCGGAGGCGGAGCTCTGATATGGACGGAATGGAAAGAAGAGTCACCTATAAGGTGCATTCGGAATACAAGACCTTCATCGACGAAGTCATGAAAAGGGGAAAGAGATTCGCAATCGATAATTCCCTGAAGATCTCTTTCTATAGGGAAATGCACATCTATGTCCTCAACGGAATCGTCACAAAGGGCCAATACCGGGAAATGGACGCCATGGATGAGATACTCGAGACGCTTTGGCGGAGATTCAAAACGAATCCCGAATCGCAGGACATGGATCATTTCCTCGGCCAGCTGCTCGAGTTCCATGAGAACAACATCGAGAGGACCAGGATGGTGCTGGAAATGAGGAAGAGAGAACAGGAGGAACCGGAAAACGGAAAAGAGAACAGAATGGAAGGAGGTAAGAAGACATGCCGAACTGGGTCGTGAACAAAATAACCGTGAGTGGCGAAGGAGCCCAAAAGGCCATCCGGGAGCATCTTGGGAAGGACGAAAACGGAGAGAGCCTTTTCGACTTCAATACTATCGAAAGGATGCCAGAAGAGCTAAAGATCGAGAAAAGCTCAAGAAGCATGGACGGGTTCAGGCTCTACATAGCCAAGATAAACCCGCTCATACCGAATCTCGGAAAAAGGGATGACAAGATGCTCCCGATGGAGAAATTCCTGAAAAAGATGGTCAATCTCTTCGGGAAGGACTGCATCGACAGGATCGAATGCTACATCATCAAGCCCAAGGAGGTCGATAGGCTCAAGGACAAATACGGCGACAAGCGCGACGATGTCATCACATTGGGCGAGAAGG